>Ga0209499_1000883_pt1 | contig 21821 bp, 53 predicted proteins | sample C_130208_EF_Meta_FD_187306 | JGI IMG/M metagenome (GOLD analysis project Ga0209499, IMG submission 187306) | Freshwater microbial communities from Lake Croche, Canada to study carbon cycling - C_130208_EF_MetaG (SPAdes) (version 2) | ecosystem: Environmental > Aquatic > Freshwater > Lake... | reverse complement strand
CAGAGACCAGTATTAGTGCTTATCATATAAGTGTTCATGTGATTCTCCCTTACATATATAATAGCGTATTCAACCCTCAAAGTCAAGAGTTAAAATAGATTAATCTACAATAACCCTCTTATAACGATGTGGCAACTGATCATCATACCTAATGACCATAATTTCATCTAGATCGGCATTATCAGCAAGAATTTTACCAATTTTTCCGTATTCTCTACTACAATTCTGCCAACCCTCAGTATACCCCTGATCATAATACGACTTAGTATTTTTTGATGTTGGGCTTGCTCCTCCGTCTCGAAGACCTTCAGCGTACCCATGATCATAATCAACAATATAATGCAACGGAGACTCGTCAACACCCATGTCATAGCCGCGGTTAAAACTACGCAACGTAAGTGCTAAAGTTGTTACAGTACCAAAAATACTGCCGCAAAACAAAGCTACAATTACTGTTAGAACCATTTGAAAAACTTCCTTTTAGATGCTGCAGTTGGGTCTGTATTAGGAAATGGGGGAGTTAGTTCTACCGGAACATATGCTTCCCTAGCCATAATTTCATTGTATTTACTCTTACATTTATCGTAGTTACCATGAAGCACCATATGCCAGCCATTATCTTTAGGGCCTAAACGATCAACATATAATTGTTCAAGTGTCCAGTAACCCATAAAATGTTTTTTTATTCTATATTCAGCCATTTTTAGGTTCCTCATATGAAATGGGCGGATAATAGTAGCGGGGCTTAAACTTATCTCGTTCAATTAATTTTTCAATTGCTGCCCTAGCAACATGCCAATTAGTAAAAGTTTTAGGCATATAATTATCACTACTTGGATAAAGAGGCTCTTTAAGACAATTATACCAGCCAAATAGACTTTTTTTCTGAACAGTATAATCATTTAAATTTTTCTTAATACGATACTCACTCATACAGTATAATACTCAATGATGCGTCGGGCCGACTTGATATGCTTGCGGATTTCTTTCTTGTCATCCTGAGCATCATGCATAAAAACCATAGGAATATCTTTTTCAAGATCACTTTCCCAGTCTGCAATGCAGTTAGTCAAAGTGTCGATAATAATCTGCTCAATAGTATCGCCCGATAGTTCAATATTGTATACGTTGTTCATGTTATTTCTCCTTTCACATATAATAGTCCATTTGAGCCCGTTAGTCAAGAACTAAAAAAGGCCCCGTTAAAAACGGAGCCTTTTATTTAATCACCACATTCTTTCAGATCAATTTCTGCCCTGAATTTTGCGTCTGAAAGATACTTTTCATTAAATTGAATCGCATCTTCTTGAAATTTAACTATATCAACAATACCAAGCATACCTCTATACTTGGCATTTTCTGCCTTCAAATCAATAATTTCTTGCTCATATTGTTCTACAGTTTTAAACATTAGAACTCCCAGGAATTAGCATCCATGCTACACCAAGTAAACACATAATAATCATTTTCTTATCCACATCACAAAGAATACAACAGGCCATAGAAAGCCCCACAAAAGAGGGTTACTAATTTCATTTTCATCCAGTATTTCAGCAACTTTAACAACTCGTATTGCATATAATACTACGGCCACTTGTAATAACAGCGAAATCCAAATCACTTAGTAATTAATGCAACCTTGGCAAATTCATTAGCCTTATTATATGCAATCATATCACGATATTGTTTGCTTGGTGCGCTAGTATAATTATACTTAGAATGCATATATTCTGCATGAGCCTCAATAAGGCCAATCAAAGCGTCATATTGTTCTGCTGTCATTTCTTATTCCTCATTAGTTCTATGAACGTGAAGGCCATAAAACCACCTAGCATACCTAGTACGGTAGCAACTGTATATTCAATCATACCCATAAATGCCTAAAATATTTTCCAAACAAAATCATACCACGTTGAACGCGTTCTACGCCATAATCTTCTAGATCATCATCCATATGCACATTACTAATAAAGGCATAAATCATCTCATCTAAAATATAAGCCCAACGAGCAAAATGGCGTTCATCATCAATGTCCCACTGATTATCTTGTGGTGCATCATACTTAATACGCATAAGTTCTGGCACATCTTCTTGGTCTACAAAAGGAGCACCTTGCAGATCTTCCCTGAATTTAATCAGAGCAGGCAGGATAACCTTACTAAGAGTATGATCCAGAGACCAAAAATCCTCTGGAATAAACTCAATTACATCGGGTTCCCCCGGAACAATATTAACCTTCACCTGACATTTCCTTTTCTAAAAGAGCATAAAGTTCTGGAATTCTGCGATTGTAGAAAGGATATTCCTGTTCAGAAATAGCCTCTGCCCAACCATCTAGAGCTTCTTCTAATAAGCCACAAAGTTCATGATGGGTCATTGTACGGCCCACAACAAAGCAATAATGCCTACAATAGAAAATATAGCCAAGCCAACCATAGGTATCTTTACACTAGAACTGCCAAGTTCTGCAACTTCAAATGCCTGCAAAGGAAGACCCTTGCTAGCACCATGCCGAAGCAGTGCCTGATAGTTGTCAGCGGGTAATTTTGGATCTTCATTCATTGTGTTTATATCTCCCTATACCCTATTGTAAACTGTCAAAGCACTAATGTAAAGTACTATTTAAGCGGCTTGTTGAATATTATCTTTAACCCATTCTTTACACATCTTAATATAATAATCCCGCTGAAATTGAATACCATCATAAGGAGATTCAACTTGATCATTAGCTATATAACGCAAAAGATCTTCAGCAGTTAGTTGAGAAGTATATCTACTCATTCCGGCGCTTTCTGTAGCTTAAGAAGTGCAGATACTGCATCAGCCTCTGCATCACGATCACGATTTTTTAAAAACACAATAGCATCATTTAACAAATCGTGTTGCTTCTTAGTGAGTGGGGGAATATTATTAAACTCTTGCATTTTACCAAGAGCAGTTTCAAATTCCGCAGCCATCGCCCGATATTTTTCAATATCGGGCGCCAACAGCTGCATTAGTTGCTGTTGCATTACTGTTCCTTAGAAAGAATGAGCGTAACCAACATTGAGAGTGTGATAGTGACTATCACCATGCTCAACAGCGGCTTTCAAAGAAACTGAGTTTTGCTTGTCTAGCTTGTAAGCTGCACCAGCACTAGTTTCAATAGTACGATAAAGTTCATCCCCTTCACGGAATGAATTTACACCAAAGGGCGACCGCAAACGAGTTGCCGCCTTAAGATCCAAACGATTGTCAAAATAAGGTACAGTATACTTAGCACCTAGTTCTGCGGTATAATATGGAAAGTTAAGAGTAGACTTACTCTTGTAACCAACTCCACCGCCAAAATAGGGGCGAACACCATAGAAGTTAAATTCTGGCGCATAAGAAGCTTTGACTTGAACAAGTCCTTCCTTCTTACTTGGCTTGCTAACCATTTCATCTTCCATTCGGCCTTCTAGTGTAACATTCTTAAACTGACCAGCAGTAATAAAATGACCATAAGTCATACCAAGTACGTTATGATATTCAGTTACATTGGCCCTGTCCTTACGAGAGAAATCAACTCCGACATAATCACTAGCCAAAGTTGTTCCAGAAATAAGTGCCACTGCTGATGCAGTAATAAATAGTGTTTTAATCATTAGATTTTTTCCTTTACGGGGACTTCATCGTCCCAGAGTTCACCAAGTATGTGATTCATCTGAAGATTAGCAATGTCATCCTGAAAGTCTTCGATAGCTTCAGGATCTTCATTATTTTTCTTCATTTCGTCCAATTTAGCTACTAGTTTTAGTATATCGTTTACATGCATTGTATCTCCTTTCTATGCGAATCAATAGGTTTAATTTCTTGCAGTATAAATTCTACTGCTTCATCAAAGTTCTTCGCTAGTCTAGTGGAGTATATAATATCAATATCTGACCAACATTCTGCGACAAAGTCCCAGCCATCTTCGTTATAATGATCGAATGCATATTCACGTATTTGTTTAAGATACATGTTATTTTCTCCAAACATGACTTGCCCTCTGACTTAATAATAAGCCAAGAGGGCTGTAAAGTCAAGAGACAAATACGGCAATTCTGGTTAGACGTGACTTAAGAAGGTTAATTTCCCCACGAAGCTCATCATTTTGAAGAAGCAACTTGTTGTTATTATGCCTTAATTCATCGCATTTTGCTACAGCATTGATTAAGCCTTTGTTAAAGCCATCCTTTTCCATATTAATCTTTGACACTTGGTTTAGTAATGCAGTAATGTATTTATCGCGGTTTTCCACATCAGCCATAAGTTTCTTAATAATTTCTGATGTATAAGCATCGACTACCACAGTTTCTGCCTCTAGAAGTTCATGAACATCTTCTAGTTCTTCCTCAGCATAAGCAAGTTCTTGCTCAGTTTCAGAAAGAGTCTTTTCTAAATCTTCAATGATTGTTAGATAAAATTCTTCTAGTTCATCGTATTCATTAGTTAGTTCATAATAACTAAATTCTGTTGACTCAACTTCTTCTTGTGCATCTTCTAGAAGTTCATTAAGTCCTTCTACTTCTTCCCTTAAATCAGAAATAGTTGTTTCATCATTAAGTAACTTTTGTAGAACCTGAGATTGTAGCTCAAAACAATCTGAAACAAAATCTGAGTGAGCTTCTACTGTTTGTGCTAGAATACTTTGTACAGTTTCTAGTTCCCCTTCCAAGTTATTAACTTCATCTTCTAGAGAACTAATATCCGTATCATAAACTTCAATAGTTTCTAATAGCCCAGAGATAACTGTGGCTTGATGCTCAATAACTTCTACTGCGTGGTTCTTATCCATTTTTAATCCTATTATATGCTAGACTCGTGAGTCTGAGGTTAGAGTTGTTAGTTCCTAATGGAATTTTCCACGCATATTAAAATTAATTTGCCTTATAAGCAAAATTAATATCCAGTGTAACCCATTGTGCTGTGTAGTTCATAATTACTCCCTGTAAAATTTCATAGGTCCATAAGTTACAGTATGGGTCATAGTTTTAGCCCAGTAAGGGGGTCGTTTCATAGTATGAAAATGAGTTGCTCCGTCAGTATTATCTGGAGTACTTTCAATAGTTATAGCTATTTCTTTAGCTTCAAGCCAACTGGTACCATACGGCGCTTTCACGGTCGTACAAGCCCAGCTAAATTGACATCCATTATATACAGTCTTACAATAGTTTTTACCGCCTCTGTTGCGAACAACTTGTGCGACGGCTACTTGCATATCTCGAGACTGACCCCTTGCTTCATAATATACGGCCTGGGCCATACAATCTGTTGGTATCATTACTCCTCTCCCTCGGAATTATCCCAAAGAGACTAATTCCGCATTGCGCTTGCGCTCCCGGACCACAGCTGCTTTAAGCTTCCGGCGGCGCTTATCGCTAGGCTTCTCAAAATGAGCACGTTCTGCTAGCTGACGGAACATTCCGTCATCAGCCAACTTACGCTTAAGAGAACGCATAGCACGCTCGACATTATTACCTTTTACAATTACTATCAATTTTCCGTCCATTCAATAAAGTCAACACAGCCGCCGATATATTCACCGTCGACCAAAATTTGCGGGGCAGTAGAAGGAACCTTTCCGGTTAATTCTTCCCATTCCCACATAGATGGAGCATAAAAATCAAGTTCTTCGATTTCATACCCCAATTCTTCGGCTAACTTCTTAGCCTTATCACACCAAGTACAGTTTGGAACTGTATAAATTTGAAACATAGTTACTCCGTTACTTAAACTTGTAATACAAGTTCCTCATTAAACTCAGTGTTAAGATCATGGCCTGTATATCCACGTGGGTTACAGACCACCCTACAATCACCTATCATATAGTCGGAACTATTATGCATATGACCGTGTATCCATAATTTGATATTGCTATCAAGCATGAATTCTTCTAGGCTGTTAGCGTATGCCCCATTCAATATATCGCCCTTATATTTCCTAGGAGTACTAACTCTACTAGGGGCGTGATGGGATATAACAATATCAGCATTTGCTAATTTAAGAGATGACAACGCATTATCATGCTCTTTTATAAAGTCGCTAGGTGAATACTTGCGCTCTTTAGTATACTTAATAAGTTTAAAATCGTTTAAAGCATTTCTAGCAAAATTAGCCATAACTGGATTACGATCTAGGCTAGTCCATAAAGTACCACCCCAGATCTTTTTACCGCCAAGTTCTACAGCTTCATTATCCAATAGTACCAACCAAGGGTACCTATTCCTAATATAGTGCGCAGTTTCCCAGAATCTACCATTATAATGCTCATGGTTTCCCATAATCATAATAACACGACTAAAGTGTTCTGCCGCTGCATTTAGAAAAACATCATAAGCCTCGACATGCTTCCAGCGGGGGCTGAGTGACCCCCGCTGAATATGGTCTGCAACTAGAATATCTCCAGCTAGAATTAGAATATCTGCATCTGGATGAAATTTAGGGGTAACAGGACCAAATTCAAGGTGCAAGTCACTCATTACTTGAATTTGCATTATTATACCTTTTTACTAGTGAGATTTCGAAGGTCGACGAGTAGTAGCTGAACCCCAGTAGTGGTCCGCCTTAACTCGAATAAATGGCCTATTTGTTTCCGATTTATTAGGATTAGCAACAGTCAACATAACAGGCAATCCCTTTGCCCAAGCTTCGATCTTATTGATCATCTTGGATGCGCTAGTCATTTCTAGGCCCATGCGTTGATTAACCCGAGTGCCTTTGCTAACCAGCTTCTTACGCGTACGCTTCTTACCCATTTTCTTTTCCTCTGTTAAATGTCCAACGGCGTTTTCTAAGATAGTAAACTTGATCATAAATAGAACGGGCGTTACGCTCAGGAAAATGCGTCAAGAGTTCATCCATCGGCATAGTACCATATAGTTTCTTGAGCCTAACTCGTTCTTCGTAAGTCCATCTCTTTATCATCCAGCCATTATAGCTGAGACCACCTAGGAAGTCAAGAACTATTTCACCCAGTCCTCGGTGGTTTTGTGGGGTATGGGCAAGACAGCAAAATTTCTTCATTTAAAGTACTTTTCCTATCCAACCTATACACAAACTATAATGAGTCGAACCAAAGTTGTCAAGTAATTTTTAAGAAAGAGGTAAGAAAGAAACTTAACTAACCTCTTCTAAATTTAATTCTTGACTTTATTGGCAGTCTCATCTATACTGTATGAATGTTAAGGAGATCGACACGAAGTGATCACTTTATCCAGCATCTGATGAATCCTAAAGGTGTACGTGATTCTTAACATACTAAAAGGCTCGTTTGAACATAATCTCAAAACCGCTCAACACGAGGGTGCGAATCCCTCCGCCTCCACCACAAAGAGTTGGAACCATACTCGGCAGAATAATATTCGGAGTCCAACTTTTTGTGATGGGGGCGATTAGATTCGACTGACGGAAAATAGGAAAATATAGAGCACGGTAATGTACGACCGAAACATCAGTCTAAAAATCATAAATGCTAACGACAACGTAAGTATGGAGTCCTACGCTCTAGCAGCGTAATCTTCGGGGCCGGTAGGAGCCTAGCAACAGAATCCTGCCACTAATAAAGACACATCATAAGGTGTTTCTCTATTAGTGCTTAAAAAGTACTTGACTTTATATCTCTGTTTAATTATAATTGTGAAAAGGGAGAATATAAATGGGTTTCGCACATCCGGCACTTAATAATACTGGTAGGTCTAAGGCTCCTAAGCTTAATGCTCGTCAAGAACGTGCAAAAGCTGAGCATGAACGCTGGCTTCGTAGCCGTGGCGTTCACAAAGATCAACTAGACGCTAAAAAGTCTACTTATAAAGTTGAAATCGAAGAAGTTTCTAGCAAGCCTACTTACCAAACAGGTAATGTTGTTGGTAATGGTTTTGCCAAAGAAGCTAATGTTTACACAGGCAATAAGCTGCTTGGTATTGCTACCATGCACAAATCTAATATGGTGCCAGTGTTTAGTAAAGAAAATGCAATCGAAATCGCTTCTATGAGGCGGTAGGAAATAATGCCCCGTTAGCTCATCTGGTAGAGCGCCAGTTTTGTAAACTGGATGTAGTTCGTTCAAGTCGGACACGGGGCACCACTATAGAAAGTAATATTATGGAAGCTCGTTTAGACGTAGTATATGTTTGCTTAGAAGATTATTTAGCAGGGCCGGGAGAATGGGGTAATAGATACTTCAGATCTACGGCTGAATTGAAAGAAGCCCATCCCACCTGGGAACATTGCGGTATTGTAGAGATTCATATGATCTCCAACCGCATAATTGATCACCCTCTAACTTTAGGGGAAGAATATATTGACTATTAAAAAGGAAGAACAATGACAACTTGGTCAAATCTAGAAACTTCTCCCCCAAAAGGAGATGAATACGCAGTAATCCTATATGCCCCTAAGCCTATTATGGGCAATCTAATCTATCATCTAGCAAGCCCTTTGTATGCCATCAATGATGGTTTAAAGGCTGGTTTTACACAATGGGCTCTTGTACAAGGCGCTAGTGATCATGCTGAGGTTATTACCACAGTACTTAATCCATTTACAGTAACCCCAGATGCTGTGGTAGTAGCTGAACCTATTCCAGTAGCTGAAGTTACCCCCAAGATTATTCCAGAAGTAACCCCCGAGGTTATTACGGAACCTGAGTATATTGAAGAAATTATCGAACCTACATTAAAAACAAAGTAATTTTAAAGCGCGAAGCACAATAAGTGTTTCGCGCTTTTTATTCCACTGATGTTGATTTATCTCTTGACTTTGTTGCCCGAAAGGATTATTATAGCTTTATGAACATATTCATCCTAGATACAGATATTACTCGCTGTGCAGAATATCATGTTGATAAGCACGTTGTCAAAATGCCGCTCGAAGCAGCCCAACTACTGTGTTCAGTATATTGGATTGACTTTGCGTGCGGCTATGTACCCCAAAAAATTACACCTGAGCAACATCTAGCTTGCAAAATGGCTCACACTGAAGATTACTACAAACTATCGCACTATAACCATCCTTGCGCTATCTGGGCACGCACTAGCCTAGATAATTTTGAGTGGCTGCATTGTTATGCTCACGCACTCAACGACGAGTATGGCTATCGTTATGGTGGCAAATCGCATAAATCGCTAGAAGTTGTTAATCGACTTCCAACTCCCAATCTACCTAGGATTGGGCTTACCCCCTTTGTACAGGCTATGCCTGATGAGTATAAATCGGACGATGCAGTCGAAGCATATCGTGCATACTACATCGGCGACAAGTCTCACATAGCAGCATGGAAACATCGTGGCAAACCTGACTGGTATTAAAGAATATAGAAAAATCTTACTATTGAAAGATGTACTTCCTCCTCAACCTGGGTATGTAAATACTGCTGAGGGTGAAGTAGTAACAGATAGTGAATTGCGAAGCACAGAAGTACGTTGGATACGTCGAGATGAATATCCCGATGTATTTAATCTTATGCAAGAGTATGGTCGCCGTGCTCAGATATTTCTAGGCATTGATAGAGTTCTAACTATAAAAGAACCAATTCAGCTTTCTACATATCATCCGGGAGATTTCTATGGGTGGCATAAAGATGGCAGACATATGTCTTGCTCAGTTTTACTAACAGATAATTTTACTGGTGGACGACTAGAGTTTAAAGACTCAGGTTATCCACTTCTTAGGGAAGCTGGAAAAGCAGTATTCTTTCCTAATATAGAACATAGAGTCAAACCAGTACTCACGGGAGTACGCGACTCACTAGTAGTATGGTGGAGATAATGAAAGAGCATTTACAAGATATGAAAGACGGATGGTACGACGACAACATGGTAAAATGGAATCACGTAGTTAGTGATATTGTTGGTTCTACTGCCGCTAAAACTGGAGTAAAATACGATGGCGGAAAGCCACGTACAGATCTCCTACCCCCTAGAACACTCTTAGAAATAGCGAAGGTTTTGTCCTTCGGAGCACAAAAATATGATCCAAATAATTGGAAAAAAGTGGAAGATCTTCAGGCGCGTTATACAGCAGCCGCCCTACGACACCTTATGGATCATATGGTTGATCCTGACGCTGTTGATGCTGAGTCTGGTATTGATACGCTTGCTCATGCTATTTGTTGTTTAATGTTTAAACTGGAGGATAAACTTGAAAAAGCAAGTAAAAGCCAAGGAACACGAGAAGCTAACACCGCAAAACATTGAGCGAGTAATCCAATTGCTCGAAGCGCAGCAACCTATTACTAAAAAGGCTGCTTGCGAGGCTCTCAATATTGCCTATAATACTACTAGACTTAGTAAAATTATCGAAGATTACAGGGAGCGTAAAGCCTACGATAGTTCTCGTCGTGAGAAAAATCGGGGTCAACCTGCACAATCTCACGAGATTACCTCTATTGTAGAGTCATATCTAGGTGGAGATACAATTTCTGATATTTCTAAGCGGCTATATCGTTCCCCCACGTTTGTAATTAATACTATTGATCGCATTGGCCTTCCTACTAGGCCAGTGGGTGATCTAAAATATGAAAAGTCTATTCTGCCAGATAAGTGTATTTCCGACTCATTTGAAAAAGGCGAGACTGCATGGTCTGCAAAGTACCACGCAACTTGCAAGATTCTTCAGGAAATTACACCAGAATATGCCGCTAAAAATCCGGGCCTCAATGTTAGAGACTATCTAAAAGAAGATGGCTCACGTTGTTACTCTGTTTATATAAATGAATCTATTGACGAAGATATTTCGGGTAGATTTGCCTCTGTTAGTAGGGGCGGACGTTACGCATATGCATTTGCATATGATCTTGGAAAACTTGACCATTTGAAGGAATACGGAATTGACAAATTTGGTGCATAAACATTTGATTGTACGGGCAGAGCTTGGTTATTGCCCTGACAACGTAGAGTGGGTTAAGGAGTGGCTAACTCACCTAGTAGATATTATTGGTATGAAGATTCTAGCTGGTCCTATTGTAGCACGGGTAGATAATGTTGAAGGAAACATTGGCTGCACTGGTGTCGTAGTAATTGAGACTAGCCACATTGCAGTACATTTCTGGGAAGAAACTGGCCTTATGCAACTAGATGTTTACACATGCGGTGAGTTTGACAAGACCATTATCTTTAGTGAGCTAGAATGTTTGGAGCCAACAAAGGTTGAGTTCATGTTCCTTGACCGTGAACACGGCTTAGTGCAAGTATGAGAATCCTGCGCTATTCAATAGTTATGGGGGATGATTTTATTATTCCCCTACCCGTAGACTATAAAATTGTTAATATTATTATTAAACATAATAGTCCTTATATGTTAATTGAAACAGCGCAGAACTTAGATATTGCTTGCCCGCACATAAACGTAATGTTTAAATGCGTTCCTACGGGAGAAGAATACCTCGGTACGTATATTGACACCTTTGAGTATTATGGTATTCCTTTTCACCTCATTCAAATTTAATTCTTGACTTTATACGCTGATTGATATATACTGTTTAAATATTAAAGAGGCCGCATGGTGGAACTGGGATACACACCAGACTTAAAATCTGGCGCCTCACGGATTGTGGGTTCGAGTCCCACTGCGGCTACCAAGGTCGATTAGCTCAGAGGAAGAGCGTCGCATTTACACTGCGAAGGTCGAGATTTCGAAATTCTCATCGACTACCATTCACAAGGATAATACAATGTTTACTAGTTTCTCTATTGATGGTATTTTTGTTTATACGGGGTTTCCGTTGACTAAAATACATGAGGGTGCAAAGAAGTATACTATTTGTCATCCGCCGCATCGTAAACCAAAAGTTCCAGTCCCTAAGTGGGGCATCTAAAAAATTCGTGGTAAGTAAAGCCAGCACGTCGGAAAAATAGGTCGCAACTATATTCTTAGCACGACTGGGTCGGTTTGATCGACCGATAAAAGGAGCATGGGAGACTGTTAGGTGGTAGAGCCTTCAGTTAGATACCGCACCTGCCACAACCATTATATGGGGTATTAGCTCATTCGGTAGAGCGCGTGCTTTGCAAGCATGAGGTGAACGGTTCGATCCCGTTATGCTCCACCAAAAATCTATACTGGCGTAGGGGGAACACTCTCAAACCTACTTAATACATGAGGCTTCTTCAGGAAGATAGATGTAGCCCAGTACAGTCAGCTTCGCGTATCGCGAATAGTTTCTGGAAGGGTTGTAAAATCCGGCTGCAGGGCATTATTAGGGGATGTGGCGAAATGGCAGACGCGCTGGTTTTAGGTACCAGTTCTTCGGAGTGAGAGTTCGAGTCTCTCCATCCCCACCAAAATTAGCCAAAGGTTCAACATAGAACCGGCCAATAGAATATAGGATAAACCTGTATCAGTAGATTACTCTGACAGTAATCTAGCTAGAGAGTAAATATGTACAAAAAAGTAACTAAAGAATATTATACTCCTCCAAATGCTTTGATTATGCAAAGTACTTTACTTGTACGACTTTTAGAGTACATTAAAGAAACACCTTCAATAACTGATGTAGAAATACATAAATTAGTTGAAGTAGCATCAGCTTGGAATCAAAAGTATGATACTCTTAACATGGATTGCTATTCAAGTTTGATTAGCGGAACATTACCAAATTAATAGCTAAAAGGCTCCAATAAAGAGAGTCAATATGAATATGGGACAAACCCATGTCGGTAGCGGTGACGAGTACACCGTTGGTTTTTTATACCCTACAAAAGAGAGGGATAAGAAATAATGGAGATAAATAAAATGGCTGAAGTAATGACACCTAGTATGATTATGGGCGGCGGAAATGATGGAGGTCTTTTCGGCGGTGGCGGAGGCGGTGGCCTAATTGGAGGTCTTATCCTAGGAAGCCTCCTACGTCAAGGCAACGGAGGTCTCTTTGGGGGGGCTGATGGTGGCGCTGGTGCTGCAGGAGCAATGCTTCGTAGTCCTCCAGAGCAAGTAAGCGCTAATATGGCTCTTATGCAATCAATTGGTGCTGTAGATAAAGCAGTAGCAGTTGGACAAGCTGCAATGGAAGCTAGTCAAGCGACACAAACAATCGGTCTCACAAGCCAACTAAATAATATTACAGCTTCATTAGCTAATCGCGTTGATGGTGTTAAAGACACTGTAAATGCTATGGCAATGGTTATTGCACAACAAATCAATGGTCTACAACAAGTAACCATGGAAAACCGTTATGAACTATCTAAGGATATTTCTAATGATGGTGAAAAGACTCGCGCTCTAATCACTAGCCAATACGAAATTAATCTACAACGTCAACTAGCAGATGCTAATGCTGCTATTATTGAACTACGTGGAGACAATCGTCTAGCCGAGCGTAGCCGTGGTATTGAAATTACTACAACTAACAATATCAATCAAATGCAAGCGCAACAGCAGCAGCAGCAGCAGTACGGCAATCTAGCTAACGCAATTTATGGCTTAGGTCAGCAAATTCGTTCAACTAATGAAGCCATTAACGTAGGAAGCGGTACACTAACTGCCAACCCAGCAAACACAAATACTAACATCCGTTAATATTTAAGTTTAGGCCCCTACGATTATTAACTTAATCGTAGGGGCTTTTTAGGGGGCTAACTATGTACCAAGAACAATATATAAACCCTATTTTAAACGGATTTGTTCCTATATCATCATGTTTTTATGACAATGATGTATTTACTAGTATTGTACAATCAAGTATTCCCGGACCTCCTGGGCCACCCGGACCTGCTGGACCTCCCGGCCCACCCGGGCCTCCTGGGCCTCCAGGAACTGTAGGATTAGTACCTGTAACTGATGTTGCTACGGCGACTTATACAGCATTAGCCACTGACTATTATTTATGTGTACTAGCTTTAGGACAAGTTACTATAACTTTACCTGTAGGTATTTTAGGTACAGTATATGTAATTAAAGATTGTAGTGGCAGTGCTTCAGTTATCAACTCTATTATAGTTCAAGGAACTGGACAAAATGTTGATGGTAGCACTGCTAGTATTACGGCTCCTTTTGGAAGTATCACGGTTATATTTAATGGTACTGATTGGAGTATAGTATGACTTACAAATCACCTTTATCATCAACAACAAATTATGGTATAGTAAAAGTAGGCACTGGAATATCAGTAACAAATGGAGTTATTTCAGGTAGTACTGGGTTACTTAATTATGGTTTCTTTTCCGATGGAACACAAACTAATCCGGTAGCTAGTACAGTTAATTTAGCTACATTTGGTATTAGTGGACCAACAAATGGAATATCTGTAGTTGGTGGAAATGCGCTTACAGTAGCTAATGCCGGAGTATATACTATGTGGTATACTCTCAATATGAATAAAACTTCTGGAGGTACTAGTGCCACTAGTATTTGGTTACGACAAAATGGTATTGATATACCTGGATCTTCACAAAGTTTAGATTTAATAAATACACTATCAACTATATTTGTATCAGGTAATTTTACTACAGCTATGGTTGCTGGAGATAATATTCAGTTATGTTGGTCAAGTGCCGATACTACTGTACAACTATTAGCTATCCCTGCAGCAGTTGTTCCAATAAGACCTTCAGGCTCTAGTGTTAAAATTACACTAACAAGGATAAGTTAAAATGGCAATTACATATGCAACTAAAATAGTAACAACGACTCCTTATACTATTACAAATAATGATGAAGTATTATTTATAAATGTTCCTGCGACATCTTCTGTAGTATTACCAGCAGTATCTGGTGAAGATAAAAAATCTTATTATATTAAAGATTACTCAGGAAATGCAAAAATAAATCCAATAATTATTACTGCTTTTGGCGGTAAAACTATTGATGGAGTATCATTTGCTATACTTAATAGCGGATATAGTCATATACAAGTTATATATGATGGGACAAATTGGAAAACCATAGCCTAAAAGGCTAAGAATAATAATAATAATAAGAGGAAAACTCAATGTCTTATTCTAACAATCCTACCTCGATCCTAGCAGGATCAGGTATTACTATTGCCCCTACCACAGGTACGGGCGTAAATACAATTACAATTAGTGCTAGTGGCTCACAAATAGTAGCTGTGCGAAATGCAATACTTAGTCCAGTTATTGTAACAGTTACTGATGAAGTAGTTAGCGTACAAGTTCCGGGCCCAGTAGCTGTAGCAGTTACACTACCTGTAGGGGTACTTGGACAAGTATTTAATATTAAAGATGGATTAGGTCTTGCTTCAGTAGCAACGCCTATTACTGTTACACCAACAGCCGGTACTATTGATGGGGCCGCAACAGCAATTATTAATGCCCCTTATGGGTCATTAACACTTGTTTATAATGGTGTTCAATGGTTAATCTTATAACCGCAATTTAGTATAGTACTAAATCACATATATATGTGTTTTTTAACCAGGAAAATCTAATGGAGAATTTAAATTTAAAAGTTGCTAGGATTTTATCTTTTGCGGATAGTATGGCAGCCGCCGCTTGTAGCTTAAATACTATTCAGGGCTATGATGCTTTCATAGAATCTCGAGCAAAACTTAAAAATAAATTAAAAGAAGAATTTGTGGAAAAAAATTCAGATTAATACATTTGTAGCCGCTTTCAGAAAGAAAGCGGCTACATTAAGGAAGCGTGGCCGAGTGGTTTATGGCCCTAGTCTTGAAAATTAGTGTACCTTTACGGGTACCGTGAGTTCGAATCTCACCGCTTCCGCCAATTTTGCCAGTGAGGGAAACCGGTAATCCGCGGGTCTCCAAAACCTTGAGCAGTCAGTTCGATTCTGACCACTGTGCGCCAACTATAGGGTAAGCCCTAATTTAAGGAAAATATGGAAAATTTATTAGATGCGTTGAAAAAAGTATTAGCAGATAGTTTTGCTTTTTATCTAAAGACACACTACTTCCATTGGAATGTAACTGGCGATGATTTTTACCAGTTACATCTAATGTTCGAATCAATTTATACTGAGGTATATGGTTCGGTAGATACTACAGCTGAACAAATTAGGACACTAAATGCTTATGCCCCAGGATGTTTCAGCCGATTTGCAGCCTTAACTAGTATTGCTGACGAAACAACTGTTCCAGATTGTGAAGGTATGCTTGCAGCTCTTATATATGATAATGATTTAGTTCTACTTACTTTGACTAATGCTTATCAGTATGCAGAAAGCATCAATGAAATTGGTGTTTCTAATTATTTGCAAGATCGTATTATCCAGCATAAGAAACATGGCTGGATGTTACGATCGTCAGTCGGCCAGGACTAATAATAAGTCTTGACAATGATCCCCTATTGAAGTATACTGTACTTTCAATAGGGGATAATTTTTTAGGAGCTAACAATGAATAACTGTAAATTTTGTGGTGGCGAACCACAATTTTATCAAATTGAAGGCTCTAAGGGATATTTTCCTGGGGCTGTAGGATATAAATGCTCTGGTAGTTGTGGTCAACACAACGAAGGAGAATACTATGACGAAGATGAAGATAACATTGAAGAAGTCATTAGGGTATCAGAAAAGAAGTGGAACTTAGAAAATCATAAGCCATTTATTAGCGATACTTCCTATGAACTTATATCAGTATTGAAAATGTGCAGGCATTTTATGTCATACACACATGAAGCTAATATTACTTTTCTATCTAAGGAAACTTTTCAAGATGAACTATCACGAGGAACTGATATAGCTATAATGCTTGCTCCTATTGATAATTCTCAGGAGTTAGCTGCTATTGATGCAGCACTTAAGCAAGTCTTACAATGATAAAAGATGCAACTCGTACGGACGACAAACCTATAGATATTTATGAAGAAGCGGCTATTGCAGTACTTAACTTTGCCATTCAGTTAGAAAATAATTTGACTTTTGGTCATGAAGTTAAGCTAGATCCAGCTATGCCAATGTATATCAAACAGGTATTAGCGCATAGATATATGCTAATCAAACAGCCAGCTAATGATGATGAAGACCCATTAGTAGCGCTAGCTTCTAGTATTGCTAAACTTACTGGTATACCTAGTGATTCTTTGATGGAATTGGCTAAAATACCGTTTAAAAAAGTAAAACTATGATTACACTAACAATACTCTTTCTGCTATTTTCGCTTAAAGAAGCTCTTAAATAAAGCGTATTTAATTTAGTTCTTGACTTTATGAATTTCATGGTCTATAATATAAAAAGAAAGGGAGATTTCTATGGATAAAACTGCTGAGATTATTAGTTTTGATGATGCTGTAGTTCGTTTAAAGGGCATTAATTATGCTTCTATTTTTCGTAACCATAGAAATCTTCGTAAAGCTGGACTGTTAATAAATGGCATCTACCAGAATACTAAAAAAGGTAGCCTTTCAGCAGCTTAAGAACTGGGAGATTTATGTATAAATTAATAAAAATAATTTCTAATATTAATTTAGCCCCGTATATTATAGGAGGCTAAATTATGGACTTATTAGGAATTTTAGGACTTAGTGCTAAACTTCTGGAACGATTTATACCTGATCCAGTTCAACGAGATGCTGCTAAATTAGAATTACTAAAAGCGCAGCAATCGGGGGAATTAGCAGTACTAGCCGCAGATACTGAACTAGCTAAAGCTCAAGCTGGAATAAACCAAACGGAAGCAACTAATCCAAATTTATTTGTAAGTGGGTGGAGACCTTTTGTAGGTTGGGTTTGCGGTCTTGGTTTAGCTTATGCTTTTCTTATAAAGCCTATTGCTTCGCCATTAGTTCAACAATGGCTTGGAGTACCCATGGAGGCTTTAGATGTAGGTACGCTACTAACCTTATTATTTGGTATGTTAGGTCTTGGTAGTATGCGTACTGTAGAAAAAATACAGGGTGTAGCTAGCAAATAATAGCAAACTATTTTAAGCCTGACCGCTCAACAAGTCCGCGTAGCTTCACGGTAAGGGCTACAACTATTGACCTATTTTGTCACACAGCCTATGATTGGAGAGTGTTAATGAGTAGTGTAGATTTGATTGCAAATATCGTATTCTCTAGAGAACGATCTCTAGTAGAATCCCAACTAGCAGGCTCTACTAACAGCTTAGAGATTAAACAATTACAAGGTGTTTTAGAATATTTAAATACTAAAATTAGCTCGTTAGGCTAAATACATTTTAGCAGATGTGACCCATTTTTGAGTAGGAGGTGATCAAAATATTTGTTCCATCTGCTATTACTGGTCCCGAGGCGTTTTACGCCTCGGGGCTTTAATTTCTTATAGGTCTACCAAAAAAATCCTTGACTTTAAACTTACAATGTAATACAATGTCTATTAAAGAATACTGATTGGCATAGTCATTATCCTTCAATAGATTTTGCGTCTTTCGTATAATGGTATTATCACAGCCTTCCAAGCTGAGGACACGGGTTCGATTCCCGTAGGACGCTCCAACTTTACTGGCTTTTAGCTCAATGGTAGAGCCGACCGCTCATAACGGTCTGGTTGTGGGTTCGAGTCCCTCAAGGCCAACCAATTAAAGGATTACTAATGTGGAAACTATGGTGTAGAGCACTAGGTGCTAAATCTGGTTCAACTGATAAAGAAGCAGATCTAGTGGCTATAATACGCACAGTAATAATTTTAGTATCTATTCTAACTAATTTAGTAATTATGTCTGGTGTCATACGTCACTGGAATTAACAAGGATTTACTTATGGAAATTTTAGGAATGATTTTTGGAATTACACTAGCTATTATAGTAGTTCCAGTACTTACTAGCCTTATTGGGGCTGGTGTAGCTATTATAGCAGGATTTTGGTTCCCTACAGTAGCAGCTTGGGTTACAGTGCATACAGGACTTCAATCATATGAAGCTGGCGCACTTTTAGGTTTCGTTTCTGGATTTTTCCGTAGTACTGCACAATCTAAGTAATTAAGCTTCCTTAGCTCAACTGAATAGAGCATCAGATTTCTACTCTGAGGGTTGTGGGTTTGAATCCCTCAGGAAGTGCCAATATTGGGGGATCGTTCAATGGTAGGACACTAGTTTTTGGTACTAGTTATCGAGGTTCGAGTCCTTGTCCCCCAGCCAATCTAGGTGTGGGCTAATTGGTAAGCCGCCCCGTTTGGAACGGGGACATTTCATGGGAGTTCAAGTCTCTCCACCTAGACCATTAAAATTGATAAAATTATTGGTCGGATATAAAAAAATAGTTCTTGACTTTTCAGACTAAAATTTATATAATATATTATGTCAATATATAAACAATTACAAAATTTATCTGATGAAGATATGTTAAAAATATGTGATACCTATACTTCTGCTGCTGATTATTTAAGAAGTATTAAAATGTCAGATAATGGAAGGTATACCTCCTTTCTTAATAGTAGAAAAAGAGAACTTAATCTAGAGTGGAAACCTATTATATCTAATATAATTTGTCCAGTATGTAATAAATTATTTAAACCACATAAAAATCAAGTTACTTGTTCAAAAGCCTGCTCTAATACTCACTTTAGAAGCGGTGTTAATCATCCTGCTTATAATGCAGATAATCAAAATTATAGGACATTGTGTTTTGCACACCACCCTAAAAAATGTATAATTTGTGGCGAAGATAAAATAGTAGCAGTTCATCATTATGATGAAAATCATGAAAATAATGATATAAAAAATTTAGTACCACTATGTCAAACTCATCATCAGTATATGCATTCTAGGTATAAATATCTTATAGAAGAACAAGTATTATATTGGATAAATAATTTATAACCAATTTAAGGCTTAACAGCCAAGTTTATAAGGAGAGCCTAATGGCTGTTTTTGCTAACCTAAGCCGAATGTTAGATTTCGGAAATATTAAAGATGTTACCTTTACTGGTACTAGTGCTCGCGTAGGTCCATTTAATGATTATGATGAAGTAATTCTTGACTGCACTGTTCGTTGTTACGTTAACGTAGGAGATGTTACAGTAGTTGCTGTTGCTGGTAATGGTAATCTGTCTATGAACCCAACTGGAAAATCTATTATCCGTATTCCTCGTGGATGCTACATTGCTGTTATTCAAGCACCTGGTGGTGGTGGAACTGGTACTTTAAATATCGCACCCGTACTAAAGTAATAAATAGGTCGCTATCAGAAATGGTAGCGGCCTTTTTAAGTGTAAGAAAGGCACTATTATGTTAGATAACGCTAAACAAGCTATAACTGAAAGTTCACTGCACAGCTCTGTGTATATTGGTGGAGATTCCATCAGATTTAGAAAAGCAGGTCGCTGGTTTGCCCGTTATTCTACTGTAGTAATTCTTCATATAGATTCTAATAGAGGCTGTAAGTTATTTCATACTACAGAAGTCCAACCAGATTATGGAAATATGAAACAACGATTACTTACCGAAGTTATGAATACTGTTAATATTGCATTAGAACTAGTAGAAACTATAGGTGAACGCCATCTTGAAATTCATCTTGATCTAAATAAAAACGCAAAGTATAAATCAAACGTTGCCGTTAAAGAGGCATTAGGATATGTGACTGGATCTTTACCTGGCGTTACAGTAAAGATTAAACCCGATGCATTTGCAGCAACTTGTAGCGCTGATCATGTAGTTAGAGGTAAACTATTATAAAAATCTACCTGGTCTGAAAATAACTCTTGACATAATAATAAAATTACACTACTATCTTAATATGAAAACCAAAACACACGAAGAATATGAAGAAGAAATTTTCGAAAGAGAATTAAATTTTTTACCAAAAGAAAAATATATAACTGCGCATACTCCAATATTACATGAATGTTTACAAGGGCATTTATGGAAAATAAGTCCAAGAAACTTACTTAATAATAAAGGGTGCCCATATTGTGCAAAAAATAAATTATTAACTACAGAAGAATATATTACTAAATTATCAGAAGAATATATTTTAGTTGGTAGTTATATAAATAGTAAAGTTCCTATATTACATAAACATACTTGTGGATATTCTTGGTATGTATCACCAGATAATTTATTAAGAAATAGAGCTGGCTGCCCTAAATGTTGCACAAAAGGATTTAATCCAAGTTTACCGGGTTATGTTTATCATGTAAGTTTTAGTTATATATTAGATACATACTATAAAATAGGAATAACTAATAATCCTGATATTTCTGCTAGGTTTAGAAAAGATTGGGAAACTTATAGCATGAAAATTTTATGGGTAGAAAAATATGTAAAAGGCAGTGATGCTAGAGATAGAGAAAAATATTTGCTAAATAAATATAAAGATTTTTTAATTAATACTGGAATACTCACTAATGGCAATAGTGAGACACTATCTCAAAAGGTAAGAAAATTTAGTTCTTGACTTTAATCGTTCTCTCTTGTATTATATACATTCGATGGAGAGAGCTATGGGCGAGAGATTCTACCAAGCGCAAATTAAAGAACTGGGCGGATGCCCAGGTTACACTGGCAAAAGGAAAAGAAATATGGCGTGGGATGACGCGAAGAAGGCTACCGCAGTAAAGATGTATTTGGATGCTGAACCAACTCCAGAAAATTCTATGGAGATTGTTAAGGACATTGCAGATGCGTTGGACGAGAGTCCAAATGGCGTTCGTATGATTCTTACTAAGGCTGATGCCTATGTTAAGAAGTCCGCAGCTACTGGCACTAAGACTGCTGCTAAGTCCACCGAGGGCGGTACTGCTCGTGTTAGTAAGGAAGGTGCTCATGCACGACTTACTTCTGCGATCAATAACATCGGCGGAACTGTCAATGATGAAATCATTTCTAAGTTGACTGGTAAGGCAGCTATTTATGTTGCTGAATTGCTTGAATCAGTAAAGTAATACTTTTAGCCCGCTCAGCTCATAGCTGAGCGGGCGTTAGTGTATCCGAAGCATGTGT
>Ga0209499_1000882_pt1 | contig 21825 bp, 11 predicted proteins | sample C_130208_EF_Meta_FD_187306 | JGI IMG/M metagenome (GOLD analysis project Ga0209499, IMG submission 187306) | Freshwater microbial communities from Lake Croche, Canada to study carbon cycling - C_130208_EF_MetaG (SPAdes) (version 2) | ecosystem: Environmental > Aquatic > Freshwater > Lake... | reverse complement strand
ACGATATTTACATAAGCTTTTTATAGTACAATGATTTACATCAATTGTCTCGCGCGCGATCATATATATATTATAAGGGTTGATTTTTTCATGGTTTTTCAGACCTCCCCTGTTTGGTTTTTCTCGCACCCTAAAGCTCAAATTTCTCAGGTCTCTTATTCACCTTAGTCTCCATTTCCCGATAACTTATGATGGAGACTTGGACAGAAGGAGCGCCCGTCCCATGCGGATCATTGCTATTGTGAATCAAAAAGGTGGGTCTGGGAAAACGACCACCTCCGTTAATCTGGCTGCCACCCTGGCCGTCTCAGGACGACGTGTCCTGTTGGTCGACCTCGACCCTCAGTATTCGGCCACCCAGTGGATGGACATCTCCGATGTCGGTCGAGGCGTCTTCGACCTGCTCGCAGATCCTGAAAATACACCCACGGAAAGTCTGATCCGATCGACCCCCTGTGAAAATGTCTCAATCATCCCCTCCTCTTCCTGGCTTGTCGGCGCTGAAAAGGCCATGGCCGGTGAACCTGGGGCGGAACAGTGCTTGCGGGAGAAGCTTGGGGAACTGGCCGACAAGCCGTTTGATTACATCCTGATCGACTGCCCCCCCACTCTCGGTGTGCTCACGGTCAACGCTCTCAACGCAGCTCGGGAATTGCTCGTGCCTGTTGAGTGTCACGTCATGGGCCTTCATGGTCTGGCCCAACTGATGAAAACCGTCGACCTGGTCAAGAAACGCCTGAATCCTGATTTGAAGATCTGCGGGATTGTGGCCTGTCGAGTCGATCGGCGGACCCGTCACGGCAAAGAGGTGGTTGAGATTCTTCGCGAACGGTTTGCGGCTGAGACTTTGAAGACCGAGATTCGCGAGAACGTAAGGCTCGCTGAATGTCCATCTCAGGGCGTTCCCATTACCATGTACGCGCCTAACAGTCCTGGTGCGGAAGACTTTAAGAGCTTGGCCAAAGAGCTGATCGCACAAGAACCCAAGAAAGGTCGCAAGACGTCATGACAGCCAACAAGACAAAGAGGACGATCAAGAACGACCCATTCGCAGACCTGATACCTGATCCAGAGGTTGCGAAAGCGGAATCAAGGTCTGATACAGGTTCGAAGCGGGGTTCGAAAGTAGACAAGCCAGGGATAGAGCCTGTGACGGTCTCCAAGACGTTGAAAAAGACGAAGGTGACTTTGATGCTTGATGGGGACCTGGTGGAGCGGATCAAGAATGCAGTCTATTGGAATCCATCGCTGACTTTGTCAGGCGTTGCTATAGAAGGGATGAGGAAAACTTTACAAGAGATTGAGGAGAAGAATCAGGGCCCATATCCTGCTCGGAGCTCGGAATTACGCGCTGGAAGGCCATTAAAGTGAACCGGTTTGGATATATACACAGCTTATACGGCTTTGTACACGTGTTTGTACACTCGTAATCTGAGGGATGTTTTTGGTTGATGAGGGGCCTGAATGGGGTCGTTTTTGGGACTTTACAGCGTTTTTTTTGACGAAAAACAGCCATAAATTGTTGACTTATGTACACTAGTAATCTGAGGGGTGTTTTTTGATTACGGGAGGCTTTTTGAAAAGTTGTTACGTTTTAGTAACATCTTTTTCGCGGTTATCCGACATACTCATGTTGTTGACTTTTGTACACTTTCAGATTCCATAAATGATTTTATTACATTGGTTTACAAGAATTATTTTTTGCCTAAAAAATTTAATTCGCGTTTACGTCGGATAATAACGCGATATCGTAAGTCGTTGCGTTATCTCTCAAAAAAGAGCATCTCCTACAGCTTATCTATCGATGTAGTCTGTTTTTATATAAATCCTGAAATTTGATAGGTACCTTTTGTACACTCGTAATCTGAGGGATGTTTTTTTCGATTTCCGATACGGAAAGGGCTAAAAAACGCACATTTTCCGACGGGTTTTTCGGAGGGTTTTTAGACGTATTTCCGCCTATATATAGGGCAGAGTCGCGTTTGTACTGCTCTTATGACAACTAAAAGATGTTTATATGAGTCTGATGAGCTGATTGTCTGAGAATTTCGATTTTTGTATGCCATAAGATCTTTACTATATGTGATTTATGGAAACTCGTAAAAAACGAGGGATGTTTTGACAGTATAAGTGCGATTGATACATACCTATTTGTACACTAGTTTCGTATACCAGTTCCAATAGTGAATGTACACTATAAAAACGCCTGTTTTACACATGACTTTAGTAAAAGGACAAGAAGATCTTTTTAAAAAACAGGCGTTTTTTGCGTTTGTACACTAGTTGTACACTCGTAATCTGAGGGTTATTGTACACTATGTTTACACTAGTGTACAGGTACGAAATAAAAGCTGTACACTGCCAGTACAGGTACAGGATTTAAATATCCTATTATAATGTTCACCAGGTGTACAGGGGTGTTTGTACACTAGTTGTACACTAATCTATGACATATGACAGACTTTTTGTACACTATGTTTACACTAGTTTGTACACTACTTGTACACTCGTAATCTGAGGGATGTTTACACTATCTTTACACTAGTGTACAGATTTAAATAGTGATCCATTGTACATCAAAGTACACTAGTTTGATAGCAGATGTACACTTACTGAAAAAATTTTGTACACTATCGTTTACACTAGATTCGCAGGTTTTGTACACTACTTGTACACTCGTAACCTGAGGGATGTTTTTAATTCAAATGCAATTCTTGTACACTAAATGTACACTAGTTTTTGCCCAAAAACACGGTGTACAAATGTTCTAATACCTTTGAACAGTCGTACACTAAAAACTCTTGTGAAATTTTTCACAGCCGGTTTTTGACATTTTTTGGACGCTCCAAAGTTAAACATTTTGGGAGTATACTAAGGTTCACTATAAAAAATCGACCTCAAACCTTAAAAACAGGGTGCACTCATGTACAAGTATACACAAAAATGGTTGCGTTTGGGTAATATAGGTAAAATTTTCTGGTTAGGGTATTTTACTGTTGTTTTATACCGGTGTATCTCTGTACACTCGTAATCTGAGGGGCATGTACACTAGTTTGTACACTCGTAATCTGAGGGGCATGTACACTACTTGTACACTCGTAATCTGAGGGATGTACACTCGTAATCTGAGGGTTGTACACTACGTAATCTGAGGGATTTTCCTCGTCGTAAGTCCTTACCATTTAACGACTTCCAACGCGTCATAACCTGTCTATAACCTTTAAGTATAACTAAAACAACAAGAACGCGGGCGCGCGGGTGTGTGCGCGTACGGTTCACATAATCTGGTCTGTCTGAGTTTTTCTCAGTTTGTTGTTGTTTTTTAATCTGTTTTTCAGACCAAATCCAAAACCGGAAAACCACTTTCTGCGAAGTGTGAAATGGTGGTTTTGGCACATTTTTCGTGCGGAAAGGATAATGTTTTATGGGGTTATGGCCGTTCGGATATGATAAAAAACCAGTGCGAAAGTGTCGAAAATCACTAAATCGGGACCTTTTTCGTGAAATTGGAGACCAGAACCGTGATCCACTTCCCTGCCGTGAACGACGAATTCGGAAAAAACGTCGGTCGAGACGAGATGAACCTCGCCGAGTTCCCGATCGCTTTGCTCAGTGATCGGGCTCCTTCTGACGTGAAAACGATTCAGTACGAAACTTCGAACGGTTTGTTGACCATCACTGGCTCGGATGATTTTGGGTTGCCGATGTCGTCGGATTCGGAAGTCATCCTGGCGTTGATCCAGATCACCCGGATGAAAAACAACTTCACCGATCCGTACGTTCGGTTCACGCTTCACGAACTTTTGAAAATCCTTGGATGGCCCCTCAGCGGCCATTACTACAAACGGGCTGTGGAGGCTTTGCAGAGGTGGGTCGGGGTCACCCTGAGATACCACATGTCGTTCTGGGACAACGAGAAAAAGAAACGGATCAACGCCAATTTCCACATTCTCGAAAGCGTGATTATCCCTCCCCGGCAGACTCAGGAAAGCCGGAAATCTGACGACGAGATGTGCGAAATCCGCTGGAACGGCATATTTTTCGGGAGTTGCCAGGCGAACAACCTCAAGCAGCTCGATCTCGAAACGTATCTCAAGCTCGAATCTTCGGTCTCGAAACGGATCTACCGGTTTCTCGATAAACGCTTTGCCAAGAGTGATTTCTGGACCTTTGACCTGTGCGAGTTCGGCTATGGGAACGTCGGTTTGAGCAAGAATTACTCGCCGACGAAAATCAAGGAAAAGCTGGCTCCGGCGCTCATGGAGCTGGAGCGGAGCGGGTTTTTAAAGCCTTTGCCGGCTGAACTGCGGTTCCAGAAGGCGAACGGGACCTGGAGGGTGGTGTTTGAGCGGGGTCCAAACGCGACTTCGAACGACCTGCTGGGACCTGTGCTGGATCTGGAGCCCGTTGCTGGGCCGCCAGAGCCCTCTCCTGCCCCTGTCGAGGTCATGCTGGTCTTGGAGATCCCCGACCAGCTGACGCGGCTCCTGGTCGAACGTGGGGTGGCTGCAAGCGTGGCCCATGCTCTGGTGGAAAATTACGATCCGGAGTTGATCCAGACCCAGATCGAGGTTTTCGACTGGCTTCAGGTACGGAAAAACAAGCGTCAGGCCGAGAATCCGGGTGGATTTCTGGCCGATTCGATTCGCAAAAACTACGTGGTGCCAAAGAGTTTCGTCTCCCGCACCGAGCTTCGCCGGCTGAATTCCGAGCAGGAAGCCCGCCGTCAGGCCGCCGAGGAGGCCCACCGCAAGGCCCTTGAGCTCGAAAAAACCGAGGAAGAGGTTCAGGCCCGCCGTGCCCTGGACTATCTGGCCACGCTTTCTCCAGCCGATTTCGACCTGTTTCAGGCCGAGGCCCTGAAAAAAGGCAACGCATTCCTGACCCGAAAGTACCGGCTGGCCATGGCTCAGCCCGATCTGGAACGCTCCGCCGAGTACCTCCGGCTGATCGTCGAGGGATACGCCCTGAAACTTCTCGACGCCCTGGGTGCCCCAGCCACCTGAGCCGGTGGCCGGTCAGATTTCAGAAACGCGGCGGCCCATGATTCAGCAATGGCCGCCAATCGAGCGTAAATAGGCCTTGGTGCGATTGTCGCGGATTGGGTGGTAGAATTGATGTCTGGTGTGTTTTGAGCGAATAGAGGCGTGTTTTTGTTCGATTAACGGGGTGTCGTTTTTGCGATTCTGGTCTGGCGGATCGATTTTCGGAACCGTTGCGGGACGGGGTTTCGGAAATACGGAAATACCGGTATTTCCGTATTTCTGACGGACGTGTTTTTTAGACGATGTCCTCTGACCTGAATGGCTTGTTTTAAAGTGTTTTGGCGATTTCGGAAATACGGAAATACCGGTATTTCCGTATTATTTATGGGCGGTTTTTCTAGCCTGCTTGGCGCTAGCCCCGGTTGGTTTTCTAACGCGCCGAAACCGGGGGCTAGCGCCCTGCGGCTAGGTTTCGGAAATACGGAAATACCGGTATTTCTGTATTTCTGTGGGCCCGGTCCCCTGACCGGGCGGGGTTTTCGCCTATTTGGTGTCGGTTTTCAAATCCAAATCCCGCCATGTCAGGGGACATGGCCTACATGGTCGAGCCAAATCCAAATCCCGCCATGTCAGGGGACATGGCCTACATGGTGGTGTTTTTTGTTAGGGGTTGAACAAACTTAGCCGCTCTTGTAAATTGGGGGCTGAACAAGAAAAAATTAAACCTGCGCTCAAAATCTTGCCAGAGGCCGAGCAGCAGGTTTCATCGCGAAAGATGATATGAGTAGTATACCCATCAGAACATGTTTGATCAACTCAGATCTAAAATCAACAACCAAAGCGATCCTTGGAGCGTTACTATCCTATTGCCATAGCAATAAAGATATTTGCTGGCCATCGGTTCGGGATATTAGTCAAGTTTGGGGGTATGCAGAATCGACCATTAGGAAGCACATTAGGATCTTAGAGAAGCTCGAGTTTATCGAGACAACTAAAGGCAATAAATCACGTAAAAGCAATAACTATAAGTTTTTAAAACTTAATAGTGTACAAAAAGATCCCAACGCGACACGGAGAGAAAGTAGTAAACCTGAAGGTTTATTAGAAGAACATAATACCTATGGTGCAACTGGCGGTAGATTTGATAAAAAAAATCCACATAAAGCATTAAACTTATGTGATTTAGATACATCGGACGGGAACCAAAGCCAAAAGAAAACCGCAATCGAATCCGTTGCGGAAGGCCAAAGCCAAAGCCAAAGCCAAAGCCAAAGCCAAAGCCAAAGCCAAAGCCAAAGCCAAAGCCCAAAGAAAACCGCAATCGAATCCGTTGCGGAAGACAAAAGCCAAAGAAAATCCATAAAATTTGAAGGTCAATTAACCACTCAAAAAATCGTAGAAATTTACAACCTATATACACGCCAAGGTTGGATCAAGCGATGCAACGATTCCTTCTTTAACTTCGTTGCTAACTGTTTAATGATAAAAAGGTTACGTAAAAGGAATGTCTACGGATATTTGACATGGATCTACAAAAAGAAGTTCGACCGAAAGCTCATTACGGCAAAAGACGAAGAACTAGCTAGAAAAGAGATTAAGTGTATACATGAAAAGGGTTTAATGCCCGATCTCATGGAGCCACAACCACTATTGCGACTGGATCAATCACCAGCTCCACAGGCTTCAGCTCCACCACCACCGGCCAGGACAGGCTCCAGACCGGCGATGGATTGGCCGGATAGGAATTTTCCAGAAACCGGGAAAGAGCTTTTTCTACAGAAATATGTGAGTGGGCAAAGGGTGACCCACGTCCATCCGAAATGGCTGGAAAAACTGAGCTGTTGGATTGTCAAATGCCGTATGGTGGATGGGAAAATGCAGTATGAAACCCACCCACTCACGGAAGATGGCTGGTACAAGGTTTGTTCGTATTCGGAGATCGTGCCACTTCTGAATGAGCAGGGAGTGCGCATATCCCAGGCGGATTTTATCCAGGGACTGATCGACGCAAACTCTGTATTAACATAGAGAAACGTCGCGTGTGGAAAACGAAGGCTAGCCAACCTGGGCTGATGCCGATCTTTCTAGCCGGTCTTGTCGCTAGCCCCGGTTCGCGTATCCAAATCAATCGGTTGATAGAGTGTTCTGTTTTGGTGGGTCAATTTTAGATGCTCATTTCTATATGAAACGAATCGAACCGGGGTTTATGCGGATCTTACTAGCCGGTCTTGTCGCTAGCCCCGGTTCGCGTATTCAATCGAACCGGTTGATAGGGTGTGCTCATTTTCGGGTGGGTCAATTTTGGATGATCATTTCTATATGAAACGAATCGAACCGGGGCTAGCGCCAAGACCGGCTAGGTAAAACCAAAACGAATTGAACCGGGGCTAGCGCCAAGGCCGGCTAGGTAAAACCAAAACGAATCGAACCGGGGCTAGCGCCAAGACCGGCTAGGTCAATCCAAATCCAAATCCAAATCGAACCGGGGCTAGCGCCAAGGCCGGCTAGGTAAATCCAAATCCAACGTTGCTTAGGAATCCATGCGCTGCAACGCATGGTTTAAGGGAAGAATAAAAAGCCTCCGCCAATTTGGGCGGAGGTTAATTTTTCGACGGGCTTTAGCAGGAGAAAGTCTGACTGCTGGAAAGGTATCGGGTGGGGATCCAACAGTCAGTGCTCCTAAAATCAATAGAGAGCGATGCGGTGAAAAAGTGCGAAAGAATCTCTCGAAAAATTTTGACCGTCAGCAAAAGAATACGGAAATGCTGGTATTTCCGTATTTCCGAAAACAGCCGCATTTCAGCAATCTATGCAGATAAGAGCGGTTATCGGAGTTCGTCCGATTCCCGACTACGGGTCAGAAATTACTCGCTGAGGAACGGTTCGTCAGTCCCTGGGCCGCCCCTGTCGGAGACGACGAATCGTTTGAGATGGTCGCGGATGAGCTGCTCCATGAGTTCGCCCTTATCCATATTGAGCATGGTGGCGTGGATGCTGAGACGCTGGAGAGACTCGACACTTAAGCTGATGGAGGTTTTGACTTTAGAACCTGGTGGACGCCTGACAGGCTTGATTTCCGGCTTTTTTGGTAATTTGGAGGCCTGTGGCTGTGCAGTGTTTTCAAATTTCGAGGACATGACACCCCCCTTCCCTGCTCTGTTGAGGTCTGCTGGATTGGACTCGATTCAACCAATTTCTATATCGACGATGGTCGGTGGTAAACCTGCAGATATTTTTACTGGATTAGAAATAGGTACCGAAAACGGTAAATAAGGATATTCCTGGAGATCGAAGCGCTTGAACCAAGGCGCCTTGGTTTAGGGATTTCGGTATATAGGGAAATTTTTAGAGATTGAAGCGCTTGAACCAAGGCGCCTTGGTTTAGGGATGTCCCTAAATCGATAAGGTGCGGTATACCGAAGCGCCTAAACCAAGGCGCCTTGGTTTAGGGAATCCGGTATATACCTCAAGTTTTTGGAACGTTTAACGGTCGGATTCCGAGAGCGGAATCAAGCCTTGATTCAGGGGTTTTTGGGGGCTGATTTGCGGAAATACCTGAAATACGGAAATACCTGTATTTCCGTATTTCTGTGATGAACTTCATGGCGATTCCAGAATCCATAAGTCTTTCCTGTGTAGACAATAACAAATACGGAAATACCGGTATTTCCGTATTTCTGGCGATGGCCTGGAGGTGGTGAATTGGGGGGCGATTTTGGGCGTGTGTGGTGAGGAGAGGGGCAGGGCAGGGGAGGGGGTGTCATAGTGTTCATATGTATCATAGTTGGAGGACAAAAAAGATTCTCTGGAAAATCTCGCATGCTTGGTTGGTTTGAAAGGATCTGCTGTGAGGAAAATAAAAACAAAAGTTTTGGATGTCCGAAACCTTGTCTGAGGATAAGCGGTGGGGTCTGAGCATGAAGAGTGGGTTGAGGGGGAGGTGTCTGGGTGGTGATTTGTGGCGGGCGAAGTGAATACGGGTGATCCTGGTGGGATGGGAGATTTAGCCCGGGGTGATTCGAGGTTTGGTGGGCAGGGCAGGGGAGTGGTGTGAGAGTGGTCGGGGAGCTGGATGAACGGCCTGGTTCAGGGCCGATGAGATGCTGGTGGTAAAAATGGGGAAATAGGAAAAAAGTTGCTGATGTTTTTTGGAAACAGAGTCGGTAGGAGGATGGTTTCACAGGGGTGGCGGATTTGGTGTGAATGCACGAAAACGGATCGGGAAAACGAATGTCGTAGGGTGGTTGGGCAAGGTGGTACGATTTGGTTAAAATGGATCCCTTATGAGGGGCTTATCACGTGCAATGGCAAAGTGATAGGTTGTTATGGACTCGACAGAATCCCGATAGGCGATACAAACAGGTTAAACATCATATTCAGCCGTTAGAAAAATATGTCTTAGATGGGCTTATCATGCTGTAATGTATGAGGATATGGGTGTTTACAAAAAACAACATAAAATGGTTGTAATCTCTTGACAGCATGCGTAAGTTCTGTTCAACTAGCAAGTCATAGTGAGAAAGTAGGTTCGCGTATCTACCTTCCTCAATCGTACAACAGGCTTCGTGAACATATACAGTGCTGCATCTTTGCGAAAGGTGATTGATCATGAGTAACGGTAGCAAATCCCGCAATTCTCTGGTGTCGTTTGTTCGGAACTATCGTGAAGAGGCTCGTCAGGAGTCGATGAAGCAGCGCCGCAAGCAGGCGTTCCAGCCGATGCTGGACGACAAGCTGGAAGATCGCCGATTGATGACGGTCACGTCAAGCATCGTAAACATAGCACCAGGTATCAATGTGCTTGATATTACATCTACGGATGTAGAAACAATCTCATTGTTTTACAACGGTGTTAACATGTATGTGAATAGTAGTCAACCATCCGGACTTACTGGTTCAGCTTTCAATACAATTAGGATTAACGCGACAGTTAATCCTGGACAGAGAATTGTCAACTTCACAGGCGATTCGACAATTGATGGGCAAGGTTCGCCGATCTCTAATATTACGACTACAGGTAATGCAACTTATCGGGTTAATCAACTAACTCAACAAATTAGCTTTACTTCAAATCCAACTGTTGCATTGAGTGCGAACCCTGTATCGGTCAGCAGTGCAGCCAGCGTAAATCAGGGTGTTATGCTTGCTGGCAGTGGTGCTCAGGTAATTATACAGTCAGGCACATACACGGAAACTGTTGTTGTTAACAAGAATATTACGTTGGGAGTAAGTGGCGGTACATCATCTGTTGTAACCTTAGCTGCACCAGCAAACAATCCAGCCATCAGAATTGATTCGGGATCACTGACTCTATCAACACCAGTTGATCCTGGTAATACATGGGCCACAAGCCTTGTTTTTTCAGGCACAGGATCAAACACAAGTGGTATTGAGGTGAATGGTAGTGGAGTTTCATATACGGATTCACAAACCCCAAATATCACTTTTAATCCATCACTTACCCAAGCTTATAAGGTTTCAACTGGCAATCTGACCATTGATGCAAATCGCACCAATTCTGGGATTCTGGTTTCGGGCGGTAGTGCTACGATCAATGCCACAAGAAACCTGACGGGCAACGTGAGTGTTACAGGTGGCACATTCACGAATAATGGCACGTTGACAGGAACTTACACGCAGTCGAACGGCACCGGTACAAATAATGGAACGATCACAGGTGCAGTCGGTTTCTCAGGCGGTAGCCTGACACTGACACCGTCATCCACTCAATCCGGGCTTGTCGGGGTGACCGGCGGTGCTTTGAACGTGAACGTCACCCTGGCGAACATGTCGGTAAGCGGCTCAGGTACAGTGAATATTCTTAGTTCTGGTAATATCAGCAACTCGCTGAGTGGGCAGGGCGGTAGCCTCACGATCGCAACTGGTGGCCGTGTGAACGGTCTGGTTGTGAACGGCACAGCGGCCTCAAGCTGTGGCACGATTGTTGGCCCTGTGACGGTTTCAGCCGGTAGCCTGACACTGAATAACACATCAACACAAGCTGGTAATTTCACAGTCAGTGGCGGTGCCCTGAACGTGAACAGCACGGTCAACAACCTGACCACCACGGGCGGAACCACGACGATTCTGGGCAGTGGCGTTATCGCGACTACCACAGCTGTTAATAACGGTACTTTGAATATCAACGCTGGCGGCAGTGTCAACGCTCTGACTGAGAATGGCTCGACAGCCGTTATTGCGAGCTGCGGCACGATTGTTGGTAACCCGACATTTACACAAGGGCAAGCTACTCTTAATTCACCTCTTAATGCCACTGTCACGGTTGCAAACGCCACCCTGAACGTGAACAGCAACGTGACAAACGTAGCTCTAACTGGCTCAGGTACAGTGAACGTTCTGTCGCTGGGCTGTGTTACATCAACGTTGAGTGGTCAAAGTGGGATAATCACTGTTGATACCGGTGGTCTTGTGTCCGGCCTGACGGTGAACGGTGCAACAGCGACCGTGTGCGGCACAATCTCATCGCTGACGAATCTGAGCAACGGCACCCTGACTCTGCTGTCGAATCAGACCCTCAACATCTCGGCTCTGAACAACAGCACGTTGAATGTTGGTGCGACTGTCACAGGCAATGTGACATCTGAAGACAACTCCGTGGTGAACATCAATGGAGTGGCCGGCACGGCGACAGGCCTTCTTACGGCCAATGGCAGTGGCTCACGATTGAATGTTCTTAGTGGTGCAACCGTAGGCAACGTGATTGCGACCGCCGGTACAGCAAATCTGGCTGCCGGGACCACAGCAAACGTGGTGACCCTTAACGGTTCTGGAACCATTCAGGCTAGTGGTACGGTGACAACCCTGGTGGGGACAACTGGTCCTGGCGTTATCAATCTTGCTGGCAATGTTACGGGCCAGACCACGATTTCCGGTACAGCAAATCTGACCAACAGTGGTCAGCTGACGGGCGGCCTGACGGCAAACGGATCGGGAGTGATCAGGAATCAAGGCATCGTTTCCGGGAATACAGCCGTTTCTTCAGGGGCCAGATTTAATGGCGATTCTGGCAGTGTGGCCAACCTTGTCCTGACTTCAAACCAACCAGCCAACATCAATGGCGGAACAGTCACACGGGTTGATGTCCAAACAGGTTCAACACTTCTGGGCAACGCCAGTGCCTCGTTTGGCACATTAAGTGTTAGTAACGGTACAGCCACTCTGACCGGTAGCAGCATCACCAACGGGGTCAGCGTTACAGGTGGATCTGGCGTACTCAGCACATCCGGCAGCATTGCCGGCGGCCTGGCTGTGGCAACAGGCAGCACGGCCAGCATTCTGGTGGGCGGCACGGCTGATACCGTCATATCAAACGGCACCCTGACCGTGAACGGCACGGTTTCCGGTGCTACCACGGTGATCGGTGGTACTTCTACCGTTCAAAGCAACGGTGTTCTAGCCGGGCCTGTGAATGCCAACGGCGGTACGCTCAATATTAACAACGGCGGTCGCGTGAGTGCCCTGGTTGTACGAACCGGTTCCACAGTGGCCAGCTGCGGCACGATTATTGGCAATGTGACCAACATTGCCGGTACCCTGACGCTGAACAACACATCGACTCAGGCAGGCAACTTCTCGGTTGAAACCGGTGGTGTGCTGAACGTGAATTCCAGCATGCCTGGAACACTGAACGTGACCAACGGCACGGCCACGGTTCAGGCCTCTGGCAACGTGACCGGTGTGACCACCAACAGCAACGGATCGCTGACGGTGAATGGCCAGGTTGCGACCCTGAATGCAACCGGCAACACCACATCGATTAGCGGTAGCGGTATTGTAACCGGCACAGCAACGGTCAGCGGCACGGCCACCCTGACCTCGAGCGGAAGCCTTCAGTCTGTGGTTGTTCAAGCGGGTACAGCCAATCTGACAGGCGGAACAGCGACCAGCCTGACACAGTCAAATGGTACCGTTATAAGCGCAGCCAACATCACAGGCAACGTCAGCCTGACCGGTGGTAACACGACGATTAGTGGTATCGTCGGTGGCATCACAACGGTGAACGCCGGCAACCTGACATCGTCCGGTGCTCTTAACAGCCTGTCTCTTGTGACAGGTACAGTTAACGTGACGGGCGGCACAGTGGCAAACCTGGCACAGTCGGGTGGCGAATTACAGAGTGCAGGTAACATCACAAATGCCAGTCTGACCGGTGGCAACACGACGATTTCGGGCCGAGTGCTTGGCAACACCACGCTTGCCGGTGGAAACCTGACAGCGAGCTCTGGAGCCACACTCAATAATCTGACTATAAACTCTGGCACAAGCAATCTGACGACTTCGACCATCACTGGTTTGATCACCGTTACGACCGGTAATCTGACACTGGCCGGGACACAGTCAGGATCTCTGACAGTGAACGGTGCAACAGCCAACGTGACGTTGAACACAACTGTAGCAGGTCTGACCACAGCCACTCTTGGCCAGTTGAATATCAACGCCAACACAGGCGATCTGGCCATCAATGGCGATCTTGCCAACGTGGTGATCAGCAATGCCACCGCGATTTCAATTGGCAACGTAACCTACTCTGCCAACACGAACTACAGCTTCCTGGCGAACGCCACACTGGGTTCCTATACTCAGGCCAATACGGTTGCCAGCACCACGAATGTGAGCATCGCTGGCAGGGTATCGGGTACGACCACGGTGAATGGTGGTAACCTGACCACCTCAGGCAACCTTTCGGGGGCCATTCTGGCCAACGGCTCAGGTGCTTTAATCAACATTAATGGTGCCAGCACAGGTGTTGTGACATCGACCAACGGTTTGGTCAATGTCAACGCCAATATCGGCGGCCTGACCGTCAATGGCCCATCCGGCACAGCCACCTTTGCCAGCACAAATGTGACTGTGAGTGGTGCCACGAGTGTGACCAACGGCACTCTGACAGTGCCTGCCAACACCACGCTGGCTGCTGGTCTGACAGCCACCAACAGCACCGTGACCTTTAACGGTGCTGCCAGCTCGATCACCAATAATGGCACGATCACGCTGAACGGTAGGGTCTCTGGTAACACCACACTCAACGGTGGTTCAGCCAACCTGACGGGTGGTAACTACACGGGCGGAATCCAGTTGAATGCTGGCATTCTGCAGCTCAACTCAAACGGCAACTTCACGGGCAGTATCAACACGGTCAGCGGCAACCCGACCACCCTGTATCTTCCAGCGAATGGATCGGTCGCTCAAACCGGTAACCTGACACTGGGTGCCAACACCACCACGCAAGTTTCCCTGTTCAATAGCAACGGTAACCCAGGTGGTTCTGCTGCTATCGGAAGACTGGTCTCAACGGGCAATGTGGTTCTGGCTGGCAACTCAGCCATGGCTGCCTTCAACCTTGGTAACGGCCTGTTCCCGAACGCCACCGTGAATATGCCGTTCATTCAGGCTGCGAACCTCACCGGGAACTTCGCCAGTTCATCTCTGAACTATCAGGGTGCGATCACATTCACGATTGCAGCCAACTCAACGCAAGCCAGCCTGACCAACACCACGATCACTGGTGTGTTTGTTTCGGAACAAATCCAAAACACCGGTAATGGTAGCCTGACCTACTTCAACGTTGCTGGAAGCAACACGACAGGTGTTTACGGTATCACCGCTTACCGCACCCTGAGTGAGTTCTCAAACACTTCCTATGCTGGGTCACGTGTCAGTGTGACATTGGGCAACGGCACCACTGGTGACCTGCTTGCGAACGGTCCTAATTCGGACTGGTCGATTTCTCTGAAGGCCATTGGCAACGGCACTGTTCCTGTACAGAACAACGCCCCGATCAGTCTGACGCTCGGCAACGTGGTTCTGAACTCGGGCGATACGCTCAATATCAGCTTCTTCGGTCAGAATACTTCGATTTCAACCGATAGCCTGGTTGTGAACGGTACGACCAACATCACGGGTTCCACCCTGAGCCTGACCAACAATGGATCGCTGGCCAACACACCGGCTTACACCCGCCTGACGATCATCGACCAATTAAACTCCAATGTTATTGGCGACTTCAGCGGCGGCATCTACAACCGTTCGGTGAATTCCACTCTGTTCTACGGCTTCACCAACTACGGTACCGCAGGAACTTCGCCACGCGATGTGACTTTCATCCAAGCTCAATCCCAAGGTAACGTAACCTCGGTGAAAGTGAACGATGACTGGTCAAATGGAACCGCTTATCCAAATGGTACGGTGATCAGCGGCAACGATATCATCGGTATCAACGCTGCCAATAATTTCAGCCTGGGCCTGAGTGCTCTGGCCTCTTCATCCGTGGCTGGCAACTCGAGCCTGATTCTGTACAACGGCAATTACGCTGGCGATCTCAACCTTTCAAACTACACAGGTGTGAATAACCTGACGGTGAGCGTTGTGTCTGACTCAGGCACCTCAGGCACCTACGGCACGGTCAGCCTGACTGCTGGAAACATCACTCTGGCCAGCAACGTAACACTGGCTCTGGACCATGGTGCAGCGTCCTCTAACACCGACCTCATTCAGGCCAACGGCTCGGTCACACTTGGTTCTTCGAAGCTGTCTTACTCTGGTTCAGCGGCGGATTACACCATCTTCCAGCCAGTTCGAACCACGAATAACACACCAATCTCTGGAGCCTTCGTTAACGGTGCCTTCGGTGGATATGCCTCAGCTCCGGCTACAGGCTACTTTGTGTCGAACGTTACGACCTCTCAGGCCAACGCGACGAACCTCAGCACGAGCGTGGTGAGCCTGATTAAGGTCAACAACCCGAACAACGTGCCTAACGTCTACGTTTCCGGTGCGTTCTCATCGCTCAACGGCACGGCCTACTCACTGCCGAACTCGACCACGAACACGGTGGTTTACGGCGGTATCAATGCGTTCAACACCATTGATCTGGGCATGGCAAACATCGCTGATAGCGTCAGCAGCAATCTGGTGGTCAACAACACGATCTCTTCGTGTGCTACTGTCAACGTGACCAAGTCGTTTGACATTCTGTTCATGAACGCCAACGGCGGAATTACAACAGGTGCCCTCCAGATCGGATCTCTTGATCTTAACAGCAATGCCTCGCCACAGCTCTGGGACGCTGGACAAGTCACGGCCAACAATATTCAGCTGAACCGCATTAACGGCGGAACAAATCTGGGTAGTTACAACGTGCTTGGCTTGGCTGCGACCAACACGTCGGCCAATATCTCGTTCGGCGTGAATGCCAACACCGCTACGACCTTCACAACGGTTGCTGGTAGCCTGATTGTATCTGGACGAACCAGTGGCACACCGTTGACGATCTTAGGTAACGAAAATGTCCTGAAGCCCACCTCTGGCACAGGTGCCATGATCACCTTTAATGACTCAGCTAACGGCACAGGCTCGCTGGCCATTAGACAACTGGATCTTAACGCGTTCGGTACAGCAAACGTAACCGGTATTAATGCCAATGTCGGATCGGGTGCCAACTCGCTGCTGACACTGGACGATATCACAATCCTGAATCTTGCTCAGAAGGATCCAGGCAACAACTATATTCCGTTTGCTGGTAACCTTTCTCAAGGTGCCGGTATTTTGCGTATCAATATGACCGGATCCATATACAACGACAACTTCTCTGTTCTCGGCGTCAATCCTACGGAACTTCTTACATCAGGCTGGTTGATGTACAGTGGGTTCTCGGATAGCAGCGAGGTTGGTGCTGGTATTCAAGGTGGATTCAGCTTCAATCCATCCAAGGTGACAGAACTCTCCTTGAATGGTGGAGCAAATGATGACAGCTTCAACTTCGGTTCCGCTCTTGGCCTCTATGCACCAATCAATCTGGTTGTAACGAACGTCAATGGTGGAGCGGGTGACGATGTTTTGTCACTGATATCCACTAATCAGTCACCTTCCAAAGTCACGACTTTTGATGGTGGTGCTGATACAAATACGCTGAGAATTGATACGCCTCAGCTATATGGCGACTTCCAGATCACGGGTGGTAACGCTGGTTCCTTGATCCTCTCAACCGATTCGGCCTTTACCAACGATGTAGGTCAGACCACCACGTTCTCCAACACCCAGAACCTGGTTGGTAGCACGAATAATGCAACCACTTATGACCGGTTCGTGATCAGCCAGATTCAGGCAAATGTGACAGATGGTAGCCCTCAGGGTTATATCGGTTCCATTATCGGTACAACGGGTGCAACTACCACCGCACCAAGTAACGATCAGCTCATTCTGGGTGCCAACATCACGGCTGCCGGATCGACCAACGCCAACTTGAGCACCTGGGTCCAGTGGAACATTGAAACGTTAGACAGCGGCCAGGGTGATGCGAATAACGTCAACAAGGTGGGTGGTAATGTTCAGGTCTTCAACAACCTGACATCAGGCAGCGTCAGCGCAATTGCTCCTGTCGGTTCGTTCCTCAACCTGACCCGGTTCGTCGGTGGCGATCAGAACGATATCTACAACATCTCTGGTACGGGCAAGCGTGGTATCAAGTCGATTGACGGTGCCGGTGGTACCAATTCTCTCGACTTCGGTTCATGGGATAACATTGCAAATACAACCACGGGTATTCGGGTTGACCTGCGTCCTGGCCAAGCCTATGCAACACCGGTCAACAACGAGCAGACCAGTGCCCTTTCCAACATTAACAATGTCTATGGCACCAACCAGAACGATACCCTCTACGGTAACGACCTCTCGAACGTGCTCTACGGCAGCTCTGGAAACGACTCGATCTTCGGCTACGGCGGTAACGATATCCTGATCGGCGACTACGGTGCGGATTCACTGGTCGGCGGTAACGGTAACGACTTCCTGACCGGCGACCACGTCGACTTCTACTTCAATATCTCAGGTGGTGACCCTGCCGGTGTCCTGCCGATGGAAATCCTCCTCGACGTCCATCAGAGCGGCTGGAAGACGGCCACCACAAACCCAACCACGTTCGGCAGTCAGGCAACAGCCCTCTCCTCTAATGTCTCGACCTCCTCATCAAACTACGGCACCATTAGTGTGAAGGGTCTAACGGGTGTGTTAACGGCAAACGTCACAGCGGATGGTAGTAATGCTAATACCACCATCTTCGCTGATTACCAGCTCGACTCACTCACCGATACCTCAGGTCTCAACTACCTGATCTACACGGCTGGTGTGAAGAACGGTCAAACCGGCCTGCTCGACCCAACCGCCAACGACTACGTGCCGACCTCAACCATCGTCACCCGTCGTCGCTACTCACGCTGGAACCCATGGTCTTGATAAGACCTGGCTCTTGACGAGAAAACCACCAAGCCCCGAGAGACTTCTCCCGGGGCTTTTTCATGCGCCTGTAGGCCATGTCCCCTCGGCGCGTAAATCCAACCGGGGCAGGCCCCCTCTTCCTAGCCGGTCTTGGCGCTAGCCCCGGTTCGCATACCCAACCCAACCGGGGCTAGCGCCAAGACCGGCTAGATAAATCCACAACCGGGGCAGGGCCAAGCTCCCTAGCCGTCGGTCAGAAAGCATCAACATTCCATCCCTTCCCAAAACCTTTAGCAAATCTTCAACCAGATCCGCCCCCGGTCTCCTGAGATACATAATATCTTGGTTTTAACGGTCGCACTGGTCCGCATAAAATTGCGGGTCATGTTTACAAAAAGCAATGTCCATATAAATTTAGATCGGAAAACTTGTTTCACGAATACAGTTTCGTATGATATCTTATCATAGCGTGTATTGTCATAGATTGCCAATGCGCTCTAATGTGAATTTCATGCGGAGCATGAACTCAAGAGTGTGGCTGAAGGATTACCAAGATAGATCCGTATTTTGCTGGATACTGATCAGGAAAGAATCATGAAACTCTACATTTCGCGTATGAGCCGGATCCTGCCGATCCTCTCGATCCTGATTCTTGGTGGTTTTCAAACCACCAACGCCTTGGAATATTTGATCACAGACACGCTTGGTGGCACAACCCAGACTTTCGATATTACCTATGAGCCGAATACTGGTATTAAAACAGTTACGACTTATGTTTATCTGAAGTACACTACAGCAGATACAGCAGGTCGAGGTACGGGTTTTCTGAGTGGAAGTCTGGTATACGGATCATCTGACCAAACAATCGCCTATCTTAATGGCACTCCCGGATCAGCCACAACACAAGCCGGTGTTTATACAGTCCAGAATGCCAAAGCTAACGGGACTGCAGGAACTGGCTGGAACGCGACTAGCACCCCCCCAATCACAGGCAGCTTATCCACCGATTTAAGCCTCCTGACAGCCACTTATGCTGGTCGCCTTGGTGGTAACGCTTATGGCACAACGTCTGGAACCACGTATTACCTCTACCTTGCTACAGCTACACTCACTGTTGATACTTCTATTTCGGGTACAACTAATATTGCTGCATCGAATTCAATAGACTGGACAGGTAATGCTGGTTCGGCATTCCCTACACCCACCAGCGATTCATTCTTTATCACAGTCAACGCCGTGCCTGAACCGACCACGTACGCCCTCGCCGCTATTTCCTGCGTTGCTCTGGGAGTTGTCGGACGCCGCAAAACACGGAAGATTAAGAAGCAAGAAATCACCTCTGTCTGATTCCTTGTGAACTACTTATCCTGAAAGCCCCGGGGTTTCCTGCCGGGGCTTTTTCGTTTCACAACCCAAACCAACCAACCCTTAAAATGTTTACATAACGAATCATTCTTTGCATAGATAGTCAATTCGTGATTCGTAATTCCAGATTAGTTTGTGTTAAGATTAATTGATAGGAGTTGAATGAAAGCTCCAGAGAGCCATCATCACGAGTCATTCCAGTGCTGATTTTCTATGTAAAACAGGTGATCCTGTTTCCTCGCTTGATTTATCCGGCCTTATTCTTTTTGTTCGTTAGTTCACCGGCGCACGCGCTTGAAACCATTTTCATTACCGGATTTTCGCAATCCGTATCAGTAGATGCTGATACCAACAGCGTGGTCCTGATGTCGATCAATGGCGGACTTTCATGGACATCCAATTTTTTCCCCTTAAGAGAAACCAGATCCATCACCGCTTTAAATTCCACTAACTATTTCGCCGTCGGAGGAACCTCAGGCACAAATCCCACTGGATACACATTCAGCACAACGGGAGGATCGCAAGCCGTCTCATCGGGCCTCCTCCAGTCCGTCGATGTCAACTCCGGAACCTATTACGCCGCCGGTGCCACCACAAACGGGTCCAGTGGAACCATCCTCAAATCCACCGACGGCACAACCTGGACCCCACAGGTCAGCTCCGGATCCAAACTCAATGGAATCAGCGCCTCAGATTCCAGCGTGGCCTATGCTGTAGGCGACAACGGTACCGTTCAGAAAACCACCAACGGCGGAACAGACTGGTCGTCGCAAACCACCGACAGTAACTATGTGCTTTACGGTGTCGACACCGTAAACGCCACCACCGCTTATGCCGTTGGGAAAAACGGTTCAGACGGGGTGATCCTGAAAACAATCGATGGAACGAACTGGATTACAACTCAAACGGTTTCAGGAACACCACTCAACGCCATATCAGTTGTCGAAACTAATCCTAGCGTGGCCTTTGCGGTGGGTGATGGATCTATCATCATGCAAACAACCGATGGCATAACATGGACGGATTCAGGTTTTTCAGCAGGTGGGGCCCTAAGCAGTATTTACGCCGTCAGTAGCACCAAAGCCTATGCCGTGGGTGTGATCGGTAGTGTTGCAAGACTTAATGGCGGTTCCTGGGTGGATATCTCATCCAGCATTCCAACCGCATATCAAAGCTACAACTTCACGGGCGTTTCCGTATTCGTAACCGTCCCTGAGCCATCCACAATTATTCTGAGCGTATTGGCGGTGTCAGTGCTAGCGATCATCCAGCGTGCCCGCAGGAACGCCCCAAACCAAGCTTAAAAGCAATCTGCGCTTAATATCGCCCCAAACCACAACAAAACGACTCCCTCAATCGCTTTTTGGTTGAGATAGATCCCCGGTTAATTGGATTTGGCTTTACCTAGCCGGTCTTGGCGCTAGCCCCGGTTCAATTGGATTTGGTTTTACCTAGCCGGTCTTGGCGCTAGCCCCGGTTCGATTAGTTTCATGAGAAATGATCATCCAAAATTGACCCACCCGAAAATGAGGACACCCTATCAACCGGTTGATCTGGATAGGCGAACCGGGGCTAGCGCCAAGACCGGCTAGTAAGATCGGCGTAAACCCCGGTTGACTTCGTTTTGCATACGCGACCGTTCCCCATGGGAATAAAGAACTTGCAACATCCAATGGAACCCCAGAAAACGACCTCTCTATTAGGTTGTCCTATCGACCATCAGGGAGCAGAACACTCTGGTAGAGAAGTTGATCTGGATAGGCGAACCGGCACTAGACTTTGTTTTGCACACGCGACCGTTCTCTATGTTAATAAAGAGTTTGCGTCGATCAGTCCCTGGATAAAATCCGCCTGGGATATACGCACTCCCTGCTCATTCAGAAGTGGCACGATCTCCGCAAACAAACAAACCTTGTACCAGCCATCTTTCGTGAGGAGCAGGGGGGCGAGCATGCTGAAAATAATAACATCGGATAAAAATAGTTATCCGACACTAATTAGATCCCAAGGGGAGGAGGGGGAGAATGATGGGTGTGGGGTTGGGCAGGGGGGTGGTGAGGATGTATAAATGACCGGTGATGTAATCGTCGTGTACGGGTTTTGCGTCGCTTAGATGAAGAAGGCGGGCGGAAACACGGATTCGCAGATGAGGACAATCAACCGGAACATCAAATTGACGAGATACTATCCGTAAATGCGCGCAAAAAAAGACGCCTTGAACAAAAAAGTTCAAGGCGTCCTG
>Ga0209499_1000881_pt1 | contig 21831 bp, 22 predicted proteins | sample C_130208_EF_Meta_FD_187306 | JGI IMG/M metagenome (GOLD analysis project Ga0209499, IMG submission 187306) | Freshwater microbial communities from Lake Croche, Canada to study carbon cycling - C_130208_EF_MetaG (SPAdes) (version 2) | ecosystem: Environmental > Aquatic > Freshwater > Lake... | reverse complement strand
CACGCGCGTCCGCGACGCGGTGAAGGCCGTCCAGGAGGCCGCGAAGTCCGCCAAGCGCGAGGCCCGCGACTCCAAGAAGAAGAAGCGCAAGGACCCGGCGACGATGACGGCGGATGAGCGCAAGGCGTGGGAGGCTCGCCGTGCGAACAACGCCTTCCTGGTCCAGCGCCCGCTGACGCCCGAGCTGTGCAAGTTCATGGGTCTCTCGGAGGGCTCCAAGCGCTCGCAGACGGAGGTCACGAAGTTCATCTCGGAGTACGTGAAGGCCCACGGCTGCTTTGACCCCTCGTTCAAGCGCCGTATCCTCCCCAACGCGGCGCTGGCGAAGCTCCTGCGTGTGGACGACAAGGCCGAGGTCACGTACCTGAACCTCCAGTCGTTCCTCAAGGTCCACTTCGTGAAGCCTGCGACGGCGTAAGTGGTGTGAGGACAATCAATATTAAAAATCAAAAATAAGCCTTTTTAGCTCAGGGGTAGAGCACCCGCTTTGTAAGCGGTAGGTCGGTGGTTCAAATCCACCATGGGGCACACTCGTGCGCCTATCGTCTAGCGGTTAGGATCTGAGGTTTCCAACCTCATGACTGGGGTTCGACTCCCCATGGGCGCAAACCTATTATATGAAAACGAAACCTCGTGTTCATATAATGAAGCGCGCTACTCGTCGTGCGACACGCCGCGGTGGAAACCCGAACAAGGATCGTCCCGCAGTTCCGCCGATTCGTCGTCCTCCGTCGGACTACACCCAGCCAACTGATACGCGTCCGGATTCTCCTGCGGAATATTCGCCCGTTGAACAGTATTCTCCGTCTCCCATGGCCTCTCCTGCCACAGGTTCGCGTCAGGAGAAGTTCGAGCGTGATCTGCGGAATGCGGCCAAGGGCAAGGGGCGTCGTACGCGCCGTACACGCAGGCGTTTTCACAAGCGCCGTTGAATGTAGGTAATGCCTCATATTTGGAATGACGTGTTTGATGGCGTTTACTGCTTGAATCTGACCAACCGCAAGGATCGGTATGAAACCATGGAGAAGCGCTTTGCCTACTTTGATCTGAAGGTCGAGCGAGCTAACGCCTTGCCTGGTTCTACCATTCATGGTCTGTGGTCTCACATCCAAGAAGCCAAGTCGCCGGGTCATCAATACTTTGAGAACTCCAATTATCTGGCCTGTGCTGTGAGTCATCTGAACATCTACGCTCGTGCTCTGGCCAAGGGTCAGAAGAGGATTCTCGTTTTGGAGGATGATGTGCGCATCAACCGCAATAGCGAGGAAATGACGAAGACGTTCTTATCTGAGATTCCTGGTGAGTGGGACATGTTATATTTTGCTTACGTTCCGCTGACCAAGGATCTGACGATGTGGTCCTACAACTGTGTGGATGATAATCGTATCAGTCAGCACGTATCCAAGGCACAGGACCTCTGGAATCTCATGGGAGTTGCTGTCAGTGAACGAATGATGCGCCACATGTTGGACGTCTATGCCAAGACGTTTCCCATGGAGATTGATCGGTACTATGTCAATGTCGTCCAAGAGAGTGGAGACTTCAAGATCTACGCTGCAGTTCCACAGATTATCGCGGGTGAGGACAGTTATTCTGATAACGGGTTTCAGACCTCTCATTGCTTCGCAGCGAAGTCTGTTGATCGTCGTATCGTCGAATACTATGATTATATCTGAGTGGTGATCAGCTCATTCGGCATCTCAAGGTACAGGACCGTACTGAAGAAGGGAGAGAGACGACCATCCAGAACCAGAGCGCGTTGCTTGGAGTTCTCTGTCAGAGTCTTCACAAGTCGCGTCAGAACCTGTCGCTTATCAACGATCGGGTTGACCTTAATCTTACATACGTTACCCTGAAGTCCGCATAGGGTCGACTTCTTGCAGTCTTCTCGCGCTAACTGACCACACGGTGTGCGAACCTTTTTCACAAACTGAATCGGTTCATTCACTGAGTCCCAATATGACTGTGTATTTAACCAGGCAGAGAGATCCTTGTAGAGGGTTTCTGTCGGAGACGCGATCGACGAGCGCAGAGACTCAAACTCATCCATCTGAATATCCTTGGACAGAGAGAACAGCAGGAACTCGAACACTTCGGCAGAGTATGAGATGTCCTTGGCCAGCTTGACATCCTCGACGTTCGGCTCACCGGACACAAGCTCTTCTTCCGTGTGCTTGCGAATCGTCTTTACAACCTCTGTCGTCTTGCCAAGACCGCTCTCAGGACGGAAGGGAGCCCGGAAACCTGAGGTGAGCAGGAACTCAGTATACTCACCGCCGGCCGAGTACATATCGTCAGCCCACTTGAAACCGGGGTTGCGCGTGGTCTTCAGAAACTCTCCTAGGGTCTCACTGGTCGGAAGTTCTTCGTCGGCAATGTCCGCATACCCTGGGCGAACGACCACACCTTCCGGGATCTCCATATTGACAGGGAGAACTGGCAAGACAACCTCCTCGGGAACAAAGATAGCCTGAACACGCTGAAAGGGATCCAGGATAACCTGATAGGTTGACTTGTTGGTTGCTACAAGCTCCTTGATTGCATCTCCGTAGGTCGGCGTGTTCGAGACACAGGACCTGAGGTGAACCTCCTTGAGAGTCGTACGAAGAGGTTCGGGAAACTTGTTCACGTCAACGAGATAATCGAACTTTGATCCTGTCTTGGCTGTACGACGGGTGACCATACCCAGAACATCGTTGTCTAAGAGAACCAGGGTACGAGAGCGAGGACCCAGTCTCTCTTCCCAGAACCCACATAGAACGGTTGAGGTCTCTAGCTTGATGCGCATCACACGAGTATCCAGGATGAGGGCCACATACTCAGTCTCTTCCAGAACACCCAGGGTCTTGTCCTTGTAGGCCCGATCAATACCGTCCACGATACGATCAATCTGCGTATCTCCCTCTCCCGTGCTTGACCAGGTCCGGAAGAAGGAACAGAGCATGATCTTATCCTTCGCATCCTTCGGACTGGGAATGGGACGCTTATCGTTCAGAATGATCGGCAGAGACGTCCGAGGCAGGCCCATACCGATACGGAAGGTCTCTGTCGATCCTGCATTGATACGATTCATCGGAACATTCTTGGCGTAGTCAGTCTTGATGCCTAGACGAGAGATCAGGGTTTCGGGAAGGTAGGATAAGCGCAGTCCGGGGATGTATCCCGAGGTCAGAATGTAGAACTCGTCGGTCTGCTGTTTCGGTGCAAGGACCTCGGTCTTGGGTGAGGGCTTCTTGTAGCAACAGGGCACACGGTTCTTGCTTCGAGACTTGGCCGAGGGTTCCTTCCATCCAGGATACTTGTAGTCAACCTCACGCTTGATCACCGTGTAATCGCGAGGATCCTCCTTTTCTGTGATACGAACCTTGCCATCACAGACTGGACAGTGTTGTCCATCATCCTTGACAATCAACTGATCCTCGTTGAGAGGAATCTCATCCTTCATACACCAGTACGGAGGACAAATCGCAATTGCACCAGGCAGAGGGAGCTTCTTAGAGTCTTCAACATCGGTGTAGTTGTATCCCTCCGGCATCGTTGTGACCTCCTCATCGGTGAGGACAACAACCTGCTTGAGCTTCTCACACTTCTTGGGATACTCGGAATCAAACAACTCAGCATCGTAGGCCTGAGCCCGATTGTTGAAGTAGTTGTAGGTTCCCAGAACACTGGTCCTGACCTTGACCTTGCTCGACTTGGCTGTCGCAGACTCCTTTGGTGCCTCAGCAGGTTCCTCAGTGGGAGGCGCGAGATCATCAATCAGTGCATCGAAGTCATCATCCAGAGTAAATTCAGATACCAGAGTGGGCTCTGAGGTCTGTGCCGTGCCTGAGGTAGCTTCCACAGCCTCCATGCGACGAGGACATACTGAATCCACCTCAGCCCGATCAGAGGTCAGAATATAGCGCAAGAGACTGGCATACTGAACAGCACGATCGAGATTGGAGACAAACTTGATGATCACTTCCTTCGACGAGAAGCTGATGGCTGGGTATCCGTTGATAGCCTTCTCGAAGTTGAAACGCTCATCAGATTCCAGATCCTGAACCTTCGTGATGAGGTCCTGGGCCTCTTCCTCAGACAGACCCAGATCCGACATCAAGACCTCGCGACTTCCGTTGTTCTCCTGTAGAATCTTGTAGGCCTCAATGACTCGCTGAGAGACATCAAAGGGCATGTTGGCACGAAGAAGGCGGAAGGTCTGATCATCATAGCTGAAGACGTCCTTCATACAGGGAAAGCGACGCATATCAAACTCTGAGATCTCCTTGTCGAAGGAGGCCAGAACGGAGAGGTCGTTGATCTCCCACCGTGTCTCATCCAGATCCGTCGTCACCATGAAAGGAATCAGGGCGTCCAGGGTCATCAGCCAGGCCAGCGTTGAGGACTTGAGCTCATCCAGACTCTCCGTCGATTCCTTGCCACGCCAGGTGGATACCGTGATATCCTTCGGAGTAATCGCAATACGATCGAAGGAGTTCCGAGCTGTTCCGCGATAAAGCAAAAGAGTCGGCAGACGACGCTGAGGCTGGGTGTTATTCGACCAGGCCTTCCACATGGCCACATCCACAAAGGGCTCCTTCTTCTTCGGATCCTCCACGAAGAACTTGTGCCGGGTCGTCTCCTGCTTGGCTGTGAAGTAGCTGATCACCGGTGTTTCCTTGGAGACCGTCATTCCGTAGAAGATCTGCTCGAAACGTGTACGAGGTGCTGTGAACCTGGTTGAGATCAGAGGAAGGTACCACTTGGCTCGAAGAATCGAAATACCAGACGGCTTCGGTGCCTTCAGGGCCAGAAGCTTGCTGAGCCGATCATGAGATGCCGTGATCGAACTGCGCAGATTGTTGATATCACGAGGCGTCGTCGATTGAAAAAAGGGGAAGTAGACCTGCTTCATGGACTCAGTGGCGTCGTCCGTCATCTCAGTTGCTCGAAAGGATACGGTCTCAAAGGGGTGAACGGACTCAAAGAGAGACTGACGTGTGGGGACAGGACGAAGGTTCGCCTCGATCTCCGTATCGCGAGGAGGTGTGGGCAGGATGAGAGACTTGTCTTCGGGAACACCCAGAATCCGCCATTCCTTGAAGGGAGCCTTGGGTGCAAAGATCGGAGCCAGATACTCGGGAACGGACAGCCACTCCTCGCGAGAGACATCCCGACCTTCAACACCCGTATCAAACCGAATCTGGGTGAGATAGACCTTAAAGGGTTCAGCCTTGATCGATGGCTTACCCAGAGAGAGGCGATAAAACAACTCCATCCACCGCTTCGGGTTCGTCGAGTAGTACTCGGCCGGGAACTCCTGCTGAATCTCGATGAAGAGCCGATCAGGATGAGTGTCCTTGGCTAGGGCAACGTTTTGCCGTACCGTTTCAATTGTGTCATCCGCAAAGAACGACAGAATTGTTGATGTCCCCTCGAGGGGTATTTCCATTATAGTGTAGTGTGGAATTATCCGAGTGGGCTGTCCGTAATCATCATACCGCAATAGGGCGTGGGATTCGAGGCATAGCTGACTTGCTGGTAAATACCAACCTTGACGGCATCGTGCAGAATACGACGGAAGTTGTTCCAGAACTCGGGTGTGTGTCCAATCGTCTCGGTCATCAGATGAGCCATCTCGTGAAGCATAACAAACATGATCGTATTGATCTCAATCAGGGGATACTCGGGGTCCTTGGTCTTGTCGCGGAGACAGACCACGATCTTCTGTCCCTTGTTCTCGGAATACGAGGTGTCGGGCGAGGTCATATCATTCTCAATGAAGACATCCGGCTGATAACGAGCTAAAAAACGAGCAACCGGAGGATCAGCAGCGAGAGCGGGGTCGTTCTTATAGTACTCGTACAGCTTAGTCAGATTCGCCCGAATGATAACCATGTGTTCTACGGCGGTCTCCTTATTGGGGAGGTTTTGAATATCATAGGTGTGACCGTCGGATCCCTGGATAGACACTGTATTGCGAGGACCCCCTAGGAGAGCGTAGGCGGCTAGGGCGGTGATACCGACCGCTGCAACGACCGGCAACATTGTTCTACGCTAAGAAGTTTAAGCCGCCAGTCCCTCCAGCGAGCGGGAGTTCTTGAACGGGTCAGGGTCAATCGTCGTGTTCAGGAAGGGACCGACCTTGCCCTGGGGGTTCGGCACCTCCGAGCGGATATCGTACGTCGGGTTACGGTTCGTCTGCGCGATGCCGATGACGTTGATGTTCGAGTGGTAACCCGCCTGCAGGAAGTTCTGTCCCTTCAGGTCCTCGGAGCCCACCGGGTTCACGGCTGCGAAGGAGGCACCGATCTTGCCGTTCGGCAGAAGCTCCGACGCATTCAGTGTCGTCTCCTGGTACGTCTGCTGAGACGCCGGCGTACGGCCCTGAATCGAGCCCGACGAGGCCGCGTTACCTCCCAGTCCGTGAGGCAGGCCCATCAGGGGACCCGCATCGGACAGAGGCGCCGTAGACGAGCCACCGCCCAGCTCCTCGGCGCGGTCCATCACGGCACCCTTTCCGGCCGAGTAGGACGTAAAAAGTGTGTAGATGACGACGACACCCACGAGAACAAGTCCCAGACGAATGAGCTTCGGTTGCGAAAGCTTCATGTTTATACTGAGTGAAAGACAAATTTCATGCTCCCGATCATTCAAGACATTTTAGATACCCTTAAGTCGGCGGAGGTTCAGTCGTCGCTCGAAGACAACATTCTGCGACCCCTCCTCTCTCGAATCTTACATATTCTCTACCCATACATCTTCGGGGTCATGCTCGTGTGGCTGATGATGTTTCTGTGTCTGGCTCTGATTCTCCTCATTCTTGTCCGAGGTAGCCTCGCCGACATTCTCAGGAAATAGGAGGCTGACCAGCTCGCCTCGCTTAAGAGTCCAGAAGCCCTTAATCTTTCGCTTCTTAGCCTCCTCGCGAAGCTCGTGAATGGTCATCTTGTCGATCTTGTAAGACGTGGGGAGGCTCTCCATCTCCAGGAGCTCGATAAGCTGAGCTCGCTTCATGATATAGTATTGCTTGATGCGCAGGGTCTTGGCGTGCTTCTTAAGGTCGACGAGAGAGAGCTCAGAATAGTTGACGGACATTGTATCAGTGCGTTCGGCTTCCTTTGGCGAAACTGAATCCATTTTTGAGGTTGCGCATTTTCTCCACCATGTTAATAATGAAGCGTACCGTTGCCATCCTGGCCTTTTTTGTCGCCGCCGTCCTTGCCGGACTCTTTGTCAACAACACCCTCCTGTCTGCCTCGCCTGCTACCAAGGAGAAGTTCATCCAGCAGGAGAAGGGTATGCCCATCGCTGACGCTGCTGTCTCGGGCTTCGGCGAGAACGGTCCTCTCCTGGGAAGCTCGCCGGCTACGGTCCTTGCCCAGCCGTACGAGACGGCCAATGACAACGAGCTTTACCAGTTCGAGCACAACAAGGTCGGTGCTGAGTGCTGCCCGAGCCCGTTCTCGGGTGACCTGGGATGCATCTGCCTGACGGAGGCCCAGCGCAAGGAGTTCGCCTCTCGTGGAGGCAACCGCTCTGCGTAGAATAGGCTTACAAACTGAATCTAGATAAAAGCATATACCATGGAGCAACTCCGTAAGCTCATCCAACATTGCAAGGAGACGAATCCTGAGATTCGCTTTCCCAAGGCTTCTGAGGAGCTGATCGTTCACCTCGAGAACGTTCTGCTTCCCCATCTGATGCGTATCATCAAGCGCGACAACACTCTGTTTGAGGGTGATGAGCGTGTGGTCCTGTTTCCTGAGGTTCCCTTTACCTGGAAGGGTACGGATGAAGGCTGGCGCGCTCTCCATGTCGCTCTGCTCTACGCGGTTCTCCACGGTGACCCGAAGGAGAAGTTCGGCAAGATCATCGAGCAGATCAAGACCATGATTCCCGGTGGTCAGTCGGATCAGATCATGGGTATTCTGGAGGACAAGGAGAACCAGGACTCGCTGAAGGAGATGCTGGATCTGGTGATGAACACCCGCCTGGCTAGTGTCGTGGGTGATCTGATTCAGACCCTGGGCCCCGATACGGATCTGGGCATTAATTTTGAGGATCCGAATGAGCTGATTCGTCTCATGCAGAATCCTGGCGACAACGAGGCCATCAAGGAGCTGATGGATCGCGCTCAGCTTCTTCTCAAGGAGCGCATTCAGACGGGCAAGATTGATCAGCGCGAACTGATTCGCGAGGTCGAGATGCTTCGTGCGAAGATGACCTCGAAGTTCGGCAAGTACATGAACCAGGTAGTGGTTGGAGCTCGTGAGCAACCGGCCACGGGCAACACGGCCGACCAGATTATGTCGAACTCGCCTGAGGCCCGTCGTGCTCGCATGGTTGCGCGTCTACAGAGAAAGCTTGCCGAAAAGTCTCGCAAGTGATTACAAGAGAGATGTCCGCAGAGACTTTTTGGTTTTCGGATCCTAGCGTCCTGTTCAGTCAGAACAACTGGTACAAGTTTGTGCCCACGGCAACCATGTCGGTTCCGGAATCCCTGAACGCGGTTGTGCGTTTTTCGTCCTACCTGTCCGTCTTGCTGTTTCTAGCTTCCATGAATCCTCTCTACATGCTGATGGTTCCGCTGGTCATGGTCGCCACGGTGCTCCTCAATGGAATCTTCCCTCAGGCCAGCAAGATCAAGGAGTCGTTCAGCCGTGGACTGGTGGTGTCGAAGTACGTGGGTGATAAGACGACGCGCCCCACCGACGATAACCCGTTCATGAACCCGTCTCTTGCGGATATTCTGGACAAGCCCAACGCGCCTCCCGCCGATGATGCAACCAAGAAGGACGTGCGCGACGAGGTCAACAAGGCCTTCGCCAAGACATCGAACATCTACATGGATACCACGGACGTGTTCGATATGGTTCAGTCGCAACGTAACTTTTATACTGTGATGACCGATGATCATGCAGGGTTTCTGAAGTTTCTGGGTAAGAATGCTCGCACGGACAAGCTTCTAAATGAAGGATATGTAGCTGCGAAGGGTACGGTGCCGGAGCTTCCGTCCGCCCAGAGTGTTGAGAACCCGACGACTGGCACCTATGCGTCGACGTGAGCCACCCTTCTTCACAGGAACCTCAAGCTCCTTGAGAATCTCATCTCCTGTCTCCTTCTGACCTGAGATCTCCTTTCCCTTGTAGGTCATCGTCGGAAAGCCCGTCACTCCTGACGACTCAGGTGTCGCGGAAGATTCGATCTCCACTGTACGGACACCAGCCTTCTTCTTCGCCTCCTCCCACGCCTTACGATTTGCCTCGCAGTGAGGGCAACCATCCATGTAAAATAACACGAGAACAGGCTGTTTGAGAATCTTCTCAGCATCCTTCTTTCGGTCAGCACCACGAATAACCGTGGAGGACATTTATGTAGAGAGTTAGAAAATGGCGTCCCTCGAGGATTTGAAGAAGCACGAGAATCTCGGTCCGACGGTTCCTGTGACTCCGCACTACACCGATTATACGCAGAGCCTCGAGAAGAACACGGCTCCTGGTGGGGTAATTACGACACCGACGGGTTTCCTCGAGTTCAAGCCTCGTGATTCGGCGACACAGGCGCGGTACGATGCTATGCAGGATCAGTGGGAGGGTGTCAAGCCGTCGGAAGCGGCGATTGCCAAGGGAACCTACCTTCCGGATTACGCAGCCGATGCCAAGGAACGCGGAGCAAAGAACACTACGATTCCTAAGCTTGATATGTCGGGTGACACGCCTGCCAAACCCAAGAGTTGGTGGTTTCTTTCCTAGAGAAACACAATGGATAGCAGACTAGGGATGCTAGTTGCCTTGCTTCTCTTGGCACTCTACCTCCTTGTCTTAGGCACCCACGAGTGCTTTGTGGACACAGAGTTTACGAACGTCACCCGCCCTGACCTAAATAACGGAGCCTGGAAGAGCAAGATTGATGCTCAGGCCCCGATTGGGGGAGATGATGAAGCGTACATCAAGTCTCTGCAGGCGTTCTATGACAACGTTTACGTTCCTTCTCCGACCAAGCCAACCACAAAGGATGTGGAGAGCTTCTTAGCGGGTCCGAATGTCGCTGGAAAGCCCATCGATACAGAGGCCATGCGTCTTATTCTTGTGGATGCCTTTCACATTGAATCGACACAGACCTCAGCCGAAAAGGAAAAGGCCCAGATTAAGTTTGATATTGACGCTGCAGCCTTGGAACCCCAGAACGGACGAGATGAGGTTCGTGTTCGTAGCGAGGCCAACTACTTTCCGGCCGATCCTGTCTTTGGAAAGTTACCCGAGGGCAACTATGCGCCTGTGAACCAGCAAGCGAAACCCCGCCATCCTGGATTTAAGGACTACAAGACGGCGGGTCGGACCTCTGTCTTGTTTTATGACGTGTGCACCGACAGCAAGAAACCTGGGTGTGAACAGAATGTTTTGTAGTAATAATGAAGCGGACGTTGATCTACGTCGCTATTATCGCCCTTCTTGTGGCGGCGGCTTATCTGATGCGCGAGAGGTACGATAATTATGCAGCAGCCCTGAATGATGTGGGCCAGACAGCAGGATACACAAATCTGAATTCTCCTCCGGGAACTCAGAACACGGGAATCGGTAACGCCTTTGCTGGAGACACACCCCAACAACAGGCAGCAGCAGCGGCAGCAGCAACCACGGGTGGAGCACCTATCGGAAGCATGGGAACAACGGCCTCAGGAGCGACCACAGGGAACACCACTGGTGGATCGACAACGAATCGTCAACCGACCTCGGGTGGCAGCGCAGGAACTTCTGGAGGTGCCTTTGGGGATTCTCAGACTGTAGCGGGTGTCCCGGGTAACAACGTGTTCGGTCCTGCCTTCGTTGGAGTCGGTGCTAACGCGGACGACGGAAGCCTCCACGGTCCCGTTCCTTACCCGTACTTATACGGTCCTAAGCCCGACTCGTCGGCGTTCGTTGATGGTGCCGGAATTGTCCAACCGTCTCAGGCAGCCACTCTGAAGGATAGCGGGGCGCTTCCTTCATCCAAGGGCACGGGTTCGGACAAGAACAGCCAGTACTTTGGTGCCTCTCGGGTTCCTGGAGATAAGGATATCGTGCCCAACCCTTACGGTACAAACACAGCCTTCTCTCCGAGCTCGGGATCGTCTAAAACGGAACCACTTCCGTACCTCACTGACTTCTCAGCGTTCGGTAAGTAATCACAATGTCGGTCCTACATACTAAGATGAAGTCCTTTGGGCTTCGCAACACCCGAGGAAGCTGTTGGGTGAATGCAGCTCTTCAATCTATCTACCGAATTCCCGATCTGCAAGCGCGGTTCGAGAAAGAGGAATCTGACAGCTCCAATGTCGTCGAAACCTGTTTGAATGAGATCTGGGCCTCGTCTGGCGAGGAGGGTCTGCGCTCTCTGTATGAATGTATCAAGACCTCTCCCGCTATGCCCGCAGGTGAGAACATCGGTGACTCACATGAGCTCCTCGAGTTTCTCTGCAACAAGGTTCCCTTTCTGGATAAGCTCTTCCGTTTCAAGGTGGCCAATGTCGTAAAGTGCAAGAACTGTGATTACGTGGATAGCCATCGGGATTCCATGATTGAATTCCCGATCGTTCCGTCTCGTCCTAAGCAGTCAGTGTCTGAGACCATTGTCGAGGCTGCCAGCCCCTTTGATATTGCTGACTGGTCGTGTGAGAAGTGCTCCAAGAAGGGATGCACCAAGCAGTTTCTTCTGGCTAGCTTCCCCCAGGTTCTGACCTTTCATGTCACCTCCATTGACACAAGCGTCACCTACTCAAGCATCCTAGTTCTCAATGGCATGACCTACGCCCTCTTTGCCGTCGTCTGCTACGATGGAGGTCACTGGTGGACCTATGGTCGTGATCTGCCACCAGGTAAACCCTGGGTCGTCTACAATGACCTACAAGTCCGTAGCCATGGCCCCCAACAGTTCCCTCTACACGACAACATGAGATTGCTAATGTATTATCGCTTGAGTTAGTAAGAAGGCATGGCGTCCCTGGAAGTGAAACTCGCAATCGCCGCTGGGTTTATGGGTATTCTTACCCTCTTTGTTCTTTTTTCTACTGGTTCCGTGGTTGCCGTAGCCTGCCTGTGGATAGTCTTTGGCATCATCCTTGTGGTGCTCTCCTACTACGGGTTCATCAACCTTGATGATATGATGAAGCCTGCGACGCCGTCTCCGACCCCTGCGCCGACACCTGCCCCAGCGCCGACGTCCACACCGACGACCGCGACTGGTCCGAAGGTCGGCAGTGAGGTCTTCCACGTTTTCCAGAATCAGTTCACCTACAATGATGCCCCTGCCGTGTGTGCAGCCTATGACTCTGAGCTGGCAACCCTCGAACAGATCATTGATGCCTACAACCACGGAGCGGAGTGGTGTGGTTACGGATGGTCGGCAGGTGGCTTTGCCCTGTATCCCACGCAGAAGGCGACCTGGGAGAGGCTTCAGGGTGAGGTCGATCAGACCAAGCGCACAGCCTGTGGTCGCCCGGGAGTGAACGGTGGCTACTTCGATCCTACGACTAAGTTCGGCGTCAACTGCTACGGCTTCAAGCCCAAGGGTAATGTGAAGCTCCCTCTTCCTCCTCCGGGCACAGACCCGACAGCCTTTGCGAACGCCGTGGCGGGATTCAAGAAGATGCTGAATTCGTTCAAGGTCGATCCTTACTCTCGCGTCGAGTGGTCGGGATACGATAGCACTTTGATTGGGTACGGCAAGCAGTTCACGCAGAACTACGGCGGTCTGGTGGGTCCTACGGGTGCCACGGGAACCTCCGGCACGATACAGGAGAACTTCGGAGAGTCTGATCCTAACTATACGGAAGCGCCGACGATGTCGAGTGCGTACTCGGCGGGTCCCTATGGTCTGCGCGGTGATTTCGGTCCTACGGGAGCCCCTGGAACACCTGGAGCACCCGGACCGACAGGACCGGCTAGCACGATTCCTGGACCCATTGGGTCTCCTGGAGCGCAGGGACCTCCTGGTGCGCCTGGTGCGCCTGGTGCCGCGAGCACTGTTCCTGGACCGGCTGGACCTATAGGACCCGCAGGACCTGTTGGCCCGAAGGGTGATAAGGGAGATGCAGGAGAGCCCGGACCTGACTGGGGATCGTATGGTCAGGGAGCAGCGCTTGTACCCGCAATCATACAAGATCATGCGACTGTTCAGGCTCTACTGGCGATGCAAAACCAGACCAGTGATTCGTTGGGACGGATATCTACGAATCTCGGAGACCGACTGACGACTGTTGAGCACGTTGTTGGTGTCTAAAACACAGTGTACTTGTTGATCACCCGAGCCAGTGAGGGGATCTTACCCACGCCACGACCGTACGACAGATCACCACCAATATAGCACAGATACGGCATACCAGGGATAGCATTCGGCTTGTCTTTCGGGCACTGCGAGTAGCACAGACCCGTGTTCTTATCGGGCTTGTCATCCGGGCAAATACCTCCATGATTCAGACGACCGACCAAGCGACCACCCACAATGGGATCGCAGTGAGTGTGGCAGAACCCACCATCACTGGAGTTCCAGTTTCCATCGCAGTGAGTGTTGCATCCACCGCCCGTGATAGGCTCGCGACAGATCAGACCCTCCGTGAACCATCCGACACTGCTCGGGAGGTCTTCGATATGGTGGGCCCTGCGCTCGGGGTTATTGCACGGCTCGAGCAGAATGGGCACACCAATACCACGATTATAGGAGTCTACCCAGCACACAGGTCCTACTCCGTGGTATCCGTTACGGCACCGTTGGTAGCAAAGACCTGCATCAAGTTCCTGTCCAGGAGGACAGCTGTTCGGTGTCCAGGTCACGACCTCCTGACCTCCCACAACGCTTGGTAGGTAGATATCGGGGATGAAGAAGTTCTCTCGAAGGAAGCCACGAAGATACTGAAATAAGAAGATGGCCACGATGGCTGCGATCAGGATCTCATACATTATTTTCACATCAGATTTTAAGATGAATAATGCTCTCGATCCTCGTCAACCCGTAGACACACTTCGAACTGTTCCCAAGGAGTTCCGTCGCTCGGAGATGAAGTCGGCGGTGGACATTCCGGATCCCAGTCGTGAGCGAAACTATGCTTTCCAATGGATGCTCTACAAACCCCAACAGCACGCGGTTCGGCCCTTTCCGACGGATGAGCAAACACGTCTTAGCAACTATAATTCTTTGTCTCAGTGATTACAAATGGAAGTCGCTATGTTAGTCGGCTTAGCCGCGCTGGGTTATGCGCTGTCGACTCAGCCTGTGGCCAACATGGAAGCACCTGAACGCAAGAAGGACCCGAAGGAGACCTTCGTGAATCCCGAGACGACGAGCGTTGCCACGGACAATGTCACGATCATTCAGTCTGCCACGGGGCACAACAACATGGTTCCCTTCTTTGGTGCTCGGGTGACTCAGTCGATGTATTCAGGTGCTACGGATGGAACGCTGGACCTGTACACGGGCAAGGGCAAGGATACCTTCTACCACAAGGAGGAAGCGCCGGCCTTCTTTGCTCCTGAGTCAGGGACGGGCAATCCTTGGAAGGCCCAGGTGGAGACGGACTTCGAGCAGTCTCGCCAGGTGACCAGCTTGGCGACCAAGAACGTCTTCCCGATTGAGAAGGTGTACGTCGGACCGGGTGTGAACGATGGGTACACGAACCTGCCTTCTGGCGGATACCAGCAGGATTCGGCTCGCGAGTACGCCCTGCCTAAGACGACGGACGAGCTCCGTGTGATTGGCAAGGAGAAGGTCACCTTCTCGAGCGAGCCGACGCCAGGTGCTCACTTCATCACGGACATGGGTATTCAGGCGCCCGTCAAGAAGAACCGCCCCGATCGCTTCCAGGTGCTCACGGGCAAGGATGGCTCGCTGGACCGTGTCAACACGGCCGTGGGTCAGCAGAAGGGCAATGCGATCTACCCCGAGGAGATCATGAAGCTCCAGAATCGCGAGTCCACCTCCGCCGAGTTCATCGGTGGACCTCAGCTCGCCAACACCTACCTCTCGTACATTCGGTCCTTCACCGAGCCCTTCCAGGAGTTCATGAAGCTCACCGTCGAGGGACGCCCGCCTCCCGCTGGACCCGTGGGTGGTGCCGCTCTCCAGGGTGGTCCTCAGTCATACAACGTCATGACTCACCGCGACGAGAACATGCTCCAGAACGTGCGTGGCTTCGAGACGCCGATGTTGACTCTGGGTGGTCAGGCTCCTCAGGCCTCCCAGCAGGGATCTCAGCGGTACACGGAGCCTCTTCAGCAGGATGTGTATGCTCGGGATGTGGGCATGCCGGGTCTGCTGGATGCCTTCAAGTCGAACCCGTATACAAAGAGCCTCCAGTCTGTAGCGTAATGGCCGACTACGAACTCTTGCGATATTCAGACACAGTTCTGACTATCTGCACCAAGGGTTGGTCTCGTCGCCAACTCCATGATCTACAGCGCCAGGTCATGCTCTACCCTAAAAAAATCGTCGTCTGCTCCTGTGTCACAAATCCCTGGATTCGAGAGACTCTGGCGTTTCTTGGAGCACAATGGAGTCCTGCGAAGGAACAATGTTTAGTCTCGTCGACTCCAACGTCATGAGCCAGGTTGAGAACAGCTTGCTCGTTCGCAGACATCAGTTTATTCAAGCCACCTCGTGGATGATGAATCTCATCATTCTTGCGGTTGTCGTTATCGGATTTGGAAGCTTTTTGTACGTTCAATACACCTCTACGGCCGCCGAAGATGCGGTAGAGAAGCACATCCCCTTTGAACCCATTCCGTGGTTGTCCGCAACACGAAATGTTCGCATGGAAGAGTATGGACGTCAGCTCAAGCCTTACGAAGCTCAAGCTGGAAATGGTGTACCGGGACCTTTCGACGGATTCAGCAGCGCAGATGTTCGATGAGCTCGTTCGTCCGAAGGTTCCGGAGACAGTCGAAGAGCCGTCTGAGGTTCCCGTCACGGTTGTTGCAAAACCAAAGAAGAAAAAGGTAGTTAAAGCCGTCTTACCCAAATCTTAGGTAAGTAGTAATGAGTGGTCTCACCCCCACCGTGACCGCAACACTCACGGCGGACGGTTCACCGGTCACAACCGTTGTCTCAAATCCGAATACCAATGTTGGATACACATTCACTGGAGGCGATCTCACAGGTTCACCTGCGATCGGATATTCGATGGCGTTGTCAAATATTAATGGGAATCTGTGTACTATCACTCAGGACCCATTCACAGTACTTATTCCTGCTGGCATCCCTGATCCGTTTCTAGGAACTGGAGTGACCAGTACGCAATACTACAGTCAGTGTATTCCGGGCAGTCAAACAAGCTGGTACGTGCAGTTTTCATTTGATACAGCAACGATCACGGCCGCACAGGCTCAGGAGCCAGGCCCTGGTGTTTCGTTTCCGTTCTTTCTCGGAACTACGGATTTTTACATCACAAGTCTTGCCTCGGATGGGACGACGTTTTCATGCGATTACGCACGATCAGGTCGCCCACAGCCAGCAGCCTCTCTGGCCGAAAGCTCGATTGTGACGGTTCGCTTTCAATTTGTGAATGGCTCCAAGAGCGTGATTATCAACAACGTAACCCTCTCAACCGTAAGTGTCTCGGGCAACACAACGCCCCAACATGTTGTTTTCTTGTCAGGAGGATGGGGGTTTACGACACCGCCCTACCTTCCAGGCTTTGGTAATCCTGATCTAACTCTTACCGGTATTGTCATAGGCTTACCACCCGTCACCTTCACACCAACTCTTCAATATCTGAACAGCTCAAGCGAACTTCTGCCCTATCTGTCGAACGTCTCGGGCTCTGTCGTTCGCTTTACGACTCCGGGTGCTCTTGTGAATACGGGTAGCAATCCATCGACGATTGTGATCGACCAAGTGTATTCGAATACAGTGCAGGCAACAGCCTCATACGTTATCACACAGACGGGAACTGTGGCTGATCCGTACATTGTTACAACGCCTGTATTCCCGTCCTCTATTCGTATACGCCAGCTTGTCCCCTTTTCGTACTCCTTTTCCACGACCAACTACTATGCTCAACCCGATTCTGTTCAAACCTACACAAGCATCGGAACAACTCCAGTCACGATCACGGGCACAGACAATGCTGTTTTTAGTATTCCCGCTGGATTCACGGATGCTCAGGTTTTGGGTGATCGTAAGTACAACATCAACTATCTCTACGCGAACAACATTCAGCTCTCAATTGATGTCCCCTTTCTGACAAGCCCAGTTGATCTAGCACAATTTGGCCTTACTGGAGGATTCCCTATTATAGCTACCGTAACAGGTGGCGGATCCGGTTCGAACACGGTAACACTGGGGTCAAGTGTGACATACACAAGTGCACGGACTCTGAAGTTTGTGGTTGTTAAAACGGTGCTTCCAGCTCCTCCCGGCCTTCTTACGTTCAATCTGTACGTGGTGAATAGCGGAGGTACATCCAACTTCCTTTACCAGGTTCCCCCTGCACCACCCTTTGCGTCCTATTCATTTACGATGACTATCCAAAACCCCTCGGGATACGCAGGAGGAAGTCTTACGGGGGGCTTTAACGGTCCGTCAAACAAACAGGTGTATCCTGGAGCACCCTTGCCCTTGGTTCTTGATGCCTTTGCTTCAGGAACCTCGCTTCTTACAAACTATACCTACGGACAATACACGCAGACCTTGCTCGTCTCCTCAACCTTGGGATTTACATCACTAACCGTGGTGCCCCTCTTATGGAAGGTCAATGCCATCTTTGCAAACACAACCATCGTCAGCGTCCAATCCTTGCTAACGGTCTTACAGGGTCAGATCATTCCAACTCCAGATATCACAACTGCATCCTTGCAGACCTATATCTACACTCCCTTTTCGTATGTCTTTGCGCTGTCCAATGTCCCCAGTGCAACCCTTATTTCGTACAACTCGGATCCCTCGATTCGTCCTTACATCACCTCAAACTATAACTCAACTGTTCTGACCTTTTCCTCGACGGTAGGATTTGTCGCTCCTGTCACTAACGGTCTCCTCTTAATTCAAGCGGTTGGAACAGACGGAGGAGTTCTGGCAGAAGCTAACCTCTTTGTGACCGCTTCCGGTAATGTCATCACGTCGACTCCTGCGTTCACGGGAAATATCACTCTTTACAAGTACGAACCCTTCTCGTACGTCTACGGTATTGTTCCGGGTGTGGTTGGCCTGACTCTCAGTGCAGGTGCCTCATCAGCCGAGGTTCGAACGTTTACCACGAGCCCGTCCAACAAGCTAACCTTGACCTACGGTGGAACATACCAAACAAGCTATGCGAATATCGTCAACTTGATTGTAACCGCTCTGAACGGATCAAATGTGACAGCCACCTATCTCAGTAACGCGGTCACGGTCAACCCCGGTCGGTTTTACAATCCCACGAGTAACGTGTTTTCGTTCTACCAGTACGAGGATGTTGCTGTGACGTACGGTAGCAATATTGCCTTTGATACAGCAGCGTCTCTGGATAATCCTCCTGGAGCAACACCGAGCCTGCCAACGGGTCTGTACTTTGCCAGTGTTGCGGGTTCGTCGAACAACTTTGTGCTCAAGGGAGTCCCTCAGTTCCAAACGCCCTCAAATCAGTATCTTATTCTGGGAGTGAATAGCGTGACAAATCAAACTGTTACCTCAAAAATCACGGCTGTTGTCAATCCGGCACGCATTAAAATCACGCCCGCATCGTTGGCAGTCTCGGGTATGCAGATTGGGGTTCCAATTCAGCCTGTGACATTTACGTCGATTCAACCCTCGGCCCTGACGATTCTGAACTTTCAATACGGCTGGGACACTCTGCCCGACGGACTGGTCTTTCAGGATCTGAACGGAGCTACGGTCACGCAACCGTTTTACCCGCCCGACGCAAATCTGAGCATCGTCTTAGCAGGAACACCTACCTCAAATGCAGCCTATGCACTGGCTAATTCTGGATCCTCCGCGTACTCGATCAAACTCTATGCCTTTCAGTACCAACCCAAGGGAGTTAAGACCAACCAGATTGCCGTCCTGACCTTTGCCTTTGGTGAAACCGTGCTGTTCGATAGTTTTGTCGTTCCTAAGCTCTATGCAACCCAGCCTCTTACTCGGACCAGCCTGGTCTTACGCGCCCAGTCGTACTTTCCAACTCAAGATCCTATTACCTCTATTACAGCCCCATCTCTCCCCGATGGGTTGTCAATCGTCAACACGCTGACCGGGATTCCAAACTATGTGAATGGATTCGATTATGCAGCTGGTATCTTTGTCTTTGGAACACCAACAACTGTTTCATCGGGAATCTATCCTATCACCGCAACAAGTCTGAACGGCTACACACGGGTTCTTAATCTCTCAATTCCGATCTTACCCGATGTCGTGAGCTTCACCAGCGTGACACCTCCTTCTGCTGTCTTCATTGTCTCTCGACCGATCTCACTCGACTACAGTCTTGTGTTCACGGCTGTTTCTGTGATTCTTGGACAGACGATCACGTACAGCACCTCTTTTGATCTGACACAGTACGGTCTTGCGCTGACCGTTTCGAATGGTAGTGCGACAATTACAGGCATACCAACACAACCGCTCTCGGAAACGACCTTGATTATCACAGCCACAGACACTCTGGGAACCTTTGCAACGGTACCTATTCAACTAACGATTAACGCTGATCAGTTTACTTTCAACTCTCCTGTTCTCAACTTTATTCAACATGTTCCGATCACGCCCGTTCAGTTTTCAGCCACGACTACAAGTCAGCGTCAGGTCATCTCCTTTTCTTCGACTGATCTTCCACCTGGTTTATCCTTATCGACCCGGGGCAGGCTAACAGGAACTCCATCGAACAGCACGAGTGGGAACTTTCATATTACGGCATCCACGGGGTATGCAGTGGGAGGCACAGGGAACTTTGTTTTCACTATGGTAGCCGATAACATCCTGACTCTACTAACGGCGAATCCATTGACGATACTCTCGTCAACCTTCTCCATTGATGCCTTCCGCTCGTTTACCTACTCTGGAAATACGGCAAGCGTGGCTGTTGATCAGACCTCGATCAAGGACAAAAATGGGAGTAGTGCAACCTCTCGTGTTTCCTTGTCTGTTGCCGGAACCTATCTCAATGGAACCTTTGTCGCGGGTGCACAGGCCTATTCTCCTTTCTCATTCAATGTTATCGCCACGTACCTCAACACGACAGCGACCCTGTCTCTTACCCTCTACTACAACGGAACCACCGGTAGTCTGACAACGAACATTTCTGCCGGACCTCTGAAGTTTACAAGGCCAAGCTCGAAGGTCTACCTCTTTTACCAACACTGTCCTGTTCCGCCCATCACGTTTAGCATCTCGGGAGCATCAGGGTTCACGTACTTTTATACGGTCGCGGGTAATCTACCCGTTGGTCTTGCCTTTACGCCGGATCCGTCGGGGACCTTTGCGACACTCTCGGGAACACCCGCACTCTTCAACGATGGTCTGCAAAGTCTGACTGTCTATGCAGTGTATGACGAGTACATCACCTTCGAAACAATCCAGATTCGGGTGATTACGCCTTTCTTCGTCAACCCTCAGGATAATGGGTCCTCGGCATACACCTCTATCTTACGGAATCAGACTGTCGTTAACGCTGCCCAGAACGCTCGAGACAGTATCGTCTTTCCAACCACGGATGCCTCGCTGGGATTCCTTCAATCTCCGGGTGCTCCTGACGTGAAGTCACCACCTATACCTTGCATCGAACCGAAACGCAAGTAAAAAATATATAGATGTGCCGTTGTTGTCGTTTGTTTTTTGACTGTATTTAGGCCTCGGGCACCTTGAGGTCCTTGAAGAACGCCATCCCCACCACGCCGACCTTCTTGTCGACCGTCTCGCCGCTAGGCATCGTCGTCTCCTCGTAGACCGTACCGTTGGAAGAGACGTAGTACTCCTTGCCCTTGTACTCGACTGCAACACAGTTCTCGTCAACCGTCACCGGGGCCTCGGGAGCAACCTCCTCCTTGGGAAGGTTCTTGATGAAGTCCGCCATGTGATCCTCCATCTTCTTGGCGTCGAACTCATCAGGGCTCAGAGCGTTCATCGCATCGACGAACGTCTGCTTGAGCGCCTCCTCCGCGGCGCCAGCTGCCTTCTTGAACAGCTTGACCTGCGTCGGATTCAGCTTCGTCATGTTGAGAACGGGCTTCGGCTTAGCCTTCTCGGCCTCCTTAGCGGCCTTGGCTGCCTCCTTCTCAGCCTTGGCCTTCTCCTTCTCGGCCTTGATGCGCTCCTTCTCGGCCTTGGCCGCCTCCTTTGCGGCCTTCTCGGCTGCCTTCTCCTCCTTCGTCAGCTTGGGCTTGGGAGCAGGAGCCGCAGGAGCCGCAGGAGCCTCGGAGACCTCGGCAGGAGGCTCGACGTACCCCTCAGGCTCGCCATTGCCTGGCTCGACCTCCTCGTTGTCGAGGAGCTTGAACAGATCGCGGCAGAAGAGGTCCGCGTCATCGTAACGCTTGTTAAGCTCATAGAGCTTGTGCACGGCAGTGGAAATGAGCTGCTTGAAAGAGGCCATTTTGATCATCGGTGTATCCAGTGTTTCCTGCCGAACGCAAATCCATTTTGGACGATCTTTACGATTACCCAAAATGGATTCAAAACCAACAAAAATCTCTCATCTCGTAATCAACGTACAAAATGCCTCGCAATCTCACGGGTGGCTCAGGCCACAAGTCTCAACGCAACTCCGAGGGCAACAAGGCCCGCAACAATCGTGTCAAGGGAGATCTTCTTCTGGACGATCTTGCCTCGGGATCCAACACACAGGGCGTCGATGTGGGACGGGTCATCAAGCGTCTCGGCTGTGGACGCATGGAAGTCATGTACTTC
>Ga0209499_1000877_pt1 | contig 21908 bp, 18 predicted proteins | sample C_130208_EF_Meta_FD_187306 | JGI IMG/M metagenome (GOLD analysis project Ga0209499, IMG submission 187306) | Freshwater microbial communities from Lake Croche, Canada to study carbon cycling - C_130208_EF_MetaG (SPAdes) (version 2) | ecosystem: Environmental > Aquatic > Freshwater > Lake... | reverse complement strand
AATAGAATAAATCAAAAAGCAGATGCTACAGTTGTTTCTGCCGGTTTGGATTTGAAGTTGAATAAAGCGGACACTTCAACTTTATCTAATAGGATTGACCTTAAACTAAATAAAGCTGACACCAGTTCTTTATCAAACAGAATAAATCAAAAAGCTGACGCAACAACTGTTTCAGCTGGTATGGAATTAAAATTGAATAAAGCGGATACTTCTACTTTGTCAAATAGGATAGATTTAAAAGCGAATATATCAGATGTAATTAACAACCTTGCACTTAAACTAAATAAATCTGATACCAGTTCTATGTCAAACAGAATTGATTTAAAAGCAAATACTGCAACTGTTTCAGCTGGATTAGATTTAAAATTGAATAAAGCCGATACAACTTCTTTATCTAACAGGATTGATTTTAAACTAAATAAATCAGATACGTCATCTTTATCAAATAGGATTAATTTAAAAGCTGATGCTTCATCTTTATCTTCTGGATTAGATTTAAAATTGAATAAAGTAGATACGTCTACTTTATCCAATAGAATTGATCTTAAACTAAATAAAGCTGACACTAGTTTATTATCAAATAGAATAAATCAAAAAGCAGATGCTACAGTTGTTAACGCTGGTTTGGATTTGAAGTTGAACAAATCGGACACTACTACTTTATCCAACAGGATTAATTTAAAACTAAATAAAGCTGACACTAGTTCTCTATCAAATAGAATTGATTTAAAAGCAAATACTACAGTTGTTAACGCTGGTTTGGATTTGAAGCTGAATAAAGCGGACACTTCAACTTTATCTAATAGAATTGACCTTAAACTAAATAAATCAGACACTAGTTCTTTATCAAATAGAATAAATTCAAAAGCAGATGCTACAGTTGTCTCTAATGGTTTGAATCTTAAACTAAACAAAGATGATACCTCTACTTTGTCTAATAGAATAGATTTAAAAGCCAATTCTTCAGCTGTTTCTGCTGGTTTAAATCTTAAATTAAATAAAGACGATACCTCTACTTTATCAAATAGAATTGATTTAAAAGCAAATACTTCAGCTGTGAATAGTAATCTTGCATTAAAACTAAATAAATCAGACACAATTTCATTATCCAACAGAATTGAATTAAAACTAAATATATCTGACACTAGTTCTCTATCAAATAGGATTAATTTAAAAGCAGATGCTACAGTTGTTAACGCTGGTTTGGATTTAAAGTTGAATAAAGCTGATACTTCAAATTTGTCAAATCGAATTGATTTAAAAGCTAATTCCTCCGCTGTTTCAGCTGGTTTGAATCTTAAATTAAACAAAAATGATACTTCTACTTTATCAAATCGAATTGACTTAAAAGCTAATTCTTACGCTGTTTCAGCAGGTTTAAATCTTAAATTAAATAAAGATGATACTGCCACTTTATCAAATAGAATCGATTTAAAAGCGAATTCTTCTGATGTAATTAATAGCCTCGCATTAAAATTGAATAAAGCGGATACTTCTGCCATGTCAAATAGGATTGACCTTAAACTAAATAAATCAGACACTACTACTTTATCAAACAGGATTAATTTAAAACTCAATAAATCAGATACATCTAGTTTATCAAATAGGATTAATTTAAAAGCTGATGCTTCATCTTTATCTTCTGGATTAGACTTAAAATTGAACAAAGCCGATACAACTACTTTATCCAATAGAATTAATTTAAAACTGAATAAAACAGATACAATTACTATGTCAAATAGGATAAATCTAAAAGCAGACGCAATAGCTGTTTCATCTGGATTAGATTTAAAATTGAATAAAGCGGATACCACTTCGTTATCAAATAGAATTAATTTAAAAGCAAATTCGGATAGCGCAAATTTTACTAAAGATATTACTGTTAATGGTATTAAAATTGGAAAAGGTGCTGGAAATTCAGAATATTCAACAGCTATTGGTGCCGGTTCGTTATTAAACAATACAACTGGAAATTGGAATGTAGCACTTGGATATAATGCATTAAATGCAAATACAACTGGGATATCGAATTTAGCAATAGGAACTAATTCATTAAGAAATAATACAGTAGGTGCAGAAAATATTGGCGCAGGAATAAATTCGTTATACAATAATACTACGGGATTTTTTAATATTTCTATTGGTAGTTATTCATTACAAAATAATACAACCGGATCTTCAAATGTTGCATTGTCCCATTTTTCATTAATTTCAAACACTACAGGTATAAATAATATTGCTATTGGAAATAATACGCAACGATTTAATACAACAGGCAATAATAATACTTCCGTAGGAGATAATTCAATGATAACAAATACAACAGGCAACAATAATACAGCACTTGGAATGAATGCAGATGTTGCTTCAAATAACTTAACAAATGCTACAGCAATAGGTAGTGGATCAATTGTTTCTGCTTCTAATACAATGCAATTAGGTAATACTTCAATTACTGATGTTAAAACAAGTGGAACTATAACAGCTAATGCATTTAGTAAGGTTGGAGGAACAAGTTCACAATTTTTAAAAGGAGATGGTTCAGTAGATAATAATAGTTATTTAACAGCTACTAATGATTTGATATTGGCCATGAAGAAGACTATTGATAGCTTATTGACTGCGCTGTCAAATAAACCATATGCAAAAATTGATAGTTCAAATTTAACAACAGCAAAACCTGTTTTTGTTACAAAGTTTTTAGATAGTATTTTTTTACCATCAATCAACTTTGATGGTAGTAAAACATTTGTACAGATAGGAAAAACCAATACTTATAATCGTGTTGGTGGGGGGTCATTTTCAGTTGAATTTTGGATAAAAAATTTATCTTCAACAACTGGGATACAAAGAATATTAGGTACTGGATATTCAGATAACGGTATGGCAGGTGATTTTACAGTTGGTTTTTATAATGGTCGCTTATTTATTTCAGATGGTTCACAATCACAAAGAAATATAAGTGTTGATTATTCAAATGATTCATTATGGCATCATATAGTTTATCAAAATGATTATGATAATAAATTTAACACAATTTTTATTGATGGAATTCAAAAAAACAGAATGACCTATAATGTAAATCCAGGTTTTGGAGGGTGGGGTGTTGAAGGTATTGGAGTAAATTTATATGAAGGTATGCAGGCACCTTCTCAATTTTTTAAAGGTAACTTAAGAAAAATTAGAATATCCAAAGGAATAAATTATACATCTAACTTCACACCAAGCTATACCTATACTAAAGCAGATTCTACCATAGCATTTTGGGAATTAAATGATTTAGGAAACCATATCAAAGCAAATGATTCTTCATATAATGGAACGCTATATAATGGAGCCTGGGCAGTGTTAGATTCAAGTATAAATAAGTTAGCCATTCCAACATTAACTACAAAATCTATAACAGAAACAACTGCAATTGATGCCATTTCAGGTGGTTTAATAACTAATGAAGGAGGAGGTAAGATAATTGCAAGAGGTGTGGTATGGAGTAGAACATCCAATCCAACGATATCATTAAATACAAAAACATTAGATAGTTTAGGTTTGGGAACTTATAACAGTCGTATTACTGGTCTTACTGCCAATACAAAATATTATCTAAGGGCATATGCAACCAATGTTGTAGGAACAGGATATGGAAATGAAATAAGTTTTACAACAAATACAATTAACATTTCAGATGGCTTAGTAGCTTATTATCCATTTAATGGCAATGCAAATGACAGTAGTGGAAATGGATATCACGGAATAGTTACAGGGGCTACTTTGACAACTGATAGGTTCGGGAATTATAATGCTGCATATTCTTTTAATGGTAAAGCAAGTTCAAATAATACTGTTGTAACAAAAGATGATTTTATTCAAGTCTCAAATTTTACTTATGACTTCAAAGATAAAATATCAATTTCATTATGGGCAATAGTTGATAATACAAATTATGGTGGTTTTTTACAAAGAAGGGCTAACAATAATATTGATTTTGCAATTTCAAGTTATGCAGGATTATCTGGTTTAAGTCCTGATCCTAATATCATTGGTTGGAGTTTAGGTAATAAGTCAAACCTTGGAAAAACTGAAATACCATATAAAACATGGCATTTATATACTTATACATATGATGGTGCTAATATGAAAACTTATCTTGACGGAGTTTTAGAAACACAAACTGCAGCAACTGGAGTTATAAATAATTATGATTTAGATTTAATGATTGGTAAATATATCTATCATGGAGGTAATATTCATCAATTCTTTTATAATGGTTCTATGGATGATATAAGATTTTACAATCGAGCTTTAACTGAAACTGAAATTTCTTATTTATACAATTCACCTTCACTAGATAAATCATCTATTTCAGACATTGATGGAAACAATTATAAAACTGTTAGAATTGGCGATCAAGTTTGGATGGCGGAGAACCTTAAAACAACCAGATTTCAAAATGGCGATTTAATACCAGAAGTAAAACCTGCATCTGATTGGATTTCACAGACAAATGCGGCTTATGTCTATTATAATAATGATTCACAAAATAATAGCCAATTTGGGAAATTATATAATTGGTATACAACAATTGATAATAGAAATGTATGTCCAATTGATTGGCATGTACCTTCAGAATCAGATTGGACTCAATTAAGAACATATTTAGGCGAAGATAGCGCTGGCAGTAAATTAAAAAGTACAGGAACATCTATTTGGGCATCTCCAAATTTAGCAACAAATGAAACAGGTTTTTCTGCTTTGCCAAATGGTTGCAGATGCAATGATTTTGGTGATTTTGGTGGTGGCCCACAACCACCTAATAAGGGACTTGGTGCTGTATTTTGGAGTACATCAGATAAACCTGAAGTGCTGTATTATGGACAGCACCCGGCAGTATTAACACAAATTGACAATACTAGTACTAAATTAGATATTGGTACAAATCTTAAATATTATGGAGTGGGAATTCGATGCATAAAAGATCAAGACACCACTAAACCTATTACACCAGAAATAACAATTCCAACAGCTCCGTTAGACTTAAAAGGAGAATTAAAAGCATCAAATCATGTAGATTTAACTTGGTCAGATTCTTCTAGCAATGAAGATGGATTTAAGATTGAAAGAAAATCAGGAACCGGTGAATTTACTTTGATAGCTACTTTGGGTGAAAATATAACAGCCTTTTCAGACACCGGTCTCACTTCAAGCACAAGTTATACATATAGAGTAGCTTCTTATAATTCAAAAGGAAATTCGAGTTATTCTAATGAAGTGACAGTCAAAACTGATGATGCTGCAGTTGCTACCCTAAAAGAGGGGTTAGTAGCTTATTATCCTTTTACAGGGAATGCAAATGACAGTAGTGGGAATGGGAATGATGGAACTGTAAATGGAGCGACCTTAACAACAGATAGGTTTGGGAATGAAAACAGTGCATATTTTTTTAATGGCAACTCTTCATATATTGATATCACAAATCAATTTTTTAACAACGGCCTAAATGAGTATTCTATTTCTTTATGGGCAAACCCCAATTCTGATATCCCAACTGCTGGGCCAGGGCAAACTATATTAAATACAAATCCACATAGAGGGTTAGATTTAGGATATTCTTATGTTGGGAGTAAAAAATTATCTTTCTCTAATTCAATAGAATATAATTGGGATATTTTTGATGATAAATTCAACTACCCGGTTTCATTAAATAATTGGATAAACATTATCATTATCAAAAAAGGGTTGACATTTACGTATTATGTAAATGGAAATTTAGATAAAACAGCTTCTCTTATAAAAAATCCAAATTCAACTATGGTTTCAATGAGAATAGGAGCAATTACTTGTTGTACACCAGAATATTTTAATGGCAAAATTGATGATATCAGATTTTACAATAGAGCTTTAACTGAAGCTGAAATTTCTTATTTATCAAATCTAAATTCGAAAGAGATAACTTTAACCCCACCAACATTAACAACAAAATCAATAACAGATACAACAGCTATAAATGCATTATCAGGTGGGGTGGTATCTAATGATGGAGGAGGTCAGGTTTCTGCAAGGGGTGTCGTATGGAGCACATCACCTAATCCTACCATATCATTAACTACAAAAACATCAGATAGCATAGGATTAGGTACTTATAATAGTCGAATAACTGGTCTTACTGCTAATACAAAATATTATGTAAGGGCATATGCGACCAATGCTGCAGGGACGGGTTATGGAAATGAAATAAGTTTTACTACCAAAACTGTTGATGCAGTAGCTGCACCTGGAATACCCCAATCACTAGAATGGAGGCAACTAATTGCAAGTAGTTCTATGCCAGCAGTTGGTTTCAACGTTCAGCCATTTGGATATGACAGAGTGAATAATCTTATTTATTCAGCAAATAGTGATGGAACTAATAATGTCTTATTAAAGTTTGATTTAAATAAAAATTCGATAGTTACTATTAATGCAAGTGGGTGGTTTGGTGGTTTAGGTCATTATGCCTATGACCAGGAGAATAATAGGATAATTGCTACGCGGGTGGGAAGAGATAAAGTTTATGCAATTCCTGTAAATGGTGGATCTTGGTCACTAATTGGCTCAGGATCTTTTGATGCTGAATCTTATGGGTCATCATTTTTTTGGAATCCGGTAACTCATCATCCATCTTTTTATGGAGGGTATGGTTATTACAAAATGAATAATTGGGTGTGGGAAAATAATGGAACTTCTTGGGTAAATACTGTACCAAATAACTCAAATGGTGCTCCACCAATGGGAGGGGCATTTGTGGCTGCGAATTCCAATTTTAGTAAAATGTATTTATTTAGTGGTATGGGCAGTAATGATGGTAATCAATGGTCATCAAGTTGTTCTCTAGGTAGTCCTTGGGCTACTGATATAGGTATGTATTGTTGGCTTAGAGACCTCTGGGAATTCGATCTCACAACTAAAAAATTTAAAAGTATTTTAGGAGTTAATGATCAATCAATTGTCAAAGAAGGTTCAGTAACATACGACTATTCAAATAATACTTTTTATCTAATAGGAGGTTTTACACCCTCAGGAAATTATACTACAAATGTAAATAATGCTGGAAATTCTTGGGTAAACGATGTTTACAGATTTAGAGTAGGTATAGATAGTGGGTTTTCAAAGATTCAAATGAGCGGAACTTTGCCCCCAATTTCAAGCAGTTCTGGTAATGGAGTTTCATTTTATGATTCTATTAATGCAAGAATTATTTATGTTAGAAGGGATGGAATATGGTCTTTTAATTTATTAACTAAAGATTTAACTCTACCAACATTATCTACAAAATCTATTGTAGATACAACAACTATAAATGCATTATCAGGTGGGGAGATTATTAATGCTGGAGGAGGTCAAATTACTTCAAAGGGTGTCGTATGGAGCACATCACCTAATCCTACCATATCATTAACTACAAAAACATCGGATAGCCTAGGATTAGGTACTTATAATAGTCGAATAACTGGTCTTACTGCTAATACAAAATATTATGTAAGGGCATATGCGACCAATGCTGCAGGGACGGGTTATTGAAATGAAATAAGTTTTACTACAAAAGTAGATTTACAAATAGCAATAGGAGATAAATATGGAGGAGGTATAGTTGCATATGTTTTAGTTTCTGGTGATCCTGGTTATGATGCAGGAACAAAACATGGAATAATTGCTGCAACTTCAGATCAAAGTACAGGAATTAGATGGTTTAATGGTTCTTATACCACCACAGGTGCAATAGGAACTGCAATAGGAACGGGGTTATCCAATACCAATAAAATTATTGCTAGTCAAGGTGAAATAGCTACAAGTTATGCAGCAGGATTAGCAAGGGAATATAAAGGAGGAGGATACACCGACTGGTATCTTCCAAGTAAGAATGAGTTGGAAAAACTTTATGCAATGAAACTGATTGGATTTGGTGGTTTTGAGAATGCCGTCTATTGGAGTTCAACGGAGGTCGCCTTCAACTTCGCGACAAGCCAGAGTTTCTACAATGGCTATCAGGGCTACTACACTAAGGTCGGCTTCAGTGAGGGCAGCACTGTCCATGTTCGCGCCATTAGGACTTTTTAACCATTTAACAATTTGAAAATTTACTTGTTCCCCCGACCATATAAGGGGAGTACAAGTAATTAATACTGATTAGGTTTTATTTAAATAAGAGGAAATTAATTAATTTTTATAGCCCCTAAAATTTATAAATAAAAAGGAATAGTGTTTAGTATAAAAAATAAGATTTGAAATAACACTGCTTTAGGAAAATACCCCCCAGAAATCAATTAAAACTGCTTTTTTTGATATAAAACTTCCCTTTTTAAATAAATAGCTTCTAGTTAATGCTAGGGCTATTTTTAGTTAGTGGCGGATCTGACGGTTGGCGGATTATTTCTCAACATATTCAATATGTGCCAATGGAAACTCCCTTATTTGAAGATTCTTTGGCCATTCTTCCATTTTACCACCATGGTAATGCTTAAGCTTCAAAATATTTCTTAAATGACAACCAAGCTGATTATTAAAAACAGCAATATTGGTATAATTTTTTAAATGATTTATTAGATTTAAATCAAATAGTATCGATTTTATAAATATATTTTTATTTGTCTAATGTTGTATTGGAGATATTCAAAAATTCTTTTAGTTACAAATTCTTTATTATAGAGAAGACAAAACATAAATAATAAGATGTCAACTTCCAGCTACACGTTTAATTGAGTAAAAGTTTTCAGTTCCCTCTTAAACCAGCAAAGCCTTCCACCGAGTGTTCGGGGAAGGCTTTGTGATTCGGATTGTATCTTTTCGATATCCTGAAACCTAATACCAGTATACGTTTCGATTAGTTCTATAATTTTCAGTTGCCCCATTTGATGCCTTTATAGCATAAATGTATACGATTACCGAATTCGATATTCGTTTTTGCTAAAGAATTCTTTATTTACTATTTCGTGCTTTAACAATAATTCAACCCATTTCAGAATTTGATCTTTCTTAAATTGATTAATGTAGCCATTTTGAATCCCAAATTGAATCCAACTTTTTATATCATTTCTATTATACTTTGCCTTTTCATTTTTTATACTATTTGCCATTTCTGTGTTTATATTTTACAATAAATAAGCAGGCATTGTCTTATGCTATTTTTATATCATATATCCATATATATAACTTAAAGTCCGCCCCCCGAGGACTTCAACAGACGAATGCATATGGTCTCACCCGGCTTTATTATACTCTCCTGCCTACATTTAACCCTTTCTTTGGATTTTGACTTAAAATTCGTTATTTTATTGATAATCAACTACTTATAATATATTGATACTCAATAAGCCATTTTTACAAATATTGACTAAAATATTTGGAATTCTCAATTATTTAATGTATCTTATATATAGATAATTTGATAATAATACATACTATATAAACATCTTATATATTACATTATATATTAATATTATAAAATAGTAGTTATTAAAATTAGCTTCTACTTAGTAATTAATAATAAACATATTAATTGCTCTGGTAAGCCAGCTATATCAACTTATTAACACATAGCACATAAATTATATAACACTACAATAGACACACTAAACAACACAACAACCGCTACACAGCACATATACACTTAAAACATACAAATAACCATATAATCAATAAACCATTACTACATACTAAACCTATGCCCATTATTTTAACTATTACAGCCCTTCTTATTAATACCCTAATAGCTATAAGATTAAAGTAACCCAAATACACACAGAAGCTCATATTTAAGCCATTAACATAAAACTATATAATCTATAGCAATACTTAAAAGCTTCCCCAAACACCCCTAAATCACATTATTTAACTAACCCTTAAAATTAGGCAAACAGCCTTAACTGCCAAACTTATGCAAATACATCAACCTATTATTATTAATCAAAAACCCAAACAAATGACCAAAGCAGATCAATTGCATTGGAGTCGCTTCATAGCTTCTCAACAATGGCACATCTACGGTACTACAACGTACCTAAATCCAATGTCTTCTAAACAAAACAGAAGACTAATGGAGACCACTTTTAACTCTATACCGAGCATTAACCAAATGTTCTTTGTATCAGAGCCAATTGAATCCAATTTTAACGTGCATTCTCACTTCTTAGCACAATGCAATGACATCAACAAAGCACTAAAGCAATTAAGAAGCAAATTTAGAAGCTACGGAAGATTTAAAATAGAGTTAATTAGCCCTACTTCCAACTTCCTAAACGAGGACGGACATCTTAAAGTTGGATATTATGTAACAAAGTCATTATCTATCGATATAGATTATGACATATTAATAAAATAAAAAACAAAAAGTATGAATTTTTTACAATTATTAACAAATAAATTAAATTCTATCAAATCAAATCAAAAACAAATGGAACAAAAAACAGAAACAAAACAAAACGTCATAACTCAGGAACACTTAAAATTAGGAGCATATGAAGTAAAAAATAAATTAAAAGCTAAATTTAGTTTAGATTATCTTAAAGCAATAGAAGAGAATATTGCCAATGACTCTAATATTTCTGATTTAGAAAGAAAATCTAACACCATATTAAATATTGGTTCCTTCTACGGACAATTACTTATTGAAAGATTTGGTGGTCAATGGATTGTTGATAGCCAAATAGATAAATGTACAGTACTAATATGTAACAAATTTATTGAAGTAAATCCTTTTGATGTAGTAAAGAAGTTTGTAAAATTTGGAGCTGAGAAGTCTATTGTTTCTCATTATATATTCACAAATATGATGAAAAGCAGTAAATCTTAATCGTTCGCAATACATTATTGCTTTTTCTGGCATTCTATATTAAATTATAGGGTGCCAGAAGCAAAATGTATCTTTATTTACTTCTATAAATAATGCTATTGGATATACTGATATCATATTTTATCAATCTTCTATCTTCTTCGGTTTTATGCCTTTCTATTAAGTCAATATCAATATTGTAATTAATTTAAAACTTATGGTTAATTCTATGTATTTGCTCTGTCCTTATTTTTTTGAACTTCTAATGACTTTTTTTATAATCCTAATATTTTATTTACTTCTTCAACATCACTAAATTGTTCATTATCTGCTTTAGAAAAGGATGTTTAAACCTATTGATATTAAAGATTATTTCAGTAAATTAGACATAGAAGTATCTGTTAATTAACCTCCATTCTATGTAATCCGATAAAACAAAAAAGATAATCACTCAACCTTATACACACATATTGTAAGGTTAAAATAAACAGCCATAGGAGAATATAAATGAATATACATAATGGTAATATAGATAATGATATATACAATAAGAAGATAGTATTACTCAATAAACTATACTATATAATTACCCATACTGTGTTTACTTATCGCAATATGAACGATTTGGATAACATCATTGCAAAGTTCATTGATTTATCAGATAGTTTGAAGAAACCTAAAGATGAGGAGATGTTATTGAGAAATATTAGAAAGAAGGTTAATTAATTTGGGTTCATTCTATCAATTATAGAGGATTCGTCTATGTAGAAATTCGCTGTACTATATTTTTCATCAGAAATATAATACTTTGAATTTTTAGGGTAGTAATAAAATGAGTATCTACCTAAAATCTTATTTCCATATGAATTATTTGAATAACAATCTATTGATATAAGATATCGCGTAATTGTATTTTTTGTTTTAGCATCCATTTTTTTTACAATAACTGATAATTCGTAAAGTTTCTTATATAGTTCAACCTTATCTTTCAGATTTTCGTAGTCAGAATTATTTTGCTTTGTTGTTGATAATATTTTAGTATATATTTCGTAATTATTATGGATATATGCAGTATCTATTTCATTTTTAAATTCAAATTGCAGATTTAGTAATTTGTAATTAGGCTCAAAAACATCAATTCTAACCTTATCTAAATATGTTTCTGATTTAGATGTAATTTTTAATAATTTATAAGAATAAGGGTCTTTAAAATTTTCTTCAACATAAACATTTTTAAACCATTTTGCTGCACTCTGCTCAATTACATTAATTTGAGTAAATGATTTAATTGAGCAAATTGATAATAAGATATAGATTAAGAGTGTCTTTTTCATATGTATTTGTTTTACCATTCTTTAGAAGTTGGTTCCTTTTTTAAAACATAATCATTTAATGATTTCATATTTAACATCACACTCTCTTTTATAGCTAATAAACCATTTGTCGTCATTTTAGTAGAATTCAAAACTCCATCCTCCTCTTTGAAATATGTCTTTAATTTATAAGTACCTCTGCTGAGAGATGCCGAATATTGGGAAGAAGGAATAAAAGCATTTCCATCATCAAAATAAGAACATTTTATTTTACCATCCTTAAATTGGATAACTAATCTAATATACCAATCTACAGTCACAGAATATTTTCCACTTTTAACATAATAAGATTTATCAATATAGTTCATTACCAATTGGTCGTCTGTTTCACTTACTAAAACTTCTTTCAGATTAACAAATTTTGTAGAACCCCAATTCTTTATTTTATTTTTTAGTTCATCTTTCTTTAATCCTTCAACTTCAATTACTCTACTAATTATAAGATTCTCATCTTTATTTTCTAATAGACTGTCTATTGGTAATTTATCATTTACTAATAAAGAACTTTGAGATTTACCAATTAAGGTGGAAAATAAAAATAAGGTTATAATAAAATATTTCATAAAATTTATTTATAATATGAAGTTATCAACCTTTTTTAATAACCACAACATTTTTTTGATACACATAGGTATAGCAATATGAAGAAGTGACAATTTTTGTGTTATAACCTCTAATTGTCTATGTGCGTATATATTGAAGTGTCAATTTTAGAAGAGACTGAAGCTTAATCTTTTATAATACATTATTGCATTTTCTGGCATTCTGTATTAAATTATAGGGTGCCAGAAGCAAAATGTATTTTTTTTATATAAAAAATATGTATTAATTTGTATTGATGATATTAATTAATTAAGACTTCTAAATTCAATATTTAAATATTTAAATATGTCAAAATTATTACCAAATTGGGTAGAACCGTCAATACAGGGCTTAACTTATTGGATAGGATACAAAAAACAACTTTACGTTAGTGGGATATTAAATGAAGGCGCAATTGTAAGTGAATTGGCCACATTAATTAATTCAAATTTAAAAGAGGGGGAAAAAATTAAATGTGAAGATTATTACAGAGAAATGTCTGATGAAATTATAAGTGAAGAAAGAGCAGATATAGCAATTTATAATAAGAAGAAGCTTCAGTATTTAATTGAAGTAAAAAGATCAGATTCACGTCAATCATTAATAAATAATGATTTTATAAAATTATGTAAGTTAAAATCAATTTATACTGATGTAAGATGTTTCGTTTTATTAGTATGTCAGGGTGAAATACCACAGTTTTATGTTTCTGATGATGGGGTAGCTGATGGCATCAAATATCCAATAATCGATACAAAATTCAGTAAAAAAGCAGTTAGAGTTTGTAAATCAACGAGTAGTTTTAAAGAAGAGAGTCTTTTAAAAGCTAATTATGCAATTTTGATTGAAGTAATTAAATAAATAAAAAAAATAATTTGATATGAGTTACTCAAAGGATGGTAAAGATTGGCTAGGTAATGAAAGGGTAGAACACTTCGATGATAAGGGTAATAAAGAATTTATATAGGATGTTATGTGATTGACCCTAATGTGGAGATTATTGATGGTGAGTATTGGGAACAAAATTATATAGAAGTTGGAGTATTTGTAATAGATAAAGATGGATTTAGATTTCTTTCAACTTCAATAGATGATGTGGATATAGATGAAGAAAATGCATTTGATACTTACGTGTATCCTGTATTAAATGAATTAAAAAATGATTTATAAAATGAAAAATTTAATCATATTTCTATTATTTCTTACACTTTATGGTTGTGGTGGGGCTTCAACTGAAGCGAGAACAGATACAGCCGCATCAGCTACAGTTGATGCAGTGTATTCACCAAATACACCAATTACTCAAACAATAGAAGTCCGCCATAAGTATTCGTATGTAAATTTAAACGAAGACGGAAGCAAAGTTGCTGGATTATTAGAGCTTTATGGTACTAATGATTATACTCAGTCAGCCACAATTAATGGGTTTACTCAATCAGGAAGAGGAACCTTTTATGTTAATGGAGACAAAGTCACACTTAGCAGAACATCTGGAATTGCAATAGATGGTGTTTTAGATATATTAAAGAGTAATGATAATAAAATATGGTTGATTTTAAGTAATGGAGTAACATATGTTGAAGATGATAATAGTACTTACTTAAAAAGTATGACGGTAACACCTAATTCTTCAAATGCAAATGGAGAAGTAAATAGTGATGAGAATAGTAATCAAAATACTAAGCCTACTGAGATTGTCTATGAAGGTACGATGACAGATAATCAAAGTGGAATTTCACAGGATTACACACTTTATATAAAGTCAGATTTTAGTTCTGCATCAATTGGAGGAGGACCATATAATAGAATAGAAGATCAGCGTGATGGATCATATATGTGGTTAGATGGAACTATCATTGGTATGAGCTTTAAACCAATGAAAGACAGATGTATTGTTTATGATAACGATGGAGGTTATTTTTGTACACTTTATAGAAAATAATTTTTAAAAATTTTAGTAATGAAACATATTAAATTTTCTATAATCTTTTTGTTATTTCATAATTTTTCTTATTCCCAAATATCAATTTCAAAAAACCTTCCGAATAAATATTATAGTAATTTTTTAAAATCTATAACTGGAAGATATGATGAAGTAGATGTTAAAATGGGTTATGCAAAGGGAACAGGTGAAGTACATTTAGGTAACTTTTATAATCTTAAAAGCACTCCTACTAATGCATTTTCATTTTTAATTTTTGTTTTAGGAAAGCGTGATAATCAATTTGGTACAATCACAAATATAAAAGTAGAAACTGAGAATTTAACGGATTTCCTATTTAGATTAGATTGGAAAAACAATAGAACAGATCAGGGAACAATTTCAGGAGAAATTCAGTTATTTTATTCATTATCAAAAAATAAATATGCAACTTTTTTTATAAATGATGGTTCTTCAGTTTTCGAAATATTTTGGCACTCTAAATTAGATCAAAAACAAAATGATTCACTTAAATCGATTTTGAATGTTTTATTTAAAGATTTTGAGAAAGATATTAAAGATTTTGAGAAAGCTAAAAAAAATAAAGAACTTAAATTATCATTAGAAAATGAAAAAATAAAAGAAAAAGAAAAATTTGCAAAAATTGGTAATCCTATCATAATTGGAAATTTACAAATTGCAGGGAAAGATGCTGAAGGAAAATGGGGTCTTTATTTAATGGATTTTGATAGAGCAAAAGATTTAGCTATAGAATTGGGGGATGGGTGGCGTTTGCCCACAAATTTGGAATTAAACATTTTATTTAAAAACAAAATTAAGATCGGTGGTTTTGAGAATGATTATTATTGGTCTTCTAATGAAGATGGAGTAACTAAAAATGGCCTAAAAGGGATGGTGAAACATTTTAAAAATGGGGGATTTTTTCAATGTAGTGAGTCAGTCAAAAACCGTTTACGTTTAGTTAGGGATTATGATGATGCAACAAATCGAGATGGAGATATTGTTGGTACTAATGATATCATTGGTAAGCCTTTTAAAATTGGAAATTTAGAAGTTGAAAAAATCGATTTTCCTAAACAAATGATTTGGGAAGAAGCAAAAAAAGCCTGTGAGAATTTAGGTAGAGGATGGAGACTACCTACAAGAGAAGAATTAAATACTTTATATCTTAATAAAGAAAAAATTGGGGGTTTTGCGGATTACTACTATTGGAGTTCTAAGGAGCTCGAAGATTACGCGTTTTACCAGAATTTCAAAGATGGCGATCAGAATTACTACAGAAAGTACAACACATTCTATGTGCGCGCTGTTAGAACAATAAAATAATAAACATAATGAAGTTACTAATATCAATATTATTATTATTTGGTCTGATATATCTATTGTATAATAAAAGATCAAAAGATAGTATAACTGGGAATCGTTTATTAATGTTGTCGTTAATTCTATTCATATCATTTTTATTATTTATCATATTTTTATTTATTTAAAATTTTTATTATGCAATATGTTATCATTGTAATTATAGTTATAGTAGTTTTATTTCTTATTGGAAGAGAGCTGCTTTGTTGGTATTATAAAATTAATGAAAGAATTGAACTACAAAAAGAGACAAATGATTTGTTAAGAAAATTAATTGAACAAAAAAATGAGAGTTTTTCATTTGAGACAAAAAAATATGATAAAGAATCAAAAGAATTAGTTGCTAATATTGGCGTTAAAACTGATATGGAAGCTTCTTTTACTTCAGAACCAGATGATACAATAAATTTTAATTCTAATCATATCATTGGTAATCCTATTAAAATTGGAAATTTGGAAGTAGCGCAAAATGATTTTCCTCCAATGAATTGGGATGATGCAAAAATTGCCTGTGAAAATTTAGGTAGTGAATGGAGGTTACCAAATAAAGATGAATTGAATGCATTATATCTTAATAAGGATAAAATTGGAGGTTTTTTGAATAAATACTATTGGAATTATATTGAGAGTGACTACAACAGCGCGTGGGGTCAGTATTTCGGAAATGGTAATCAGTTCAGCAGCAATAAATTCCTCAAAAACTATGTTCGCGCCGTTAGAACAATAAAATAAAAATAATATGAATCAAAGTCAAATAACCTTAATTATAATTGGTTTTATTTTAGTTGCATTAATGGCAACAAACCCATCAACTGAAGAACATAAAGAAGCTATTAAAAAAGAAATATTTAAAGCTATAGAAAGCGATAATAATTCTAATAGTGCTCAGCAATTAGGGGAGAAAATTGGACAATCAATTGGCGGAGCAATTATTGACAATATGGTTGAAAGAGATAATTACATTCTTTTTTCAACAGTTAAGACTAAGTCTATACCTACAGTAACTAATGATATTCCATCAAAAATACTCACATTTGGTATATTTGGAAATGTCTTTATGTTAAAGAAATATGATAAAGAATCAAAAGAATTTATTGATAACACAGGATTTAGCAGTGCTGAAACTATCGTTAAAACTGATTCAGCAGCGCCTGTTACATCAACTGCAGAAAATAATAATAATAAAAGTAGTAATCAAAAAATTCCAGATTATATTGCCGCTGAAGATGATGCAACAAATCGAGATGGAGATATTGTTGGTACTAATGATATTATTGGTAAGCCTATTAAAATTTGGAATTTAGAAGTAGCGCAAAATGATTTTCCAAAAGGGATGAAATGGGAAGATGCAAAAAAAGCCTGTGAGAATTTAGGTAGAGGATGGAGACTACCTACAAAAGAAGAATTAAATACTTTATATCTTAATAAGGATAAAATTGGTGGTTTTGCGACTGACTACTATTGGAGTTCTACGGAGCTCCCCAGCATCAACGTGTGGGTCCAGGGTTTCGACGTTGGCACTCAGAACTACCACGATAAGATCAACTCAAACTATGTTCGCGCCGTTAGGGCTTTTTAACTATTTATCCATTTAACTATTTCACAATTTATTTTCATGATTTAAATTGTAAAATTCTGTTTATATCTTCAAATGAGTAGTAATAATTCCCCATAATTTTTTTATACGGGATTACATTATTTGCTCTCATTTTATCTAATGTAGAATAGGATACACCCAAATACTCTTTAAGCTCTTTATTCTTCATTATTTTTTTAGTTTGTTTATTTTGAACTGCATTTTTAAGTTCCATTAATTGTTCATTTAGTTCAATTTTAAAATCTTCGAACATTTCTTTAGTTACGATCTCCATTGTGATTTAGATTGCTTTGGTTAGGGTTTGATTGTTATTATTAATACCATTCTCAAATAGCATAAAGTCCTGATTTAGCTTAGTTTCTGTGACTTTGGCGTATATCTGAGTGGTTTTGATTGAAGAATGGCCTAATGCTTTTGAAACAGTTTCTATTGGGACACCCATTTCGAGTGCATTTGTAGCAAAACTATGTCTGGCAACGTGACAGGTCATCTTTTTAGTTATTTGAAGTTCTTTCTGTATTTCTAATAAGTATTGATTGATCTTTTGATTAGATATTACGGGCAATGCCAATACTGAGTTTAAAACTTTAGGATGGTTGTTGTATTTGTTGATTATTGCTTCTGCTTTAGATATCAATGGTATCATACAATACTCTCTGGTCTTCTTTCTGCTTATTTTAATGATCTTATTACCATTTATTGATAGTTGTATGTTATTTTTAGTTAAAGCATTTAGATCACTATATGATAATCCTGTATAAGACATAAATAGAAACAAATCTTTAACTACGTTTTTTGTTTCACTATTAGATTCATATTCTTCTATTAGCCTTATGTCTTCAAAATTTAAAATGCTTTTAACTGTTGGAACTGTTTTGCCTTTATAATTTTTAAATGGGTTATCCTTTATCCAATCCATTTTTATAGCCCAATTAATTACTGTCTTAATTCTGATTATTTCTCTATTAGAAGTATTTGTATGATTTTTAAATTCATCCTCAATGTATATCTTAAACTTAGAGATATAATTAAATGTCAATTGATCTAACGTAGTATCCTTAATGCCTAATTGTGATCTCATAAACTTAGATAGTTTATTTTTAACTGACTTATAATGTTTAATAGTGCCATTAGCTAAGCTTTGGTTATGTTGGGATATAAATTGGTCAAAGGTGCTTAAAATAGAATCCTTTGGAATCTCTTTACCATTCAAATGATCTTTAAGAAGGGTAGTATTAATTGCATTTCCATCTTTAGTATGCTTTTCTAAATAACTCCATATTTGCTTTTCTAAAGATTCTATCTTAGTATTATAGAAATATGCCTGAGGATGCTGAGGTTTGACTCTTTCTTTCTTTTTATCCCAATCCTTTGTATTAATTACTATTCCAACTGATAGATTGAGTCTTTTATCTAAGCCTTTTACTTTAAGATATATTGGGCCTCTATCTTTTTTATTGCCTTTTGATAATAGTTGGTAATAATTTAATCTGATCATAACTTATATTTTATAATAAATATTTGCTTTTAGCTGAAAAGTGATGTTTTTAGCTGTTTTAATAAAAATAAATAGGAGGAAGTCTGGAATAGAAATAATGAATAACACTTAGAAAATAGACCTGCTAAATTAGTTGCTAAAAATAAATAGACTTTAAATAGAATTTCGTAGTAGCCCCAAAGCAAAAATGTTCCTAAACGCGTTGGTTTAGAAACATTTATGTGTTTTTCGTGTAAAAACAGTGATTCGGATTGGATTCGAACCAATGGCCCTCATCTTAGAAGGATGACGCTCTATCCAGCTGAGCTACCGAACCAATAGGCTATTTGTTAGCGGTGCAAATTTAATGAATAATAAGGCTTATTTCAAAGAAATTAGGCCTATAAATCAATCCATTGCCATTAAATCTCTTATAACCACACTTGCTACAGTGCAGCCAAAAATAGCGGGCATATAGCTTAAAGTACCAATTATGGATTTCTTAGGGAATACCTTATCTGATTCAAAAATTTTTGTCTGATCTGGTTTTTCAGGGCTAAATACAACTTTCAAACCTTTTTTGATACCTAGCACTTGCAATCGCTTTCTTACATACCTGGCTAAATTACATTCATAAGTTTTAGATAAATCGGTCACCTTTATTTGAGAGGGGTCTACTTTTCCTCCAGCGCCCATAGAACTTACGATGGGAAGTTTTCTATCCATACACCCCTTTATTAAATCTACTTTAGCCGACAAGGTATCGATACAATCAACCACAAAATCCCATTTTTCTTTTTCAATTAATGCTGTCATAGAACTGTCTTCCACAAAAACTGCTAATATAGTTAATGATAGTAAGGGATTGATGTCCAATAATCTATCTGCTAGTACCTGCGCTTTTGATTTAGATACTGTAGAATGCAATGCAGGTATTTGACGATTTATATTACTGGCATCAATGCTATCATTGTCAACAATGGTTATTTTTCCAATACCAGCGCGAACAATCATTTCAGCACATATTCCTCCAACGCCACCCAATCCAACTACCAAAACGTTTTTACTCATTAATTTTTCTACCAAATCATCTCCCAACATTAATTGTGTTCTACTCATCCAATAGGGTATCATGTTGTATATTTAAGTGAATGTTTAATTTAAAATTTTAGCTATGCGTTTTACGGCACTCAATTTTGTATTACTTATTATAATTCCCTCTTTTGTTTTTGCGCAAACTTCGGATAATTATTCCATAAAATTACTTACTCAAAAAGAGGGGGTTAGTATCAGAGGTTTAAGCATCCCCAATGAAAAAATAATTTGGGCCAGCGGCAGTAAAGGGACCATTGTAATTTCCGAAGATGGAGGGGATCATTTTATTTGGAAACAAATAGCAGGGTATGAAAATCGCGATTTTAGAGCTATCCATGCTTGGAATGATAAAGAAGCCATCATAGTTGCCATAGCATCGCCAGCGATTGTATTAAAAACCATTGATGGGGGAGTCACTTGGTATAAAGTATATGAAAAAAAAGATTCATTGATGTTTCTAGATGCAATTTATTTTAAAGATGAAAATAATGGAACCATCGCGGGAGATCCTATTAATAAAGAACTTTTTATATTAAATACGATGGATAAAGGGGAACATTGGCAACCGAATGATTCAAATTATTTTAAATCTGATTTAAAAGAAGGGGAAGCTTTCTTTGCTTCTAGTAGTTCTAATATAGCGCATGTATTTGATTATGATTTTTTATTAACCGGTGGAAATACGAGTCGTCTTTGGATAAATGGGGTGGCTAAAGATATACCAATTATTCAGGGAGAAAAAACAACCGGTGGAAATAGTATTGCTATTTCACCAAATGGAAATTACATACTAATTGTGGGGGGAGATTTTGCCCGTAAAGAACAATCCGAAAATAATTTAGTGGCACTTAAATTATATGAACAACCTAAAGCAAGTTTAAAAAATATCAATGCTTCAAATAGTAAATGGAAAATTGAAAAAAATATTGGGAATCCTCATGGATACAAATCTTCAATTAGTTTTATCAGTAATAAAATAGTTATTGCCACAGGGACATCAGGAGTAGACATTTCAAAAAATTCCGGCAAATCATGGAATTTAATTTCAAAGGAAAGTTACCATGTGGTTCAGAAACAACCAGGTAAGCTGGGTGCATTTTTAGCAGGCGCCAATGGGCGGATTGGTTATATCAATTTTTATTAATAACAAATTAAATAATTATTTAAAATATAGTAAAATCATTTTTAAATAAGGATTCTTATTGTAACTTAGTATTGTTATGAAAAAATACCAAGCAATCATATCTTTCGAAATGGATGAGGAATTCATGACTTTTGTTCCTCCTCACCGTACTTATATCAATTATTTACTCAATAAGGGCATCATTGACAGTTATGCAGTAAGCATGGAAACACAAAATTCTTGGATTACCATTAATGCCAATAGCAAAAAAGAAGTAAAGGATTATCTTGAGCAATCTCCTTTAATTAAGTATTGGAACTATGAAATAGTAGAGCTTTTTGTCTATGATAGTCAATCAACTAGGCTTCCAGCAGTTCAGTTAAATTAATTCAACATTTTATTTGGGTATTTCCTAATTGACCCTTATTTTTGCAGTCCAAAAAAGGGGGCATAGCTCAGTTGGTTTAGAGCATCTGCCTTACAAGCAGAGGGTCCGCGGTTCGAACCCGTGTGCCCCCACAGAATAACAGAAAGGGTTTCAAGCAATTGAAGCCCT
>Ga0209499_1000876_pt1 | contig 21917 bp, 19 predicted proteins | sample C_130208_EF_Meta_FD_187306 | JGI IMG/M metagenome (GOLD analysis project Ga0209499, IMG submission 187306) | Freshwater microbial communities from Lake Croche, Canada to study carbon cycling - C_130208_EF_MetaG (SPAdes) (version 2) | ecosystem: Environmental > Aquatic > Freshwater > Lake... | reverse complement strand
AAAAGAATGTAAAAAATACAAAAACAAAAAAGAATGTAAAAAATACAAAAACAAAAAAGAATGTAAAAAATACAAAAACAAAAAAGAATGTAAAAAATACAAAAACAAAAAAGAATGTAAAGAATGTAAAGAATGTAAAGAATGTTTTTTTTGGTTTACAAATATGCTAACATAGTGACGGCAATTTCATCATCCAATGGACAATATGTCGTAATATCAATGCTATGTTTTAATAAATAGAAGAATGGTTTTTTATAGTATTCGTCAACCCCAGATAATCGGTCTTGGACTAATTGCATATTCATACAGGATAAATGCACATTTTTTAAAGTTTTATTTAGTAAAACAAATAAATCGCTGTGCAACAATGAAAATATATAAGTCTTGTAATTATAGATAATATTATATGTATAAATACTGTATCCAAACCAATTATAGAAACATGCCGAATATTGTTCATTTTCTGTCTGATTTAATACTTCTTGAATCAATACCGGTATTTGGCTCTCAAATACGATTTCGTGTGGATTCGGTCGCATAAATTTGATGTAATTACATATCATACATTTCTTGGGGTCCATTTCCCATTTGCACATTTGTTTAACAATATATTTGGCGAATTTGGTAATAAATATTTGCGACCCTAAATAATTGAATAATACAATACTCATATGCGATTCTTGTCTGGAAATAGTTGCCCCGACTATGTGCTGATTTTTTGCTAATAATTCGGGTGAACTGAAGTCGTCTAGTGCGATAATAAGCGTTTTTTGCGGCACATCACGGTTTCTTAAAAACTGGGGAATTAATTGATAAGATGCATTTGTCGTATAATTGACCCGACTTATTTCTTGGGGATAATTGAATGATAACTGGGCTTCGTTGAATTTTCCGCCCAAGGATACATATAATGTATCAAAATTATGGGTTCGCCATAGTGATTGTATAATTTCATCAAATCCAGTAATTGAATCCGTCGTATGGACATTGGGATAAGATTGTCGGCATGAGGTTTCAGTTGTTGCGGTTGCGGTTGCGGTGGCGGTGGTTTCCATTTTGATTTGTTTTGATTTGCTTTACACTATTACTAAATATGTAATTCAATTTTACGATTATTTTACACAAATTTTACTACAAATCAATCAATGTATTTTTGATAAATGTCCAAATGTATAAACGACATAATAAATATAGAGTTTATCGGCTATAATATTCCAGTTTATTATGAAATTATTTCATACAATAATCAAAAAAGTAATTGAAAATGAATCCAGTTCAATTATACACGTCATTTTTGATATGTATATAAATAGAAAGAAATCACATATGAAATATGAATGGTTGCATTCCATGTTTGATAATATATTTATATTACCTGAATTACGAGAGCAAATATTCGGGTTATTTTCGCAAATGCAAAAGACATATTTCGCATTTTGTCGATTAAACAAAATTAATAAACATCGTAAATATCCTTTATATAATACGACCGATATTGTAATGAATCCTATCGCACAATATACCGATAACGTGATTGAGATTATTCAAAATAAAAAATTGTATTTATTTACTCGCCAAGATATTATAAATATTATGAATGCAGCATTAAGCAATTCCCCGTATTTTTTTTCTAATCCATTACCGATTAAAAATCCATACAATAACATGTTTTTCAAGAAATCAGATTTATACAATTTTTATTTTTTTATCAAAAACAGTCTGTATATTATGCCTGAATTAATTCATCTATTCTTTTTATCACATTTTGTCTTGGCTCATTTTCGCGATAATAATGAACCCGCAATACAAGATTATTATATTAGAAATTATATTGAAACAAGTCCACCCGCGATATTGGTATTGCCGATTTCATACATGTTTAATAGTCATAATATTCGCCGAATTAAAATTCATGCCGAATTCCCACAAGCAAAACTGATTGAAATTATGAAGCCTTATTTATTATTATTTTATCAAAGCAATTATTCGGTTGATTTACATAAACGGAAAATCGTATTTCGTATATTACATAATAAATTAATCAAGTTTTCGCGATTTAACCGCAACTTCGGCCGCAAATATATCCATTATGAACACAACTTGTATTCAAATAGTAGAATACCATGCATAACATTTAATGAAAACCATATATTATTTAATGCGAAAACTAATAATAATATAGATGAGTTTATGAATTCGCATATTGGAGATATCGTAGAAAATGACGATAATTCGGTAATATTATCTGAATCTGATTCCGAAATAGATTTGATGGAAAATTATGTGCCGATACGTCCTATAGTCAGACCAATTACCGAACCAAGTAATGATATTATCTTAGTTGATACTTTTTTATTCACTTTACTGAATCAATAAATAGATGTAAAATACTTTTACTATAGAATAAAAGTATTTGAATTATTTGATATGAATTACCAAGACTGGGAATCGAACCCAGATTATCACCGTGTAAAGGTGATGTACTAACCGCTATACTATCCAGGTACTATGTATTTTTTTTATTTTAGAATGAACAATTTATAAGTTTTATTTTAGAATGAACAATTTATAAGTTTTATTTTAGAATGAACAATTTATAAGTTTTATTTTAGAATGAACAATTTATAAGTTTTATTTTAGAATGAACAATTTATAAGTTTTATTTTAGAATGAACAATTTATGCAGTAGAAGTAGCAACAGGAGCCAAGGTGGTGTCCTTCTTCATGAAGTGGTTCTTCATGAATCTCTGGAGATTGAAGTAAGTCAGCTCGTCCTCGGTGGTGAGCTTGAGGAGCTGGGTGAGCTTAGCATCAGGGTTAATCTTGCGGCCATTGTCCTTATCTTGAAGGTTGTTGGCGCGGATATACTGGTTAATCTCCTTGCTGACTGACGTGCGGGCCATCTCGGTTCCAGATGCCTTTCCAAGGAACTGGGCAAGCTCCTCACTGATAAGAGTGGGCTTGACGAATCCAGAAGGCTGGCGGTTTCCAGAACGCTTGGTCTTCTTTGACGAAGACTTCTGTGCAGCCTTCACCTCACGCTGAATCTCCTTGGAGAGGACCTTGAACTCACTCTTTACCGTGGAGAAGATGCTGCTGAGTTGCTGGAGCTTGGCGTCAAACTCAGTCATCTTTACGGAAAGGGGGGAGACAGTTGAGGGCTCAACTACCTGGTCGGTAGGGGCAGAAACCGATACAGAGACCACGGGCGTCTCAGTATTTGACTCGGCCTTGGGCTTCTTAGTCTTCTTGGCGGAAGCAGTTGCAGATTGCTCAACAACGACGTTCTCAATAGGGGCAGCAGAAACTGCGGAAGTGATGGTGGTGGATTTAGTTGCGGACTTTGTTCTGACCATGTTGGGCTTATACACTATATATGGCTTCTTTTTTAAGTCGTTTAACGCATTTATATATTTATTGATTTTGTCTAAATATATTGACTTGATATATCTGGTCTATTCTAAATATTCGCCTAAAGTTTTTGAAATATTGTATAATAAATACGCACATTTGTATCTATTTTGTCTAAATATATTGACTGGAAAATGAATCATGGTTATTTGCATAAAATATGTAAGATTTTGCCTAAATATTAAAATGACGTTCAGCTTCCAAAAGTGTAGGACTGGACTCGGAATTAAATGGACTATTCTCAGCATTGTGTTGAAGATTATCTCTTTTTGTGAATTGACGGATTTGTTTGTTAATATTATCCCGTTGTTTACGTAATTTCTTTTTTTGTTTTTGTGTGCGTGCATGTGCTAACCTATTTTTGATGTTATTTAATTGTGGGGCAAAGAATTTTCTCATAGTATCACGGTTAATGCCTAAATCTAGATCATCCATATTAGCCTTTGTTAGATGTAACGAAGAGGGTGATAATGATGAAGAGGGCGATGATGAAGAAGAGGGCGATGATGAAGAAGATAACGAAGATAGTGATGATGAAGAAGAGGGCGATAAGGAGTAAGAAGATAACGAAGGTCTAGAAGAAGAAGAAGATAACGGAGAAGAAGAAGAAGAAGAAGAAGGAGAAGAAGGAGAAGAAGTTAGATGGCTGCCGCAACGACGGCATTTTTGAGTTCGTCTTAGTCTAGTCATTATTATATATTATAATGAGAAATTTATTGTATAACCATTATCGGTCATAAAATAAATTAGTAAATAAAATCAGTAAAGCGATTCATATAACCAATGCATTGCAGTTCGGGCCGGTATAGATACAACAGTTAATGCCGATAATAAATGAAATGCTCCTAAATTACGATGGTCAATATCAATCCCCATATAAATAATAGATTCCATCATTTTTAATGTGCCTTCTCGTAATTGTTCTATTGAAAGTTCTAAATAATTATTATTTGTAAAAATACCATTAAATGGGTCATATGGACATATATTTCGTTTAGTAATAAAAGTCATCTGCGAACGATACCGCCAAATCTCGTATAATTCTCTATAAAAATTGTAATACTTACGTCTATCCAAACTGAGAAACCATTCGCTATTCGTATAATGACCCAATTGGTCAATCTCCATGAATATACCTTGTATGCGCGTATTTATTGGCTGCAAGCGAATCTCATTTAATCTATTCAAATTGTCTATTTGAATACTACTCGGCATATCCTCTCCTAATAAATTGAATAAATTATTTGTATTAGAGTAAGTATTTAGCTGAATCGGCGGTCTAACTATATGGGGGGGTACGACTATTGGCGTTGGTTCAACTAGTGTAGTTGCGAGTTTGTCTTCTGGTAAATGGTCTGTTTTATATGTAAATTTTATGATACGTTCTAATTTTTTAATATTATTTACATTACGTGCATACAGTTTTTCTCTATTATATGGATTCAACATTTTACACGATTTTTTATTTAAAGTAATCAGCGAATTCAAATCAAATCCATAGGTAAAATTATTGTGGTCGGTATAACTATAAAACGTATTATTCGGGATTTCGCATAATGGTTCCATAGTATAAAAATCGGTATCATTCACACATATTGACCGGTTTCTTAATGCCGGACCTTGCATCTTTATAGTTAATCTTACCAAATATCCGCGCATGATTTTCTGTATTTTTATTAAGGTTAGTGATTTGGTAAAATGCACATTAATTCTCTCAATTAAAACCGGCTTTGTTCCTGTAACAAATAGCTTGTTTTGTTTAGCTATAGCTTTTAACTCGGCTAATTTGTATTTTTTTAAATTCAAATCCTTATTTGTGTAATCCTTTAATGTGAAAATATAGAGATTTAATTGACTCGCCGTTTTTTCAATTACTATATTTTCACTATTTTCGTCTATAATATTTTCTGGCCGCACATGTTTAGATAACATTTAGGGTTATATAATACAATAACTATATATTATTATTTTTATTATATTTATTATTTGGGTTTTACACCGTATTTGGTTTTTACACCATATTTGGTTTTTTACACCATATTTGGTTTTATTTCAGGCGAAAGGCCGAGGGCGACGCTCAAAAAGGACAACATGTCGTCGAGGTCTGGACTGCTGATTTTCTCGGGAACGTTATGTTCGTTGAGATTATATCTTTCAGTTTCTGGATTGGCTTGCTGTTGCAGCGTTAGCTGGGTTCGGATCGCCTGCTGCAAGTCGGCGAGAGACGCGGGCGAGGCGTGGTGCATCGGGCAGGTTTTATTATTATAATTTTATAATTGTCTCCAAAAATGCAGCGAAAATACCTACATTTTTGGAAAAACAATTTTAATTGTTTGTAAAATTGATTTAAAGATAAACCTATATAATTACTCATATAAGTCGCTCATTATTATTACTACTACAACTACAACAATGTCTTCCGCATCTAAACCAATTGTTCTGTCTATGGCCGAGTGGGAGCCATCTGCTATTAAGTATATGCCCCCCAAGACCAATGATAAGGGAGGCAAGTCTATTAATATTATCAGTAAACAGTCCAATCGTGGGCTGCATATCTCGACGCCACTCATGATGACGTGGGGTATTTCCGACTTTGTGGATGAAAAGGGCGAGTCCGATGGTAAGTATAGTATGTCTTTGAATTTCCCGAATGAAGAGTATCGCAATGCAGGCACAGATGCATTCTTGGTTAAGCTCAAGATGTTTGAGAATCAGGTTTTGGATGATGCCGTTCGCAACTCGGAACTGTGGTGGGGCGAAGAGATGTCTAAAGAGTTGTGTAAGCATACATTCTTCTCTTTCTTGAAGTATAGCAAGAACAAGGATACGAAGAAGGTTGACTTATCTAAGCCACCTTCTATCCGGGCCAAGGTGCCGTTTTACAATGGTCGCTGGGCCGTAGAGTTATACGATACTAAGAGCACGTTGATTTTCCCTTGCGATAACGAGAACTTGACGCCTTTGGACTTTGTTCCCAAGTTGTCTAATGTCGCTTGTGTTATCCAGTGTGGCGGCATCTGGATTGGAGGCAAGGGATGGGGGCTTACCTGGAAGCTAGTCCAGTGCGTAGTCAAGCCACGCGAGGTTGTGTCTGTCTACGGCCGGTGCCACATCCAACTCTCTCCAGATGAGTGTGATGCGATGGACAAGCAGGAGATTCGCGACGAGGATGAGACCGAGGTGCATCCGGTCCCTGTGCTAGCTCCCCCTACTCTTCGCCGTTCGGATTCTATTGAGTCGGCATTTTCAGTTCAAGCTACTAAGCCGGTTATTGTTGCAGCTGCTGCAGCAGCATCTACTACAACCGTAGAGGACAGTGACGATGAACAAGAGCCTGAGCTTGAGCCAGAGCAACCAGTTGCCGCAGTAGTCGCTCAAGCAATTGTGAAGAAGATTGTGAAGAAGGCACCTACGCCAGAAGCAGTTGTTGCATCACCCGCACAAGCCGACGAGCCAGAGGCAAAGAAGAAGGTGGTCATGAAGAAGAAGGTTGTTGCTGCAGCCGTTTAAAATCAAACATAAAAATCATTCAAACATAAAAATCATTCAAACATAAAAATCATTCAAACATAAAAATCATTCAAACATAAAAATCATTCAAACATAAAAATCAATCAAAAATCGTGTATAATATTGTATTTTTTCTTTTGATAATAAATATTCAAATACTTATTACTTACTCCACAGTCACCACTTTCGCTAAATTCCGCGGAAAATCGGGATTATATTCTCGGCTCAACGCCAAATAATAACTCAATAATTGTATTATACTATTCGCTAATAATGAGCCATATGTTTTATTCTTGTCTATTTCTATTATAGAAACATTCATGATATTTTGGTTTTCTATTTTATAGTCTACAATACGAATTATGTATGCACCTCTCGCCAAGATTTCCTGAAATGCATTCTGTGTTTTATCGCGGGTTTCTTCATCTAAATCCAATAATATAATCGGCGTTCCGGGTTCAATTAGTGCAAACGGACCGTGTTTTAAGGCCGATGTTGAATACCCCTCTGCATGAATATACGCAACTTCTTTGATTTTTAATGCACCTTCTAATGCAACCGAATAACTTGACCCTTTTCCCAAGATAAATGCCGAATTTAATGAAAATCTTGGGATTATATCATTATATAATTCAGATAATGGACTCATCAAAGTTTGGTTCGTCTCTGCATGGTCCATAATTTTATCCATTTGTATCGGCAAATTCCGCATATCGGCAATGATTTTACGGCGTTTTTCCAAGCATGTCCCCCGATTCTGCGAAAACCATACCGCTATCATTGATAAAATTATACATTGATTCGTAAATGACTTGGTAGATGCTACCGCCACCTCTCGCCCCGCATTCAAATATACACCACAATTCGTCTCTCTCGCTATGAGCGAATCCACCACATTCACGACACCAATAGTTATCAAATCGTATTCTTTCGCAATATTTATACAACGATGCAAATCTTTGGTCTCCCCCGATTGCGATAATAATATCAACCCTGTTTTACCTTTCTTGGGAATATCCTTCATTTGGAAATCGGCACCATCGTAAATCGCAATAGTATCAAATATATCCAATGATTTGAATATATCCATAGACCACTGTCCAGCATTGAAAGACGTCCCACATCCCAAGATTATCAAATGATTCAATGCGATTAATTGGTCTTTATATATATCTAAACCACCCAATTTCACCGATACATTACTCTCTATTCGCCCACCATTATTCATCGCGCGAATAATACTCGCAGGTTGTTCGGCGATTTCTTTCATCATCCAATGTTTGTATCCAGTCGGCCGAGTTTCCACCAAGATTTCGGCTTTATTATTGATAGTATAATGGCGTATATCTTTATTGTATTTGATTTCACCACCTTCATTCGTGATTTCTATTAAATCGTGGTTATCTAATACAATGTATTTTTTTATATAATTTCCAAATGCTAAATGCTCCGATGCGACCATAATATAATCGTTTTCTATACCTAACAAGAGTGGCGACCCATTGCGGGTTATCCACATTTTATTGGGGAATTCTTGGTGAATTATAACTAAAGCCCATGTTCCCGATAATCGTTGGACTGTTTTCTGTATCGCCTCATTCATTGTTGCATTTTCGTCTAAATATCGGCCTATTAATACGGCAATGACCTCACTATCAGTTTGCGAATGTAATATATATCCTAAATCTTGGACATCTGACTTCAATTCATAATAATTCTCTATAATACCATTGTGAACAAGGGCTATACGACCTACATTATCTTGGTGGGGATGAGCATTGTTATCGGTTTTCCCACCATGTGTCGCCCAACGTGTGTGACCGATTCCTATATTGGATTGAGGGTCTTCTTTTATTAATAAGGTTTCTAATTTTTCTAATGAATTATGTGTGTTTGTAGATGCAAATTTGATAGTTTTGATTTTATTGCCTGATTCTATATAAGATATTCCTGCTGAATCATATCCACGATTTTGCAAGAGTTTTAAACCGAGCAAAATATATTCTTTACATGTTTTATTATAATACCCATTTTCATTCATTGTTTTCCCAAGAAATCCCACAATTCCACACATGGTTTTTGATGTGTATATTATAGATATACATCAAAATTGTAATTGGTTTTATTCATTCTTTACATTCATTCTTTACATTCATTCTTTACCAAGATATGCAACAAAATATCCCCCCGATTTTTCACATTATAAATATCTAAGGTATTGATTCGTGAAATGCCTTGCCCAGCAAAAACAATCGTTTGTTTTTCGCCGGTTATTTTCAACTGGTCAGGTTTGAATGCAAAGGACCTACTTATATTTTTATTATCTGTCCCTTTATCCAAATTTACCAAGATTTCAACTTTTCCCCATATTTCCCCAATATTATATTCTAATAACACATGCACATTATTTTGCGTATCAATCGTAATATTATCAGGCAAAATCGGCACGCACTGCACATACAAATCCGACCCCGATACATCATACACTAATTCGTCCATCCACAAAGGCACATAATAGGTGTGACCAAAATGCGTCAATTTATACAAACTATCGGCAAGCATATCTTCCAAGAATGTGTATAATATTACTCGCTCATCGTTATGCGTTGATACTTGTATAATATCACGTATATTCTGCAAAAAGGAATCGGAAAAATGAAAGACTTCTTGGTGCATTTCCAAGATTTTGTATATTTTTATCAGAATAGAACGGTCAAGTTTTCCCAAGATTTTTAACACATTTACTTCACATCGGCAAGTCAAATTCTGTATAATAATATAAAATATGCGGCTTTGGGTTTCGTCAAATACTTCTTTTCCTATCACGTTTTTCAAAAATGAATACAGAATGCCGATATAACCGCGGTTTGCCGGTTCTTTATTATTTTCTTGTTCGGAATCATCATCTGCATCATTTTTATTAGTGTCGAACCAAGATTTTGTTTGATTGATATAATGATTTGTAATATATTCATGGGCTTCATTCAATTCTTGGAAAATATGTGATGCATCTGGCGAATTATTTTTATCGGGATGATATTTCAACGCTTTTCGGTGATATTGTCGTTTTATTATTTCTATCGTAATATCTTGGTCTATTGGTATTTCCAAGATATTACATGCCTTTGTCCAATTCATTTTACACCTTTGGACATTTAAAATGGGACAACTTTAAGTGGTTTCAATGTGAATAAATTACAATAAATATACATAAAATTATTTACGATGTCTAGTTATTTTTTTTTGTTTTTCGTTTATGTGTATTATTTCCGCCTAATGGCGGTTGGGGCGGTAATGGCGGTTGGGGGCGAAAAAAAACAGGTATCGTCTTTCCATTTACCATGATATTTTTTTAAATAATATATCCATAAATCTGCAATATAAAATATAAGAAAATACTCTCTAGATGATATATTGGCCTATAATTATTATTATAATATTTCAAAAAAGAGAAAATCTTGGTAGTCATTGCCGAAATGGCTTCCTTAGATAGCGATTTCGTCTTGATAAAATTCGTCAATATATACCATAAACAATCCCCTATATCTAAATTATATATCAAAATATCATACAAAACATCGCGAAATGTAGTCATCACTATCTTATCGTGATTCTCCATTTCTTGGATTATATTATCGCAAATTATATTAAAAACATCCTTCGGCAAATTTGACGAATCAGTTAATAACGACAATGACCGGATTTCCTTCGTATTCAATATATGTTCCGGTGCGACATGGTCCATTATTTCAAATACTTCTTCCCCACTTTTTTCCCCATTTTCATAGGTTTCATTAGTCACACGTTTCTTCCCAAACTGATTAAACAAAAATGCATATTGTTCTTTACTCGGCCGCTGCACCGAAATAATCTCGCTATTATTCAATATATTATTCGGGATAAACCCCACATGTTCGGTTATCAAAATGAACTTTATCTGGATATTGGTTTGCTTATGATTATATTGCTGAATATAACTATAAAATATTTCCAATAATTCGGTATGTATTGCGTGGAAATTCTTACATACAATAATACCCGTCTTATCCGGCTTTACCGATACTATATCCACAATCTGTGAAAAGATATCGTGCCACAATATCTTGGAATTACATCCCAATAGCGACATATCCACCTCGTAATGGATATCACTTATATGATATATATATGTATGCTTATCCGTCTGCACCGTGATTTTCTTGTCGTATTTCAACTCACTCATACTATATCGCTTCAACATAGTAAGAACTTGGGAATACTTACCGGACCCAGATGGACCATAAAATATTAGATTACTTAATTTTGCGAGAGTTTTCGGCAATTGTTTATATACGGGAATCAATTCGGGATGGAGATTGTGCTTTTCCACTGCATCGCAATATTCGCCAAAATGGGATTCGTAAAATTTAATCATAGCTTTTTGTATATTAGACTACTAATTATTGAACATAGTTATTATATGGTTTTTGGACGAATTTATTCATATGTATATTACAATGTTATGCTTATTGTGATAGCGGCGGGTCTATTATAGACCCCGTTTTTGACCACATTTGGTGAGTTAACACTACACTAGCCGATGATAATAATATTATTACTGAACCAAATAAATATAGTAATAGTTGGGTTATGGTTGTGGTTGATTTATCGGGTGATGTTGTTAGTTTTGCGACGTTATTATCAAGATTTTTAAAAATTAAATTAAAAAACTTATAATTCGCATATAACAAGTATTGTGCCCATAATAATACAGTAGTTGTTATCGCTATGCATTTAAAATCATCTTTTTTAGATACCAACTCAAGTTGATTTTTATGAAAGAAGAAATTAAGCCCGTCTTTTGCTGGTACTCCTGTCTTTGTATATATAGCGTTTAGACTCACAAATGTTATAATTAATAATAACAATGATACGAATAATAGAATTAATCCGCCAAAGATTGGCCAAGATAATGGGATTGATAGCCAAGATAATGGGATTGATAACCATTTGAATGGTTTCAATGAGGCAGGAGCAGGTTTAATCGCAGATATTCGCTGTATCATAATTACCGACATGATTATATGCAATGCGAAAAAAAGACTGAATCCAATTACCTCCAAGTTTGGATGATATAAACTCGCAAAACATATCGTATATAATACAAACATTAGTATATTCGTCACAAATGGTAATTCTGCGGCTTCAACCTCTGTTATATTCTTTTCTGATTTTATTGCCGACATTTTACTTTATTTTATACTATACGACGATATTATTGGACTAGAGCCAACAATTCTTGGACGTTACATGTTAAACTATCCCCCTTGAACTTTTTTAATGGAATAAACCGGGGGGCTTTCATCGTCGGTGTCTTATAATATATATAATTGCCGAATTTACCTCTTCTAATACTTATATCAGGATTAATGACCCTTAGAATATGTATATTGGCTTTATGTTGAGTCATTTCTTGGTCTTTTCCCAAGATATCTTTATTACTATTCAAATCTTTGGTCGTATCTTTGGTCGTATCTTTGGTCGTATCTTGGGAAATCGTAGAACATTGTTTGATATTACCACCAGAATTTATAAATGATATTATATCGGCCAATGTTACCTGGTCTAATGGTATCCCTATATCCTGAATATTCCTTTTTTTTTCCCCCCATTCCACATATGGACCATATGGACCGACCTTTAAAACCATTTCTTGGTCTTCATATTTCCCAAGATTGGGATTTTTAAATTCTAATAATTCATTTATTGTATATTTACCCTGCTTCAATTTATCTAAATCTATTTGCACTGATTTTTTCACGGGTAAATATTCTATATCTCCATTTCCCAAGATATGTTTAATTGATACCCCATATTGATGAAATGTGACGAAATGTGCATCATCTAACTGATATATTTGTTTTGCGATGTTTTCCACCGGCTTGGTCAATTCTTTGATTTCTTGGTTCACTCGTTCGCAAATATTCCACCATGTCTTGGCTACTTCGGCCGATTCGGCTATCTTGTCTAAATCTTCTTCCATATTCTTGGTATAATCATACGAAAATAGCGGACTGAAATGCTGCATCAAGAACTCTATACATAGAATTCCGGTGGGTTGGATTATCAATTTGTTCTTTTCTTGGCCAAATTGTCTTTTGATAATAGTCTTGATTAGTCCTTGTTCAGTCCCTTGCCCCAAGATTTTGTTTAATTTATATTCCGTGCATTCATGCTCTATTCCGGGAATATCCGCGATTTTTACATATCCACGTTCTATAATCGTATCTACCAATGTCGCAAATGTAGATGGTCGGCCTATCCCCAATTCTTCCAATTTATTAATGAGTCCCGCCTCGGTATAGTGCTGATGATGTTTATGTATGATGACTACACAGTCTATCTGGTTATAGGGTATGACGGTTTTACCTTGACTAATCATTAATTGTATCTGCATCAATAATGCCGACCCTTGGTCGGCATCGGTCGTCTTTTCAATTACTCTTTTCCATCCTAAAAATACAGGGATTTCCAAGATATGTTGATATTGATGTTCTTGGGGTGCTGTAATGGCGACTTTATATACATCGTATTGAGCCGGGGGCATACAACTCTCCACCGTATTTCGCCATATCATCTTATACAAGGCATTCAATTTGGGGTCTTCTTTTGTTTCAGTATTTATTGAAGAACTTGAAACTTCTTTTACCAAGATATTCGTTATACGAATGGCTTCATGTGGTTTATTGATATCATTATTTATAACACGTTTTCCCAAGATTTCTTCCGATTCCACATATTTGTCGCCATATTCTGCTATAATATATTTTTGGGCAGAGGCTACAAACTCGGTGGAATATTTGGTATTTTCGGTTCGCATATAAGTTATATATCCTTCTTGGTATAATCTCTGGGCATATTGCATTGTTTGCTTTGGAGAAAGATGCAGCGAATTACTGGCGGACTGTAATAGAGCCGATGTATTGTATGGCTTTGGTCCCGATTTCATACTCGTTTTCTTTTCTCCGATTGAGAGACGGTGTTCAAAATTCGGCGATTTTCCCAAGAATTCCTCTATATCTTGTCCAGTTGTATATTCATAGTCTAAATCAAACCGGATGGTTTGATTGAAGAATTGGGCAGTGGTTTTGTAGCCAATATCTTGGCTTTCTTTACTATTTTCTTTCATAGACCAATTATCATATACTAATCTTAGGGCCGGGGTTTGACACCTACCTGCCGACAAACTATTTGATTTGGCGTGATATATATATTTCCATAATAGGGGCGATATTTTAAACCCTATAATTAAATCCAAGATTTGTCGGGCGTGTTGGGCTTTTACCAAGAGTTGGTCTATCTTGGATGGATTTTGTATCGCATGCAATATCGCCGGCTTGGTAATTTCGTGGAAAACGATTCTTTGCGTTGTATTTATATCCAAGTCAAAGACACACGCAATATTATGAGCGATTCCTGAACCTTCCCGGTCATCATCTGTCGCCAAGATAATATTTTGTTTGGGATATTGGTCTATTATTGATTTCATCCAAGAAACATGGTCTTTTTTATCCTTGCATATTTGAAAGGTTGGTTCATAATTATTTTTTACATTGAATGATTTTATACCATTTAATTCGCAGATATGACCCTTACTTGCTATGACTTGGAACTCACGTCCTAAAAATTGTTCTATCTTGGAACATTTTGACGGACTTTCCACTATAACCAAGAATTGTGAAGATTCCGGTTTTTTACTTGATAATTCTTTAATGTATTTTTTACTGGATGATTTGTATTTTGGCGGCATGATATTATATATTATATGGGCTTGCGTTTAGTTTGTTTTGCGATAAAATATTACCAAAACAAGAAAACAAATCCGAAAAAATTGATACAAGAAAAGAACATAAATCCAAGATACAATCTAATATAGACCCCCCAATAAACATGTCCCATCAAGAATTCCGTATAATGATTCATGACCGAAATTACAATGATTGGACCTTTCAAAATGCCGAAACCAATGACGAAATCAATTTAGACGTAGTAGAACCCGATACCATCCAATACCAATTATCCAAAATAAATCCCCAAGAATACAAATTAATGACCAAAGACGTTTTCGTATTCATAGGTCCCAATACTATTCACATCATTTATTCGCCCGCGAATTTGTCTACCGGTTTAGCCGGAGTCTTATTACTAGAAAATAACAAAACTTTTGGCCGCACCGAAAACAAAAAGCGGCTATTATATAAATGTATTCCTGACGACAAACATTTACCTGCATTCCTGGTCCCATATGATATTAAAATCGCATTTACCAAGATTTACAAAAATAAATATGTAGTATTCAAATGCGACCAATGGACCGGAAAACATCCGCAAGGTCTCATCGTGGAAACCATCGGCCAAGTAGACCAATTAGATGCCTTTTATGAATATCAATTATATAGCAAAAGTCTGCATATATCCCTAACTGATATGACGAATAAAACCCGCGAAACATTGAACCACAAATCAGCCGACGAATATACCGAACAAATATTGCGAAATCCGCGGTTCACCATCTTGGACCGCCGGTCAGAATACGTTTTCACAATTGACCCACCAAACAGCACCGATTTTGACGATGGATTTAGTATTACACCTATTGACGAAACATCGCACAAAATCACCATTTATATAGCCAATGTCTACTTTTGGTTGGAAATCATGGGATTATGGTCGTCATTCAGCAAACGCGTCGCCACGATTTATTTGCCTGATAAACGCCGTCCCATGTTACCCACCATTCTATCCGATACACTATGTAGTTTATTAACCGGCCATGACCGATTCGCATTTGCCCTAGAAATTATAGTTGATAATGCAGGTAATATATTGACTGAACCTATATACAATAATGTGATTATATCAGTCAATCGGAATTATCATTATGAAGACCCCAAGATGATATCCAAAGATACACATTATCAAACTTTACTTGAAATTACCAAGAAAATGGATAGTTCCGTGAATAATAGCCACGATTTGGTCGCACATTGGATGGTCCAAATGAACCGATATTGTGCCGAATATATGGTCGCGAATAAAATGGGGATTTTCCGAGCGACTTCTATATACAATCAAACGCCCGGGTCTATCGGTCCTGTATCCGAATTCGCCGGTTTAGCCGAAGATTCTCAACGCATTATTCGGCTATGGAATAATTCATCGGGTCAATATCTCGCCTATTCCGAAGATAGTTCTATATTGGTCCATGCAGTCATGAATGCGAAATCATATATACATATCACCAGTCCTATTCGTCGCTTAGTCGATTTGTTGAATCAAATGGCGATGATGCAAAATCTGGGACTGATAACATATATGAGTGCCGATGCTATCGCCTTTTCGGCGAAATGGATGAGCGAATTGAATTATTTGAACACGGCAATGCGATCTATACGCAAAATCCAAAATGAATGTAATATATTATGCCGTTGTTTTCAAATGCCCGATATTATGGACAGAGTGCATACTGGGGTCGTGTTTGATAAAATGGCGACGAATATCGGCAAAATCGTATACATGGTATATTTAGAAGATTTGAAACTATTGGCGAAAATCACCGTAGATTGCGATATCCCGAATTATAGCAAACATTTATTCAAGATTTTCCTATTTGAAGATGAACATAATACCAAGAAAAAAATTCGTCTACAAATGGTTGAAGTGTAATTTTATTGTAAAATATATTAGGTAAAAAGAACATAAAGATTATTATCTATATATAATGTATAATATGCGTTTTTTACTTATGGCCTCATTTATGTCTGCACTATTATTTAGCACGTCCATGTTCGCTCAGGCCAAGTTGATTGACCGGTTTGAACAGTGGGTCAGTGATTTCAAGGTGAAGTTTGATAACGACCATCATTCTTTTGCCGTATATCAAAAATGGTCGGCAAATAACCAGTTTATTGAAGAGTCTAATGCCCAGAATCGCTCATTTACTTTGGGCCATAACCAATTTTCGGGAATGGATACTGCCGAATTTCGCACATTTTTGTGGAATAGCAACGGGGGATTTGACTATGAATTTGAAAAGTTTTCGGCGGAACTCGCAAACCGGGATTATTTGGAGGTTCCATCGGCGAACTTGCGACAAGTCGCCGCACCTGCATCGGTGAACTGGGTTACAGCAGGTGGTGTGACGCCAGTAAAGGACCAGGGACAATGCGGGTCGTGTTGGTCATTTTCTACGACGGGTGCTCTGGAGGGGGCTTATTTCGTCAAGAATGGAAAACTACAATCATTCTCCGAACAACAGTTGGTGGATTGCGATAACCGCAAGAATGGGGGCAAAGATATGGGATGCAATGGCGGACTCATGGACAATGCCTTTTCGTGGATTTCCAAGAATGGAGGTCTTTGCACCGAGGCCGCATATCCTTATGTTTCGGGAGTGACTGAGACGGAAGGTGCTTGTGCGACAACTTGTACCAATGTCGCAGGAAGCAAAGTCGCGAGTTTCGTGGATGTAAATGCGAATTCGGACTCGGCGATGATGACTGCATTAGCCAAACAAACCGTTGCTATTGCGATTGAGGCGGACCAACGCGAGTTCCAATTATACAGTTCTGGTGTATTCACTGGTGCATGCGGAAATACGTTGGACCATGGCGTTCTAGCTGTAGGATATGGTGCATTAAATGGTATTGATTATTACCAGGTTAAGAACTCGTGGGGCACTTCTTGGGGTGCTAATGGATATATCTTGTTGGGACGAGGCAATGACCCAGCAACAGGTAAGCCATACAATGCAGGTGGGGGACAATGCGGAATTTTAATGGAGGCTAGCTATCCTACTCTATAGAATCTGTATAACTTATACAACATAATATATTTTTTGTAAATAATATAAAAAATATGTTCAAATACTTTATATTATTATGTCTGACGAAAACTTGATTGATTTAGTTGATAATATAACGGCGGTTCCTTCATTATATAATGACCTGTTGCAAATGGAAGATGGACGTATATTATCAGATGACGACCCATTATTAATCAAACCGTTCAAATCGGAGTCATTTGAAGCGTCTTTTGCGGAAGACGGCAAAGATGGATTTGATGACCAATTTCTACCATTGCGTGAAAGTCCTATATATGATTTTGAAGAGTCCAGATTTCAAGCATATATCGCCCAGGAATTAGAGCCCGACCAAGAACCTACCGTAGAATTGGAACAAAAATCTGCAGTAGAATTGGACCAAGAACCTACCGTAGAATTGAAACCAGATATTGTTATAGAGTCCGACCAAGAACTTACAGTAGAATTGGACCAAGATGTTGTTATAGAGCCCGACCAAGAACCTACCGTAGAATTGGAACAAAAATCTGCAGTAGAATTGGACCAAGAACCTACCGTAGAATTGGAACAAGAACATGCAGTAGAATTGGACCACGAACCTGCCGTAGAATTGGAACCAGATATTGTTATAGAGTCTGACCAAGAACCTGCCGTAGAATTGGAACCAGATATTGTTATAGAGTTTGACCAAGAACCTACCGTAGAATTGGAACAAGAACATGCAGTAGAATTGGACCAAGAACCTACCGTAGAATTGGAACAAGAACCTACCATAGAATTGGACCAAGAACCTACCATAGAATTGGACCAAGAACTTACATTAGAATTGGAACAAGAACATGCAGTAGAATTAAACCAAGAACCTACCGTAGAATTGGACCAAGAACCTACCGTAGAATTGGAACAAGAACCTACCATAGAATTGGAACAAGAACATGCAGTAGAATTGGACCAAGAACTTACATTAGAATTGGAACAAGAACATGCAGTAGAATTGGAACAAGAACATGCAGTAGAATTGGACCAAGAACCTACCGTAGAATTGGAACAAGAACATGCAGTAGAATTGGAACAAGAACATGCAGTAGAATTGGACCAAGAACCTACCGTAGAATTGGAACAAGAACATGCAGTAGAATTGGACCAAGAACTTACATTAGAATTGAAACCAGATATTGTTATAGAGTCGGTCCAAGAACCTGTTCAAAAGTCGGTCCAAGAACCTGTTCAAAAGTCGGTCCAAGAACCTGTTCAAAACCCTGTTATAAAGTCTGGCCAAAATAAGTCCCAAGAAGCAACCGAACCATTAGTTTTGAATGATAATATTCAAAAAAAAGAATTAACTCAATCATTACTTGATAATAAACAAACAGTAAACGTAGAATGTAATTATTGTATTATTACATAAATAATATAACGTAATATAATGAACTCAATATAATGACTATATGTCTAAAAATGCATCATAATTTTCTTCTAGTTCATTTGCACTAGCATTTGCACTAGACCCCCCACCGATTTTACTAACCGAAGAATTAGATTCAAATAATACATCATCAGTTTGATTATATGATATATTATTTTCACTGCAACCATACAATTCTTGAAATTCGGAATGATGATGGGGGTCATAAATATGCAATAAATCGGCAATTTTAAACTTGGGTGCTTCCCAATCGCGTAGCCCGACAAGAACATATGACCCTATAATTAGTGTATTTGTTCTCTTAAACTGTTCTCTAAACTTACCTCTAATTTCGCACCGCATAGATTGTTCAGCCGTAATAGTAACTTCACATTGATTCCCACCAAAGATTTTAGATACTATAGCGTATTTTTCATATATACCATCTCCTTGTCTGAAATTCTTACCAAATGATTTATTAGATGTCGCATTTTTACGTGCATAAGACTTGTGTTTTCCACCCTCAACGTTCTTGACCATTTTAAATTAGTATTTATAATAAAAGGTTATATTTCAAACCAATAATATAATAATAATCAGATTCAATTTTACAAAACAAAGGAGTAGTAAAACAGACCGATATAAAATTACCAAATAAATTTCCGGTATCAACAAAGGATTTTTTCAGTAGTAGTCCATCGGTAGGATTTGAGTATGTTGAGACGAATCCGCAGCATAAATGGTCATATGAGATTTTAAGCAGAAATAATCAATCAATCTGTATGGATAAATACGTGACTGACCGAATGATATATATACGGGGAATGTTAAACCAGGCAGAAGGATTAATGAAGGTAGCGTGGAGTCCAAAACGAATCGCCTATATATTATCATTAGATATGGACCCGTATGATTTATAACCGGATAAACGGATAATGTGAATAAAAAAATGTAAAAGTCTATACCAAATATATAAAAGTCTATACCAAATATATAAAAGTCTATACCAAATATATAAAAGTCTATACCAAATATATAAAAGTCTATTTTTTTTATTACAAAAGAGTGACTGAATTCGTCATAGGATTAAAGGTGCCGATGTGGTCTTGTGTGTCTGGCGAGTAAATACGATTGTTGTTTTCGTCAAGAAGATAATGAATTTGGTTGATGTAAAGGTCACGTGCGACAATGTCTTCCTCTTCATCTTCCTCTTCCTCTTCCTCTTCCTCTTCCTGTGCAACCAACACCACAGTAACCGGTTCAGGTGCCGATATTACCTCTTTCTTACTTGCCTTGACCTTGGACTCTGCCTTTGCCTTTGCCTTTGCCTTGGCCTTGGCCTTGGCCTTGGGCTCTGTCTCAGTCTCAATCTTGGTCTCAGTCTCAGTCTCAATCTTGGACTCTGTCTCAGTATCAATCTTGGACTCTGTCTCAGTCTCAATCTTGGACTCTGTCTTGGCCTTGGGCTTGGGCTTGGCCTTGGTCTTGGGCTTGGGCTTGGTAGCAGTCACCGTCTCAGTCTCAATAGCAGTCACAGTCTCAGTCTCAATAGCAGTCACAGTCACTGTCTCAGTCTCAGTCACAGTCGGCTTGACTTTAGCTTCCGCCTTTTTTCGTGGCTTTTTCTCAGAAAGCTTGACTGGTTCCACAAGTAATGGCGTATTTGTGATAGGCTCAATCACATCCGAAGTATCCAAAGTCGATGTATTCGCCGCCTTGACTAGATTAGCAATAAAATCAGTGTGCGAATCAACCACCACAGCATTTGTCTTAGCCTTTCGCCCCCGCTTTGCCGCCGTTACAGTCACCAAGCCAGTGTTAGCATGAATCAAATCCAATTCCCCCTCAATCGCAACATCAGTAGTTGCCGCCGCCGCCGCCGCCGACGTCTTCTTGACGCGTGGTGCACGCGGCTTGGAAATTTTGACTGGTTTGTTTACTGATTTGTGAAAAGTCGCAATGTTGCGACGCATCGTCTTCCTCGTATCAGATAACTGCTCTTCAAATCCCGAAAACTTGGTAATCTGCTCTTCAAGAGCGTAATACAGTCCCAGTTGTGCATATGCCGCCAAAACTCCCTCCTCGTCTAGCACGCCACTATCCTTTAAAGTCTGAATAAACCAAAATCCCATAATCATTGATTTCTCAAACCTGGCTCCAAGCATAGGCTTACGCTTTACCGCGGGTTGTTCAATCATAATAATGTTATTTGAGTCAGTATTGATAATATCCGTCATTGTAGCTTGAATTAGTTGAATTAGTTGAATTAGTTAATAATATAGTCTCGAAAGAATACATTTACTTTATTCCAAAAAAAGTAGTTCAATTTTATGAAAATTATATCCACCAAATATATAATATATGATTATTGATTCATATATTATAATCCAATACACACGATAATCATAGAACTAACTATTTGGACCGATTTTAACCCATGAATAGTTGGCGTGGGTCATATGTCGGTATGTGACTCATTTGTCGGTATGTGACTCATTTGTCGACTCATTGAAAATGGTCACTGCATGCAGCCAATTATAATATATTATATCACAATACACAATACACAATACACAATACACAATACACAATACACAATACACAATACACAATACACAATACACAATACACAATACAAATCTTGGGAAACTGGTGTTTTCAAATTGAATTTGTCCCAAGAAATAGAACCAATGAATATTTACCTAAAATCGTCCCTAAATAACCATCCAGATAGTTGTATAATACAAACTA
>Ga0209499_1000875_pt1 | contig 21963 bp, 19 predicted proteins | sample C_130208_EF_Meta_FD_187306 | JGI IMG/M metagenome (GOLD analysis project Ga0209499, IMG submission 187306) | Freshwater microbial communities from Lake Croche, Canada to study carbon cycling - C_130208_EF_MetaG (SPAdes) (version 2) | ecosystem: Environmental > Aquatic > Freshwater > Lake... | reverse complement strand
ATCACAGGGTGACCTAGGGTCGCAGGGAGACCAAGGAGCACAGGGCTTAGGAGGTTCACAAGGTTCACAGGGCTTAGGAGGTTCACAAGGTTCACAGGGCTTAGTAGGTTCACAAGGATCACAGGGTGACACAGGACCACAGGGTGACACAGGACCGCAAGGTAATACAGGTCCTGATGGCAATACAGGACCTCGAGGCCCTACAGGCTATTTAGGACCTACAGCGCCAGGATTAACAATTATTTCCCAAAAGGTAAATTATGGAGTTGGAGTAACATTAGATAATATTATAATTCAAATGGCATCAAGTTCAAATTATTCCTTACAACTCAAGGCAAGCAGCAACAACTTTTCTGGTGCAAGTTCAGGTTATGGGCCTTATAGCACTGGCAGTAATATGTTTGTTTATAGTGGAGATATCAAAACATATAATACTTCTAATTTTCAATACTTTAATTCCGACTGGAATGTAGAAACGCAAGGCGATTCATTAATCTATAATTTATATGATATAACAAATTCATTGTTATATAGAATTACAGGCGTAGTTACTGATGTTGGCAGTAATTCTATTATAGTAATCGAGAGACTTTACTCTTAGCTCGCCTCAGGAGCAGCTGTACAGATCCAATTTACTACAGTTTCAGTATTATTCGATTGTAAAGTACTCACAATTGTCTTAGGGCGCATCAAAATAAAAGTGGGAAATTTACGAACTGCGCAGAACCCGCTTGTATAGTTATTTATAGTTTCATCGCACCTCCACATAGGAATATCTTTAGTAGTCGCAGCGTCTACGATTTTTTCTAATTCTAACGCTTTACAGGGGCCACACCAGGCCGCTGTAAAGTACACTATCCATGCTTTATCCGATAAGCGCATGCCAGGCACGGGCTTATCGTCTAGTTTTGAAAACCATAGTTGTTCGAATAGTTCCTGTGTTTCTAACAAATTCATCCGTATTGCTTTGATATAAAATCGTAAAATCCTTTTAGGCCGCCTGCAATTATGAGAGCGGTTAAAGATCCCGCGATCACGGGACCAGGGCCTGCTGTAGGTTCTTCACGAGCACCACCGACTTGCGATCCTATTTCTGGTGCCTTCAGCTCTGGAAGAGCTGGCATCTTGGGCATTTCTGGTGCCTTCAGCTCTGGGACCTTAGGTATCTCTGGCATAGCTGGCATAGTGGGCATAGTCGGCAAAGGACTTGCCTGCACCTGCTTAATCGCCTTAACCACCTGTGCAGACATGACTGGCGCAACTAAATCCTTATAAATCTCTCCCATCGGTAGCCCGCTTGGTGGCATAGGAAATCCAAATGTTTTCGCTATCCAATCCATAGTGCACCAGAGAGGACCTTCAGTACAGAGAGACGCTGAACTGGCACCACCAGGCTGTACTATGAACTCAGTTCCAGGTATTGGCTCTGTGAAAAACATAGAATATGGCATAGGGTTCGTTATTCCATCTTTAAGAATACTGTCCATCATAAAGAATGCATGGAATGCGTCCCAGGCGACCCACAGAAGACCGAATAAAAACAAGAAGATATTAAATACACTTAAGAGTTTCGCTACGCCTTCCCATCCACGACCCATATAGAACTTATCAGCGCCGAACCATCCAAAAAAGATAGCAAGGAATGCATAGACTAGATACGACTTGGGTGCACTAGGAACAGGTGCGTTTTTAGGTGTATCTAAAGGAATAAAGACACCACGTCCAATTCCATGGATCCAGTCCAAAGGACTACTCAAACCTTCAGTTCTGACTTTATCACCGTGTTTAAAAATTTGTATTAAATCCCAAATATACCACATTCCAAGCGTTAAGCAGTTCACTATAAATTTCTGTGTACCTGTTCCAAAACTACGTAGATAGAAGTGGTCCAAGCCAAAAAAACCAAAGAGTACTGAAAGTATAACAAAAACATAATAACTTCTATCGGCTGCTCCCCAAGTATCAACATCACTAATGTGATGGGTGGACATCCTCTATGGGGGTTCCATCAAATTCTTAGACAGTAAATAACACGCCACCGAGGCCAGCTACAATACGTAAAACGTTGTAATTAATTGCATATACCGTGACACCAGCATTATACGACTTTATTAGTGGGTTCATCGTTAGCTGCAGATTAATTGTATCTAGACGGCTTCCGTTGCAGGTTCCTTGTGGTTGGGACGCTTCGGGGGCAAGACTGAAACTGTAAACATAGATGAAATCGTTAGGAATTGCGGTGTGTCTCTGCCAAGGCACCATGAGACGGAAGTATTGCGCAGCCTGCGCTTCAAATCGGTCATAGCCATCGAACTGTAAGAGCGCATCCTGGATGATATCCAAGTTGGGAATACCGTATTCCAGAAGCATACGACTACCGTAGTTAAACCATTCGTTAGATTGTAGCATACGGTCTTCATTCACAACCCATAACATTTCCTTCATCGGATGGTTAAACGTCAAAGGTACTGTGGCGGTACGGGAGCGTTGCGGAATACTAAAACGCTTTTGTTGTTGGGTTTGCTCAATTAAATATTCGTGTTTTGAGCTGACGAACCGGCGACGTTCCTCTGTATCTAAATAAATATAGTCGCCCCACAGCGTCATATTTGTAATGATTGCAGGAGTAGACATCACATTTGTAGGTCGCGGTTGTCCATTAATCGCTGCCTGATTGAGTGCGTTTGTATAGACGACATCACCAGCACCCTTCAGCTTAATATAAATCTTTATGGGTGTAGCTTGCAAAGCCAGCAGCGGGAGAGCGAGGCCAACATTGCGGCAGAACCAAAAATGGAGTGGCACAAGGAGGCGCAGAGGGCCTTGTTGCTGTGTTTCGTCATACACCTGTAAACTGCCTATCATAGAACTGAAACCATCGCGTTTTGCCCCCGGTGTAGTGAGCTGTGACCATAAATACATGAATTCACCATACTGTCTGTCAACCTCTTGCTGGCCAATCCATATGCTGATATAGTCTATCATTGCATATCCTATACCATTCACCCAACTTACGCAAGATGTACAAGGGTTGGTGTAATCGGTGGGTGGATCGGTTTCAATACCATTTGGCTGTATGTTCGGTGGTGACTGCGGTCCATTTGGTGTAATATAGGGTAGCTGAATATCCAAATACAGCTGTGACAGCAAGTCTCCGTTACGGGGTATTGTTGTGGTAATCAACTTGCCGAAGTCGACTGAAGTATCAAACGGAATGCGCTGGGTCTCCATACTAAAGTTCGTGTATCGGCGATACACTTGCTTAAAAAATGTCGTCTGTGGGTTTCCGGAAAGATAGATATCTTGACGGCCTGTCGCAACTAATTGCAGTAGTCCACCACTGTTAGACATATTCTACTATCGTGTGGATTGTTTTTCCGTTTATACCCCAACGTAAAGTACGGTTGACGACCGCTGGCTTTTTCATCGGAATCGGTAGAATGGCCTTTAACACAGGAGCAAGTCTTGATAGCATATTGTTGCGCGGCCTAAATTTCCGTTATCCGAACAATGCTCCAGTAAGTTCATTTTACAGTCTATATGCAAATGGTGCAGGGCAAACCTACTGGAGCAACGCTATTACTTCAGACAATTTGTCTACGCTGAGCACTAGTCTGAGTGTACAATACTCTACACTTTCTGGATTTATAAGTACTAATAATGCCGTAAATATTCAACAGACTTCAAATATTAGTACTTTGTATGGAGCACAATTTAGTTCTGTGAACCAACTGTTAAGCAACGACGCAGGTCTAAGTAATTCGTTGAACGTGTTGAACAATCAGTTCGTTACGAATTCAAATCAGACCAAAAATACATTCTTAAACTACGACGCTCAAATAAATAGTTCATTGAATGCTGCTGTTGGTAGTGCTTCAAGCTATGGTCCAGTTTATAGCTCTATAAATTCACTTGCGATAAGTACACAATCGTCGATTTTTGGATTGAGTTCAATAATAGTATCGCAAAATACCAGTACTTATTTGTCTCTTACTGCAAATTACAAAAGTTATACAAATACTGTTATAGTATCAACTGTATCTTCAATTAATTACCAGATTTCATCTATAAATACAAAGATATCAAGTATTGTCCAATTAAATACATTTGCTTCAACTATTCAAGGCCAGCTCGTAAGTACAAGTGTAAACTTATCAAGGCAAATTTCTTCCTTAAGTACCTATACAATAAGTACAATTAATAGCTTGAGCACACATACAAATTTAAATCTTTTAAGTTCTACCAGTAGTCTAATTAGACGAGTGTCTTCACTTGAAGGATTAAGTACAAACTTATCTTCTATCACATACAAATGGATATCTAGCTTTTATAGTACAAATATATACTATAATAATTCAACTACTTATTCATACATTAACCGAAACTCGAATGCTATTTCTACTATAAATAAAAATCTTGCTACTGTGGCTGGACAAGCGTCAACTACAAGTACATTTGTAAACGCATTGTACCTTTCAGATAAAAGTACAAATACAAGTTTGACGAACCAAGTTAGCGACTTATGGTTCGCCTATAGCACTTTATCAGCGAGTAGTATTTTAGTAAATATCTGGAGTAGTTTCTATAATTTAGAAGTTTATACTTCAAGTGTTATTGGACAAAGATATAGTTCTATTACGCAGTATGAGAATAATGTTTATCAAAGCACAATTACACAAAATACAAGCACATCTGCTGGGTATTTTAATTTTTACGTCAGTACTCTATACGCAAGTACTCTTAGCACTCTTATACCTAGCACTATTGCGTTTACAAGCAGTATGGTTTCAACTTTGTATAGCACACAATATTACTACATGACGAGCACACTCAATAGCAGTATGACGGCTATACAAAGCAGTTATACTAGCACAATGTTTGGATTACAAAGTTCATTCATAGCAAGCACTCAATACCAAGTAAATAGCACACTTACTGGGGCTATAACAATTGCTGGTGTCTCAACGTATTCAACAATCGCCTATCAGACAACGTCAACATTTACATTCATTACAAATGCGAATGCTACACAATCCAACATTTTTTATAGTACTCAAGCATCTTATATTTCATCTTACAATATATTATTTGCTAGTACTGTGTCTACAAACAATTTGGCTAGCACAACACTAGGTCAAGCAGTTTTTGCGAATACCACACTAATTGTGTCAACAAATCAACTCTTTACTCAACAGCTAAGCGCTCAATCTTCGCAATATGCCAGTACTATTGTTACGTACAATGCGCTTTTAACAGCTCAAGCAAACTCTGCATACAGTTTTGTAGTAAACTCTACTGTTGGGGCTGTGAATGTTGCAGCAAGCAATGTAACCGTCAGCACAATTAATACGTATAATGCGTTTGTAGCCAGTCTCTGCAATCAGACTGGTAGTATTGGTGTAAGTACTTTATATACAAATATCAATTTGTTTCTACAAGGGTCAACGTATACGCAAACTATGGACTTAATCACATATCGTAACTTTTATATTCAGGTTTCAAGTATTAATAATGGAGGATCGAATTACCGTTTAACCTATAATAGCAATAGCCTATCTATTCTAGGATATCGTAGAGGTGTAATTTCGATCGATATTAATACAGTTGGACAAGCCTATACCAATAATGGAGGCCAGCTTCGTCTTGATTTTAATATTCTTGGAGTGCCTACTTCTGTTTGGAAAAACGTGTATCCGTATATTAGTAATGCTGATTACTTAGCACAGTATGAATATACAATTATTAATAATACTATGTGGACAAATTTGCTGGGTCTCTACCCTCGTGTACAAGTTAAGAACCCTTATATTTCAAGCATTATTCCTTCAGTCCAATGGTCGAATGCGGGTATTGTTACATATGATCCGTCGACAATTCTTCGTGGAGGACCAGTTTCCGTATCCTGGTCAAACTATTCTTTCTTTCCATACGCAAGCATTGGCGAAGTTCCCTTTGAACCCCAAATTGTCATAGAAACCTACGTGGGTGCAACGTTATACAATGAATATGGACCTTACCCATTTTCTCAAAGTACAGCAAGTATAAATGCTCCCTATATACTTGGAGCTGGCGGGATACAAACAGCTACAGTGAATATGTATATCCTTGGATATCCAAACCAACCTTCAAAAACAACCTTTAAGGTTCTACAGCCATCGTTTGATAGTATCACAATACAAAATGCAAATTATGGTCTCAATGCCGGTTCAAACTCATATGTTGGTGGATACGAACTCGTGGCGCAAACAGATTTAAGAAACTATCCTCTTTATAATTTACCAGCTATAACAAACGGAACAATACCATCTTGGGCTTCTTTTAATAATAGCACAATTTATGGTTCAGTCAATCTAACAACGAATTTAATAAATCGCGCAGGATATGCTGGTTCGACAAAAGCAAACCAGAAACTTATCTATGCATCGACAGTTTTACTAGCGAATAGCTTTTCAGAGCTAACCAATGCTTCAAGACAATATCCTGACTTTCTCTTTAATGCGAATTATCAAGATTTAGTAGCAATTTCTTCATTAGGTGGTGCAGTAACGTTCTCTCTGAATGATGGGGTTGCAAATACAACCTTCTTGGCGGCAAACTTTAATGTTATACAAAGTACTTATTTAGGAAGCACCTATACATTGTATGAAGCATTTAATACAAATATAGTCAAGACATCAAATACATTTTCAAGATTTGGCGCCCAAGTATCGACTTTATACACATTACTAACACCAACCTACGTCAGCACAACAAACAATGTTACTGTAAATCCTTTCGTAGGCCCTTTCGGCTATTCAACAGTAACTACATCTACTTCTCAAAACTTTTATGCTGGCACCGACAAATCCGTAAAAGTTAATATAACAGGCATTGGTCTTTCAAATGCTGGCGAAGCAGTAAGTTCAATGATATTCTATAATGTAATAAATGAACCTATAGTTTCTCAATCAACCGCTGGTATGTTAATTACAGGGCAGGTTGGAGCCGCAGGAACAACATATTTGTATACAGTTAGTACATTAGCATTTGCAGGGGTGCAAGTGTTTACTTTTTAGACGTTTACGGCCTAAGCATTTATGCTCATAGATATGTCCAGAAATGCTTGCTCGCCATCCAATCACAGGGCAGCCCATTAAAATAATGCGCGTCTCAACGAATACACATGCCGATATGAAAACTCTAGTTTGGGTCCGCAGCACCTATACAAAGGGACAGGCATGGGCTCGCTGGTTTCCTGTTGTTTCTGAAGTATCCGCTGTTGCCATAGCCGGTAAGATAACAGCTGTAGTTCTTGATAAGACTGCTGATGTTTCTTCATGGTTGCCTGTACTTCCTACATTAATTAATTCATCTTCTGATACTCTGCTTTTGGCGCCGGCTGCCGTGTTAAAGGCTCTTGAAGACGGCGGATTTTCCTGTGCTGAAAACGTGTTGACGGCTGAGGATCTTTACGATAGTTACCCTTTCTTAGGTTCGGTTCTAACTGCTGATGACAGCGTGGCTACGATGGTTGTTAGCTTGGCACATATTTTGCGTATGAATTCGATTGTTTGGAGCGATGATGATACGGCGGGACGTGTTGATACGCAGCTAGCTGCATGGCGTGGCGACCTCGGTGGTGTTGTGCGTACTGTGTCCGTGGACACCGATGACAGCATCGTGCCTAGAACGTGGCTCATTCAACAATATTTCCGCCACAGCAACACGCGACGCGCTCGTGAAATCCATAATTGTCTTGAAAAGAACATTGCGGCGCCAACGATTGACCATATTCTCCTGTTGAACGAGGAGGACTACAAAGAACTTCCCAAGAGTGATAAGATTACGGTTGTTCACCATCCGCATAGGCTGACGTATTACGATGTTCTAGTTACGGCAATTGAACGTGTGCCGAAAGGTGATATAGTTATTTTTAGCAATAGCGATATTTATTTCGATGCGACGCTTGGACATTTATGGCGCATGAAGCTAGTAGAGCGGCGTATGTTTCTGGCGCTTCTGCGTTGGGAAGATGTTGGTGCAAATCCCACTATCTTTGGTCCTCGTGCTGATAGCCAAGATACTTGGATTTTGGCTCGCGACTGTTTGGATTTCACGCCAACACGCGAAGAGTTCGACTTCCCCTTTGGAAAACCTGGATGTGATAACGTCATCGGTCTGTTAATGATGCGACAGCGGTTTTTTGTTGTGAACCCTGCTTATACGATTAAGACATATCATTTGCATTCAAGTAGTGTAAGGAATTACGATCCTAAGGACGTTCTCTACAGACCTATATTTTTGTACGTTGAGCCGACGGCGCTTCAACCGTTGGGTCTAGGCAATGATATGAGCGATCTTCAGGTGGACTTATTCAAGACGAAAGGATGTGCGTCGTTCAAGAGACCAATTTTGGGGATTGAAGATACTCATGTGGCCACAGTTGTAAGTATGCTCCAGTACGGTGGTGTGCAAGGGTACGCTGCCACTGGGTCGAACTTGTTTACGCCGACGTTCTCTATGAAAAAGGTGTATCATTTTACAAAGGGAGCGTTTGCGTCTTTCACCGGATTAGTTCATGACTTTGATAAGATGTATATTGGAAGCAATAAGTCTTGGGAAACAATGTGGAATACAGCTGACCTAAATACTCTTACACCCAGTATTCATGTTCCTCATCTTGTTGTCTATCCGTGCGAGGAAAAGATTCGTACATCGTTGTGCCAATGGGCTCTAACGTATCTACCACGTGTTCTTCAGATACGCAAAGCCGCTAAGGCGGCGGGAAAGGCGGTTCCAGAATTTTTAGTGCCACAATCTTCGTTTATTGGCGATTTTTTGAACGATAATGATTGGTCGGCCTATACCTCTGAAAAGAAGCATATTACGGTTGTTCCTATGATTGATACAATGAACTATTATTCTACTGACTTATGGGTTGCGCCTCCCGTAGAGCAAAATGCTATTACGAAAGAAGATATTGACATTCTACGAGGGCTTTTACCGAAGTCAAATGAGGCTAGCGGAATGCCTATAGCCGTTATGTGTGTAACGGATGACGAAAGCAGTATTTGTACTCGTGAATGGGCTGATTCGGTGGCTGAACATATCTTTGGAACTGGATGGACCGTGAAATACGTATCCGAATCATCTTCGCCTGTTCAAATACGTAAAGCATTTACGACTGCATCATGGATTATTGGCGCTGGCGCTGCTCTCGATTGGATGTGGTATGCGAAGGAGAAGACACATGTGATGGAATTCATGAGTATTGATAAGCCCAGCGATGAGCGTATTCATTTAGCGGGCGCCTGTGGACACAATTATGTGCTTGGTGGCGTGGTCAGAGAACCCCTAGCAAATGCTAGACAAAATGCGCTTCTTTCGGTAGGTCGAGCTGTACAGAAATTCGGTTTTTCGGATACACTTTCAGCGATTAGAACAAAAAAGAATACTGTGAAACCAACTGTTATTGTGCCTTTTGGCGCTGGTTTGCAAGGAATATTTTCTCATTCTGGAGATACATTCCGTGAGATGGCTGCGATATGGGGTGAACGTGGATATATCACAGTTGTTCAAAGTAAAGAAACAGGATACTGTTGGTGGGACGAGATTGGTGGCGTCCTCTTATACGACAGACCAACACCGCGCTGGTGGAACCCTGAAATTCCTTACCAAATGGCTATGTTCGGCAATTGTGCACCTCCTGGGCCCGACGAACACAAGCTACGTCAGTCACTCTGGTCTTTTTGGCCAAGATCACCGCGTCTTGTTGAAGAGCTGGTCGAACGGTGTGACAATCTGCGTGGATATGACACTAGAACAATTGGCTCTTTGTTTTTAGGAAAGATTGAGAATGGCGTGCAGAAAGCAGCGAGAACAGGGGTGGATTGGTCAAAATGTGTAGACTTATTCAGCATGCCGATCGATAGCACTGGCTTACCTTATCCTTATACACAAAAGCAGTATCTAGAGAAGCTATGTTCGGCACGCTTCGGTCTTTGCCTGCCTGGCTTTGGTCCTAAATGCAACCGTGAAATCGAGTACTTTGCATGTGGCACGGTACCTATCGTAACCCCTGGCGTGGATATGAAAGGTTATCTAGTAGCCCCGATTGAAGGAGTACATTATTTCTTAGCCAAAACGCCAGCTGATGTTCAGCGGATTGTGAAGGATACTGATCCTAAGGTCTGGGCACGCATGTCGGCAGCCTGCCGCGCATGGTGGCGTAACTATGCGTCGGCTGAAGGCATGTTCCGGTTGACATGGGCGAGAGTTGAACAATGCCGGCCGTATCTATCTGTAGGAATTCCACAGAATTTCTCAGTCTAAACTAAATGCCTTGCCCCTATGCGAATGCCCTAGGAGTTCCAGGACAAGGAGTTCATTCAACGAGAATATTTGGATTATCGTTGAATGATATTTTACTGACGATTATTGGAGCAATTTTAATTGCTTTCATATTTAATGTAAATGTGTGGAAATCCTTATTTTGGTTTTTTGTCCTCGGTGAAGTCCTGCATTATGTCTTTGGTACGAAAACAGCGTTTCTAACAATGATTGGAATGGTACCAGAATGTAATTAGCCGTACACAATGCGCTTCCAGGATGCCAAAGGGGGATGCGACTGAGAGAACTTAGTTAACCACATAGAAAACCAGATATTAAAAAATCCACACGCGCCAGGTGACTTATCAAATGAATGGGTATGTATTGATTGTAGAGGAACGTCATCAAAACGGACACCAACGCTATTATCTTCTCTGAACAAGGAGAATTTATTCTGAATATCCTTCTTATTTTCAGTACCCTGAAACATACGCCACCATCCAAAATTCACCTGTACAGGAAATTCATAGAGTGTAGCCTTAGCCTTCTCCGCAATCACTTCTAAAGACGCTTGCTCAAAAAAACGACTTGTCTTTCCAGCTTCACACCATACAGTGAGGAGAGAAGGATCCTTTAGCCATAACATGCCTGCATTATAATGACCATACATTGATTCATCATGTGGATTAATATAGTGAGGGCATAATGCAAGTGTAGCTGTTTTAGGAATATCTGGAAGAGGCGCTAGATGCACAATATCAGCATCCATAAACCATACACCTGTTTCTTTTAGAGACGGCTGTGTTTCGAACATCCATCGTAAAACATTTGCTTTTTCATATGTATAATCTTTGAACATTGTGTCATAAATGCTACCAGGTAATTTTTCCATTACCTTACGCGTCTTTCCTGCATATGCATCAAGACAGACTTTTGTGTTTATTTGGCATTTATGTTCGACTGAAGATAGATTTGTTTTAGTATCTGTAAAAACGTATAGAACTGCGTTAGGATGCCATAATTGGAGAGTTTTCACAAATACATTGAAATCTTTTAATGCATCCGCGCCAGTGACAATTAATCCAATTGTTGGATAGTTCATTTTACTAGTTTATATGAACAATTGTTTAGACCTAACGCTCCTGAATCATAAGCCTTCTTTGAAGACGTTCATGAACGGCTCCAGCATCTACGTCACGTGCTGCTGCTCTACGTTGCCTTTGAGCCTCGGCATGTGCTCTCGCTTGTTCCATAGCTGCTACTGCTGCGGCCTCTTCTGCTGACATGGCCTTTGGAGCGGAGTTATATTCACGCTTGGCTTCTTCAAAGGATTTCGGGCGTCCACTTGTATCGACTGCTGCAACCTCTTGACTAAAGGTGGCGCCATCACCATATGCATGTTTCAAATCTGTATACGATATACCTGAATTTCCTGAAGGATTTGTATACTGTTGGGGGCGACCTGCACCTATTTCAGTGCCCATATGTGGCGCTAGAATTAGCTCTGAAGGAGGAGCATATTTGGATAAAGCGCTACCTGCTGTTGTAGCGCGTTTCGCCTCTTCTTCGAATGTTTTATTAAACATATCCTTGTTGTATTTTCCTCTTAGTTTGGCCTGGGTCGATGCAGAGATTTCTCGAGCATCCTGTGACTTTAGCCAATCACCATATCCGTCGTCCTTATCAGGATCAGGTAGCTTGTTTTCTTCAAACAGTTTATTAAATACATTCATATCAAGCTTCTTAGGATTTAGTGCTATAGGTGGGGCGTCCTGGAGCTGTGGAGTGCCTTGTGGCGCCGGTGCTACTTGCCTTACACCTCTGGCAGCTAAAGCTGTTTCTTGGTTTACGGGCGCCGAAAATCGTGGGTCCGATCCATCTTTAGCAGTCTTCGGCAGAAGTTTATCTAGCACCTGCTGTAAGTATTCATGTGCGCGCGATACGTTATCGAATGCCTCTGGTGTGCCTCCACGGTCAGGATGGGTCTTGAACCCCGCCTTTCTATATGCTGACCGTAGGCTCTCATGTGTTAATGGTTTCGTATCGTCTAGTTCCAAGACAGCATAGGCCTCGTGTAGTGTATCTAGGGCGCGCTTCGGAGGCGGAATGCGAGCGAGCTGTTGCTGTGGCTTCGCAAGGTTTGGCCAAGGTGAAAAAGTACCATTGCGCTGGGCGGTTACCCATTGGAGAAGACCACTATAAATTCCTGCAGTCTTCGCAGCATTTACAAATTCTGGTGCATTAAGTAATGTGTCTAACATTTGTAACCGGGATGAGTCGGACTGTAGGGCGCATAGATTGTTCCAAATCCGCACAGCACGAGCGTCCTGACTAGTTGTGTTTCCCATACTAAATTAGTCTTGGAAGACAACTTTTTTAAGGAAACGCGGCCTAGAAATCGTCGGTCTTTAGAGACACATTGGCTAAAAGCCATTCTTCAAGGCTCTTTACTTGGTTTTGGTTCCATGTTTCGACCACCTTGTCATCCTTTATCATTTGCAACGTAGGAACCTTCGTTATCGTATTCGCCTCGTCATCGTCAAGTTCCTCTAAATCATAGGTATCCATATCAATGCTGAACTTCTTACATAGTTCCTCAGACTTAGGTTGAATGATCTTGCATGTGCCGCACCACGTGGCCCCAATATAACGTAGCTTGAAAGTCATCTTTGAAAAAGAGGGTTGTTTTGTTTTTATGGTCAATTTTTCTTTTGTCCTCCTGCGGCCTTCTTCTCTGCGAGGGCCTCGGCTAGGCGGACATGCTTCTGGGAGTAGCCGCCATTACGGTCAAACTTCTCCTTAGCCTTGTCCTTCTTCTTCTTACGGTCGGCACTGGGTGGCTCCATTTGGAAAGGAAATGAATGTATAGGAAAGGACACACATTTGATTGAATTTCAACCAGGTTTCAATTTTTTAGACCGGCGCTCAGGAGCGCCTGGACACGTGCCCTATGCGTCATTTCATTGGCAAATTTTAGTTGAGAAACCGTAGGTTTCTCAACTAAAATTTCTTAATTAAAATGCGCATAGGTCTAAGAAAAATTGAAATCTAATAAGTAACGCAAGTATTTATTAGGGTTTATAAAATGACTTCCTTTCCTTCCCTTCTGGCTTTAACGCCTTCTTCCTTTACCTATGTCGGCATCGGCACGTGTCCGCACAAGGCTGTTCCTGCCGAGCTCGATGACTTCTGGGACCAGCTTGTTCCCATCTTTATTAGGGAGAGACTGAGAACCGATTTCGTGCGTTGTATTCATTTCGATCCTGCGTTCGACCACCGACTTGACTTCTTAAAGGAGTACTTTTCTTCAAGGTATCCTAGTCTTACTTATACACCGTCTAGCGAAGGTCGTCCCTATCATGCATGGACATCTAGGAGTTTTGAAGTGCTTGTAGCGTCGCAACCCTTTGAACATCCTACGGATGATGCATTTCTGGAAGAGATGAGCGAGAAGGTGCTCGATGTCGGTGGTAAGATGGTTGTCCAAGATTTCTCAAGTGGAATGAGCGACCAATATCTGAGTGATGCGTTCCAGAATGCATTTCAAAAGACGTACAGATCTGACTTGTTCAGAAAGAATATCTTGTTTGATATTACGTATGGCGAGGCGTCCTGCTCTACTGATATGTCAACTACGCGTCCTGTGTATGACCGCGACGGCAACTTTATCAACTTTGCGCAGTTTAAGCCTCAGGAGATGCTTGCGATTTGGGGATATGATAAGGCACTAGATAAGTTAACCAAAAAGTTGTTCCTAAAGAAATTTACTACCGTTCTAGACGAGCATCATGGTAATTATCGCCGGCGCTGCCTAGGTTCAACTCTCCTGTATAAGAAACCAGAGTATGATGATAACTCGGAACCTGTGGTCGTTATGGAGGTTCTTCAAAAGGAACTCCATAAGGTGTTTGAAATCTTACTGATGATGGACGTTGTGACAAAAGAGAAAAAGGCAGAAATGGACATGCTGTTTTATAACTATCAAAGAATGGATATGTATCATTGGAACAACTGTGTGCGTAAGCTTATCTTGTAAGTTCTGTAATCCAAGACTTCATCTGCGCGGGCTGCACTAAGGGTATTAGTGGCTCACACTCCCACATAAACCGACGTCCAAAACTGTACGTTCCCCATGCGACAGGAAATGCATATGGATATTTTTTAATCATATGAATATAGTTCTTTGGCAACAGATGATAACTTGTTTCAGGTAGAACCATAGCAAGTTGTGTCTTAGGTTCAAGTAGAGAGCGTTGCGTCTGTGGTGCCACGAGGTCTCTTGTTTTGAGATACTCTAGAACTGTTTTGGCTCTTGGTGGAAGATGGAACGGATAATAGAACCATGTATCAATTGGCTCTCCTGCATAGTACTTCAGTGTCCACAAGAATGACTGCACGTATAGCTCGGTTGCTTGTGGTGCTTCATGATACGCGAGTTCATCATAGGTTTGTTCCCAGGTCGATCTGAGCCTCATTTGCGGCTTTTCCATACCCTCGACTTTTATGTATTCGATGAGAGGTCTCTCGGCCGCCCATAGAACCGGTGTATCGTTAAAGCGAGCCATCGCCTGTTCAACAGGATCTTTACTACCTGTGCTTCCTACACGAGTTTCCAACTTCCGTTTTACTGACTTGAGTATCATATCCGGTTCCTGTTCTGCAAATACGCTGAACAGAGAAATAAGTGCTTCTTTTGAATACGTCCAGGACGCTGGGTTCACTAGATGAGTGTCCACCGACTTGTACATCTCCATCAGTATCGGTATTCCCTCGTCGCGGATTTTCAGACCCATGCCATGCGGAACGAAGTCATTCCCTAGAAGGCTCATTAGGCCAACAAAGTCGTAAATAAACTGCTGTTTGCTCTGTGTAGGATGTCTATACTTGGAATACAGATAGTCACCAAGTTGTGCAATATCCATATAGAGGAACTGTTCAACATCAAAGGTATCTGTTTTTATAGTGCCATTGAACTCGGTTTCTTCGCGAAAGAGGTCAATGGGTGCAGTTGTTGTAGCAGATGTCATCAGAGACAAGACGATAAGGTCAGCATCAAGCCCATACACTACAGAGCTACTTGGGCGCTTCAAACGAATATAGTCCATTAACTTCTGTTCGCCTTCACCAGGTTCGTCTGCAGGACTTACGACGATTTTTGCTGATGTTTTGGCATATTCTCTCAATACTTTCGCTAGCGTATCCATAAAGGGTGTTCCAGGTGTAATGGCCGTCGTATCCCAGCGTGGCTCAGCCTTATAAGGAATACCCTTCGCTTCCGCCGTAATCTTTGCTATCGTAGCCGCTTCAACAGCGGACTTGAACCTACGAGAACGCTGCTGCTTAATCTTAGCCATAGGCGCAACGCCGTCTACAGCAATATAGACAGTCTGTGTGGGCTTGACGATTTTAGTCATTTGTGTAATATACGCAAGAAGGTTATCGATTAACTTGCGCTCCCATACGAGCTGTATGTCCGGTGTATACGGCATTATCTTTTGCACCTTTTTCACACAGTGATAGATAGCACAGTTCAAGTCGAGGGCAAAGAGAGCGGGCGGATCACGGGTTTTGGTTGTCAATCCCGTAATTGATTGTAGCAGGTGTTTGTAGAAGGAGGGTATTCCCATGGCAGCCGATACAATACTCAAAGAATTCTACTCGTTTATTGATTTTGCTAACACAGGGTTTAAGTACAACCTTCAAGTTTTTCCTGACACGATTACTGCGGCGGCTTTGCTGTTTACTGTCCTATTCCAGAGCCCTCCATTTGGCGCTTTAACCGGTAGCATGGTACTCCATCGTATTTTCCATCCAATTATTGCGTCTTTTTTCGCTTCAGTTCTAAATGGGTCGATTGGACCCGGCAATGCTGAACGATGCAGTGGTGTGTTTCCCGGCGCAAGCTTTGAACGCCTTATTGGAGCAGCGTCTCGGCGGGAATTTGGTGGTCTTTCTGATACGTCCTGGCCAAGCTTCTACACAAGCTTCCTAGGCTTTTTGATAGGATATATTGGCCTGCTACCTATTGTGTATCAGCAGGAACTTGAAGCGTCTCAGAAACGTAAGGCGGCTACAATCACAGGATTAGTCATCCTAGCTCTAGTCGTATTAGTCGGCATTGTATTCCGTGTATCCTCCGAATGCGATAACGGATTAGGCATAGCGGTGGGTCTATTCAGTGGGTTTCTAGTTGGTGCTGCGCTCATGGCATTCCTAGCCTGGATAAGCGAACGCCGTATAACAAACATCCTTGGATTTCCGTTGATACGTTCCAAGACAGCTGATGGCAAGCCTATTTATGTTTGCGAACGAAAGAAGGCTTAGAAAAATACTTAGAAAGAACAAGGATGGGGCTTATGGAAGCACGTAATTTCTTACTTGGAGCCTATCATGATCTCCCGAATGTACTCTTTATGGGTTCTCTTGTACTTGGTGCCATGACAGGCTATTTGCCGCTTGTATGGGTCGCTTTAGGGTTAATAGTAAACGGTGGAATAGTTGCGTCTTTGCAAGGCATTCTGCGGCTCCTGTTTCCAGACTGGGCGCAAGTCAGCATTCCTGCCGGTATGGGCACATGTAGTATCATAAGGCCTGCTATTGAACGGAGGTCTGATGATATTATGACAGTTGCACCGAGTCATTGGTTATCTGCTGCAGTCTTTTTTGCTGTATTCAGTGTGTTCAATAGTATACAGGTTGCTATACGTCCGGCTAAGGCTGGCGTTGACGGTGATAAAGTATCTACCCGTCGTGCAGTATCCATGAGTGCTATGGTTGTAGGAATGGTATTCTTAGCACTCGTTTTAGCGCGTGGATTTACAGGATGTGAGACCTGGTTAGGCAGCATTTCTGGCGTTCTCGTGGGAGCAGGCACCGCAATCGGCTATTGGTATTTGCTCGATCTGTGTGGATCTGGAACCATCCCTGATATCCTACAGATTGTCGAAGGATCGGCGCCGGCGACGGCTGGAAAAGAAACGCCTGTTGTTTGCCATTAGGTCTAGATATTATAGAATGAAAACAGGAATAAGATTACTGTCTTCATCTTACCCCATGCCAAGAGTGAAACTTCTCCTTCACGTATTGAATCTTCCATAAGCTTATCATATTTATAATAGATTGTTCTCAAGTTTACTTGACTATATGTTTCAACCAGTTTTGTCGAGTCAAAAGGTAGCTTACCTAGGCGTTGATTAACCTCCTCATGCAGATAATAAAACCAAGAGGTAAATTCATCTTCTGTATTTATAGTCGATGGCGGATTTGTTGCTATATACTGAATAATATGGTCCTTGCATTCGGGGCATGGAACTATATGAGAAAGAGTATCAAATAAAAGCTTCCACTTAACCTTTAACGTCCTAAGTTTTAAAGGATCGATAGTCGTTCGTTTAATCGATAAACCATGGAGTAACGTCCAAAGAAGTGGACCCCATTGGTCAGCATCTGGGCGCTCCACTAGAGACCTTCGCGTGCATTTAGAGCAGGGCATTTATTTTTCTTCTTTTTTGGATTCTATGTTAACAACGCAGCTAAAAGATTAAGGTTCCGCTTCCATTCCAGAAGTGCTGCTGGATTAACAGCTCTAAATATCATATTTCCCCACATTAATTTGAGTTCTTCCAAAATATTCTTAGCCTCTAACAATTTCTCAGTTCTATTTCCTAGATATGTGGTTTGTAAGTGTTCGAAAGGAAAAATAGGTTTACCCAGTCTGTGATTTACAACATTGTGAATTAAATGGAGCTCTGACATAATCTGTTTTCTCACTTCTGGTCCTGTTATTAGATTAGGTTGCTTAATCTTCATAAATGTATGTGTTCTCAAATATCCTTGAAGATGCTTTCTGCAGATAGCACACGGTAAGACATCGGCAGTTGATTTCATTACTGTGCTCCATAAAAGGGCTACATCACGACGGTCTGATACATCGGCAAAGAGATGCAACATACGCCAGAGTTTTGGACCCCAAATCTCTCGGGGATCTGTTGTCATTCTTATATTTTTTAGGTGATTTGCTGGTACTTGGGGAAACGCATAAAAAATTGATATCAGTTGGCCGTTATCGGTATTCAAACACAGCGATGACTACACAGTACATTCCTGCAGGTCTATGGGATGGCCTGCAAGAAATATGTTTTCGACACGACCAGAAATTCATACAAGATGTAGCTCGAATTTTGGGTGTGCCAGCAATTGAAATTAAGCGTAAGGTTCTAGGTACAAGAGGAGTGGCTTGTGTTGTGCCTGAAGCTACAGGGCCCTGGTGGGTCGACGGCAAATGTCCTATTATGGAGCGTGTAGGCTATCTATGGCGTCGTTGCACAGCGCCAATTGAGGGACACGGTTCCTGTTGGGCACATCGTGAGGGCGGCGACCGTTTCGACGATGAACAGTTTGCCGATCTTGAACGGCGAGTACCCTTTCGTTACGATGGCGAAGTATACTGGGTGGCCGAGAACGGTTCTGCTCTCAATAGTTTCGGCATGCCTGTCACTGCGTTTACTGTAGACCTAAAAACAAAGAACGTAATTTTAAGTAATGCCTCATCCGCTCATAGCTGACCGGTTTAGACGCGTTGTCTGCCATTCTGGTACTGGTCTAGTCGATCTAGGACTAGCACCGAAAGGAACATTAAGACCCATTATCGGTGACTTTCGTGATGCGTCCAAGAGTATTCTACTTTCTGTTTTTTGGTCACACGACCGCACGATTAAGGAATGGATAGATCTCATTGAAGAATATCGGTATGGATATGGAGAGGACACATGGCCAGCGTTTCTTAAGCGACCTGAAAAGCGGGTTTTTTATCGTAGGGCTGAGGCTACAGAACTCGAAAAGTTATTCTTAAAAAACCAACGTATGCGATGGATCTGTCGTAAATTTATCGCGCGCGTGCGTGGGCGAATTATGGATAAACGCATTGTGGGTGAAACAGACTTATATACGATGTCACCTATTCCTTCGCATCAATGTATTCGTGTATACGATGTGACGACACGAAGTGTTTATTTATTTCACAAGCATACCATGATAAAATTGTTGTTAAGACCCTTATACTATAGTAATTATGGTTTTGCTTCGCCACAATCACCTAAAAACCCTTATACAAATATTAAATGGAACCTATGGCAACTAATTAACATAACCTCGCAGATCATGAGTGCCAATGCTCTCGTGTGCCAGCCAATACCGTCTATTTTATCATGGTTTCTTAAATCTAAATTTAACGTAAAGAAATTCGTCGAACAGAATTTAAAAGCTCTTCAGATTGAAGCTGCTGTGCATTTCTTTGAAGATCTAGACGATGCAGATGCAAAAACAGTATTTTTAGAAACGTATGATGACTTATCTTCTTACATGGATGGGCATATCTATCCTATTCGTATTCATCGTATTCGTAAGTTACTTGAAGTTACAAAGGATAAGGAACTCTTGAAGAAATGGACGGATATAGTTACTGGATTTTGGATCTTTTATAATCATAAATATATGTGGAAGTGGCTCAGTATTGCTGAACTAACACATTATTACCATTATTTACAAAGAGAAACGGCGGTGAAGTATCTTCCTAAGACTGTAGAAGTAAATATGGTTATTCTAGTAGATGGTGAACCAAACCCGTAAACTAAAGAAGGAGGATAGTATATCTTTTCCTCCCGAAATATACCAAGGACTTGTAGTACCCGATAAGGTTCAGCCGCTAAAAGAGAACGTCAAAGAGGTTATTGTAAAAGCTAAAATGGATGACGACGAAATTGCCTTTAAGGAAGGAACGTATTTTGATGAAAAAGACGCCGATACGATCTATGATGAAGACGTAGATATTTACACCATGGTCGATGGAAAGAAAAAGCTTCTTGCGAAGCTCAGAAAGAATGTTATACCAGCAGACGATGTGAAAATAGGATGGGAGGGATTTTATGTTGCTGCGGGTCCATCGATGATGCGTGGAGCAGCAGCCGGCCCTATTCAGACAAAGGGAACATACTGGAAGAAACGAAAACCTACTGAGATACAAGGATGGGCTACACGGTACTTACAACCCGATGGAACCGTATCCAAGATGCGTGTCAATAACCAGGTCTTTTCAGCTGTGCTAGGATACTTTGATTCACATGCGGGACGCAAACTGCCATGCCGTCTGACAACCTATACAACCTCGCATTTCAAACATTATAAGCATGGCCTACCATTTGTAGAAGCTTTGGATAACTGTTTCAAGAAGCTTATACCTGAGAACCATAAAAAGCAGAAGGCAGCGGCCGACGAGAAACCTTTGTTGCGGATTGAAGACACTGCGTTCTCGTCCGTAACAGTCAATCGCAATTTCCGTACGGGTCTGCATATGGACGATGGTGATTTTAAGGACGGATTTGGCAATCTGTCTGTGATTGAACGTGGATCGTACCATGGTGGATATACATTATTTCCACAGTATCGCATTGGGTTCAATGTGCGCACCGGTGACTTCTTAGCAATGGACGTGCATCAATGGCACTGCAACACGAAGCTTTTTGAAACCGATGAAGATAAGAAGGCGAATAAGGGCTTACCGAATATCTATAGGGATAAGATTGAAACAGGAACACTAGGTGTTGATATGCCGTTTAGCCGTGTATCCTTTGTATGCTATTTGCGCGAGGGACTTCGCGATTGTAACAACGGAGAGACACGCGACTATTTCAAGGAAATAGGATTTAATCCTCGGTCGATGACGCTAAAAAAACGGTCGTAGTGTAGGATGGCAAATGCACACCTAATCATACCCCGGTTATGGTTAGGAAATAAGGGTGCCAGTATGGACCCTGAATTTCTTCGAGCAAATAATATAACCGTTGTATTTAATTGCACAAAAGATCTTCCATTTCACAATTCTATTGTCAAGCGTTACCGTGTTCCTGTTGACGACAACTTAGAGAATGTTGAAATTAATCATATGCAGGCTTGGGCGCCTGAAATAGTGGCAAAGTTACTTCGTGAATACAATGCCGGTCATACTATTTTGGTTCACTGTTTTGCGGGTATGCAACGTTCAGCCTGCGTTGTTGCGATGACTTTAATTGCTCTATTAAAAAAGACATCTGATGAAGTCATGCCATTTATTCGTGAAATTCGGCCTATAGCATTCTTTCCTGCTGCGAATTTTGAACGCGCTATTCGTGGGTTTGAACGTGATTTACACCTTGCAATGAAAAGCTGGTAACCAAGGATTGGACTGGGGTTGAACAACGAGTTGAGGATGGCTCTTCGCGCGTTCCGAGTCAGACCATTCGTCAGGAATATCATTTGGGAAATTCTCTTCATAAAATCGTTCAAGCGTAGCATCGTCAGGAAACTGCAAATCAATTTCCTTACGACGTATTTGAAATCGTTTTACTTGGTTCTTCCAGAACGCTGTAGCATCGTTATCCAAGATATGCAATGGCAGGCCTACAAGACGGTTTCGTGACTTAGGTATTATATTCCAAATACTGTAGGCGCTTTCAGGAATGCTAAATGTGCGTCCTTTAGTTTTTATGGGTAGCTGTTTCTTTACGGTTGGTTCGCCGACAAAGGCTAGAGACGCAAAGATGTGGTCTACAACGCGTTGTTTCAAAGGAGGATATTCTGTAGTTTCGTACAAAGTAATTAACTTATCTTTGACGCCTAGAA
>Ga0209499_1000872_pt1 | contig 21999 bp, 22 predicted proteins | sample C_130208_EF_Meta_FD_187306 | JGI IMG/M metagenome (GOLD analysis project Ga0209499, IMG submission 187306) | Freshwater microbial communities from Lake Croche, Canada to study carbon cycling - C_130208_EF_MetaG (SPAdes) (version 2) | ecosystem: Environmental > Aquatic > Freshwater > Lake... | reverse complement strand
GTAAGGTGCCAGACGAAAGGCGGTGAAATACAGCAGGTGATAGCCAAATAGCCCCACAGTGCCAAAGGCATAGACCTTCCAACTGACCCCGCGCAGCACGCCAAAGCCGCGCCCAAAGCCCGTCCAGATCAGCCCCAGCACCCCGCCCATGCCAAAGCACAGGGCGTTCAGCAACAAGGGCGGCACGGGCGCTGTGCCAATGGTTAAAGCCGCCAAAAGCGACCACATCAAAATGGCCGAAGCTCCGATCATCGTGGCGCGGTTGCGTGGCATGGGGGCTCCTTTTGGCTTGGCCTAACAGGGCGGCAGCCAAAGGAAAAGGCCCGCCGCATCCGGCAGGCCCCCCCAAGATCGGGCGTCAAGCGCCCCTTAAACGACGAACTGCCCGCCGTTGGCCGAGATGGTCGAGCCCGTGATAAAGCCCGCATCATCTGATGCGAGGAACACCACAACCCGCGCAATCTCTTCCGGTTCGCCCAAGCGGCCCACGGGGATCAAGGGAATGATCCGCTCGTTCAGCACCTTTTCGTCAATCGCCTTGACCATGTCGGTCGCGATATAGCCCGGGCACACAGCGTTGACCGTAATCCCCGCCCGCGCACCTTCTGCGGCCAGCGCCTTGGTAAAGCCCAGATCCCCCGACTTCGCAGCCGAGTAATTGACCTGCCCCGCCTGCCCCTTTTGCCCGTTGATCGACGAGATGTTGATCACCCGCCCAAATTTGCGGTCGCGCATGCCCGTCCAAAGGGGATGGGTCATGTTGAACAGGCCCGACAGGTTGGTGTCGATCACCTCTTTCCACGATTCGGGCGTCATCTTGTGAAACATCGAATCGCGGGTGATGCCGGCGTTGTTGACCAGAACGGCAACGGGGCCCAAATCAGCTTCGACCTGCGCGATGCCTGCTTTGCAGGCGTCATAGTCAGCGACCGACCACTTATAGGTCTTGATGCCCGTCTCGGCGGTGAAGGCCGCTGCCGCAGCATCATTTCCGGCATAGTTTGCCGCCACCGTATAGCCCGCCGCTTTCAGCGCGACCGAAATCGCCGCCCCAATCCCGCGCGACCCGCCGGTCACCAAAGCCACTTTCGACATTCTGTCCTCCCCTAAACCTCGTTGGAATTCTGTTACCAAAAATGCAAACGCCGCGCAAGATTATTGCGCGGCGAATTTCTCAAACGCAACAGGCCGCAAAGCCTTAGGCGCGTTCCAGACACATGGCCACACCCATGCCCCCGCCGATGCACAAGGTCGCCAGACCCTTTTTGGCCCCGCTGCGGCCCATCTCGTGGATCAGCGTGTTCAAAATCCGCGCGCCCGACGCGCCAATCGGGTGACCAATCGCAATCGCCCCGCCGTTGACGTTCACAATCGCCGGATCCCAGCCCATGTCTTTGTTGACAGCGCAAGCTTGGGCGGCAAAGGCCTCGTTCGCCTCGACCAAATCCAGATCGGCGACCGTCCAGCCCGCCTTGTCCAAGGCCTTGCGGCTGGCATAAATCGGCCCCACGCCCATGATCGACGGATCCAACCCCGCCGTGGCATAAGAGGCAATCCGTGCCAGAACCGTCAGTCCGCGCTTGGCGGCATCGCCCTCAGACATCAGCAAAACCGCCGCCGCGCCGTCATTCAGGCCCGAGGCGTTGGCCGCCGTGACAGACCCGTCCTTGGTAAAGGCCGGACGCAGCTTTTGCATCGATTCCAGCGTGGCCCCGTGGCGGATGTATTCGTCGGCATCCACCACGATGTCGCCCTTGCGGGTTTTGATGACGAAGGGAATGATCTCGTCCTTGAACTTGCCGGCCTTTTGCGCGGCTTCGGCCTTGTTCTGGCTGGCCAGCGCGAAAGCATCCTGCATCTCGCGGCTGATCTGCCACTGGTTGGCCACGTTCTCGGCCGTCTGGCCCATGTGATAGCCGTTGAAGGCATCCCAAAGCCCGTCGCGGATCATCGAATCGATGAAAGCCATATCGCCCATCTTGGTGCCCGCGCGCAGATGGGCGACATGGGGCGACAGGCTCATGCTTTCCTGACCGCCTGCGACAACAATCGCCGCATCGCCCAACTGCACATGCATCGCCCCCAAGGCCACGGCCCGCAGACCCGACCCGCAGACTTGGTTCAGACCCCAAGCGCTGGCCTCTTTGGCCAGACCGGCCTTGATCGCGGCTTGACGGGCGGGGTTCTGGCCTTGGCCTGCGGTCAAGACCTGACCCAGGATCGTCTCGCTGACCTCGGCCTTGTCGATGCCGGCCCGCGCCACGACCGCCTCGATCACGGCAGCCCCCAGATCATGTGCGGGGGTGGCGGCAAATGCCCCGTTAAAGCTGCCCACAGCGGTCCGCGCCGCTGAAACGATCACGACATTGGTCATAGTGGCTTGCCCTTTCAGAAATACTGTGCAGCCAGACCCTCTCGCTGCTGTGCAGCATCCCCTAGACCGGAAAAGCGGCCTTGGCAACTTGCCAAGCACGCAGGCGACCCTTTGGCGCAAGCCAGCGGCAAATTCGCGCCAAAGCCCATGACAAATACCCAACCGACAGGTAAACACGAAACCACCCCAACCGGAGACCCCCATGTCCGACCGCTGCCCTTGGTGTGGCCAAGACCCGCTGTATGTGGCCTACCACGACCACGAATGGGGCGTGCCCGAATGGGACAGCCGCGCGTTGTGGGAAAAGCTGGTGCTGGACGGGTTTCAGGCGGGCCTGTCGTGGATCACCATTTTGAAAAAGCGCGAGGCGTTTCGTGCGGCCTTTGACAGGTTTGACCCGCAGGCGGTCGCCCGCTGGGGCGATGCGCAGGTGGCCATAGCCCTCGCCAACCCCGGCATAGTCCGCCACAAAGGCAAGATCGAAGCCACGGTCAAAAACGCCCGCGCCTATCTGGCCTTGCAGGAAAAGGGCGATTTCGCAGCCCTGCTTTGGGATTTCGTCGGCGGCACCCCGCTGCAAAACACCCCCGCCACACCGGCCCAAATCCCCCCCCAAACCCCCGCCTCGCAAGCCATGTCCAAACTGCTGCGCCAATCCGGCTTTTCGTTTGTCGGCCCTACGATCGTTTACGCCTTCATGCAGGCCTGCGGCTTGGTCAATGACCACCTCGTCACCTGCCCCGCCCATCCACGCATCGCAGCCCTTGCCACAGGCGGCCCCCAACTTTCCCCAAAGCTAAGACGTTCCACTGGGGGTGACGGGGGGGCGTGAGCCGCCCCCGTCGCAGGGGGTGCGGGGGGCGGCAGCCCCCCGCCTTTGCGCCCGCCGTCAGCGCAAGGCGTCCAGCACGGCCAAAACCTCGGGCGCGCTCCAATCCGCGCCGCCGATCAACCGCGCCACTTCCTGACCGTCTGGATTGACGATCAGCGTGACGGGAAGCCCCATCACACCCATCTGATGCGCCAGGTCTTGGGTCGGGTCGCGCAGCACCGTCAGCGTCTGAACGCCTGCCTTTTCCAAAAAGCTGTGAATGGCGGGCAGCGGGTTTGGCCCCGTGGCCACCGCCACCACCGCCAGATCGGGCCGAAGCGCGGCAAGCCTGTCCAAGGACGGCATCTCTTCGCGGCACGGCATGCACCACGTGGCCCATAGGTTCAACACCAGCCATTTGCCCCGCGTGCCGTCCAGACTGGCCGCTTCATCGCCCAAGTCCACCAAGCCCACCTGCGGCAGGGGCTTGGGCGCTTCCAGCACCAGCTTGGCCATAGACCCCGTCAGCAAAGCCGGATCAACCCCCCCCGCCGCCGCCACATTTGCGCAAGCCAGCAAGGCCGTATAAAGGAAAGCCCGAATGATCCGCATCACACCTCGCAAAGGGGGCCACCATGACCCAAACCGATAAGCCTGCCGCCAATACCATGTGGGGCGGGCGCTTTGCCAGCGGGCCGGATGCGATCATGACGGCGATCAATGCCTCGATCGGCTTTGACCAACGCCTTTACACCCAAGACATCGCCGGCTCGCGCGCCCATGCCGCCATGCTGGCGGCTTGCGGCGTTATTAAAGATAGCGATGCGGCGGCCATTCGGGAAGGCCTGCTCACGGTCTTGTCAGAAATCGAGGGCGGAAAATTCACCTTCCGCACCGATCTGGAAGACATCCACCTCAACATCGAATCCCGCCTGACCGAGATTGTCGGCGAACCCGGCAAACGCCTGCACACCGCCCGTTCGCGCAATGATCAGGTCGCCGTCGACTTTCGCTTGTGGGTGCGCGACCAATGCGATGCGGCCACCTTGGGCCTGAAAGCATTGATGCAAGCCTTTCTGGCACAGGCCGAAGCGGGGGCCGATTGGGTCATGCCCGGCTTTACCCATCTGCAAGTGGCCCAGCCCGTCACTTGGGGCCATCATATGCTGGCCTATGTCGAAATGCTCGGCCGCGACCGGTCGCGCTTTGCCGATGCGCGCAAACGGATGAACGAATGCCCCTTGGGCGCTGCCGCCTTGGCAGGTACGGGCTTTGCCATCGACCGCCACATGACCGCCGCTGACCTAGGCTTTGACAGGCCCACCGCCAACAGCCTTGATTCGGTGTCAGACCGCGACTTTGCGCTAGAGTTCCTGTCAGCCTCCGCCATCTGCGCCACTCATCTGTCGCGCTTTGCCGAAGAGCTGGTGATCTGGTCCACCGCCCAATTCCGCTTTGTCAAACTGTCAGACAAATGGACAACCGGCTCCTCCATCATGCCGCAGAAAAAGAACCCCGATGCCGCCGAACTGCTGCGCGCCAAGATTGGCCGCATCTTGGGGGCCACGGTGGCCTTGTTTACGGTGATGAAGGGCCTGCCCCTGACCTATTCCAAGGATATGCAAGAAGACAAAGAACAGGTCTTTGACGCCGCCGACACCCTGATGCTGTCCCTCGCCGCCATGACCGGCATGGTCGCCGACATGACCGCCCAGCGCGAGGCGCTGAAAACCGCTGCCGCCAGCGGCTTTTCCACCGCCACCGATCTGGCCGACTGGCTGGTGCGCGCCCTTGGCCTGCCCTTTCGCGAAGCGCATCACATCACCGGCCGCCTTGTGGCCTTGGCTGAAAGCAAGGGCTGCGATCTGCCCGACCTGAGCTTGGCCGAAATGCAATCGGCCCATGCGGGTATCACCCAAGAGGTGTATTCCGTTTTGGGTGTGGAAAATTCCATCCGCTCGCGCCAATCTTACGGCGGAACCGCGCCCGATCAGGTGCGCGCCCAGATTGCCCGCTGGAAAGCGGCACTGGCGTGATCTAGGCTGAAGTGACCCTTTCGAAAGGTGAATTATGCCTCGCTTTGCCATTCTTGCGCTTTTAGCCCTTGCTGCCTGTGGCGCTGAAGGCGCGCCACAGGCCCCAGCCCCCCAGCCGATCAACGGTATCTCTGTCACAGGCACCGCCTCGATGGGGGTTGTGGTCAAGAACTAAGCCCCCTTCTGCGTGGCAATTGCACCCTAACGCCCTTCTGCTATAGCTGCGGCCATCAACATTCACGGGGTTTGCGGTCGATGGACCATTTTTTGTACAAAAACGGGCAGCTTATGGCCGAAGATGTGGCCATCGCCGATATCGCCGCCGCCGTTGGCACCCCGTTTTACGTCTATTCCGCTGCTACTTTAACCCGCCATTACCGCCTGTTCAGCGAAGCGCTGGACCCTTTGCCCCATACCGTGTGCTTTGCGATCAAATCGCTGTCCAACCTTGCTGTGTTGAAGCTGCTCGGCGATCTGGGCGCGGGGATGGATGTGGTGTCAGGCGGTGAATATATGCGCGCCAAGGCCGCTGGCGTTCCCGGCGAGCGGATCGTCTTTTCCGGCGTGGGCAAAACCCGTGACGAGATGCGCTTGGCGCTGACAGGCGGGGTGCGGCAGTTCAACGTCGAATCCGAACCGGAATTGCTGGCCCTTTCGGCGGTGGCCAGCGACATGGGGGCGGTGGCCCCGATCACCTTGCGCGTGAACCCCGATGTCGATGCCAAAACCCATGAGAAAATCGCCACGGGCAAGAAAGAGAATAAGTTCGGCATTCCTATCTCTAAGGCCCGCGCGGTCTATGCCCTCGCGGCCAGCCTGCCCGGCCTGCACGTGGTGGGGATTGATGTGCATATCGGCAGCCAACTGACCGACCTTGCCCCGTTCGAGGCAGCTTTCGTGAAAATCGCCGAGCTGACAGACCAGCTGCGCGCCGATGGCCACACCATCACCCGCCTTGATCTGGGCGGCGGCCTTGGCATTCCCTACACCCGCACGAACGAGGCTCCGCCGTTGCCCCTAGACTACGGCGCGCTGATCAAGCGCACGCTCGGCCATCTGGGCTGCGAGATCGAAATTGAACCGGGCCGTCTGATTTCGGGCAATTCCGGCCTGCTGGTGTCAGAGGTGATCTATGTCAAAGAGGGCGAGGATCGCACCTTTGTGATCGTCGATGCTGCGATGAACGACCTTGTGCGCCCGTCGATGTACGGCGCGCATCATGATATTGTTCCCGTGATCGAAGCCGCAGCCGGTGCGCCAACCCAAGATTATGACGTGGTCGGTCCCGTGTGCGAAACCGGCGACACTTTCGCCAAGGCCCGCGCCTTGCCCCCGCTTGCCGCCGGTGAGCTTTTGGCCTTTCGCTCGGCCGGGGCTTACGGTGCGGTGATGGCGTCAGAATACAACACAAGGCCCTTGGTGCCCGAGGTTCTGGTGCAAGGCGATCACTTCGCCGTCATCCGCGCCCGCCCGACCTTTGACGAGATCTTGAAGCGCGATAGCATTCCCGCATGGCTCTGACCCGGCTCAGGATATGACCCAAACCACGCCCGACGAGGCCCTAAAGCGGATCGCTGTGCCCCTGCGGCTGACCCTGCTGGGGCTGTGGGCCGAGGCGCTCACTCGGGCGCTGTGGCCCTTGTGGAGCGTGCTGATCCTTGGGCTGGGGCTGGCGGCCCTTGGCGTGCAAGACCATCTGCCGCTGGAAGCGGATTGGGCGGGTCTGGTCTTGGGGGCCTTGGGGCTGATCTGGGGCGTAGCGCACGCCCTTCGCAGCTTTCGCAAACCCACCCGTGACCAAGCGCTGGCGCGGCTAGACCAAACCCTGCCCGGCCAGCCCATAGCCGCCCTGCGCGACAGTCTGGCCATGGGCGCGCAAGACCCCGCGACCCAAGCCCTATGGGCCGCCCACCGCACCCGCATGGCCCAGCGCGCCAGCACCGCGCAAGCCGTGGAACCCGACCTGCGCCTTGCCAGCCGCGACCCCTATGCGCTGCGCTATATGGCGCTGATGGTGCTGGTGCTGGCCTTGATCTTCGGCTCGATTTGGCGCGTGTCCTCCTTGGCCACGCTGCCAGCCCCAGGGAGCGCGGACCAAGTGGCCGCAGGCCCAGCTTGGGAGGGATGGGCCACCCCCCCCGCCTATACCGGCAAGCCCGCGCTGTATTTAAACGATCAAACTGGCCCCACGCTGACCTTGCCCGCAGGCACCCGCCTGAAACTGCGCTTTTACGGCACACCGGGCGCTTTGATCTTGGCCGAGACGGTGTCAGGGCGCACCGATGTGCCCGCAGCCTCTGACCCGGCCCAAGACTTTGGCGTGCTGCATTCGGGCCGCGTGACGATTGAGGGCGCGGGGGGGCGGTCTTGGGCTGTCAGCGTGCAGCCCGATGCCCCGCCCGCCATTGCCGCCAAAGGGCCGATCAGCCGCGATGCGGAGGGGCGGTTCCAACAGGCCTTTGAGGCAACCGATGACTACGGCGTCACCAAAGGCTGGGTCGCCATCGCGCTGGACCTGCCCGCCGTTGACCGCCGCTATGGCCTAAGCCTTGCCCCCGAACCCAGCGCCCCCGTGGTGCTGGACCTGCCTTTGCCCATGACGCGCGAGCGCACCTTGGTGACCCAAGTGCTGGTCGACGACCTGTCCAAAGACCGCATGGCCAATCTGCCCGTCACGCTGACCTTCACCGCCGCCGATGCTGCTGGCCAAAAGACCAGCGCCGCGCCCTTGCAGGTGGTTCTGCCCGGACGGCGGTTTTTTGACCCCCTCGCCGCCGCTGTCGTGGAAATGCGCCGCGATCTGTTGTGGAACCGCGCCAATGCGCCGCGCGTGGTCGAGGTGCTCAAAGCCCTGACCTATAAGCCCGAAGGCCTGCTGCCCGACCCAAAAGCCTATCTGCGCCTGCGCGTTCTGATCGCTGATCTGGACAAATTCGCAGCCCAACTTGACACCGCAAAGCGCGACACCTTCGCCGAAGAAATGTGGTCCATCGCCCTGCTGATCGAAGATGGCGGCCTAAGTTCAGCCTTTGAGGCGATGAAACGCGCGCAAGACCGCCTGTCGGAAGCCATCCGCAACGGCGCAAGCCCCGCCGAGATTGACCGACTTATGCAAGAGATGCGCCAAGCCTTGGACACCTATATGGCGCAAGAGGCGCAAAAGAACGCGCAAGGGGCGGATGAGCCGAACCAGCCTGACCCCAACAGCCCCAAGATCACCCAAGACCAGTTGCAATCCATGCTCGACCAGTTGCAATCGCTGATGCAACAGGGCCGCACGGCCGAAGCGCAAGACCTGATGCAGAAATTGCGCGATATGATGAACAATATGAAGGTCACCCAAGGCGACGGGTCGGGCAAAGGCCAAGGCGGTTCGGGCCAACAGGCCATGAAAAACCTTGGCCAAACCCTGCGCGACCAGCAAAAGCTGTCCGATGACAGTTTTCATGACCTGCAAAACGGCGGGCCAGACGCGCAAACTGCGCCCGATGGCGAAAGCTTGGCCGACCGGCAAAAGCGCCTGAAAGACCACATCACCCAATTGCGCCGCAGTGGCACCTTGCCCGGTGCGGGTGACCCGAACGGCACCCAAGGCCGCTCCAAGCTGGACGAGGCTGGCCGCGCCATGGACGAGGCCGAAAAAGCCCTGCGTCAAGGCGATCTGCCCCAAGCTCTGGACAAGCAGGCGCAGGCGTTGGACTCTTTGCGCCAAGGCATCCAGCACTTGGGCGATGCCATGGCGCAAAACCAAGCTGAGCCTGACCCCAATGCCCAGCAAGCCAGCCCGCAAGCCCAGCGCGACCCCTTGGGGCGTGACGGGACGACGGGAACCCAAATGGCCCCCGATCACAGCCTGTTGCAAGGCCCAGACGTCTATCGCCGCGCGCAAGACTTGCTGGACGAAATCCGCAAACGCGCTGGCCAACAGGCCCGCCCAGATCAGGAACGCAGCTATCTAAAACGCCTGCTGGATTTGTTTTGAACCGCGCTTCGGGCTCGGACTACCTCGCCAAGGCCTGCAGCCACGCCACCGCCTGGTCCAGATGATTTTTGCCCCATTCTATCGTCAGATCTACCGCAGCGACATAATCGGCAGAGGCTTTTGCAAAAGCAGGCACCTTAGCGGCGATTTCGGGCGCAAAGACATAAAGCGCCAGCAAGATGACCCCGACCAAGGCCAGCAAAAGAACAGCACGTTCCAAGAGGGTCGGCTTGATCTGGCGCGGGTCTGGCGGGGTCTGCCACTCGGGACCAAGGTCAGGAGTTTCGCCCAAAGCGGCGCTGACATCATCAATCGCGGGCAGCAAATCGCGGCGCGGGCGCGGCGCGGGCGCGGCGGCGGGACTATCGCCAGCGGCGTCGAGCGCTTGCAGATGGTCAGCCCCCGCCTCGCGCGGGGTTAAGGGCATTTCGGTCTGCATCTGCAGTCCAGAGGAGCGCCCCGCCTCGGCTTGGCGGGCCTCGACCTCGCGCGCGGCCTCTTGGCGCAGCACCTCAAGCACGGCGTCGTCTGTCGGGCGCGGTGGGTCGGCGGTGTCGTCATCCGCCTCGTTCACGGCTTCACCGAGACGCAGGTCAGCAAAGGCCTGAAACCACGTATGACCGCAGTTGGAGCATTCCACCTCGCGGCCCGACCTGGGAATGGCCGAACGTGCGATTTCATATTCGGCATCGCAACTGGGGCACACTAAGCGCATGGCAATTTGTCCCGATCGGGTTAAAGACGCACCCATACGGTGTAGCAATGAAACCTGCGGCGTCCAACACTTTGTCAGCGCTTGAGGCCGACTTATCGCCACAAAGCCACTGTTCCGGTTGAAACCGGCGCTGGCTTGGGCGATGTTGGGGCAAAGAGGGTGCTTTTTGCCCGCTCTAAGACTGCAAGGAATCCCCGAATGCCGCTGCGCTGGATAGTGTCGCTGATCTTTTTGGTGCAGATATATGTGATGATGGCGGTGGTGGCCGTGGTCTTTGCCCTGCCCGCGCTGGTCAGCCGCAGGGGGGCTTTTGCGGCGGTGCATGCCTATTGCGGGTGGGTGCGTTTTTCGGCGCGGGTGCTGATTGGCCTGCGCTCTGAGGTGCGCGGGACAGTACCACAGGGCGCGGTGTTGGTGGCCTCGAAGCACCAAAGCTTTTTTGACATCATCTTGCTGTGCTCTGCCCTGCCTGAGCCGAAGTTCATCATGAAGAAAGAACTGATCTGGGCACCGTTTTTGGGCCAATATGCGCTGCGGATCGGCTGCATTCCGGTGGATCGCGGCAAACGGGGCGCGGCGATTGCGGCCATGAAGACGGCCGCAGCGCGCGGCGCGGCGCATCCGGGGCAGTTGGTGATCTATCCGCAAGGCACCCGCGTGGCCCCGGGGGTTAGCCTGCCCTATAAGATCGGCGCGGGGTTGCTCTATCACCATCTGGGGCAAACCTGTGTGCCCGTTGCCACCAATGTCGGGGTTTTTTGGCCAAAGGGCGGGATTTTACGCAAACCGGGCTTGGCCGTGATCGAATTCTTGCCGGCCGTTGAAGCGGGCCAGCCTGTGGGCGCGTTTATGGCATCGCTGGAAGCCAGGGTAGAGGCCGCCTCAACCGCGCTGATGCGCGAGGCGGGTTTGGCCTTGTGATGGCAACACGGCCCCAAACCATCGCCGATCTGACCGATGCGCTGTCAGACCTGTCTGGCCTGAGCACCCGCAAGATGTTTGGCGAATATGCGCTGTATCTGGGCGGTAAAGTTGTGGCGCTGGTGTGCGACGACCTGCTCTTTATCAAGGCCACCGCGGGGGCTTTGGCCCTTGTGCCAGACGCTGTCATGGCCCCGCCCTACCCCGGGGCCAAACCGCATATCTGCTTGGAAGGCGCATTGGATGACCCCGATCTGGTCATGGCCACTTTGCGCGCCGTGGCGGCTGATTTGCCCGACCCCAAGCCCAAACCCAAGAAAGCAAAGCGCTAAGATGGACTGGATCACCACCCTTGACGACCTGCACGCCCATTACGGCACCCCCGCCAAGCCAGCGGTGGCCAAGGTGACAGCCTTTCTGACCCCCAGTTACCGCGCCTTTCTGACGCGCAGCCGGTTTTGCGTGTTGACGACCGTGGGCCCCGAAGGCACCGACGGCAGCCCGCGCGGCGATGCGGGACCGGTGGTGGCGGTGCTAGACGACCGCACGCTGGCCCTGCCCGACTGGAAGGGCAACGAACGCATCGATTCGCTGCGCAACATTGTGCGCGACGAACGGGTGAGCTTGATGTTCTTGATTGCCGGATCAACCAATGCCCTGCGGGTCAACGGACGGGCGCGCCTGACAGTTGACGAGGGCCTGCGCGCCAGATTCGCGCGTGACACACTGCTGCCGCGCACCGTGATCGTGATCGCGGTGGATGAGGTTTACTCGCAATGCGCCAAGGCTTTACAACGCTCTGAATTATGGACGTCAGGCGATCAAAGCCAAGGCCTGCCAACGGTGGGCCAGATGCTGCAAGAGGCGAGCGAGGGCGAGATTGTCGGGCAGGCCTATGACAGCGAACGCGCAACACGGGCGCATTTGGGCTGGTGGTAGCAGCCCGATTTTTCGCAGAAAAATCGTTTGGCGCGGGGGCACGATTTTTCTGCGAAAAATCAAGTATCGGCGCAATCAGGCCGCCAAGCCCTTGGTGCCCATCGCCAAAAACTTTTCGCGCCGATCCTTTATCAGCGCCTCAGGCTTTTTGCCCGACAGTTCCTTCAGCATCGCCTCAAGCGCTTTGCCCACGGCGGCGATGGCCTCTTTGCGGCCGCGCTGCGCGCCGCCCAAAGGTTCGGTCACGATGCGGTCGATGACGGCCAGCTTTTGCAGGTCTTGCGCCGTCAGGCGCAACGCCTCTGCCGCTTCGCGCATCTTTTCGGCGTCTTTCCACAGGATCGAGGCGCAGCCTTCGGGGCTGATCACCGAATAGATCGAATGTTCCAGCATGGCGATGCGGTTGGCGGTGGCAAGGGCCACAGCCCCGCCCGATCCGCCCTCGCCCACGATCACCGAAATCAGCGGCACGCCGATTTGCAGGCTTTTTTCTGTCGCGCGCGCAATGGCTTCGGCTTGCCCGCGTTCTTCCGCCCCTTTGCCCGGATAAGCGCCGGGGGTGTCGACCAAGGTGATCACGGGCAAACGGAAGCGGTCGGCCAGATCCATCAGGCGGATCGCCTTGCGGTAGCCTTCGGGCCGCGCCATGCCAAAGTTGCGTTCGATGCGGGTTTTGGTGTCATGGCCCTTTTCTTGGCCCATGACCAGCACGGGCTGGTCGTTAAACCGCGCAAGGCCGCCCATGATCGCATGGTCATCGGCAAAGTTGCGATCGCCTGCCAGCGGGGTGAATTCAGTGAACAGCGCCTCGATGTAATCGCGGCAATGCGGGCGGTCGGGGTGGCGGGCCACTTGGCATTTCTGCCACGGGTTCAAACCCTTGTACAGGTCTTTGAGCATCTGGTCGGCCTTGCGGTCCAGCGCCTCGGCCTCTTTGGAGACATCCATCGCCGGGTTCGACCGCCCGATGGCGCGCAGCTCTTCGGCTTTGCCTTCAATCTCGGCGAGGGGTTTTTCGAATTCCAGATAGTTCATCGCGCGCTCCAAGACGGTCGCCCATTGTGCTATCCCCTATATGGCCGGATGGGGGGCAAGATGCAACCAAAGCGCCTGCCACAAAATGCACGCGCCCCGCTCCCACTTGGGCGCAGGGCGCGTGTCCTCCCCTTTGTGCTGCTTTGGGCCTCCCCTCCCGCGGCAGCTGGGTATCTTTTGGCCTTAGGCCGCGCCGACCAGATCGGACTGCGCCACGATCACCTCGGCCTGCCGGATCGAGGCTATATCGACCAAGCGCCCTTTGTAAACAGCAGCCCCCTCGCCCCGCGCCTTGGCGGCTTGCATGGCGGCCAAGATCTCGCGCGCTTCGGCCACGGCTGCGGCAGAGGGGGTGAACACCTCGTTCGCCAAGGCGACCTGTTTGGGATGGATCGCCCATTTGCCCACCATGCCAAGGGTGGCCGAGCGGCGGGCTTGGGCGCGAAAGCCCTCGTCATCGGAAAAGTCGCCAAAGGGGCCATCGACGGGCAGAATGCCGTGGGTGCGGCAGGCCGCCACAATCGCCGTTTGCGCCCAATGCCACGGGTCTGCCCAGTGGCGCGCGCCTGCTTGCAGCATATAGTAATTTTCCTGCGTGCCGCCGATGCCGGTGGTTTGCATGCCCATGCTGGCCGCGAAATCCGCCGCCCCCAAGCTCATCGCCGTCAGGCGGGGGGTGGAGGCGGCGATCGCCTCGACATGGCTGATCCCTGCGGCTGATTCGATAATCACCTCGAACCCCAAGCGCTTGGTGCGGCCCATGGCGCGTTCCACCGCTGTGACAAGCGCGTCGACGGCGTAAAGATCCTCGGCACAGCCGACCTTCGGGATCATGATCATATCCAGACGCGGGCCGGCCTGTTCCAGCAGATCCACCACATCGCGGTACCAATAGGGCGTGTCCAGCGCGTTGATGCGCACCGAAAGCGTCTTGGTGCCCCAATCCACATCCGAGATCGCCTGAATGATATTGGCCCGCGCCTGCGGCTTGTCGGCGGGAGATACCGAATCTTCCAGATCAAGGTTGACCACATCCGCCGCCGATGCCGCCATTTTGGCAAACAATGCAGGACGCGAACCGGGGCCGAACAATTGGCACCGGTTGGGGCGGGCGGGAGGGGCAGGTTGCAGGCGAAAGGACAAGGGAGCCTCGCAAGGATGTTTCAAACTTCTGTTGCTCGGTGATATATAATTGCGCACGTTACCGCAAGCACCTTCGCAGGCGCAGCATCAGAAAAGGGTGGCAACGCGGGCGCGAAGATGGGCAAATTGCCCATCCCCGCAAAGGCCGCGTTATGATCACACTCACCCCCGACACCTTCGCGCTGACCCGCACCTTCGCCATCTCGCGTGGCAGCAAAATCCAAGCACAGGTCTTAACCGTGCGGGTAACGCGCAACGGCGTGACCGGATGGGGTGAATGCGTGCCCTATGCCCGCTACGGCGAAAGCCTTGCCTCGGTGAGCGCGGCCATCTTGGCCCTGCCCGAGGGCATCACCCGCCAAGCGCTGCAAAGCGCGCTGCCCTCCGGGGCTGCCCGCAACGCGCTGGACTGCGCGCTGTGGGATCTTGAGGCCAAAGCCTCAGGCCAGCGCGCATGGCAATTGGCAGGCATGGCCAAGCCCGATCCGGTGCAGATCGCCTATACCCTGTCGCTGGACACGCCCGAGGCGATGCGCACCCAGGCCGCCCAAAACGCCCACCGCCCGCTGTTGAAACTGAAACTCGGCACGCCCGATGACATGCCAAGGCTGGAAGCGGTCCGCCAAGGGGCCCCCAAGTCCCGCCTGATCGTCGATGCGAACGAGGGCTGGACGCCCGAGATCTACACCCATCTCGCCCCCCATCTGATCCGCCTTGGCGTGGCCATGGTCGAACAACCCCTGCCCGCAGGCGCAGACGATATGCTGGGCGAAATCGCACGGCCCCTGCCGGTCGCGGCTGACGAATCCTGTCATGGCGCGGCCAGTTTGGCGGTACTGAAGGGCAAGTATGATCTGGTCAACCTGAAGCTGGATAAGACAGGCGGGCTGACCGAAGCCCTGCTGGCAAAGGCCGAAGCGCAGCGCTTGGGCTTTGGGCTGATGGTGGGCTGTATGGTCGGGTCTTCGCTGGCCATGGCACCGGCTGTTTTGCTGGCGCAAGGGGCTGCCTATTGCGATCTTGACGGGCCTCTGCTTCTGTCCCAAGACCGCGACATTCCTTTGGACTATGACGCCCAAGGGGTCCATCCGCCCGCAAGGGCCCTTTGGGGATAGAATATGAGCCGTTTGGTCTATGTGAATGGAGATTTCGTGCCGGAAACCGAGGCGAAGGTTTCGGTCTTTGACCGGGGCTTTTTGATGGCGGACGGGGTTTATGAAGTGACCTCGGTTCTGGGCGGCAAGTTGATCGATTTTGAAGGCCATTGCCTGCGCCTTGCGCGGTCCTTGGCCGCGCTTGACATGACCAACCCGCACAGCGATGCCGAATGGCTGGCGCTGTTTTGTCAAGCGGTGGATCACAACGCGGTGGTCGACGGGATGGTCTATCTGCAAGTCACGCGCGGCAATCCGGGCGACCGCGACTTTGCCTATCCCAACCCCGCCGTGCCGCCGACGGTGGTGATCTTTACCCAGTCCAAATCCGGGCTGGCGCATAGCCCTGCGGCCTTGGCAGGCTGGAAGGTGATCTCGGTTCCCGACATCCGCTGGGGTCGGCGTGATATCAAGACAGTGCAATTGCTCTACCCCTCGATGGCCAAGATGGCGGCCAAGGCGGCGCAGGTCGATGATGCGTGGATGGTCGAAGACGGGGTGGTGACCGAAGGCACCTCGAACAACGCCTATATCGTCAAGGGCAACCGCATCATCACGCGGCAGTTGTCGCAGGATATTTTGCACGGCATCACGCGTGCCGCCGTGCTGCGCTTTGCGCGCGAAGCGCAGATGGAGGTCGAAGAACGCCCCTTCACCATTGCCGAAGCCCAAGCCGCAGACGAGGCGTTCATCACCTCGGCCAATGCCTTCGTCACCCCAGTGGTCGAGATCGACGGCACACCGATAGGCACCGGCAAATCCGGCCCCCTGGCCTTGCGCCTGCGCGAAATTTACCTCGACGAAATGCGCAAAACCGCCCTGTGACGCGCCCTACGCCGCTGGGAGGGCCGGCTGCCCTCCCAGACCCACCCGCGAGTATTTTCGCCAAGATGAAGGAGGGGGCGTCCGCCGCAGGCCTCGTACAACTTCATCTGGGCTGAAATACTCTCGGGGCGGTCCGGAGGGGCAGACAGCCCCTCCGGCGGGGGGGATCGGGGGGGCTGGCCCCCCCGACTACGCCGGCGGCAGCCCTTAGCCCTGCGGCGGCAGCTCACCCTCGACATTGGCGCGAAACGCCGCAGCAAAGGCCACGGTCTTATCCGCATCGGCGGGGGTTTGGTTTTGCGCCACCCAATCGGCATAGGGCATGCCGTAGACTATCTCGCGCGCTTCGTCCTTGGTCATCGCGATGCCTTCGGCGGTGGCGGCTTCGTTGTACCAACGGCTCAGGCAGTTGCGGCAAAAGCCTGCCATGTTCATCAGGTCGATGTTTTGCACATCGGGGCGCTTGTCCAACAGGTGGTGCATCAGCGCACGAAACGCCGCGGCTTCCAGCTTTTCACGGGTGGCATCATCTAGGTGCATCGACAGCCTCCAAGGCTTGGATCAGGGCCGGCGCCAGCCGCCGCGCCCAGGTTTCTTGCGCCACCTTATCCGCGATCAGATCCGAGCGCAGTTCAATCAGCGTGTTGTGACGCCCCTTTTGCAGCGCGTGCATGTCAATCGAATCGCCGGGCAGATGGCCGTCATAGGGTTCATTATCGCCCACGCATAAATCCGCATCGCGGCGCAGACCGCCAATCAAGGCCCGCGACAGGCGGGGGTCAAGGTGCGAATACAGCACCCCCACCGCCCAAGGGCGCGGCGCACGACCACGCAAGCAGGGGGTAAAGGAATGGATGGCCACGATCACCGTGTCGGCCCGCTTGGCGGCCAGTTGGGCCAAGGCTGCGTGGTAGGGGCGGTGCAGGGTGGTCAAACGCCGCTCCACCTCGGCGCCCGCAACACCCGCATTGCCCGGAATGATCGTGCCATCATAAAGCTGCATCACCAGCGTGGGGTCTTCTTCGCCACGGTTGGCATCAATCACCAAACGGCTGAAATGGCTGCAAATCACCGGGCTGTCTAACGCTGCCCCCAAAGCCTCTGCCAGACCCCGCGCGCCCACATCCCATGCGATGTGGCGGGCCATATCTTGCGCCGAGACGCCAAGATCACCGCCGCAGACCTCTGCCGGAACGCGGTTTGACGCGTGATCGCAGGTCACCAGCCAGCGGCCCGGGCGGTCTTGGCCTAAGATGTGAAACGGCACCATAGCAGGCTCCTTTGGGCCACATCTTTAGCCCTGCGACAGGCGAAAGGGAATCACTGCCTGCCAAAAAACTGCCCAAGCCTGCCAAAAAGCCCGCATTTTGCCCAAAGCGTCACCCCAGCTTTGCGCAATCGTCACGCGGCGTGATTTATCCCTGCCAGGGGCAGTTGCTCCTTATGGGCAATTGGGCCATAAGGCCCTCGGCCCACCGCAACCTTTGAACACGGCATAAAGGATCAAGGCATGAGACGCCTTCGGAACGTTAAAATCGTGGCCACTTTGGGCCCGGCCTCCAGCGACTACGCCACCATCCGCGCTTTGTTTGAAGCAGGCGCCGATGTGTTCCGCTTGAACATGAGCCATGGCACCCATGACGACATTCGCGCGCGTCACACCATCATCCGCAAGGTCGAAGCCGATCTGGGCCGCCCGATCGGCATTTTGGCCGACCTTCAGGGGCCCAAACTGCGCGTCGGCACCTTTGCCAATGGCAGCGAAGAGCTGGTCGAGGGGGCTAAGTTCCGCATGGACCTGTCGACCACCCCCGGCGATGTCAGCCGCGTGCAACTGCCCCACCCCGAGATTTTCGCAGCCCTTGAACCGGGCGCGTCCTTGCTGGTCAACGATGGCAAAATCCGCCTTGTGGTCGATGACTGCGGCAAAGATTACGCCAATTGCACTGTCACCGTGGGGGGAACGATTTCCAACCGCAAGGGCGTGAACGTGCCCGACGTGGTGCTGCCCATGCCCGCCCTGTCGGACAAAGACCGCGTCGATCTGGAATTTGCCTGCGAATTGGGCGTGGATTGGCTGGCGCTGTCTTTCGTGCAACGCCCCGAAGACGTGATCGAGGCGCGCACCTTGGCGCGTGGCCGCGCGGCCCTGATGGCCAAGATCGAAAAGCCCGCCGCTGTAAAAGCCTATGACGCGATCTTGCAAGTGTCAGACGGAATCATGGTGGCACGCGGCGATTTGGGCGTGGAACTGCCCGTCTACACCGTGCCGCCGATCCAAAAGCGCCTGATCCGGGGCGCGCGTGCTGCGGCCAAGCCGGTGATCGTGGCGACCCAAATGCTGGAATCGATGATCGAAGCGCCGGTGCCGACCCGTGCCGAAGTTTCTGACGTGGCGACCGCGATTTATGAAGGGGCCGATGCGATCATGCTGTCGGCCGAATCTGCCGCTGGCAAATATCCGATCGAAGCGGTGACGACGATGAACAACGTCGCTATATCGGTCGAAAAGGACCCGACCTACCGCCAGGTCATCGAAGCCAGCCGCCAGATTCGCCGCGAATCGATTGCCGACGGCATCGTCGCCGCCGCCCGCGAGATTGCCGAGGCGACCAATATCAAAGCCATCTGCTCGTTCAGCCAAACCGGCACCACCGCCGCTTTGGTCTCGCGCGAGCGTCCCCGCGTGCCAATCATCGCGCTCACGCCGCTGATGTCGACCGCGCGGCGCTTGGCGCTGACATGGGGCACACATTGCGTGATCTGCGAACCGCAGGAACGCTTGAAAGGCGCTGTTCTGGCCGCCGTAAAAGCCGCGCGCGCCGATGGCTTTGCCGGGGTCGAGGATATGATCGTGCTGACCGCAGGCGTGCCCTTTAACGTCAAGGGCACCACCAACGTGCTGCGCGTGGCGCCCTGTGACGAGCGGTTGATTTTCGCCGTCGATCCGGACTGACATTGCTTTTGGGGCAGGTGCGCCTGCCCCAAGCCAGTATGACGGGCCTGTGACAATCTCGCAGACAGGTCCTTGCACCCGCCCCTGCCTGCCCCTATACGGCACCTTCTGAAGACCCGCACGGCCGGCCCACGTGGCATGCCGAGTCGTGCCTGCAACGACGGAGATCGAAATGCCCAAGATGAAGACCAAATCCGCGGCCAAGAAGCGTTTCCGCTTCACCGCCAACGGCCACGTGATCGCAGGCCCCGCAGGCAAGCGTCACGGCATGATCAAACGCACGGCGAAATTCGTCCGCACCACGTCGGGGACCATGATCCTCAACGCGTCGGACGAAAAGATCGTCAAAAAATACATGCCGTACAACCGCTAAGGAGAGCCAGATATGTCCCGCGTCAAATCCGGCGTTGTCACCCACGCCCGCCACCGCAAGGTGATCGCCAAGGCGGCTGGCTATTATGCCGCCCGCTCGACCAACTTCAAAACCGCCACGCAGGCCGTCGACAAGGCCCAGCAATACGCAACACGCGACCGTAAGGCCCGCAAGCGCCAGTTCCGCGTGCTTTGGATTGCGCGTATCAACGCCGCTGTCCGCCTGTTCGACCCGGCCTTCACCTATTCGCGCCTGATTGATGGCTTGAACAAGGCTGGCATCATGGTTGACCGCAAGGTTCTGGCCGATCTGGCCGTGCACGAGCCCGAGGCGTTCAACGCCATCGCAGCCCAAGCCAAAGCCGCTTTGCCTGCTGCCGTCTAAGCTGGCCTATAGTCTTTTGGAAAGGCCCTGCCGTATGGCGGGGCCTTTTTCGCATCAAAAACCCCTCAGGGGTAAGCTTTCGTAGATTTCAAAATCGCGGGAAAAGGTCTGTTTGTACAAGGCCAAGGTATCGTGCGAAAGATACAAATCTTTAGACGGCGGCGATACATTTTCGCGTTCCAAGGTGATCGGCATCTCCAAACGCATTTCCAAAAAGCGGATCAGGCTCGCCATGTCTTCATAGCGAAACAGGCGATTGACCCCAACGGCCCCGCGGCTATCGCAGACACGCACGCTTTGCGCTTTCACCCAAGCATGTGGCGGGCGTAAATACGGCTTAAGGCAAAAATCGATCGCAAAGCGTTCAAAACTGATGCCGCGCGTCGACTGCGGCATATCTGCATCTTCGTCGCGCAAGCGATAGCGATACCAGCTGAAAAGCCAACTGACCGGCTCGCGGAACACGCCAACATAGTCAAGCGGGCCGCCGATCTTATCTAAAAGGCCGGGTTCGACCTGGGCTTTGTACTCGGCAAACCCGGTGTGTTTTTCGACGGGAGTATCAACATCGAGAAACTTCACATCGGCGCGATGCTCTAACGCTGATTGAAGGGCCGTGGTTCCGGTTTTTTCCACAGCGAACAAAACGATACGGGCCTTGAAAAAAATGAGCAAAACGAAAAATTCCCTCTATGTCACATAGAATTTGAGCCATCGAAACTCCGGTTCCAACGATATCCAAAGCCTGCTGCTCTGGTCAAGGCCAAGGGTGCAACAAAGCCGACCAAATCCCCGCCGCATCCACCCTGCCCACTTGAATCCCACGCCCCTTCCCGCTAGCACCAACCCGACCTGAAGGAGACGGACATGGACGGGCTCGACACGCTGAAAGCCAAATATCTGACCGCTGTGGCGGGCGCTTCGGACGAATCCGCGTTGGAAGAGGTGCGCTTGGCAGCACTAGGGAAAAAGGGCGAAATCTCGGCCCTGATGGCGTCTTTGGGCAAGATGGACCCTGAGGTGCGCAAGGCCGCTGGTGCCAACCTGAACCTGCTCAAAGACGAAATCGACGCCGCCTTACGCGCCAAAAAGGCCGGTTTGGCCGATGCCGCGCTGGATGAACGCCTGCGCAGCGAATGGCTGGATGTCACCCTGCCCGGTCGTCCGCGCCCGCAAGGGTCGATCCATCCCGTAAGCCAAGTGATGGAAGAATTGACGGCCATCTTTGGCGATATGGGCTTTGCCGTGGCCGAAGGGCCGCAGATCGAAAGCGACTGGTACAATTTCGACGCGCTCAACATTCCGCCCGAACACCCCGCCCGCCAAGAGCATGACACGTTTTTCATGGCCCGCGCCGCCGATGATGCCCGCCCGCCGCATGTGCTGCGCACCCACACATCGCCCGTGCAAATCCGCGCGATGACCGCCCAAGGCGCGCCGATCCGTGTGATCGCCCCGGGCCGCGTGTACCGCATGGATATGGACCAAACCCACGCCCCCATGTTCCACCAAGTCGAAGGTCTGGCGATTGACCGCAACATTTCGATGGCAAATCTGAAATGGACGCTGGAAGAATTCTGCCGCGCCTTTTTCGAGGTGCCCTCGGTCGAACTGCGCTTTCGTGCCAGCCATTTCCCCTTCACCGAACCCTCGGCCGAAGTGGACATTCGCTGTTCATGGGAAGGCGGTCAGCTGAAGATCGGCCAAGGCGACTCGTGGCTGGAAATCCTCGGCTCTGGCATGGTGCACCCTAAGGTTCTCTCCGCCGCAGGCGTTGACCCCGCCAAATGGCAAGGCTTTGCCTTTGGCATGGGCATAGATCGCATCGCCATGCTGAAATACGGCATCCCCGACCTGCGCGCTTTTTTCGAATCTGACCTGCGCTGGCTGCGCCATTACGGCTTTGCAGCCCTTGACATGCCCGATTTGCCCGGCGGCTTGTCGTCTTAATCGCTGCATGGCCGCCCCGCGGCCCCGCGCAACGCTTTTCCCTCGCCCTGCCCCGCAGGGTTACGTCCCCCGGAGGCTGCTATGAAATTCACCCTGTCTTGGCTGAAAGATCACCTCGACACCTCGGCCCCGATCGAGGCCATCACCGAAGCCCTGACCGACCTTGGGCTAGAGGTTGAAGAGGTGGTGAACCCCGCAGCCCAGCTGGCGCCCTTTACGATTGCCAAGATCCTGCACGCCGAAAAGCACCCCGACGCCGACAAGCTGCGCGTTTGCCGCGTGCTGACGGATGAGGGCGAAAAGCAAATCGTCTGCGGTGCGCCCAATGCGCGCGAAGGCATCACGGTCGTTCTGTGCAAACCCGGCGATTATGTGCCCGGCATCGATGTGACCTTGGGTGT
>Ga0209499_1000871_pt1 | contig 22002 bp, 13 predicted proteins | sample C_130208_EF_Meta_FD_187306 | JGI IMG/M metagenome (GOLD analysis project Ga0209499, IMG submission 187306) | Freshwater microbial communities from Lake Croche, Canada to study carbon cycling - C_130208_EF_MetaG (SPAdes) (version 2) | ecosystem: Environmental > Aquatic > Freshwater > Lake... | reverse complement strand
TACCAACAACACAACACAATGATTCACTTTTTCGGAAACGAAACCGCTACTGTATTTGCTGTGCAATCAAATAACGAATTGTCAGCAGAAACTATCTCAAAATTAAATTGGTTATTTGGCAACGCTCCTAAAATAGATAAATCCGTTCTTACGGATTTTTTTGTTGGTCCACGCGCCGCAATGGTAACACCTTGGAGTACTAATGCGGTTGAAATTACCCAAAACATGGGAATTGAAGGCATCATTAGAATCGAAGAGTTTGAAAAAGTTGCTGCTGATTTTAGCGATTTTGACCCCATGCTTTCACAAAAAAATTCTGAGTTGAATCAAGATTTATTTACAATAAACATACAACCTGAATCCATTTTAGAGATTGACGATATTGCTGCTTATAACAAACAAGAAGGTTTGGCTTTAAACGACGAAGAAGTTGACTATTTAAATAATTTAGCAAAAAAACTTAATCGAAAACTTACCGATTCAGAAGTTTTTGCTTTCTCACAAGCCAACTCTGAACATTGTCGTCATAAAATTTTCAACGGAACTTTTATTATTGATGGTGTTGAAAAAGAAACTTCCTTATTCAAATTGATTAAAAAAACGGCTGCCGAAAATCCAAACGATATTATTTCAGCTTATAAAGATAATGTGGCCTTTATCAAAGGTCCGAAAGTGACTCAGTTTGCTCCAAAAAGTGCAGATAAAGCCGATTTCTACCAAGAAAAAGAGTTTGATTCAGTACTTTCATTAAAAGCAGAAACACATAATTTCCCAACAACTGTTGAACCTTTTAACGGAGCTGCAACTGGTTCTGGTGGAGAAATTAGAGATAGATTAGCTGGTGGACAAGGTTCGTTACCATTAGCCGGTACTGCGGTTTACATGACATCCTATTCTAGATTAAATACTAACCGTTCCTACGAAAAAGGAATGGCAGAACGCCAATGGCTGTATCAAACGCCCATAGATATTTTGATAAAAGCATCTAATGGGGCTTCTGATTTTGGAAATAAATTTGGTCAACCACTAATAACAGGGTCGGTTTTGACTTTTGAACATGATGAGCACTACGATGCTTCGACAAACTCAACAAAAGCCAGAAAGTTAGGATACGATAAAGTAATCATGCAAGCGGGCGGAATTGGATACGGAAAAGCAAACCAAGCCATAAAAAAGAAACCACAAAAAGGTGATAAAATTGTAATTCTTGGTGGTGAAAATTATAGAATCGGGATGGGAGGCGCAGCAGTTTCCTCAGCTGATACAGGAGCTTTTGGTTCTGGAATTGAATTGAATGCCATTCAACGATCGAATCCAGAAATGCAAAAACGTGCTGCGAATGCCATTCGTGGATTGGTAGAAAGTGATAACAATCCAATTGTTTCTATTCACGATCATGGTGCTGGTGGACATTTGAATTGTCTTTCAGAATTAGTGGAAGAAACGGGCGGATTAATCGATTTAGATAAATTACCCGTTGGTGACCCAACACTTTCTGCCAAAGAAATTATTGGTAACGAATCGCAAGAACGTATGGGGTTGGTGATTGGTAAAAAAGACATCGAAATACTTCAAAAAATAGCAGGCAGGGAACGTTCTCCCATGTATCAAGTTGGTGATGTTACTGACGACCATCGATTTACTTTTGAGTCGAAAACTACTGGTGCTAAACCAATGGATTATGCTTTAGAAGACTTCTTTGGTAGTTCGCCAAAAACGATTATGGCTGACAAAACTATTGTTAGAAATTACAGTGATTTAGCGTATTCACAAGAAAAAATTCCTGCTTATTTAGAAGAAGTTTTAAAACTAGAAGCTGTGGCATGTAAAGATTGGTTAACCAATAAAGTCGACCGCTGCGTTGGTGGAAAAGTAGCCAAACAACAATGTGCTGGACCCTTACAATTACCTTTGAATAATGTTGGTGTAATGGCTTTGGATTATAACGGAAAAGAAGGAATTGCTACTTCAATTGGGCACGCTCCTATTTCGGCTTTGATTGATCCAAAAGCTGGAAGTAGAAATGCGATTGGAGAAGCTTTATCAAATATCGTTTTTGCACCATTGAAAGACAATTTAAAAAGTGTTTCCTTATCGGCCAATTGGATGTGGGCGTCTAAAAATAAAGGGGAAGATGCTCGTTTATATGAAGCGGTTGAAGCTTGTTCTGAATTTGCTATCGAATTGGGAATTAACATTCCGACAGGAAAAGATTCGCTTTCCATGAAACAAAAATATCCTAATGATGAAGTGATTGCACCTGGAACGGTGATTATTTCGGCTGCTGGAAATTGTTCTAATATTACTCAAGTAGTAGAACCTGTTTTACAAAGCAATAGTGGCTCAATATACTACATCAATTTATCGCAAGATGATTTTAAACTAGGTGGCAGTTCGTTTGCTCAAACCTTGAATAAAATTGGAACTGAAACACCAACTATAAAAAACGCCGCTTTTTTCAAAAGTGCATTTAATGAAATTCAAGATTTAATTAAAGCTAGTCAAATTGTTGCTGGTCATGATATTGGAAGCGGTGGATTAATCACAACTTTATTAGAATTGTGTTTTGCCGATGTGAATTTGGGTGCGAAAATTAACTTCAATTCTTTTAAAGAAAAGGATTTGGTTAAAATTCTATTTTCAGAAAATATTGGAGTTGTTCTTCAAGCAAAAAATGATTCGCTTTTTGAAAAAGCATTAAATGGTATTGAATTTTTCAAAATTGGTGAAGTTATTGAAGGAAATTTGTTAGAAATTGGAAACTGGAAACTGGAAGTTAATAAATATCGAGAAATGTGGTTTGAAACCTCTTTCCTACTCGATCAAAAACAGACTAAAAATAATAAAGCCAATGAGCGATTTGAAAATTTAGGCAAGCAACCATTAGAATATAAATTCCCCAGTCATTTTATTGGCATGAAACCTGTAATTGACAAAACTAAACCACGTCCAAAAGCAGCAATTATTCGTGAAAAAGGAAGTAATTCTGAACGTGAAATGGCGAATGCTATGTACTTAGCTGGATTTGATGTCAAAGATGTTCACATGACCGATTTAATTTCGGGAAGAGAAACATTAGAAGACATTAAGTTTATTGGAGCCGTTGGTGGATTTTCAAATTCAGATGTTTTGGGTTCGGCAAAAGGTTGGGCTGGAGCATTCAAATACAATGAAAAAGCCAATACCGCCTTAAAAAAATTTTTTAGACGCAAAGACACTTTATCGGTGGGAATATGCAACGGTTGTCAATTGTTTATGGAACTGCAATTGGTAAATCCAGAACATGAAATTCACGGAAAAATGCACCATAATGATTCACATAAACACGAAAGTATTTTCACTTCGGTAATAGTACAAGAAAATCATTCGGTGATGTTGTGCACTTTGGCAGGAAGCACTTTAGGGGTTTGGGTTTCTCATGGTGAAGGGAAATTTAAGTTGCCTTATGAAGAAAATCAATATAATATTGTAGCAAAATATGCCTACGAAGGTTATCCTGCAAGCCCTAATGGTTCGGATTTTAATACCGCCATGATGTGTGATAAAACTGGCCGTCACTTGGTAATGATGCCTCATATAGAGCGCTCCACTTTCCCATGGAATTGGGCGCACTACCCTAACGATAATCTAGATGAAGTTTCGCCTTGGATAGAAGCGTTTGTTAATGCTAGATTATGGATTGAAAAACAATAGTTGCTTTTGTATTAAATACAAGAAAATTGCTAGATTAATAATTCATTCGTTTAGAAGTAGTTAAAGAAATTGTAACCATATAAAGGAATTGAGATTGAAAGGTTATAGTACGTATTGATTGGTAATGCTATATCATAGAAAAACTATTTATTGTTGGTTACAAGCATTTTTTAAAAAAAAAGTAGAATACATGGATACTAATAAAACTAAATTCTTCTCTTAGATTTAACATTTTTTTTTAATTTATTTGTTATTTTTGGAAAATGAAAAACAGATTACTCCAAACGCTATTAACTATTTTATTTTCAGCAACTTGCTTTTCTCAATTTAGCAAAACACATTACATTCCACCAGTTGCCGAATCTCAAAGCGTACCTGTTCAGCAACAATTTCTCTATATTTCAACCCCTAGCACTACTCCGGTAACATTCATCATCAATCAAATAGGATCTACATCAATTTCTGGTACAGTTACACGAGACAATCCATTTGTATATGATATTAGTTCTGGTACCAACTTCAACCAATTCGTTGTAGAACAATCTTCCATAAGTCAAGTACTTAACAATAGAGGTTATGTCGTTGAGGCTTCTGATATGATATATGTATCCATCAGAGTAATTGACCAATCTGGGAATCAATCCAGTGAAGCAGTGTCTAAAGGATTAGCAGCTCTAGGAACTCAATTTAGAATTGGCGGATTTACCAATTTATTAACTTCAAACTATTCAGATAAAAATCTAACATTTGCCTCTATTCTTGCCACTGAAAACAATACTACGGTTAGTTTTAGCAATATTAAAACAGGTGCCGTTTTAACGAACAATACAACTGTAGGAAATACCCCAAGTAGTGTTACTTTGAATAGTGGTGAAAGTTATATTATTGCGGTTCAAGGACCTACTAGCGCCAATAAAGACGCTTTAATTGGTACGTTAGTATCCTCCGACAAACCTATTGCTGTAAATTGTGGTTCTTTTGGCGGGACTAACGCTACCGGAAATTTTGATTTGGGTTTTGATGAAATTGTGTCTGCCGAACGAACAGGCAGTGAATATATTTTTGTAAAAAGTACTGGTGCTGATTCAGTGGAACGGGTATTGTTAATTGCCAATCAAGATAATACTGAAATCTACTTAAACGGTAATACTTCAACTACACCAGATTATACTTTAATAAATGCAGGGAACTATATAAACCTCCAAGGTAGTGACTTTTCTTCCAATGGAACTATGTATGTTAGAACTAATGGTACGCCTTCGGTTCCAAAAACGCTTTTTGCATATCAATGTGTGGGTGATGACGGAAGACCCGACCAAGCGAATCAAGAAATGTTTTTTGTTCCACCATTAAGTTGTCAAACACCAAAAGTTATTGACAATATTCCTTTTATAGATTCTATAGGTTCGGGTTCTAGTATAGTAGATTTCCCAGGAAGAGTTACGATAACTACAAAAACAGGTGCTGCATTAACTTTTATTATTAATTCAATTTCCTATACTTTGGCAACCTTACCAAGTTCTATTTTAGTAACTGGACCTATTGCTGTGGCTGGAAACTCGGCATATGAATGTTATATTATGAAAGGTTTTTCTGGTAATGTATCTGTTTTTTCTACTTCCGAAGTGTATTTAGCTGCTTATGGTGTAAATGGTGCCGCTACTTTTGGTGGCTATTATTCTGGATTTACTTTTAAACCTGAAATCTCTTTTCAACCGATTGTTTTAACTCAATCCAATTGTATACCTAACGTACAGTTAAGCGTAAATTCACTAACCGGTTTTGACACCTTTCAATGGTTTTTCAATGGTGTTGCTATTCCTGTTTTTAGTAGCAATTATACCCCTAATGCAACCTATGGTCCTGGATATTACAAAGTAAAAACGACATTAACTGCTTGTAATATTGATTTAGAATCTGATGAAATTCCTGTAAGTAATTGTCCAACCGATATTGATAATGATGGCATTAACGACAATATTGATTTGGATACAGATAATGATGGTATTGCTAATTGCACAGAATCGTATGGTGATCAAACTATAAATATTTCTAATTTAATCTCTGGCGCAATAGCAGTTGGGACTTTCTCTAATTCATTTACAGGAGTTGTTACTACTTCTACTGTAGCGAGTCCAATTCCAATTACTGGTAATGCCGATGGCAGTTTTGTATCTGAAGTACCTGCTGGCAAGCACAATTTTATGGAATATAAAATGACTTTTACACAACCTATTTCGGTGGGTATAGAATATGTAACAGCTACTGCCAATGCTTCAGATTTATTAAACTCAAACGCACAATATGTTATAAGTTCTAATACCAACAAAACTATAACCGTATTGAATCCAAGCAATCAATTGTTGATTGACACTAACTATGATGGAATTTATGAAAGTGGTATTACACAATATTCTTCATTTGAAATACGATTTAGAGTAAACAGCACCACTCCTATAGCTGGAGGAACAGGAACTTTTAAATTTCTAACTAATTTATGCAACTCCATCAGTTTCAAACATGAAAATCTATCGGATAGTATAGGAAATAAATCCACATTAAAATTCTATGCAACCTGTGTCCCTATAGATACAGATGGCGATGGTATTCCAAATCAAATCGATTTAGATAGCGATAACGATGGCATTTCTGATAATATGGAAGCTCAAGGAGCAACTTTTATTCCAACTTTAAATGTAGATGCTAACCATGACGGAATAGATGATGCATACGGAACTACTGGAATAACACCTGTTGATTCTGATACGGATACTGTTTTTGATTATTTGGATTTAGATTCGGATAATGACGGAATTTATGACTTAAATGAATCGGGCTCTGGTGCTGTTGATGTAAATTTAAATGGTGTTATAGACGGAACGGCTTTTGGAAGTAACGGCTTATCCGATAGCGTAGAAACCTCGCCTGATAGCGGATTCCCAAATTACACAATTGCCAATACTGATGGGGATGCTCTCAATAATTATATAGACATCGATAGTGATGGTGATGGATGCAAAGATGTAACAGAGGCTGGTTATACGTTATATGATAGCGGCACTGGAACATTAGGAATTGGTATTCCAACAGTCAATGCTAACGGAATTGTGACTAGTGGTCCTGTTTATATGGTTCCGAATCAAGATTATATTAATGGTGCACCAATAAGCATTTCTGTGCATCCCCAAGATGTTGTCACTTGTGAAAATCAAAGTGCTACTTTTACTATTACTTCCAATACAGTTACTTCCTATCAATGGATGGTTTTTAACGGGTCTACATGGGCGAATGTAGTTAATAATACCCTCTATTCCGGAGCAACAACCAATACGTTAGTTATTTCTAGTGTTAGTCCCTCTATGAGTGGTTATCAATATAAAGTTATATTACTCAAAACCGGAAATAGATGTGGCATGATGTCTTTTCCCGCAACTCTTACTACCTTCGCTTTGCCTCTAGTAAACACTCCTATTACTTTAAAACAATGTGACGATAACACCGATGGAATTTCTGCTTTTAACTTAACTGTAAATAATCCGTTACTATCGTCAAATTATGCTACTGAAACGTTTACTTATTTTACCACTTTTGCAGGAGCAGACATCAATGACCAAACAGTAAAAATAACCAATCCAATTGCTTATTCTAATCTGGTTCCGTTTAGTGATGTGGTTTATGTTCGTGTAGAAAATGCTAATAATTGTTACAGCGTTGCGCAAATCAATTTAGTAGTGTCGGTAACCCAAATCAATGCAGCTACTTTTCACAAGTATTTTACTGTCTGTGATGATTCGGTAAATGGTGTTTCTTCTGACACAGATGGAACTTCGATATTTGATTTCAGCAGTGTGACTAATGCAATTAATTTACAACTACCTCTTGCAAGTTCAAATTACACTATTAGCTATTATGCCTCCAATGCAGATGCTTTAGCTCAAATCAATCCAATCACAAATATTTCATCTTACAGAAATACCACTTTAAATCAAATGTTGATTTACGTTCGTGTGGATAGTAATAACTATCAAGGTTGTTTTGGATTAGGACCATTTATAACCTTAACTGTTGAAGCATTGCCAGTTGCTAATCCTGTAAATACAACTAACACTATCCGTCATTGTGATGACGATCAAGATGGAAATTACACCTTCAATACGTCTTCATTAGAAGCTACAATATTAAATGGGCAAACCAATAAAACCGTGACTTATTATGATGCTGCGGGTGCGTTAATTTCGATTACACCTACATTTACGGTTAATACTTCTAAAACTATTACGGTTCGTGTGACTAATAATGTAACACAAGCTTCTGACGGGCCTTGTTTTGATGAAGAAACCCTACAGTTTATTGTAGATAAATTACCACAAGTTTTTACAACACCTGCTTTTGTAAGTTCACTCGTTCAATGTGATAATGAAGTCAATCCTGCCTTGCAAAATGGGTTATTTCCATTTGATACTAACAATTATGAATCGATACTTTTAGGTTCTCAAACCGGAATGCATATCCAGTTTACATTGCAAAACGGAACGGTTTTAAATCATTTACCACCCACATTTAATACAGCAACTCAAAATGTATTGGTAACCATTACCAACCCTTTAAACGGAAGTTGTACTGCTACCAAAACATTAAATTTCATAGTAAATCCAACACCTATAATAGATTTGAATCCGAATGGTTGGGCCAATGAATTGGTGTGCACCAATCTACCTTCTTTTACGGTAACAATAAATGCGGGTGTTCCTATCAATATCCCAACTTCGAATTACTCATACCAATGGTATTTAAACAATAGTATAATTCCTGGTGCCACAAATTATTCTATTCCGGTAAGTATTTCTGGAACTTATTCCGTTGTTGTATCCACTGCATTGGGTTGTTCAAAAACAAGAACTATCCAAGTTAATTCTTCTGTCATTGCCACTATAGATCATATCAATATAGTTGATTTAACAGATATCGATACTGTAGAAGTAATTGTTACCGGTAATTCAAATGGTAATTATGTTTACAGTATTGATGATTCTTATGGGCCCTATCAAAACTCTAACTTCTTTGAAAATGTGGCCATAGGAATCCATACAGTTTACATAAAAGATTTAAACGGTTGCGGTATCGCCGAGCAAACCATTTCGGTTTTAGGTGTACCTCGATATTTCACACCAAATGATGATGGCTATAATGATACTTGGAATATTAAAGGCGTAAATAACAAATTCTACTACGACTCGATTATTAAAATTTACGATCGATATGGTAAGTTTATTAAACAAATTGATGCACTTGGAGCAGGTTGGGATGGAACCTATAACAGCCAATTGGCTCCTGCTGACGATTACTGGTACTCCATCAATTTTGATGATGGTCGAAGTGCTAAAGGACATTTCAGCTTAAAACGATAACAATGATGTACAAACTGTTAGCCAAAATAAACAAACTTGTGTTGCCGAGTTTTACTAAACAAGGGCTCAATTTGGAAAAAGCAAAAAAATGGCAAATGGCACTAATTGGATGGCGGTATTATGTAACTAAAAGAGCATTAGGTAATTAAAAAATACAGTAATAATAGCGCAAAATAGAAGCATTTATTTTAAAAAAATGATTTGCAAGTTCTATTTTTATAGCTATATTTGCACCCACAAAAAAGGCCTCGTGGCGCAACTGAATAGCGCACTTGATTACGGCTCAAGAGGTTACTGGTTTGAATCCAGTCGAGGTCACTCTTATCATCCCGAAACACTTGATATACAAGGTTTCGGGATTTTTTATTATCTTCGTGTGTCCATTTTTTGTCCATTATCATAATGTCTTGTCCTGAAATAGGGATTCACAAAAAGTATCTTTATGAAAAAAACATAAAGAAAGCCGCAATATAAAATTTAACATAAATAGTATGCATGCATAATAAAATAGTGCTATCTTTGAACTTAATATAAGTTTTTATGAAAGACAAAACTATTGATTATATACTTCGCGCCACATGGCAAGCCGTTTCAAGAATGTATAATGAAGAAGCATCAAAATTTGACGGCTCAATGGCTATTGGATTTGCTTTGTTGAGCATCGATAAAGAAGAAGGGACGCCTTCCACTTCAATTAGCAACCGAATGGGAATGGAACCTACTTCGTTAACACGCACTTTAAAAACATTAGAAGAAAAAGGTCTAATTACCCGAATGAAAAACCCAGAAGACGGTCGCGGTGTACTCATATACCTCACCGATTTAGGGAAAGAAATGCGTGCAAAATCTAAAGAATGTGTTTTGCAGTTTAATGAAAGTATCAGAAAAAACATCTCAGAAGAAAAACTCAACCATTTTATAGAGGTAGCAGATGTAATTAATGATTTGATTACCGAGAAGAAGGTTTTTTAGTAACTATTTTAAATTTTGAATGATACATTTTAAATGATTTTAATTCAAGATAATTAAATAAAAAAAATATTAATTTAAAATTCAAAATTTATAATTTAAAATAATATAAATGAAACGACTAATCAAAAAAGTGGCGGTTGTAGGTTCTGGAATTATGGGTTCCGGCATTGCATGTCATTTTGCAAACATTGGTGTAGAAGTGCTGCTTTTAGATATTGTTCCGATTGCATTAACCGAAGCCGAAGAAAAAAAAGGACTGACTTTAGAAAGTAAAGTAGTTCGCAATCGATTGGTAAACGACCATTTGGCAACTGCTTTAAAATCGAACCCATCCCCTATTTACAGTCAGAAGTTTGCTGCCCGAATTACCACGGGTAATACTTCGGATGACATGGAAAAAATTGGTACATGCGATTGGATTATTGAAGTCGTTGTAGAACGTTTAGACATTAAGAAATTGGTATTTGAGCAAATCGATAAATTCCGAAAGCTAGGTACTTTAGTGACTTCCAATACTTCTGGAATTCCGATTAAGTTAATGAACGAAGGACGAAGTGATGACTTTCAATCCCATTTTTGTGGCACACACTTTTTCAATCCTGCGCGGTATTTAAAATTATTCGAAATCATTCCGGGACCAAAAACCTCTACGGAAGTGTTGGATTTTCTTTTTGAATATGGTTCAAAATATTTAGGAAAAACATCGGTCGTAGCCAAAGACACTCCGGCTTTCATTGGAAATCGTATTGGAATTTTCGGAATTCAAAGTTTGTTCCATTTGGTAAAAGAAATGGGATTGACTATTGAAGAAGTCGACAAACTAACTGGACCTATTATTGGTCGTCCCAAATCGGCTACCTTCAGAACTGTTGATGTGGTTGGATTGGATACTCTTGTTCACGTTGCAAATGGTTTATATGAAGGTTGCCCAAATGATGAGGCGCACGATTTGTTTAAAATCCCCGATTTTATCAATAAAATGATGGAAAACAAATGGTTGGGAAGTAAAACCGGACAAGGTTTTTATAAAAAAGAAGGCAAAGAAATCCTGTCTTTAAACTTAAATACTTTAGAATATAGAGCGCCAAAAAAAGCATCATTTGCAACTTTAGAACTAACAAAAACCATAGACAAACCTATTGATCGTTTCAAAGTATTAGTAAAAGGGAAAGACAAAGCCGGCGATTTTTATAGAAAAAACTTTGCCGCAATGTTTGCTTATTGTTCTAATAGGATTCCAGAAATTACTGACGAATTATACAAAATTGATGATGCTATGAAAGCTGGTTTTGGTTGGGATAATGGACCTTTTGAAATTTGGGATGCTATAGGCGTTGAAACAGCCATTGCAATAATGGAAACAGAGGGCTATAAACCCGCAACTTGGATTTCAGAAATGCTAGCTAGTGGAAGCACCTCTTTTTATACCATAAAAAAGGGTAAAACCTGTTTCTATAACATTCCATCGAAATCTCAAGAAGAAAAACCGGGTCAAGATGCCTTTATCATATTGAATAATATCCCTGAAAGCCATAAAGTTTGGGGTAACTCCGATGCATCTATTATCGATTTAGGAGATGGCATATTGAACTTGGAATTCCACTCTAAAATGAATACGATTGGTGGTGGAGTAATAACCGCAATCAATAAAGCTATTGATTTGGCAGAAAAAGAATACCGCGGATTGGTCATTGGAAATCAAGGGGCTAATTTCTCAGTGGGTGCCAATATAGGAATGATTTTTATGATGGCAGTCGAACAAGAATACGACGAATTAAATATGGCTATTAAAATGTTTCAAGACACCATGATGCGAATACGTTATTCTGCCATTCCAGTGATTGTTGCACCTCACGGAATGACTCTAGGCGGAGGGTGCGAGATGAGTATGCACGCCGATAGAGTGGTTGCTGCTGCAGAAACCTATATTGGTCTGGTAGAATTTGGTGTGGGCGTAATTCCAGGTGGAGGTGGTTCTAAAGAGATGACTTTAAGAGCATCCGATCTATTTCGTAAAAACGATGTGGAGTTAAATATTCTTCAAGAAAACTTTTTAACTATTGGTATGGCTAAAGTAGCAACCTCTGCACATGAAGCATTTGATTTAGGCATCTTACAAAAAGGCAAAGACATAGTGGTCGTTAACAAAGACCGTCAAATTGCTGTAGCCAAACAAGTAGCTTTGCAATTAGCAGATCAAGGCTATACGCAACCTATCCTCAGAAATGACATCAAAGTATTGGGAAAACAAGCATTAGGAATGTTTTTAGTGGGAACCAACCAAATGGTAGCTGGAAATTACATCTCCGAACACGATTTGAAAATTGCCAACAAACTAGCTTATGTTATGGCTGGTGGAGATTTATCAGAACCAACTTTGGTAAGTGAACAGTATCTTTTAGACCTGGAACGTGAAGCTTTTTTGAGTTTGTGCACCGAGAGAAAAACATTAGAGAGGATACAGTTTATGTTGACTAAAGGAAAACCGCTTCGCAATTAATTATTTTGAATTCTAAATTTTAATGATTATCAATCATCTAAAATGAACCCAATTTAAAATTCATATTTTAAAATGTAAAATAGATAAAATGAAAACAGCCTATATAGTAAAAGCATACCGAACAGCCGTAGGAAAAGCTCCCAAAGGAGTATTCCGATTTAAAAGACCTGATGAATTGGCGGCAGAAACCATTGAGTTCATGATGAACGAATTGCCAGATTTTGATAAAAAACGTATTGATGATGTAATGGTTGGCAACGCTATGCCCGAAGCAGAACAAGGATTGAATGTGGGTCGATTAATTTCATTAATGGGATTAAAAGTAACCGATGTTCCTGGTGTGACAGTGAATCGATATTGTGCTTCTGGATTAGAAACTATAGGGATGGCAACTGCAAAAATTCAAAGTGGTATGGCCGATTGCATCATTGCTGGTGGAGCAGAAAGCATGTCATTCATTCCTATGGGTGGATACAAACCAACTCCCGATTATGCATTGGCCGCTGCCGGACATGAAGATTATTATTGGGGAATGGGATTAACAGCAGAAGCAGTAGCAAAACAGTTCAACGTTTCTCGTGAACATCAAGATGAATTCGCATTCAATTCTCATCAAAAAGCATTGAAAGCACAATCCGAAGGTAAATTTGACAAACAAATTGTTCCAATTACTGTTGAACAAACGTTCATTAATGAAAATGGTAAGAAAGAAACCAAATCGTATATCGTAAACAAAGACGAAGGTCCGAGAACCGATACAAATCTAGAAGCTTTAGGAAAACTAAAACCGGTTTTTGCTGCCGATGGAAGTGTAACAGCTGGTAATTCCTCTCAAATGAGTGATGGTGCTGCCTTTGTACTAATAATGAGTGAAGCGATGGTTAAAGTACTGAATATCAAACCTATTGCACGATTAGTAAACTTTGCTTCTGTAGGTGTAGCACCAAGAATTATGGGAATTGGTCCCGTAAAAGCCATTCCAAAAGCATTGAAACAAGCTGGATTGACATTAAATGATATCGATTTAATCGAATTGAATGAGGCCTTTGCATCGCAGTCATTAGCCGTAATTAGAGAATTAAGTTTAAATCCAGATATTGTCAATGTAAACGGAGGGGCCATTGCATTAGGACATCCACTAGGGTGTACAGGAGCCAAACTATCGGTACAACTATTTGAAGAAATGCGATTGCGAAAATCAAAATACGGAATTGTAAGTATGTGCGTGGGAACTGGGCAAGGAAGTGCGGGGATTTATGAGTTACTTTAATTATTTTAAATTTTGAATTATAAATTTTAAAGAACCCTGTAAATTCATAGTCATGAAAGACAATTTAATCGCAAATAAAATATTCGACTTTGCCCTAACTATTATCGAATTGTACATGCAATTAAAAAAGTTAAACGAATTTATAATCCCAAAACAAATAATCAGATCAGGAACAAGTATTGCAGCTAATATTGAAGAAGCTATAGCTGCTCAATCAAAGAAGGATTTTATTAGCAAATTATCAATTGCGTCTAAAGAAGCAAGAGAAACTAAATATTGGTTGCGTTTACTACATAAATCGGAGTTAACACAAATAAAATTTTAGACTTATCTAGCTGAAAATGAGCAAATAATAAACATTATTACTAAAATAATTAAAACATCTCGAGAAGCTAAATAATTTAAAATTTGAAATTCAAAATTTAAAATTTAAAATAAAGAAAGAAATGAGCGATACAACCAGAGGAGGACAATTCCTAGTTAAAGAAACCAAATGTGAAGACGTTTTCACACCAGAAGATTTCTCTGAGGAACAAATCATGATGCGTGATTCTGTAAAAGAATTTGTGGATAAAGAAATTTGGCCTAATAAAAATCGTTTTGAAGCCAAAGATTATGCTTTTACGGAGGAAATAATGAAAAAAGCCGGTGAAATGGGCTTTTTGAGTGTCGCTGTTCCTTCAGAATATGGCGGAATGGGGATGGGATTTGTTGATACGTGTTTGGTATGCGATTATATATCGGGTGCTACTGGTTCGTTTTCAACAGCATTTGGTGCGCATACCGGAATTGGAACAATGCCCATTACATTGTATGGAACTGAAGCTCAAAAACAAAAATACGTTCCTAAATTGGCTTCAGGTGAATGGTTTGGTGCTTATTGCTTAACGGAACCCGGCGCAGGATCTGATGCCAATTCAGGAAAAACAAAAGCAGTATTATCTGAAGACGGCTCCATTTATAAAATTACTGGTGGTAAAATGTGGATTTCCAATGCAGGATTTTGTTCCTTATTTATTGTATTTGCTCGTATTGAAGAGGATAAAAATATAACAGGTTTTATAGTTGAAAATGATTCAAGCAACGGAATAACGTTGGGAGAAGAAGAACACAAATTAGGAATTCGTGCCTCTTCTACGCGACAAGTTTTTTTTAATGAAACCAAAGTTCCCTTTGAAAATATGTTGGCTGGTCGTGGTGAGGGATTCAAAATAGCCATGAATGCATTGAATGTGGGTCGTATCAAATTGGCTGCTGCTTGCTTGGATGCTCAGCGAAGAATAACTACCAATGCGGTTCATTATGCTAATGAACGGGTTCAGTTCAACTCGCCTATTTCAAAATTTGGAGCCATTCGTTATAAATTGGCCGAAATAGCAACTTCTGCTTATGCAGGAGAAAGTGCAACTTATCGTGCAGCCAAAACTATAGAGGATCGAATTAATGCACGAATTTCAGAAGGAAATTCCCATCAAGAGGCAGAATTAAAAGGGGTAGAAGAATTTGCTATCGAATGTTCCATTCTTAAAGTAGCGGTATCAGAAGATGTTCAAAATGCTGCTGATGAAGGAATTCAAATTTATGGCGGAATGGGGTTTTCAGAAGATTCTCCTATGGAAAGTGCCTGGAGAGATGCTCGTATTGCTCGTATTTATGAAGGAACAAACGAAATCAACAGAATGCTATCGGTTGGAATGCTGATCAAAAAAGCCATGAAAGGACACGTTGACTTATTAGGTCCAGCTATGAAAGTACAGGAAGAATTGTTGGGAATTCCATCATTTGATACTCCTGATTATTCAGAATTATTTTCGGAAGAAAAAGAAATGATTAGCAAATTGAAAAAAGCATTTTTAATGGTAGCTGGGGCAGCAGTTCAAAAATTTGGTATGGATTTGGATGCTCACCAACAATTATTAATGGCAGCTGCCGATATGTTAATTGAGATTTATATGGCTGAAAGCACGATACTTAGAACCGAAAAATTAGCCAAAAAAGTAGGTGAAACGAATAGCCAAGAACAAATAGCCATGGCAAAATTATATTTATATAAAGCTTTAGATATTGTTGCATTAAGAGGTAAAGAAAGTATTATTTCATTTGCAGAAGGCGACGAACAACGCATCATGTTAATGGGATTACGTCGTTTCACAAAATATGCTAACATGCCCAATATTGTGGAATTAAGAGAAACCATCACTACAAAATTAGTGGCTGAAAATAGTTATTGTTTTTAATTTTAAGTTAATTGTTGTTTAAACCACTTGAGAAATTAAGTGGTTTTTTTTTAAGTTAATTTTAAAATATATAACTCATTAAATGTTTAACTTTGATTAAAATTTTAGATATGAAAAAAATCATTGTGTTTACGGTAATTGTTTTGGGAATTATTGTGGCTTGTAAATCAGGTAATGGAAGTAAATCGAATGTGTTAACTATTAATCTAGAGCCAAAAAGTGGTAGTAATGTCTCTGGCATTGCAACCTTTTCTGAAAAGAACGGTGTCGTTTCCTTTGAAGCTAAATTGTCTGGTTTAAAACCTGGCGTTCACGGTATTCACATCCATGAAAAAGCCGATTGTTCTGCAACAGACGCTGCTTCGGCAGGAGGTCATTGGAATCCATTACACGTAAAACATGGTAAATGGCATGATACTGAACACCATAAAGGCGATATTGGTAACTTTACAGCAGACGAGAATGGAATTGCTAATATAACCTTAAAAACCGATGAATGGTGTATTGGTTGTGGCGACGCCAACAAGGATATTCTTGGTAAAGGACTAATAGTTCATGATAAAGCTGACGATTTTATTACACAACCCACTGGAAATGCTGGGGCTAGAGTTGCCTGTTCAGCTATCATCAAATAAAAAATAAATTAAGCTTAAAAATCATTTTAATATCATTAAATATATAAATTTGTTTCTATATTTCATGAAATGATAAATGCTTCTGCTTCAGGCTGGATAGATAAATTTTTCTCCGATCAAAAGTCGATAACAAAACCTGTTATTGAAAGTGCTGCTATTTTTTATGAAAATACCAGAAAGACTGGATTTATTTATGGGTATATCGTTTCATTAGATACGCAAAATCCTATTGATACTAAAGGATGGACCGAAGATGAAATTTCGAAAGTGGCTCTTTTAAATTCATTGTTGGGCGTTTATAAAATTAATTCGAAAAATTCCAATCCTGAAGATTTCATTGATAAAACGGTCTCATTTTATAATGAAATGCATCCCCAAGGGTTCAATTTGCTTAAGAAAATTCTTCCTACCAATTCTAATTCAACTAATTTAGAAAAGATAATTGACGGACGAATTCAAACCAATATTGATATTATCAATAAACAGTTTTCTCATGTTTTAACCAATGCCCTACTTTTTATTGACGTTCTAGCATTCAATTATTATTTATTGAATGGTTCTATTCCCGAAAAATATATTAAAAAAATAGAGGAAACGATAATTAGCGTTGTATCGTTGGCACTAAAAATTAAATCCAATAAAACGAATTATGACGATTTACTAATCAAATTATTTGAAGCATCCGTTCGTTACAGTAAGTTTTCTAATATCAGTATTCAAAATCTAGAGGAGTTAAAATTAGACTCTTTTACTTTAGATTTAGAAAAATATTACTTAATTGATTTGGCTGGAATGGCATTGTGGAGTGATGAAAATATTGAAAAAAGTGAAGCTTTTTTTCTTTATCATTTAGCTGAAGTTATGTTGGTTAAAGAACCATTTGTTGAAAATAGTATATTTGATTCAAATGAATTCATTACGAAATACAAAGAGGAAATTCCGTATTTCAAGTATTCAAATCCTGTTAAACATTTCTTTGATCACACCACACAAAACGTGGAAGTATTGATTAGCAGAAATAAAAATAGACTATATAAAGAACTATCTGAAAGCAAGGAATTAATGTTGTTACTTGCCAAATCTACCAGACGAGATTTAGATGAAAAAGAAAAGAAAAAGGTAAAAAAACAATTATTGGATATTTGCAAAACCATACCTTCACTAACTATTTTCTTATTGCCAGGCGGATCTTTATTACTACCAATATTAATTAAATTTATTCCTAAACTACTTCCTTCAGCATTTAATGAAAATTTAGAAGATTAAAATTTTAATTGATACACGGTGTCTAAATCTTTATTTGAACTGATATTTACGTCTAAATCAGTCACAAAACCAGAATTTAAACCGTAAGCCCATCCGTGAAGCGTTAAATCCTGACCATTTCGCCACGCACTTTGAACAATTGATGTTTTGGAAAGGTCAAAAACTTGCTCTTTCACGTTTAATTCTACAAATTTGTTGAATCTATCCTCTTCATTTTTAATAGAATCTAAATATACATTATGCAAACGATATACGTCTTTTATGTGTCGAATCCAGTTGTCAATAATTCCTATTGAGTCATTACCCATGGCTGCTTTAACGCCACCACAACCATAATGACCACATACTATTACATGTTTGACTTTCAATACATTAACCGCATAATCCAATACGCTTAACATATTCATATCACTATGAACCACCATATTAGCAATATTTCTGTGTACGAAGACTTCTCCTGGCTTAGCGCCAATAATTTCATTTGCAGGAACACGACTATCGGAACAACCAATCCACAATAAGGGAGGATTTTGACCTTTGGATAAATCTTTAAAATATTCAGGATCAACTGCCAATTGACTTTCAACCCATTTTTTATTATTGTCTAATATTTTTTTATAAAAATCGTTCATGATTTAAACTGTAAAATTTCTATAAAAATAGTAATTAATTGAATCATTCTTTAAAAAAGTAAAATATTAATTAAGTATTTTTAACATCGGTTTTTCCTATAAGTCAAATTTATTGTTTTTATATTTGCATCAGATTTTATTATAATTATGACAATTACCCAACTTAAATACGTTTTGGCAGTAGCCGAATATAAAAATTTTACTCTTGCAGCCGAAAAATGTTTTGTAACTCAACCCACATTGAGTATGCAAATTCAAAAAGTAGAAGAAGAATTAGGTATTCAAATATTTGATAGAACAAAAAAACCAATTCAATTAACAGAAATTGGACAGAAAATTGTCACCCAATCTAAAAATATTGTCAATGAAGCGGATCGAATTCAAGATATTGTTGACCAACAAAAAGGATTTATTGGTGGGGAATTTCGTTTGGGAATTATTCCCACAATCATGCCTACACTTTTACCTATGTTTTTGAAAAATTTTATTAAAAAATATCCTAAAGTCAAACTGATCATTGAAGAATTAAATACTGAGGATATTATTTTCAAATTAAACAACGGTCATATAGATGCGGCTATTGCTGCAACCCCTTTAAATGAAGAAAAGATCAAAGAAATTGTACTGTATTTTGAACCATTTGTAGCTTATATACCAGAGCATCATCATAATTTCAATAAAAAAGAAATAGAAATAACCGATTTGAATTTGGATGAAATCCTGTTATTGCAAGATGGACATTGTTTTAGAGATAGTATTTTAAATTTGTGTAAAAACAATAAAAATGCCGATCAAAATCATTTTCAAATAGAAAGCGGGAGTTTTGAAACCTTAATAAAATTAGCTGATGAAGGGTTAGGAACAACACTTTTACCCTATTTACATACCCTAGATTTAAAAGAAAAAGACCAAGCCAAACTTCGTCATTTTGTGGAACCAAAACCAGCACGCGAAGTGAGTTTGATTTATCCAAAAAACGAATTAAAAATTCACATAATTGATGCTTTACGCTCAACTATTGCTGGAGTTGTAAAAGGAGCAATAGTTTTTCAAAACGTACAAATAATTAGCCCTAAATCTAATACATAAAATATCAAATTTATAGGAATTAATTTTAAAGTCTAAAATTAACTCCTATTTCTTAATTCCACGCAACATTTCTCTTTTTCCAGGAGCACCAGGAAGTTTTTCTACTTGGAACCCACATGCTAACATTGCTCTTTTTATGGAACCTCGACAAGCGTATGTCACAAGAATCCCTCCAGATTTTAAACTTGTGAACATTTTATTAAATAATTCAACAGACCATAATTCGGGTTGAACTCTAAATCCGAAAGCATCAAAATAAATCAAATCAAATTGATTAACATCCGAAATATCTTGAAAGAATTGCTGTCTTTTGGTTAAATTGAAATGTTTTGAAATTACCTGTTTTTCATTCCATGAAACATGGTGCATTCTATTAAAAATAGCTGCTTTTTCCGAAACTTTTAATTCTGAAACATAATTCATTTGTAACGCCTCATCGAGTAAAACAGGATATGCTTCTACTCCAACATAATCAACATATTTATTGGCTTTTTCTGCCTCTAAATATGTTATAAAAGCATTTAGACCAGTACCAAATCCAATTTCTAAGATTGAAACGGACTTTTCTTTGCTAGAACTTTTACCATCAGATGAAGCAAACAAAGAAAATCCGCTATTAATAAATACATGGTACGCTTCTTGAATGGCTCCATGTTTTGAATGATAACTTTCATCCCATTCGGGTAAATGAATAGTCGTAGAACCGTCGAGGGTAGTTAGAATTTCTCTTTTCAAAATCTATTTTAAGTACAATTTTTTAATTCTTGGAATTGGTCCTCCACATTTTCCTTGATGACAAGCAATACAAGCGTCCAATATTTTGTTGAAATTTTCTTTTTGATTATTAGAATCGCTATAAATTAGTTTTTGTGCTGCAATATAATTGTTGGCATTCTCTTTAAAAAAAACATCGTTATCACTGGTCGTGGTGAATTTAGCCGTATAAATTTTATTGAAAAACTTTGGGTATTGCCCAAGGGTATTGCCTTTAAGAATTCTATTTCGTACTTGTGAATTGTAGGCATACATTTGTTCCATCAATGAAGCCATTTCAGACATTTCGTACATCTCAAATTGCTTTTCTTTAGAGCATGAATTAGTATCATCTTTTATAGGCGATTTGTTTCCTTTGTTTTGACAAGAAAAAAAAGAAGCCATAAATAAAAGAATAATGAATTTATTCATTTAATATTATTTTTTTATTAAAACACCATCTGCTAAAAAAGAATAATTAGTTTCCGGAGCTGTTATGCTATCAATTGCAGCTTTTGATTTTCCTGCATCTTTAGCATATTCTTTTAAATCTGCTACCGAAGTTATTTCAATAAACGCTTTTCCATTAACAATGGCCTCACATTTGGCAGCATTTTTAGGCACAAAAAAAGCATAATCTTTAAATTTTACAAAAGTGGATTTGCCTTGACCTAAATCTAAATTCATCCAACATCCTTTCTTTTGACATACATCCGTAATTTTGGATAAAACCTTTACATTTAAAGTATCAGTTGGTTTCATTGTTTTGTATTTTTCAAGAAGATTTTCTTTAGTTATAGCACCATCTGCAGAAATACTATCGCCAAATTTCGCATACGTTTCAGTTTTTTCTTCAACTTTAATTTCTTCGTTTTTTTTGCAAGCAGTAAATGCCATAAATACAATTGCACTGTAAATTATTTTTCTCATTTTGATTTAATTTTTAATAGTGCTACAAAAATAGTCAGTTACAGAAAACTGCAACCAAAAAAAGTATTTTATTTTATTTTTCTTTAAAATTTAAGATGATTTTTGCAATAGTTTCAGAAAAAAAACGAAAAAATGGTTATTTAACTAGATTAGTTAAAAAAGGATTCTTTTTTTTATTAATTTAGCAAATTATTAAATGTAATAACACTAAATACAAAAGTGATTTATAATAAATTGTTTGTCAAACAATTATATATTATTTTAACTTAACTGAAATACTTAATATGAGTTTAAAAAATACGTTCGAAATCGATATAGTTCCCATTACTAAATCTAAAATAGATTCTGTTGATTTTGATAATATTGCTTTCGGAAATATTTTCACAGATTACATGCTAATTTGTGATTTCAAAGATGGTTCATGGAAAAAACCACAAATTAAGCCCTATGAACCTTTTATGATTGACCCGTCGGCAAAAGTATTTCATTATGGACAAGCTATTTTTGAAGGCATGAAAGCTTATAAAGATGAAAATGATGATGTTTGGCTATTTAGACCTGATGAAAATTTTAAGCGGTTCAATAAATCGGCTGTCAGAATGGCAATGCCAGAAGTT
>Ga0209499_1000868_pt1 | contig 22037 bp, 17 predicted proteins | sample C_130208_EF_Meta_FD_187306 | JGI IMG/M metagenome (GOLD analysis project Ga0209499, IMG submission 187306) | Freshwater microbial communities from Lake Croche, Canada to study carbon cycling - C_130208_EF_MetaG (SPAdes) (version 2) | ecosystem: Environmental > Aquatic > Freshwater > Lake... | reverse complement strand
TAGGACTGGTCGGCCTGCAGACTGTCGGACTCGTCGGTGTGAGCACCCTGTTCTACAACCGCTTCATGGAGTCGGTGGACTTCGGTATCTTCGCCCAGGCGTTCGTCCTCATCGGACGAGGCAACCTGAACCCCGAGAACACCCTCAAGCGCGGCTCGTTCCTCACCTCCCACTTCGAGCTCATCATGTGGCCGCTGTCGCTGCTGTCCTGGGTGACTCCGGGAGGCCTTGGACTGCTCTGGATCCAAGCGCTCGCTCTTGGCGGGTGCGGCCTCGTCGTCGTCGCCTGGTCGGCTCGGCTCCTCGAGGCCCGGGGACTCACCCCCCGATGGGGAGCGGTGGCGCTCGGAGGCATCGTGATGGTGGTGGTGGTCAATCAGGTGTTCTGGCGCACCGTCGCCGAGGACTTTCACTTCCAGGCGCTCGCCGGCCTCCTCATCCTGCTCGCCGCGCGCGATCTCATCGATGGTCGAGAGCGCCGGATGTGGCTGATGGTGTCGCTCTGCCTGCTCTGTGGCGATGTCGCAGCTCTCCTGGTGGTCGGCCTCGGGATCACCGGGCTACTGACCCAGGGTCGACGACGCACTGGTGTGCTCGTGGTGCTCGCCGGGGCCGCCTGGCTCGGACTCGTCGGTCTCATCGGCGCCAACCATGCCAGCCACCTGCGCGACTATTCATCCCTCGCCGGCACGACGCTGCACCCCGGACTCTCCGGCCTCGTCCACCTCGCGTTGGGCCTCGTGACCCACCCCGGACGAGCAATCTCTCTCCTCGCACATCGCTCTGACCTGCTGCTCGCCAACCTGCGGGCCGGCGGCATCATCGGTCTGGTCACCCCGCTCGGGCTGGGCGCTCCCGTCATCGTCCTGGCGTCAGCGGGTCTCGAGTCACACGTCGACTATGTGCGCGCGGGATTCCAGCTGGCCCCAGCTATCCCCCTGATCCTCGTCGGCTCCGTCATGGCACTGCTCTGGGGTTCACGCCGGTTGAGTGATCGGGGACCATTGGCGGCACGGCTGGCCGCAGGGGCTGGTCTCATCCTGGTGGTCTCGAGCCTCGGGCTGTCGGCTTCTCCGAGCAGCTGGCTGCTGACCAGCTCGGCCAACCCCACCATGATCAGCCCCGTCGTGGCTCGAGGCCTCGGCGCCGCCCTCGCCGCCACACCAGCCGACGCCCAAGTCATCGCCCAAGCCCAAGTGGTCGGCCGCTTCTCGGCCCGCCGACATGTTGAGTGGGCCTTCTTCGGTGCGCCCCGCCGACTTCCCCTCAAGGCCAGACAGGTGGTGCTCGTGCTCCTGCATGCCTCGGGCACCCCGGAGAACCCCACCGTGACACGGCTGCGCCACCAGGGGGCGAAGCTCCTGATCAATGCTGACGGGGTCGAGGCCATCGAGTGGCACCCTCCGACTGGGCGCCGGACCCTCCTCGTCGCTCCTTGAGCGACGATCGCCTCAAAGGCTCAGGGACCTCAGCTGATCGGGACCGGGTTGGCCAGGGCGGCGAGCATGGCATCAGAACCAGCAACCAAGGCCTCGCGCTGAGTGTCAGAGAGTGACTCAAGGAGGCTCACCATCCGAGCGTTGGTGTCATCCTCGGCGGCAATCCGCCGGGCGATGAGCTCTGGCGTCTCCTCGACGGTGTCGTCCTCGCCATAGCCATGGAGGCCGAGCATCGAACCACCGGCATAGAGCTGCACGGCCTCGGCGTCACTCAGGCCCGCGGCCTTGATGGCATCGGTGTGAACTCCACCGCGCACCTCACGGATGATCACTGCGAACTGATAGGCGGCCGCAGCACTTCCCGAGGGAATCGGCAGGGATCGGTAGCCATCCACAATTGGCCAGCGTCCGGTCGGAAGGGTGCCGACCAGTGCCGAGGCGGCGGCGATGAAGGCGTCGAGGGTGCTCTCATCGATCCCGCCGAAGGTGTCGTTGGCGAAGGCGCTGGCCGCCTCAAGGTGCTTGGTGACCGCAAGGTCACGAGGCGCCCCGGCCCGGGCCTTCTCCATCATGGAGGCGACCATGCCGTCTTTGAAGAAGAAGAAGACTTCGTCCACCTCGATGACGTCGACGTCGCCAAGCACACCACCGCGACCCGCGGCGTAGAAGGTCACGACGTCGAGCTCGATGGTCTCGCCGATGGCGATGGCCTGGGGCGAGAAGTAGAAGGACATGCCGAGGGTCCCGAGCGGTTCGGCGATGGCGGTGGTGCAGTCAAGAGCGTTCATGGACGGCAACCCTAGGGGAACGGCGACGACCGCGCCCCGAGCCCGCCTCCCGACGGATCGATCGGGACGGGACGTAGCATCGGGCGATGCCTGTCGAGACCCCGGTGAGCGACGAGATCCAGCTGCGCCGGGATCCTGAGGCCACCGTCCGTCGCCTGCCGGCCCTCGATGGGATCCGGGCGATGGCCATCATCTTGATCCTCTTCTTCCACGCCGGGTTCTCGTGGCTGATCGGAGGCTTCTTCAGCGTCGATGTGTTCTTCGTGTTGTCGGGCTTCTTGATCACCGGCCTGCTCGTCTCGGAGTTCCGGATCTCGTCGACCATCGGGCTCAAGCGATTCTGGGGTCATCGCATCCGGCGACTCCTGCCGGCCATGCTGGCGCTGCTCGTCGGGGTGGCCGTCTGGGCGTGGCTCTTCTCACCGCCTGACACACTGGCCCAGTTGCGCAGCGATGGCTTGGCCACGCTCTTGTATTCCAACAACTGGCACCAAGCCTGGGGCGGCACCGGCTACTTCGCCGAGATCCACACCCCTCGGTTGCTGCTCCACACCTGGACGCTCTCGATCGAGGAGCAGTTCTACATCGTCTGGCCGCTGATCGTCCTCGCCCTGCTCCGCCTCACCCGCTCGCTCAGCGGTCTGCTGGTCTTCTGTGTCGCCGGTACGATCGCCAGCGCCGCGGCCATGGGAGTCGCCTACAACGGCGGCGCCGGAGCCGCCCGGGCCTACTACGGCACCGATACCCGGGTCCAAGCCCTGCTCATCGGAGCCACGCTGGCCGTGATCCTCGCCGAGCCGCTGTCCGGGCGCCGGCGACCCGCCGGTCTCGGTGGTGGCCATCTGAGCATCGCCCCCGTCACAGAACCCACAGGCCTACGACGGGTCCTGATCGGTGGCCTCGGGCTCGTCGGTCTTGCCGTGCTCTTCACCATGTTCTTCACGATCTCGTCGAGCGATGCCTGGCCCTATCTCGGCGGCTTCGCCATCGCCTCGATGGCGGCCGCCGCGCTGATCGCCTCGGTGGCGCTCGTCCCCGAGACCCCGTGGGCCAGGTTGCTCTCCCTGAGGCCCATTCGCTACATCGGATCTATCTCCTACGGCCTCTACCTCTGGCACTGGCCCATCTTCGTGGTGGTGGGGTCAGAGCAGACCGGCCTGACCCGATGGCCGTTGTTCGTCGTGCGCCTGGCCCTGACGTTCACCTTGGCTGCCCTGAGCTACCGGTTCCTCGAGATGCCTATCCGTCGCACCGCCCTCCGGGGTCCTCGGGCATGGATCCTGGCCCCGGTGGCATTCGGGTTGACCGCCGTGCTGATTGTCGTCGCCACCATGGTCCCTGCTCCCTCGGCCTCGGCTGGTCGGACTGGCCTCTCTCCGGCGCTCTCCGCTCGCCTGCACGCGGCCGACGCCTTCGGCTCCCACCCGGTGCGATTCATGCTGCTCGGCGACTCGATGGCGGTGACACTCCGTCGAGGGCTCAAGGTGGGCGCCCATCGACGATGGGGCGTGAGTCCGCTGTTCTCCCACCCCGCCTTGGGCTGCGACCTCGACCCCACCCTGCTCAACAACCTCCAGGGGGTCGTGGCTCCGGCCACCGCCGGCTGCAGAGACTGGCCGGCTCGGTGGGCCTCGTATGTGGCCACCGATCGCCCCGAGGTCGTCGGGATCGTGCTCGGTCGATGGGAGGCTCTCGACCATCGGTTCGAAGGCCGCTGGACCCATCTCGGAGAGCCCCGGTGGGACGCCCACGTCGCCGCAGATCTCCGACGGGCCGTGGACATCGTCTCAGCCCACGGAGCCAACGTGATCCTCTACACGATGCCCTACATCGACCCGGCCAAGGCCCCTGACGGCTCCACCTATCCCGAGAACCTCCCCGCCCGCACCAACGTCTACAACCGCATCCTCGCTGACGTAGCGGCGAGTCGTCCGGGGATCGTGACCGTCGTGGACCTCAACGCGATGCTCGACCCTGACGGGCGGTACACCTCGGCGATCGGAGATCTCACCACCCGCTGGGCCGATGGGGTCCACCTGACCCTGGCCGCTGGATTGTGGCTTCGACCCCGCCTCTATCCGACCGTCGCCCAGCTGGGCCTCGACGCGCGCGGTGCCGCCGCTGGGCGATGATGAGGACATGAAACTCCGTCTCTTCCTCGAGCCCCAGCAGGGCGCCACCTACGACAGCCAGCTTGGCGTCGCCCGAGTTGCCGAGGCTGAGGGCTTCGACGCCCTCTTCCGCTCCGACCACTACCTCAAGATGGGCGGCGTCGACGGTCTGCCTGGTCCCACTGATGCCTGGATCACCCTGGCCGGCCTCGCTCGCGAGACCTCGACCATCCGCCTCGGAACCATGGTGACCTCGGCCACCTTCCGGCTCCCCGGGCCGCTGGCCATCTCGGTCGCCCAGGTCGACGCCATGAGCGGCGGGCGGGTCGAGCTCGGCCTCGGGGCAGGCTGGTTCACCGAGGAGCACGCCGCCTACGCGATACCGTTCCCCGATCTCGCCGAGCGATTTGACCGGCTCGAGGAGCAATTGGCCATCATCTCGGGCCTCTGGACCACCCCAGTCGCCGAATCATTCTCCTTCCAGGGCGATCACTACCAGCTGGTCGACTCGCCAGCCCTGCCCAAGCCCGTCCAGTCCCCCCGCCCGCCGATCATCGTGGGCGGTGGTGGCCCCAAGCGCACACCGAGGCTGGCGGCCACCTTCGCCGACGAGTTCAACACCCCGTTCCTCCAGCCCGGCGACGCCGCCGCCCAGTTCTCTCGCGTCCGTGAGGCCTGCGAGCGACGCGACCGAGACCCCGCTTCGATGCGCATGTCGTCGGCGATGATCGTCGTGTGTGGCGAGGATGAGGCGACGGTGGCTCGGCGGGCCGCAGCCGTCGGCTGGTCCGTGGCCGACCTCAAGGCCTTCGGCGCCTGTGGCAGCCCGGCCGAAGTAGCCGAGTCCCTCAGCCGCTGGCGAGACGCCGGTGCGGAGACCGCCTACCTGCAGGTCCTCGACCAGAAGGACCTCGACCATGTCCGGCTCATCGGCCGCGAGGTCGCCCCGCTCTTGGCCTAGTCCAAGGTCCGGCCGGCCGAGATCATCCTGGTGGTCGGGCTGGACCCGGGCCGCCGGGATGCCGGGGGCCGTCTGATGATCCAGCGCCCTGGGCGATGACCAGAAGGGCGACCGCAAAGAGGATCGAGATCGCCGCCAACACGAGATGAACGATGCGGAAGCCCAGCGAATGCGTCGTATCGATGAGCATGTTGCGGATCAGTACGGCCCAGACCCATAGCGACCACATCGCGGCAGCTCGCAGGACCCAGACAGCGGCACGACTCATGCTCGCAGCGTAGGCGTCACCGCCTCGTCCCTCTGCTCCGAGGGCGAATCGGCAGCGGCTCAGCGGAGCTGGTCGAAGAGGCTCAGCATCTGGTCCGTCGCCACCGACCAACGGCGGAGCTTCGAGCGCTCGAGCGCCTCGGCGCCGAGACGCCGGCGCAGGCCCGGGTCAGCTGCGAGCTCCTCGAGGGCAGCTGCGATGGCCGGCACCGTGCGATCGACCAGCAGCCCAGCCGCGTTCACCCCGTCGCCGAGGAGCTCTTCGGCGGAGCCCACTCTTGTCGAGACAAGCGCCAGACCGGTGGCCGCTGCCTCGAGCAGGGCCAGAGAATCGGCCTCGTAGTCCGAGGCACACAGAAAGATGTCAGCCGCCTGGTCGAGTCGCTCGACATCTCGGCGGGTCCCGAGGATACGGGCTCGGTCGGCCACGCCTGCACCAATCGCTCGGCGACGAGCGCCCTCGACGTCACCCGGCCCGGCAGCCACCAGGGTCACAGAGGGAGCAAGCCGAAGCGCCTCAATCGCCAGGCCAAGACCCTTTCGTTCGAAGTCCCCTCCGACAAAGAGCGTCACGACCGCCTCGGTCGGGATCTCGAGCTCCCGGCGCACCGCGGCGCCGACCTCAGGGTCTGGATGGAAGCGGCCGGGATCGACGCCATTTGGGGTCACCGCCACCGGCACCGTGGGATAGAACCGCTCGACCTCGGAGGCGGTGACCGCCGACACCGCAGCGGCCAGTCCGAGGCGGCCAGCTCGGTAGACATAGCGCTCGGCCCGCAGCGCCAAGAACCGAAGCAGTCCCGAGTTCACTCGTCGCAGCAGTGGGAGCCCCGGCGGAGCCAACCGGCCCTGACGGGCGTCGACGATGGCGGCCGAGAGCGTGTGGATGCTGGCGACCGAGATTCGGTTGGCCACGATCGCTCCGCAGGTGTGGATGATGTCTCCGCCCCGCCGCAGCCGGTGCAGCAGCAGGCTGGCCACCACGAAGAATGCTGCGAAGCGCAGCGGTGCCGGGGTGGCCGGGACCCGCACCCGGATGAATTCGACGCGCCCGACGAGACTCGGATCGAGCCGACTCGTCACGGCCACCACCCGAACGCGATCGAGCATCTCTGTGATCAGACGTACGTGAACCGTCTCCATCCCGCCGTCGGTGGCGACGAGGGAGTGGGCGACCACGATCACCCGAGGGCGCACCTCGCCGTCAGCTGCGGTCTGCATCGACGAAGCGTACCGAAGTGTCGGTCAGGCTGGTGGCGAGGGTGGCACGCCGGTCTGACCAAGGAGGATCTGGGTGCTGGCAGGGACCGATTGCGAGCGGCCGTGGACATGGCTGAACTCCACCGTGACCCGTCGCCCGACGAGGATTGCGGCCAGGCGGCCACTGGTGGCGAGGCCCCGCTCACCATGATGCCCGAAGGGCACCTCGTCGATGGGATGTGCCCTGGCCACAGCGCACTGGTCGGTCGATGTCCCTAGGTCTCGAGGGAACGCACGGCGTCGGCCACCGCCAACGGGTCATCACGGATGACGAGGTGGCCCTGACCGGCAAGCTCAACGTAGCGACTCGAATCGATTCGCTCCGCCAGGTCTCGACCGGCGGCAGGCAGCACGAGGGTGTCGGCGTCACCTTGGAGCACGACGGTCGGACAGCCCACCAGCGAGGCGGCCGCCCGCACCTCGGCAGCGGTGGCCACCAGCTCGCGCTGCTCAGCCAGGAAGGTCGTGCGATCCTCGAGAACCGAAAGCGTCGGAGTGACCGGAACATTGCCCTGCAGTGATCGAAAGGGGCCGATCTTGGCAGCCAGCGGGCCAAGCAGTCCGTAGGCCGCCAGCGAGCCAGCCGACAGCACCGACCCGACGAACCGGGCAGCCAGGATCCGATCGGTTAGCTCGACGGACCCTTGGCCCCCCACGGAGGCCACGAGGACGAGGCCGCCGACCACATCAGGGTGAAGCGTGGCCATGAGCAGGGCAATCGCTCCACCGAGGCTGTGACCGACGACGATGGCCGGCGCCCCCGCCCGCTCTCGCAGCAGCGCAGCGAACCGGTCTGCCTGATGGCCGAACGATTCCGGGCCGAGTGCCGACCGGCCATAGCCGGGGCGGTCCGGGCAGAGCGTCCGATGGTCATCCCAGAGCAACTCGGCCACCGGCGTCAGGTGATCGTGGGTTCCGGGCTGGCCATGGAGGAGCAGGACACAGGTCCCTGCTCCCCGATCGGCCACGAAGAGCCCGGGGGCAGTGAGCTCGCTCAGCTGATGTTGACCAAGGCCTTGCGCACCCCGCGCACCTGGCCCTGCGACCAGACGACGTCGTCAGGGTCGGCAAGGGTGAAGGTGCTGAAGTGAGCCAGGAACTCCTCGATGGCGATCCGCATCTCCATGCGGGCCAGGTTCGATCCCAGGCACCGGTGGATGCCGAGGCCGAAGGCGGCGTGGCGGTTGACCTTCCGGTCGATGATCACCTTGTCGGCATCCTCGAAGACCTCCGGGTCGCGATTGGCCGCGGGGAACGAGAGCAGGATCCAGTCGTCCTTCTTCATCGGGCACCCGTTGAAGTCGAAGTCCTCCTTGACCAGGCGCGCCATGTTCACCGGGGCGAAGGCCCGGAGGAACTCCTCGATGGCCAAGGTCATCAGCTCGGGGTCGTGGCGGAGCCGCTCGGCCTCGTCCGGGTGCTGGGCGAGATACCAGAGCGACGAGCCGATGGCCGACCACGTGGTGTCGATGCCGGCCACGATCAGCAGCACCATGGTCCCGAAGACGTGCTCAGGGGCGAGCTTCTGGCCTCCGATCTCCGCGTTGAGGAGGAAGTCCGTGAGGTCGCCGCGCGGGTGCTCCACGTGGTCCATCAGCTGCTTCTCGAAGTAGATCCGGACCGGCTCGAACATCTCGATCCGCTCCTCGACGGGAGCGTCGACCGCCTCGAGCACGATATGGACGAACTCACGGAAGAGCTCCTCGTCCTCCGGCGGGAAGCCGATCATGTGGGCGATCACCAGCGTGGGGATGTGCTCGGCGTAGTCGGCCGAGATGTCGATCTGGCTGGCGTCGGCGAAGGGTGCCAGCAGCCGACGGCAGAGGGTGCGCGTGAACTCGTTGTACGGCTCGATCGACTTCGGGCTGAACGCCGGCTGCATTAGGCGCCGAGCCATGGCGTGGAACGGCGGGTCCGAGGAGATGGGGGGGGCCACGCCCATCGGGGCCGGCGGCGCGTCCTCGCCGGGCCGGCCGTTGCCGATCACGACCGTGCGCGACGTGAAGTGCTCAGTGTCGTGGGCGATGGCCGAGACGTCGGCGTAGCGGGTGGGCAGCCACGCGCCGCCGTAGCGCTCGGTGTGGGCCACCGGGCAGGTCTCGCGCAGCTCGTCCCAGATCGGGAACGGGTTGGCGACCCACGTCGGGTCGGTGTGGTCGAAGTCCGTCGCGAAGTCCTCGACGGGCGGCTTGGAGATGGTCATGTCGTGTTCCCCCACTACTCGGTGATCTCGATGGCGTACTCAGGGCAGTTGGCCTCGGCGAGCCGGGCGGAGTCCTCCAGGCCGGCGGGCACCGTGCCGTCGCCGATCACGACCCCCTGCCCGAGGTCGTCCGAGTCGAACAGCTCCGGTGACTGCCCGAAGCAGCGTCCGTGCCCCTGGCACTTGTCCGGGTTAATGGTGACCTTCATTGCAGCACCTCCTCGCTGATAAAATGAGACTAATCCTGTCAGACTGTCTCATCAAGCCGCAGCCGAGGCGACTGCCCTCAGGCGGCGCGCCCAGAGCTCAGGTCGTAGCTGCTGCTGACTGGGGTGGTCCAGGTCCGCAGGTTGCTGTCCAGCTGGCTGCGCGTGATGACCAGCTTGACATAGGTCAGCTCGATGGCGTCTTCAAGCCCGCCGTTCGCACTTTGCGTCGAGGACGTCGCGAACCCGGACACCATCACGTCGCTCAGGACGAGGAACTCTGCGGCGCCACCGCCACAGGGCGTCGTGGTGATGGTCACCGTCGCCAGATGGCGACGGCTCGCAAAGTAGCTGAACAGCGCCACACCGTCGTTGGACTTCAGGAGGCTGAGGTGCAACGGCCCGACGACGATCCGCGAACCAGCGCCCGAAGCGTTCGAGGCCGACGACTGGCTCGATCCCGTCAGGCTCCAGTCGCTGATCGGGTCGTAGCTCGCACCGAGGCCAGAAGTCGTGCCGGCCGAGGTGATGCCCGGGATGTTCAGGTAGTAGTCCTCGGTGATCCTGGACGGCGGGAAACTCGAGCAGCTCACGGGGGCGGCCGTGGTGGTGGTCGGCCTGGTCGTGCTCGTGGTCGTGCTCGTGGTGGCCTTGGTCGTGATCACCGGCAGCGTCGACGTGGTCGGCCCTGCGAGCGCCACGCCGGCGACGCCGATCCCGCCAACGGCGATCACTGCCGCCGCCGCGAGGAGCAGGCCGGAGCGGCGCCGGCGCTCTCCCCAACTGCCATCCTTGTGAGGGTCGCCCATGTCGGCCTACTAATGTCAGGGCGACCACCGCCGCCCAATGGAAGTCTCGGGACGGGCGAGGCCCCCGTCTAGTGGCGAAGGGCCCTAGTGGACCTTGCGGTCGAGGCCCTCCCAGAAGGGCTCGCGCAGCTTGGCCTTCTGCAACTTCCCCGTTGCCGTCCTCGCCAGCTCGTCGCGGAAGAGCACCCGACGCGGGATCTTGTACCCGGCCAGGTGCTCGCGGGCGAAGGCCACGATCTCGTCGGCACCCACCTCGGAGCCGTCGGTCACGACGAGGGCGGTCACGAGCTCGCCCCACTGCTCGTCAGGGATCCCGATGACCGCCACCTCGCGGATGGCCGGATGATGGAGGAGCGCGTCCTCGACCTCGATGGACGAGACGTTCTCCCCGCCGGTGATGATGACATCCTTCTTCCGGTCGGTGATGCTGAGATACCCGTCAGCCGAGATGCTCCCACCGTCACCGGTGTGGAACCACCCGCCCTCGAGGGCCTCCTCGGTGGCGGCGTGGTTGTCCCAGTAGGCCTCGAGCACGGTCGAGGAACGAGCCAGGACCTCACCGTCTGGCGAGAGATCGAGCGCCGTGCCCAGCGAGGGTGTCCCGGCCCGGCCGAGCAGTCGAGCTCGCTCATTCGGGGTGAGGTCGTCGTATTCCGCCCGTCGCCGGTTCATCGTCAGGAGGGGCGAGGTCTCGGTGAGCCCGTAGATCTGGATGAACTCCCAGCCAAGCGTCATCTCGACTGCTTCGATCACGGTGGTGGGCGGTGGCGCACCAGCCACAACGACCCGCACGCGGTCCCGGCCCGGGATCGGTCCCTCCCATTCGGCCGCCGCCTCGAGGATCATCGAGATCACTGCCGGGGCTCCGCAGAGCAGGGTCACGCCGTGTTCGTCGATCCGACGGAGGATCTCGGCTCCGTCGACCTTGCGAAGCACGATGTGCGACCCACCCATGCCCGTCAGACCGAAGGGCACACCCCAGCCATTGACGTGGAACAGCGGCAGGGTGTGCAGATAGATGTCGCGGTCGGACACGCCGAGATGGAGCGAGAAGGTCACGGCGTTGATCCACAGGTTCCGGTGGGTCAACTGCACACCCTTGGGCCGAGCCGTGGTCCCAGAGGTGTAGTTGATGGTGGCGGTGGCCGCCTCGTCTCGCGTCCAGGGCTCGGGGGTCCGTCCGAGGCCGTAGACGAGGTCGTCATCGTCGCCGAGCACCACCACCCGGGGGTGCCCGATGCCCGCCACGTGGTTGACGAGCTCGGGGTCGACGAGGAGCACCTCGGCACCGGAGTGCTCGACGATGTAGGCAATCTCCTCCTCGACCAGCCGGAAGTTGATCGGTACCAGCACGCGGCCCGACCCGCAGACCCCGAAGAATGACAGCAGCATCCGCGCCGAGTTCTGCGAGATGATCGCCACTCGGCCACCGACGGGCACACCGAGGTAATCAAGCCAGGCCGCGTGCCCGCGAGATCGCTCCGCAAACTCCGTCCAGGTCAGATCCCCGAGCGATGGTGCCGGCTGATCGGCCTCGTCGATGACGGCCACCCGGTCGCCGTAGGCCACCTCGGCACGGGTTAGGAAGTCATTGATGACGAGGGGGGTCTCCACCAGTCGCTCCTGTACGGGTGATCGGGGTCAGTCGCCGCTGAGGGCCATGGTAGCGGCGAGGTGACCGACGACCGCTTCGAGTGCGCGGTCGGCGGCCGGCAGCATCCCGACCTGGAGCGAGAAGTCATGCCACATCCCCAGAGCAACCGACAACGTGGCCGCTTCACCGATACCCGTCGCCAGCCGCGCTGCATCGGGGGCCAAGATGTCATCGGTCCCGCCCTGGATGAACACTGGTGGGAGACCCTCGAGTGCTCCGAGCAGGGGGGACACTCGGGGATCTTCGAGTTGGCCAGGCGCATAGGCGACGGCCGCGGCAGCCAACCACTCGGGACTGAGCAGGGGGTCGCGCCGGACAAGGCTGCGGTCCGCTCGGCGATCGACGGTCAGGTCGAGCCACGGCGAGACCAGCACCACCGAGCCGGGTACGGACTCGCCTCGAGCCACCCGTTGCTGCACGACACCGAGCGCCAGGTTGGCCCCCGCAGAGTCGCCGCACACCGCCACCGACGCAGGAGGAAAACGAGTCAGCACGTCGGCCACGACCTCATAGGCATCATCAAAGGCTGCCGGAAAGGCGTACTCCGGTGCCAGCCGGTAGTCAGGGAGGATCGCCTCAAGGCCGAGCCGGAGCGCCAAGGCGCCGACCCACCCCCGACCCAGCGCCGGAGAACCGACCGTGAAGCCGCCACCGTGAAAATGCACGAGGGTTCCCTCCGGCGTCCGGCTCGACGGAGTCAGCACCTCGACGGGTACCCCGGCGACAGCGTCAGTGGACAGCTCAAGGCCCGCAGGGGGCTTGCTCGAGGCCGCCACACGGTTGAGCCGTCGACGCTGAACTTCCCAGGACAGACCGTGGTTGAAGACCATGCGCCGCATGAGGCGGGCTGAGCCTCGGGCAATCCCAACGGGCAGGGTGGGTGGCTTCATGCCGGCACCGGCGAAGGAGCAGGTCGCACGTCGTAGTCGAGCAGGGTTGGGTCCTTCAATGCCTGCCGGTACTTTCGGGTCGGCATGGGCCAGTTGTTCGTGTTCCGGCCGTTCGCCGTGTACCAGCTGTTGCAACCTGTGACCCAGGCGGTCGATGCGCTCTCGGACTCGATCATCGACTCCCATCGCTCCTCGGATGAGGCCAGGACCTCGAGCGTTGCCATCTCGGCATGGCGCGCCGCCGAGAGCAGACCGGTGATGTACGTGGCCTGGGTCTCGAGCATGTAGATGATGGAATTAGCCCCCAAGTTGGTGTTTGGACCATAGAGCAGGAAGAGGTTCGGGAAGCCCGATACGGCGACGCCGCCGTAGGCCGTGGCCCCGTCTCTCCAGCGCTCGTTGAGGTCGATGCCATCGCGGCCCGTCACCGTCATGGGGGTGAGGAAGTCGGTGGAACGAAAACCCGTGGCGTAGATCAGCACATCAAGATCGTGATGGACCCCATCGGCCGTGGTGACCCCGGTGGCATCGATCGACGCGATGGCCGGCGTGACCATCTCGACGTCGTCACGTACCACCATGGAGTACCAGTCGTCGGCGATCAGTGCTCGCTTGCAGCCCAACGCGTAGTCCGGCGTGCAGACCTCGCGCAGTGCCGGGTCCGAGACTTGGGACTCCATGTACTTGCGCCACTGGGCCTTGATGCGTCGGCGCATCTTGACATTGCCGAGGATGGAGGAGCCGAACAACTCGTTGAGGGCGAAGTTCTTCGCCCGGGCCGGCAACTGTGCCTGCGGAAGCATCGTGTAGAGCCGCTTCTTCCACGTCGGCGTCTCCGGGTCGGGCTTGGGCAGCACATAGGGCGCGGAGCGCTGGAAGATGGTGGTCGCCCGAGCCGCCTTGGCAACTTGGGGGCCGAACTGGATAGCGCTCGCCCCTGTGCCGATAATTCCGACTCGCTTGGCCTCAAGGTCCACAGAGTGGTTCCAACGGGCCGAGTGGAAGGCCGGACCGGCGAAGGACTCAACCCCGTCGACCGAAGGGAAAGCCGGCTGATTCAGCTGTCCCACTGAGGACACCACCACCCGAGCATCCACGGTGGTCCCGTCAGCGAGGCCGATGGTCCAGCGGCCGGCATCATCGGCATAGGCCAAGGTCTCGACCATGGCACCGAAGCGGATCAGGGGCCGCAGGCCGAAGACATCGACCACCTCCTCGATGTACTCGAGGATCTCGGCCTGCTGGGGGTACTTGCGCGTCCACACGTGCGGGTGAAATGAATACGAGTAAAGCGCCGAGGTCACGTCGCAGGCCGCGCCAGGGTAGGTGTTGTCTCGCCAGGTGCCCCCAACGCGATCGGCTGACTCGAGGATCACGACGGGGCCGATGCCGGCCTTCTGCAGGGTGACTGCCATGGCCAGCCCCCCGAATCCTGATCCGATGATGGCGACGTCGACCTTCTGCACCGAACCCTCCTCCCCAATGTCGGTCTCTTGACCGTAGCCCCCGAGCCCGCACGCTCGCCTGCCGGAAACTCAGCCGTCCTGGTCCGCGGCGTCGATCTCTTGGCGGCTGATCCCGAGCATGAACAGGACTGCGTCGAGATAGGGCACCGACAGCGCAGTATCGGCTGCTTCGCGCACGATGGGTCGAGCGTTGAAGGCGATCCCGAGACCGGCCACCTGGAGCATGTCGATGTCGTTGGCACCATCGCCGACCGCCACCACCTGGCTCACGGGCACGCCCTCTTCGGCCGCGAAGCGGATCAGTGCCTCGGCCTTGGCTTGGCGGTCGATGATGGGTCCCACCAGGCCGCCGGTGGCCACCCCATCGACCACCTCGAGCTCGTTGGCGGCCAGGTGATCAATGCCGAGCTCAGCCAGGAGTGGCGCGATGACCTGGGTGAATCCGCCCGAGACCACCGCCGTCAGATAGCCCAGGCGCTGCAGGGTCCGAAGGAGAGTCCTCGCTCCGGGCATCAGCTCGAGCTCGGCCGCCACGCCCTCGATCTCGGCGACGGCCAAGCCGGCCAGGAGCGACACCCGTTCGGCGAGGGCCTCGGCAAAATCGAGGTCACCGGCCATGGCGGCCTCGGTGATCGCCGCGACGCGTTCCTCGATGCCCAGCCGGGCGGCCAGCTTGTCGATGACCTCGCCCTTGAGCAGGGTTGAATCGGCATCCATGACGATGAGCCGCTTGGCCCGACGATGGAGTCCGGCGCGCTGCACGGCGATGTCAAGCGATTCGGTCACCGCCACCTGGCCCAGCTCCGTGCGCAGGTGCTCAGGATGGGAGCCTCGCACCAGCAGTTCATACGCCTGCACTGGACGATCGGCGAGGCGCACGATGCGCTCGACGTCACCGCCGCACGCCGCGATGGTCGAGAACACCGCACCGAGGCTGCCCGGCTCGATGACTCGGGAGACCAGGGTCACGAGGAGCCGGCGACCCTCTGCCTCGACGCGTTCGGTGGACGAGCTGATCTCGATGCTGAGCGAGTCATCGGCATCGATCGATGTCCGGGCGATGGCTTCGGCGAGCTCACCTCGGGTGGCTGATGAGTGGAGCTGGACCTCGATGCACAGCACCAGATGGCCGCGGATGGTGATCTGGCCGATATCGGTGATCTCTGAGGTCACCGCCGTCACCGCGCCGAACAGCTCGCCGGCCAAGCCCGGTCGGTCCCGCCCCGAGATGGTCAGCAGGAAGCGGTCATCGGGCACGGTCTGAGGTTACGCCTCACCCGGTGCCAGGTCGGCGCTCCCTCGGACCCAGCCCTCACCGTCGACCCAGCGGCGCAGGATCCGCGCCGGTACGCCACCGATGACGCAGCAGTCCGGGAACTCCCCGGACACCACCGCCCCAGCCGCCACCACGGTGTTGCGGCCGAGGGTCGTGCCGGGCAGGATCACCGCGTTGGCCCCAAGCCAGCTCCCGGCGCCGATCGACACGGCCGCCTCGACCGGCCACTGGCGGCCGATCGGAGCCTCAACGTCGTCATAGGTGTGGTTCTGATCAGTGATGTAGACGTACGGGCCCGTCATGATGTCGTCACCGATGGTGATCGACCAATGGCCGACGATGTGGCTGCCACGGCCGATGATGCAGCGCGAGCCGATCGAGACCACCGGATCCGTCACCATCTCCTGGGTGGGCGACATCCCGGCCGTGATGGCCACATTGGGGCCAATCATCGTGTCCTCGCCGACGGAGATGTAGCGCTCGTTGTAGATCACGCCCTGGGGGCTGAGCAGCGCCGTCCCGCGACCGAACGACTTGAACCCCTCGGCCATGGCATCGGTGGGACCGACCATCGCGAGCTCAGCGGAGGCCTCTCGGCTCCAACGGATGAGTCGACCAAGGCCGCTCCGCACCGGTCCCGGCAGGCGACGGACGACGGTCATGGCAACCACGCTACCGAAGGGCGAGCCCGTCGTGACAACTCGAACGCCATCAAGCACCGGTATCGTTGGGCAGATGAGCGCCGCTCCCTTCTCCCGCCGGCGGCTGCTCGCAGGCGGAGGCATCTTGGCAGCGAGCGGTGCGCTCGCTGCCTGCGGGTCGGGAACCACACGTGTCCCACCGGCCTCGGCCCCAACTGACGATCCCTGGGTCTCGCCTCGCACCGCCGTCATCCGCGGGGTGCGGGTACCGACAGCCGACTGGGGCACCGCCGTTATCGACGGCGTCCGTGTGGCGGTCGCCGACTGGGTGATCGCCGAGAACCGTCGGCCTGGGACCCTCGACTGGATCCTTGGTGGCTACCCCCCCGCAGGCCAGCACCTTGAGGGCTTCGCCTCGGCCACGTCGGTGGCCACCGGCGGCAAGGTTGACCTGATGGTCAACTGCACCGACACCTCGTATCGCATCGAGGCCTATCGGATGGGGTTCTACCAAGGCTATGGCGGCCGGCTGATCGCCAAGAGCCCCACCCTCAAGGGTGTCGTCCAGCCACCGGCGAAGGTCGACGCCACCCATGGAACCGTCGAATGCCCCTGGAATGTGTCGTGGACCGCCAATCTGCGAGGCTGGCCACCGGGGATGTACCTGTTCCGGCTCATCTCAGCGAGCAACTGGCAACAGTGGATTCCCTTCGTGGTTCGTCAGGTCAATGAATCGACGAGCGCCTATGTCCTCATGAGCGCCGTCACGACGTATCAGGCCTACAACGCCTGGGGCGGCTGGAGCCTCTACAAGGACGAGTCCGGAGCGGCCTCAAAACGCGCCTCGATCGTGTCGTTCGACCGGCCCTATCTCCAGAGTTGGGAGCAGGGCGCCGCTGACTTCTTCGGCAACGAATTCCCGGTGCTCTATGACATGGAGCGCCACGGTCTCGACCTCGACTACTGGACCGATATCGATCTGCACCTTCGCGGTGAGCTCCTCAAGAACCACCAATCGCTCTGGTCCACCGGCCATGACGAGTACTGGTCATCTGAGATGCGCGACCATGCCACCGTGGCCACCAAGGCAGGCACCAACCTGGCCTTCCTCGGGGCCAACGCCATCTACCGCAAGATTCGTCTCGCCCCCTCGAGCTTCGGAGCGGCGCGCACCGAGATCTGTTACAAGTCGACCGCCGATCCAGTGACCGCCTCGAACCCTGCTGCGTCGACCGTCGAGTGGGGGTCACCGCCGGTGAACATGCCTGCCTGCGAGCTCACCGGCTCGACCTACATCTCCATCAGCGCTGACGATGACCTCACCATCACCGACCCTCAGGGCTGGTTTTGGAAAGGCGCCGGTGTCAGGGAGGGCCAGCACCTCTCCAAGGTCGTCCAGGGGGAGTACAACCGCTACATCCCCGGCCAGTCAGGCCCGAGCAGCGTCCAGCTCTTCGGCCACTCACCCGTCACCAAGCAGGGCAGCTGGAGCGACATCACCTACATCACCCGACCCTCGGGCGGGGGCGTGCTGTCGACCGGCATGGCCTCGTGGGTCTACAAGATGTCGAATTCGTCAACCATCCCGGCGCCCATGGTTCCCGATCCCATCCCCGGGATCACCCCCATCCTCCTGCGCTCGATGCTCAACCTCTACGGTCTCTTCGGAACCGGGCCAGCGTCGGCAACGCAGCCCGCACAGTCAAATTGGAAGAACTACTACCGCTAAGGCCGGGATCCCCCGGCCGCCAAAGGAGCACCACGACGTGACCGCAACGACGACGACCAAGATCATGAAGGCCACTGCGCTCCTGAGCGCCGGAGCGCTGCTCCTCGGCGCCTGCTCGTCGTCACCCAAGAAGCCCAAGAAGAAGGCTGCTGCGACCACGACGACCACCAGAGCGCCAGTGTGTGCGCTCACCGGTGCCCCATCGCCGCTTGGCGCCATCCCGCAGCGCAGCGCCCTCGCCGCAAAGGTCGACAACTACCAAGATGCCCGGCCCCAGAGTGGCCTCGACAAGACTGACATCGTCTTTGAAGAGCCCGTCGAGGGCGGCATCACCCGCTACAACGCAATCTTCCAGTGTGACAATGCCGACTCCATCGGCCCGATCCGCTCGGCCCGCCAGATCGACATCGGCATCCTCGGCCAGCTCGGCTACCCACCTCTGACCCACGTCGGCGGGATCAATCCCGTGCTCGAGAACATCGGAGCCGCCGGCATCCCCAACCTCGATCTTGGGAACTTTCCGAGCGCTATCACCCATCTGACGACCCGATACGCGCCGTACAACACGTACACCTCGACCGATCAGCTCTATGCCATCGTTCCGGCGGGCACCCCGAACACTCCGCCAGCTCCGATCTACAGCTACTCACCCACGGCCCCGACGGGGACTGCGATCACGAGCGTCCACGTGCCGTTCTCCGGCAACTCCGATGTCACCTGGACCTGGGCAGCCAGCCAGAACGCTTGGCTCCGCTTCTACAACGGCACCGTGGCCGACAAGAATGCCGACGGCGTGCAGAACCAGGCCGCCAACGTGATCGTCCAGACCGTGCACCTCACCTACGGCCCGTGGCTGGAGAACTCTGAGGGTGGTCTCGAAGTCCAAGCAGTCCTCTCTGGTACGACCGGTCCGGCCATCGTCTTCCGCAACGGCATTCAGGTCAACGGCACCTGGAGTCGTGATGCGGCGACGTCGCCCACCATCTTCAAGGACGCCGCCGGCGCCGTCATCTCGATGGCCCCCGGTCGCACCTGGGTTGAGCTGGTCCCCGATACCGTGTCAGTCACCTCGGTTCCCAACCCCACCCAGCCGACGACGAGCACGTCCACCACGATCAAGAAGAAGTAGTCCGACTGCCGGCCTCCCGGCGACATCGTGACGCGACAAGGCCCCGCTCCTGCGTGGAGCGGGGCCTTGTCGCAGGGCTGAGCGCGAGGTGGCTCAGTCCATCGTGATCGGCAGGTCGTCGGCATCCACGGTCTCCAAGACGACGGCCTCCTCTTCCTTCGGAGCGAGGTGCTCGCGCACTCGCTGGTCGATCTCTGCCATGAGCTGCGGGTTCTCCCGCAGGAAGTTCTTGACGTTCTCGCGACCTTGGCCGAGCTGCTCGCCCTCATAGGTGAACCAGGCTCCGGCCTTCTTCACGAACCCGAGGTCCACGGCCACGTCGAGGAGGGACCCCTCGCGGCTGATGCCTTGGCCGTACATGATGTCGAACTCCGCCTGCTTGAACGGCGATCCGACCTTGTTCTTCACGACCTTGCAGCGGGTCCGGTTGCCAACGATCTCCGTGCCGTCCTTGATCTGCTCGACCCGACGAATGTCGATGCGAACCGAGGCGTAGAACTTCAGCGCCCGACCACCGGGAGTGACCTCAGGGGAGCCGTACATCACGCCGATCTTCTCGCGCAGCTGATTGATGAAAATGCAGATGGTCTTCGACTTCGACAGGTTGCCCGTGATCTTGCGAAGTGCCTGGGACATGAGCCGGGCCTGAAGGCCGACGTGGCTGTCGCCCATCTCACCCTCGATCTCCGCTCGTGGGGTCAGCGCGGCGACCGAGTCGATCACCAGCACGTCAATCGCTCCGGACCGGATGAGCATGTCGGCGATCTCGAGCGCCTGCTCACCAGTGTCGGGCTGCGAGATCAGAAGGTCGTCGACGTTGACGCCGATGGCCGCGGCGTACACCGGGTCCATCGCGTGCTCGGCATCGATGTAGGCGCAGGTCCCACCATTGCGCTGGGCCTCGGCCACCACGTGCGTGGCGAGGGTCGTCTTACCCGAGGACTCCGGTCCGTAGATCTCGACGACGCGGCCACGGGGAAGTCCGCCGATGCCGAGCGCCAGGTCGAGAGAGAGGGCCCCGGTCGGGATCGACTCGATACCCAGGGAGACCTTGTCGCCCATGCGCATGATTGATCCCTTACCGAACTGCTTCTCGATCTGGCCGAGGGCCATGTCGAGTGCCTTGTCCTTGTCATCCTGCTGCGCCATCGCTGTCTCTCCTGTCGTGGTTCCGGAGCATCGCTCCGGCATCGTGTTCATCTGGCGTCGGCACCCTACGGAAAGGGTGTCTCACGTGATCGTGGCCACCCTAATACGAACACGTGTTCGTGTGGGTGGATCCCGACGACCTCAGCCCAACGGTCGGCCTCGCTCAGGCAAGCGACGAGCTTCACGCAAAGGGGGCGATGAGGCGATGGTCGTAGATCGAGCCGTCGGGGCCCGGCTCCGAGACAATGAGGGCGAGAGACATCGGGCGAACGAGACCCACGATGGGGACACCGATCAGGGCATCGGGGATCGAGGTCCCACTGCGGCGGCGGGCCAGGGTGAGATGGCCGAAGTACGGGTGATCTCGTGGGCCGAGGCCGACATCGAATTCGTCGAGGACCTGGTCCACCAGCCGTGCGAGATCCTCGGCCCCCCGGGCGGGGACCACGAGCGTGCCATCGCGGCCGAGCACTTCCGTGGTGGGACCGAGCTCGAGAACCGGTGCGGTGGATCGGAGCGCCACCTCACGAGCCACCTCGTCGAGTTGGGCGATCAGGTCCTCGTGCAAGGTGGCCGTGTAGCGCACCGTCACGTGCAGGCGTTCGTCCGGCTCCCAGCGCACCCCATCGATCTCGGGCCGAGGGTGGTCCCGGAGCATGGCCACGGCCTCAGCATCAGGAAGGAGGCCGAGGAAGATACCCATGTCAGTCGAGGATTGACTGGTAGACCAGCTGGCTGAGCTGCGAGCGAATCGGATGGGTGCCGCTCGGGAGCAACTGCGTGAAGAACGAGACCTCCAGCTCCTCCGCCGGATCGACCCAGAAGGCTGTCGACGCGGCGCCACCCCAAGAGATCGACCCTTCGGTGGTCGGGACCCGGCTCGGCGTGGCGTCCTGCACAACGGCAAACCCGAGACCGAATCCCACGCCTGCATAGTTGACCTCGCTGAACGAATCGTCGGCCATGGCCAGCAGGTCAGCCCCGCCCGGGAGATGGTTCCTCGTCATGTAGGCCAGCGTTCGTGGCGACAGGAGTCTGACCCCTTCGGATGCTCCGCCGCCGAGCAGCATGGCCGTGAACCGGCGGTAGTCGGCGGCAGTCGAGACAAGGCCGCCCCCGCCCGAGAGCATCTTCGGAGGACGGAGTGCGTAGTCCCCCATCTCTGGGACCGCCACCGCAGCGAGGTCGTGGCCGAAATCCGGAATGTAGAGCTGAGCGAGGCGACCAGACGCCGAGGCTGAGCAGGAGAAGGCGGTCTCGTCCATGCCCAGTGGATCGAGTACCAGTCGGCGCAGCGCCACGTCGAGCGACTCCCCAGTCAGGACCTCGATGAGGCGGCCGAGGACGTCGGTGGCCACTGAGTAGTTCCACGAGGTTCCGGGATCGAAGAGGATGGGGAGCTCGGACCAGTCCCGACAGGCCTGAGCGATATCGGCACCGCCCGGAGCACCGAAGTCGTAGCCGGCATTGCGGTAGATCTCGTCAACGGCGTTCTCATGCTGGAAGCCATAGGTCAGCCCCGCCATGTGGGTCATCAGGTGCCAGATCCGGATCGGCTCGAGCGCCGGGCGGGTTTGGGGGTGCTCGGCGCTACCACCCACGAAGACCTGCGGGGCCTCAAAGCACCCGAGGTACGGGGCGATCGGATCGTTGAGCTCGAAGGAGCCCTCCTCCCACAGCCGCATGATGGCCACCTGGGTGATCGGCTTGGTCATCGAGTAGATCCGGAACACCGTGTCGGCGGTCATGGCGAGGCCCGCCTCGCGGTCACGATGGCCACCCATCCCGACATAGGCAACCTCACCTCGTCGGGCCACTACCGCCAACCATCCGGCCAGGCGGCCATCATCGACATAGGTGTCGAAGTGCCGGGTGATCCGCTCAAGGCGATCAGCATCAAGCCCGACGCCTTCTGGCTCAGTCGTGGTCGTGATGGCGCTCATCGGTCCCCCCTTGTACTGCCCCGCATCGTACCGAGGTTCGTCGGCCACCGCAGCCACGCTCACCACAGCCGGCGCATCAAATCGACCGCTGCTGCCCCGAGGACCACATCGAGGAC
>Ga0209499_1000856_pt1 | contig 22147 bp, 39 predicted proteins | sample C_130208_EF_Meta_FD_187306 | JGI IMG/M metagenome (GOLD analysis project Ga0209499, IMG submission 187306) | Freshwater microbial communities from Lake Croche, Canada to study carbon cycling - C_130208_EF_MetaG (SPAdes) (version 2) | ecosystem: Environmental > Aquatic > Freshwater > Lake... | reverse complement strand
AATTGACGGTCCTGATACAAGTTATTGATCCAGCTCAATATATCGGGATCGTTAAGACACGCGATATTTTTTCTCCACTTGTCGGACTCGTTCATGGCTGTTGCAAAAGTCACCTTAGTCATCGTGCTCTTCAATTTCAATCACCGGTAGAGACCTCTCCATCAACCCAGTGACCACGAAACAGAGAATTCCAAAAGAGATGGCGACTGCTGAGAGACCAAAAATAATATCAAATACCATTGATCAAAAAACGCACCTCATCCTTATTTAGAATAAGACCACATGGACAATGCCAAAAGAGTAATACCTGTAGTCCCAATGAAAACAGTTCTAAAAAAGTTTCTATTTCTGAACTGAGTATCGATAGTGACTAGGATCTGGGATTCAGGATCATGAACTATACGCAAACTTTCGTGCCTGTATCGACACATAGGACAATCTAGTTTAAGTTTCATGCATTTTATGATGCATTCGAGATGAATCATCTTTTTGCAACACCCGAGAGAAACGATAGAGCCTTGTAAACTGTCCGCGCATATAGGACATTCTTCCATATTAGAGACAACACTCTTTTTTTTTAATAAATGTTCTTCATAAGCGACCCAGAGTTTAGCCGGGGTCTGGAGAAACGGCAAAGAATAAACGAGACTGGGGAGAATTGTTATCTTCATGAAGATGGGTCAGTCACTCGTGATGAGGACAAGATCATCAAGGTTCAGAGAATTTGGAAGGAGCGGGTCTATTCTCCACCTGGGACGGTGTTCGGCCCGAGGGGTAAAATGTATCAAAAATGTCTACTCGAGTTCAACCTCTATTGTCGCAGACCAGTTCAACCCATTGTTGTCCAAGATATTCCCGAAACGATCGATAAATGAATAATTCAAGTGATTTATACGAGAGTTGTAGTTGACCTGGATCTTTTGCTCGTTCTGGGAGTATTCGTCCCAATAGATTACGTTGTTGGCAACGTTGCTCAGAGGAATTTTGAATGTAATTTTATAATTCTCGTCAGAACACGGACCTATATTTTCTATAAACATTGAAATATACGTATCCCAATTAAAAGTGGTAGTATAAGTTGCCGTATACGTTGACGAATTTATGGGTGACTGAACAAAGCCCAGGAGGGCCATGAGGCTATTTGGGTCAACTGTCAAAGATCGAGTTCCTCCTCCGGCTGGAGTGAAAACAAGTAAAGTTCCTGACAGTCTAAACGTTCCTATAGAAGACATAGCGGCACCACCTACAAGAGTCGCTGCATTAAGTGCAACAAGTCCGGTGTAGTTTCCTGGAGTTACGTAATAGGTCGTTCCATTTATTGTAATAGAATTGGTCCCTGGACGGACATTATAGAAACCGATAGGAATTTGAGCGTTCTTGAGACTGATCGATCGGCAAAATCTATTGCGCGACACAAGGTTATAAGTTCCTGTAAATACGTTATTATTTTGTAGTGATACTACCGGCATCGAAGACGTAATATCTGAGGTCGTCGCGGTATCGATATGTATCTGAATTCTTTCCATTATATTATATAGATAAAATAATAATGACTCTGTTGCATCTTGATACGTCAAATTCCAGACAGGTCGTAAAGATTCAGGGAAATCCTTATAACATATCCATAAAACTTATAGGAAACTATAGAGATATTAAAGACATTGAGCTCGTCTCAGCAGAAACACCAGGTTTAACTTTTCAGAAAAATACATTTGTCATTAACGGGAGTGTATATACGGTGCCACCCGGAACATATACCTTGGAAAGTCTGGTATTTGCTATGAATTCTATTCTAGCACCTATTACTTTTAGTATTTCAGGTTCCTCGGTCATAATAACGCCCATACCGGCAGTGGTCATCGCCCTGGCGACAACGACTCTTACACCAATAGTTCCACAATTTTCTTCTGCAGTAAATTCGGGTGGGCTGACCATTGTCAATGGATATATATACGTTGGCGGGGGGAATCCCAGTATCTATGGAAATTATGGTGGAACTATTCAAACAAATGATCAATCGGGTTTCGATTTTGGCACAGATTCTGGATATCTTGTATGTACAAGTGATAGACAACAGTACATTTATATTGATGTATCAGGTTCTATATTGAAATATGATACAGTAAACCAGGGTTATACGGCTAGCATTATCTATTATCTAACATCGATACTAAGTTCCTCAATTACATTATATAATGGAAATGTATATACTGTTAAGAGCCAGACAAGAACTATTTATATAGCTGATGAAAATTTAACGACATATAGAAGTATCACTATTAATTGTCAGCAAAATATAAATGCTATAGCATTTGATTCAGTAGGAAATATGTACATTATTGGGACGGGCGCTGGAGGAGTCGGATACGAATATTTGGCGCCCCCATGGAGTGGTGTGGCGACGACTGTTGCTGGGCCGGCGGGGTGCTGGGGTATCTCTATAGATGTCGATAATACAGTATATACTTCTGGAAATGCCTCACTTAATCAATACAAGAATAACGCTCTTACCAATTCATGGGCCTTTTCAAATATTTCAGGGCATACGATACGGTGTTATATATATAAAGGAATAATGTATGCAGTTGATTTACAGACTGGGTATGTTTATACCATTTCTTAAGGCTAATTCACGGGTCTCGTCCCATATATCAAACTTATATCTCAAGAGACGATCTACAACTCCTTGATTCGATACAGCAACAGAAAAGTGAAGTGCCTGTGAAAGATGTTCTTTCTCTTTCTTTAAACTATATATCTCTAGCCACAGATTGACCTCTCCTTTACCTGCTTTTTTCATCAAATTATCGAGAGCAGTATCCCAGTATGGCACCATAATATAATGTTTTATTTATTTTAGGATGCCGTCTTCTTATGAGGCATACTATATAACTAATAATCAACAATGGAGTGATTTATACACTTTTTCTTTACCGCCCGCAACTTATAGTGCAAAATATGTATATAATTATATACTATCTGGTGAATTACCTAACAACCAGGTTAATACAGGTACTGTAACTATTTTAGCTGATAATTCTTTTACCTTATATGACATTCATAATATTCCAGTCACTGATCCTGAGGTAGGTATGTATATTATTGTTTCAAGTAGAACTTATGATTTTGACGATGCGCAGTTATCTACTTTATATAATTTTGGTATTGACGACAGATTCAACTTCAATGGCAACCCCGTAGGACCGAATTTAGTAGTTCCGTTTAGTGGAGGATACTTAATTGAAAATGGTACTAATGCGACAACCGCCCCCTTTTTGACCTCAGGGGGGGCTGTATCATTTCCTTTTGCTGCAACAGGTTCTATTAATGGATTTCCAATAACATTAGATTTAATAGACCCCAGATATTGTTATTTTATAAATATTGCGGGCCCACTTGGTATTTCTCTTTTTAGGTTAGATGGAAACCTTACAGCCGTAGAATTAGGATATTTTCCTGCAGATCCAAATTTTGGTCTATATTCTATGACCCATGATCCTATAAATGATAGAATACTTTTATCAGACGCTCCATCCGACAGAAATTTTTGGGGAAATCTATTATCTCCTAATTATGATATTAAAATAGCAACATTCAGTTTGGCTCCTTTCAGATCTGCCGTCATTTTACCAGTCTCATTATCGTATAATCATCTTGTACTAGGTCCTGGTCTGGCAGGTAAGGGGAGGTGGGCCATAGATAATGACAATTTCGGAAATCTATTTATGGCTTTAAGTTCTGGTGAAATATACAAAATAAATACGAACGTTTCTCCCACAGTAAACACGCGCATAGCAAAAGGGTTTATAGAACCATGGTCTGTATTTGTAATGAATAAGAATTCTTTAAATCCCCATATACTTGTTGCGAATACGCGAGGTGGAAGTGTAGATATTATATACCCGAACGGAACCGTATCGACCGTCATCGGTGAAACAAATCTGCTATGGACAGATACAATTAGCACGCAACAAAAAACTATCGCAGATGGCGATATTGCTACTGCAAAGTTTGGGTGTCCTACCAGATTAACGCTATTACCAGATAATTCATTTTTAATAGGAGATGAAACAGGATTAGCAATACGTCGTCTTACATCACCAAAGCTAGCTAGTCTAATAAGTAGTTCAAGCATAAATCCTGGTTATCTATTGAACATACCCCCGGGTAGTATATTAAACTCTATAGGATTTTCGGCAAACCAATACAATATTACGACGAGTATGATAGGTTCCCCTGTGTCTCAGCCTTTTTTTAATGTCGTTCCAAATAACATAGATTATTTTTCAATTTATATTGAAAATGTAGGAGGAGTTCCTGAAGAGCCTTATCACATTACCTATAAGATTCCAGCAGATGGCTATTTCTGGACCAAAAATAAAAAACACACGCAAAGTGTAAAAAATCAAAATATATCTTCACTCAGATACCTGAATATACAGATACTTGACAGTCGAGGAAACATATTGACAGGCCCGGACTGGTCTTTTAGTTTGAAATTAATAAAGGGAGGCATAGTGGAATAGCTCCCCATACGGCGGACCAAAAGTAGTTGAAGAATTCGTAATATTCCTTCAAGCTTGTAAATATCATCAATTTTCTAAACAAAAAGTCTAATAAAATTCCATAGATTGCTAAATTTATATATGTCACTGGAATTCGGGCCAATATAAATAGAGTATAAAATAGCGACATCATTCCACCGGCTATAAAGAGGCACTCGGCTGATCCGTGCAGGGCAAAGTAATCCTTGAGGCCCCACCCGGTCGGTCCACCTAGGCCCATTTTCACGCCGGTCTGGAGCAAAAAATCTCCGGCAAAGCCAGTCAGACAGGCTGCCCCGATCAGGTTCATTCCTTGTCAGTGAGTGTTATTTTATTTTCAATCAGGGGTGGGAGCTTGCTCGTCCCCGAGATTCTTTGTATAATAAAATTGAGTGGGCGTCTGACGAGAGTATATGTTCGCTCCACAAAGTTGACGTGGTCTTCGATCTTCGTGCACCCCTCTTGGACCACTCCGAGTCTCTTCTCGATAGAGTCGAGACGGCCCTGAATATCCTTCAAAAGTTCTATGATCTCGGAATTCATAACTAAAATATGTAATTATTTTATATTGTCCGGATTCACCGCTTCTTGTAAGGCGCACAACTCGCGCGCATAGTGAATCCGACAATCTTTTTCAAAAGACAATTCATTTTACTAAATTTTCGGGGCAGGCTGCTTGTTCTTGGGTCCAGCCTTGTTGCAGTTTTTCATTTAAAGTTCATAAACATTATATTTAGTATGTTGTGCGAAAAGTGCGTGTACTACTTCCGAGCCGGAAAGATATGCACCCGGGCACATGACGGAGCGCAATTTTTACCGGCTCTGTTGGCCCGTTTTTCTACAGAGTATTGTGGACCAAAAGGAAGCCTATATAAGGAAAAGGTGCTTCAATTAGTGAATGGGGATCCCCCTCGACGCGCTGTGCAAGACGTGCGTATTTTATAACCCAGCCCTGAAGACATGCAAGACATCCATCGTGGCTGTATCAAAGACGCGCAAGTTTTATGACTTTGCCAAGAGCGTCCGTCTGGACCCCGAGCGATGCGGCCCGGATGCCAAGTTTTTCGTCAAGAGGCCCGAGTTGGTCATATCACTTAGAGACTGGGAGCCCTGAAAGAGTAGAAATGAAAAAGACATATACTCTAGAAGATACTATTCAAATTCACTTTACTTCTTATAGCTCAGACATTAACGTCATTTCATTCAATGATAACCGTGTCCCTGTTGGCTTTGAGGTGAAAGGCCTACGTCCACTGGATGGGCGTTTTTTTGTACGGACAGACAAAACATATGAAATTACACATAAGAACCGGGCGTATGTCTTTGAACCCACACAGACCCAAGAGTTTATATGTGTAGGATCGTCTTCATAACCTGCCCACATTTATGACATTCTATGCTCGTCATGTACTTTTCGTGTCCGATCCAAGTCTTACATGGTTCACACAAAGTCCAATATAGGTTAGGCCTTAGACTATCATAGTGCACTTTCTTGTTGCATTCCTTGCATGTATATTCAAAACTAGATTTATCATTTATAAATGTCATTTCAGTCGCACAATTCTGACACTGGAGTTTCAGCATCTTATTTAGAAGGTGCGTTTATTTTCTATTTAAACCCACGGAGAGCTGAATGAGTAAGATGCCTACATACGTTCATTCTCTCTGGAACGACGATGACGACAACCCTCACCTTACTACAAAGTGTAAAAACTTCGATATATGGTGTAAATCAAAGGTTGATGATCTCGGGGGTCTCACCCGAGCAGCCGCCAAAGGACTTTGTATTAATTGTGAGTATATTAATTTTGGAGAGGCACTTGAACAGGTAGAAGACGTTGAATGTCCGGTGTGTTTTGAAGTGGGAACAGGAATACGCCAGCTTAATTGTAGTCATTCTTCGTGTAAAACTTGTTTTCTAAAAATGAATATTGGTATGTGGGATCTTGATACTCGACCTGTAGAGCCTCCGCATGAAACAGAAATTGATGAAGATGGTGAAGAAATTGTAAAACTCCCAAACCCAGAGTATGAACAGTGGTGTGAAGACGACTACCAGTGGGAACAACATGGTTATGCAAAAGATAATACACGAAAGTGCCCTCTATGTAGGCAGTAAGTTAAGGCCACAAAGCGACGGATCTGCAAGTGGCGGTGCGAGCCGTGGAAAAGGAGCAGAGGCTCTGGTGGTGGCAGCGCGGGAAGCCCCCAACGCTGATCCTGACTTAAACCCACGGAGCCCTGTACGGGGATCCGCGAGTGGCACAATAATTTCTAGATTTATATTAAATGACATATGTGTCTGACTATAAAAAAGTCCTTCTGTTAATGGCAAAGGCTCAAAAGAGTCAGTCTCAGGCAACATGGAACTCTATAGGAAAGAAGCAACAGGCTTTGATAGATAAAGCGCGAACCATATTGAAAAAGGCAAAGGTGAAAGATACCGGGAAGGGATGGAAATGGCTCACACATCGTGCGTATTTCATAGAACTTAAGGCTGCAAGGCTCAGATTGGCTAAATAAATAGTTAAACACACGGAGCACTAAATAGTAAGAAACAAATGGATCCTCAAACAAAATAGTGGCAATTAATAAATGCCCACTCCACGTAAAATCTCACCCAAAGTGGGTTTTGCAGCTCCAGGCATACCAAAGCAGGTGAAACTGAAGTCAGGTGGATATCTTTATATGAAAATGATGCCAAATGGCAAAGTGTTCATGGCTAAGATTGCTCGTAAAAGAAAGAGTTAAAACCACGGATCCCTAAAAGAGTAAGAAAAATGGAGCCCCTGGACCCAATCTGGCAGAACCTTCCTGATGACCTGGCTTTTCTGATCATCAGTTACCTGAATATTGATACACGCAGAGCATTTGGACTCAAACCGCAGCGTAACCGTCTTCCGATGTTTGACTTGAAAATTACACCACTTATCTGGACTCCAATGTTTGCTGGATCAGCCATGTATATTTGCGAAATTAAAAAACTTACTGGAAAGTTTATATACAACGATCAAGTAGAATATTTGTCTTTTTTAGCCCCACACATGTGGCACATCGCTAGTTAAAACCACGGAGGCCTAAAAGAGTAAGAAAAATGGAGCCCCTGGACCCAATCTGGCAGAACCTTCCTGATGACCTTGCTTTTCTGATCATCAGTTACCTGAATATTGATACACGCAGAGCATTTGGACTCAAACCGCAGCGTAACCGTCTTCCGATGTTTGACTTGAAAATTAAACCACTTATGTGGACTCCAATGTTTAATGGATCATTTTGCCAAATTAAAAATCGCAATGGAAAGTTGATATACAGAAATCAAGTAGAATATGTATATTTTTTAGCCCCACACACAATGTGCCACATTGTGACTTAAACCCACGGAGCCCTAAATAATCAAATAGAATGAGGGACAAATGCGAAAATTGTCTAGTAGCTACACAAGTGATACTTTCGGTCACTTGTGTAATTGCAGGAACTACCGCGATTGTATTATCACATGGTATACCATCACCACTGCTATTTTATGGAATACTCACTGTTATGACTGGAACTCCAGGGTGTAATGTACCCCTGTGGGCATTTGCCATACCTCTGGCTTAAACACGCGATGCGATAAATAATTACAGAATGAACGTTTGTGTTATTGCTGACGGGCGTAAATGCTGGTCAATAGGTGCCATGGATCCGGTCGGGGAGTCTAGAAAGACTATCTATATTACACATGATGATAAATTTACAGAAGACAAAGTAGCCGAATTTCCCATCCCAACATTGCACTGCATCGACGACCTAGAACTAAGTCAGCAGTATATAGGATTTTATATCATATCATATAATTCAATTGATAAGCAATGGACAGGTAGGAGCCCTGATGGATTTCATGTAAGGATTAAGAAAGTAGATACTTAAAAACACGGAGCCCTAAAAGAGTAAGAAAAATGGAACACATCTGGGTTCTGTCTGATGTCGAATCCGCCGAACAGTGGTTCTTTTCATCCGAAAAAAATGCACGAAACAAGATGAAAGAACTCGAAAACAGACGAATTAGCATTTTCAAGAAGCCATTCAATGTGGGTGTTGAAAAGGTCACCAAAGTCAAGTTGTCCCGCTACGAGGCGGCTCGGGCTAGCATGTCTCAGGCTCAAAAAGACCGCCAAGAGGTGTGTTACGCGCGTATCAAAGAGATTGGCGAAGTTCCACGAGACTCACCTCTCTATGTTGTAAAAACACGTTTGCGGGCTGAAATAGAAGCGATGCCCGACTCGTTTCATAATACAACTAGTTAAAAACACGGAGCGCTAAATAATTACAAAATGAACACTTGCGTTATTGCTGATGGGCGTAAATACTGGACGAAGGCTAAAATTCTAAAAGAAAAAGGTAGTAACTTTACCTATAGCACATATGTTGATAATAAACAAACAGACCAGAAAGTGGCAGAATTTGATGTACCAATATTGCATTGCTTGGATGACCTAAAACTAGGTCAGCAGTATCTCGGATTTCATATTATCGTATCTACACCAAAAAATGAATGGATAGGAAAAAGCCCCGATGGTTTCTGTGTTAGAATCAAGAAAGTAGAGTCCGAAGATGATTTTGAGGTTGTGCCAGCCGGGTCGGCCTCTAGCCTTCAGGGCTCATTCCTAGACCCGCCGTTAAGGGACCTGCACGAGGAAGTGACGGCAATCACTGCAGCGCTGCGAGTCGTGGAAAAAAAGCAGAATGAGATGGCCACCTACTATAGGATGTGGTGGTGGCAGCGCGTATTTTCAGTTAAACCCACAGAGCCCTAAAAGAGTAAGTAAAATGATCCTCGAAGTTATCCTCGGCCTTGTAGTTTTTACAGCATTGACACCAGTATGGATATTAGGCGGACTTTATATTGACAACCAACTATTGGTGTGTCATAGGAAATGTTATGAGCCACCAGGCGGTTACTACGAAGACCGTCACTCTCGTAAAAGACTTAAACAAACGGAGCCCTAAAAGAGTAAGAACAATGGAGCAGTCCCTGGACCCCAAGATCTGGTCCGAGTTGCCCTACGACCTCCTCGAGTCTATTGCATCCTTTTGCGACATAGACACGAGGAGGGCGCTTGGTTTCAAGCCTCGAAAGATCGCACAAAAATGTAAACTCCCCCTCGGTGGTGACATGTACTCTGCATGGCTGTGGGCACAAACATGCGTTATTGCTGATTGGGAATATGAAAATTATGTTGATATACACCTTTGCGTGCGCCCTACCAATCTTGAAAAACGGCCCCTATGGCTTAAGGATATTGAAGCCCTAAAAGAGTAAGAAAAATGGAACCAGTTATTATTTTTATTTGTGTTTTTGCTGCTTTCGGTATATCTACAGTAATAGCTGCTTCTGTCCATGATCTGCTGTTAATAAGAAAGAATGCCCTTCACAGAAGGTCTATGTTAGAGATAGTTAAACCCACGGAGACCCTGAATGAGTAAAATGATTGCTGCACTTATTTTAGTCTTGTTACTTCTACCACCCACTGTGTTGTGTGCTGCGGCTGCAGATCAAGCAAAGGCTAACGCTATTAAATTCAGATATACTTAAATCCACGGAGCCCTAAAAGAGTAAGTGAGAGATGAAGTTCAGTCATCCTTTTTTTAATGGAATAGAACTGAATGTTGAAGATAACAAGAGAAAATGGTACTACAAAGATAAGATTTTGACTGAGTTTACTGATGATCTACACTGGTGTCTAGCGCTGGTATCGCTCCCAGACCCCCCAATTGATCTTCAGTCAGTTTTAGACACTCCAGTCCCAAAAGGATTCAAAATTAAAACTAAATACAGACACGATCCTGTTTATGATACCGAAGGGACGTATTTGACATACGAAGATGTATTTAATAGGATTGGTTGTCGACAAAATTCACACAATAATGTGTGTGGATATCCAGATTCTGTGTGCGTAGATCTCACATACGAAAATAATACACTGTTTTGCAGATATGTAAGATAAACCCACGGAGCCCTAAAAGAGTAATATGGTCCTGATAATAGGAAATGACCATGCTGTAAATCTTGAAATAGAAGAAGTCAACAAAATTTTCTGCGACTATGTTAATAAATACGTTGTTATTGAAATGAAAGACAAAACACTCCACACTTTTAAAACAAGTGATACAAAACGCTTTTTCGATTATGTATGCAAGGCAGTTAAACCCACGGAGCCCTAAAAGAGTACGTGTAATTAATTATTGCGGTTTGGGGACTTGTTGCGTTTTGGGGACTTGTTGCGGTTTGGGGACTTGTTGCGTTTGAGTATCTTGTTTAGATTTTTCCTATTATTTGTACTTTTCATAACACTTTTAACGGTATTTCTAACAGGGGTATATCCAAGCTTGCGCACGATCCGGGTACTTATCGGAATCAAATTATTACGTTTTAGGGCATTTGAAAGAGAAATACCTTTTTTTTCCGCAAGTTCTTTTGCCGCAAGGTTCTCCATGTTCAAGCCAACATGAGAAATCGAGTTAACACCAGAGTTGAATAAAGCCTTCGTAATTAATGCTCTATACCAGGTACCGATACCTTTCCCCCTATAATTTTTATTAGTGGTTCCTGAAAATGCAGCAACAACGATAGAATTATTATTATTATTATATGATGGTAAAATATCGATATTCATATGACCTACGACTTTTCCTTCTTTCCATAGAGCTGTAGATATAGAATTTGCATTTCTTGATGCAACACCCATTTGGAAATTACGCGGCAACTTGGTCCGTTCTGGATCACTGAGATACTTTATAGTATTCCATTTAACAGTTAGATAACTTTTTGGCATACTATAACGTCACAAAAAATTCGTGTGTTGTCAGCGTCAGTGTCCTCGTGAGTCCCTCGTCTCCCACCCAAAAACACAATGGCCTCCGAGGTTTCCACCATCAACAAGACTCTCGATGATATGCGCAAGAAGGAGCTCGAACTGATCAAGCGACGCGAGGCTCTCCTCGTCGAAGAGGCCGTGCGATATACCGAGGAGGCCCAGCCATCTGCAGCCACGCAGATCGCACGGGCCCTCATCGCCGTCTTCACCCAGAACGAATGGGAAGGAGAATACCTGGCCCCTAAACTCAAATCCCTCTTCTGGATGCAAACCCCCGAGGTGAAAACAGCGGGGCTGTGCGAGATGGCCGAGTACCGCAACCCCGAGACGATCGAGATGTTCCTGAAGATTGGGGCCGATGTAAATGGTGAAGATGATATGGGTTTCTCGGTTCTTGAGATGGTCCTTCAGGGTCACGACGGCTACTGGCGGGGCGACTCATCTCACTGGAACGAGGAGGTCTTCAAGGTCCTGGAAAAGTACATCGTGAATCGCGAGGTTTCGCACAAGTGGATCATCGAGCAGTGCTGCACGGGAGCCCCCACGTATGTTCGAGACTTTCTAGGGCTCGATGATGACGAGAACGAGGCTGCGGTTGATCGAGAGTATGAGTTGCGCCGTGTTGTGTAATAAAGCCATAGAGCGTTGAAAACCTAAGAATGAATGAGGATCAGGAAGCGATTCTCGCCAAAGTAATCAAGGGACACAATGTGCTTATCACGGGCGGCGCGGGAACTGGAAAGAGTTACCTCCTCGGCCATATCGCAAGTGCTATGCGGCACAAAATCACATCACTCGCAGCCATGACTGGAGCGGCAGCCATCCTCGTCAATGGCTCGACTCTCCATAGCGCCCTATCGCTCGGTCTGGCCAAAGGAACTCCTCAAGAAATTTCAAATAAAATTTCAAAAAACAGACGATGGTCGGCCTATTACCACATCATGGAACTCCAGGTTCTTATGATTGACGAGGTCTCGATGCTCAACGACATCCTGTTCGAAAAGGTCTCAAAGGTTCTCCAGATTTTGCGCGGAAATTCAAAACCCTTTGGAGGGATCCAGCTGGTCCTTGTAGGAGACCTGTATCAGCTCCCGCCAGTCGAAGGACGCTACTGCTTTCAGTCAGGTCACTGGGACGCATGCAAGTTTGAGATTTACGAGCTGACTCAGAACATGAGGCAGAAAGACGACGAGCCTTTCATGGAGATGCTCAAACGCCTTAGGCTCGGCAAGTGCTCGCGGGCCGACCTGGAGACGCTTCGGGACCTCAAGAACACTCAATTTCCAGAAGGAATTGAGCCAACAAAGCTCTACTGCAAGAATGTAAATGTGGATGCCATCAACACCAGAGAGCTCATGAAGATCGGAACCGAGTTCACTACCTATGCAGTTCGCTACGCAGGGTCCCGCGAAGCATCAGAGCGTTACGCCAAGGCGGCGAATGTGCCTGAGATCATCAACCTCTGTGTCGGAGCCCAGGTCATGATTACGTACAACATAGACCTGGCTCGTCAGCTGGTGAACGGGACGCGCGGGTTCGTGACAGCCCTGAACTCTACTGGCGTGTCTATGAAACTTTTGGACGGCCGGGAAGAGCTTATTCCATTTATTCGCGTACAAAACGAAGACGACCCTGACATAGACTTTCACTATGTTCCAATCAAGCTCGCTTGGGCCGTCACTATCCACAAGTCCCAGGGGTTGACCCTTGATGCTATCGAGATTGACATCGGTTCGAACATCTTCAGTGTCGGGCAGGCGTACACCGCGCTTTCTCGGGCACGGAACCTCAATTCGGTCCGTATTCGAGATGTGGCCGCGCGGTCGTTCTGCGCAAGTCAGGACGTCAAAGAGTTTCTAGGGCCCTAAAAATTCGTGTTTTGTCAGCGCCAGTGTCCCCTCGCGTCCTTGTCTCCCACCCAAAAATGAAGTTCCGCCAGATGGACCCGATCTGGCAGAACCTCCCCGACGATCTGGCCTTTCTGGTCATCAGTTTCTTGAATATTGATACGCGCCTGGCTTTCAAGGTTCCACCGAATCGCCTCGGATTCAAGCAGGTCGAACAGCGATTCGGGCGGGAACAAGTCAGGGTGACCGGCAAGGGAAGCCGTTACACATTCAAATGGCAGGGCGGGTTCTGCCCAAAAATGGAGATGCGGAATCCACTCCGAGGTCCCCATGTGCTTATTTTCGCCGAGGGAGAACCGGGGGGTGGGCTACGTGGCCGATGGACCATGTACGTCAAGAACAAGGATGAAACGGCCGTGAAGGTGACATATTACAACTACAACACGAACAAGACACACGAATATAACATGGTAAAGAATGGGAACGAGTGGAATAATGTCGTGTAATATCAGGATGCCCCCTAAGACTGAAAATCTCCAGAAAATTATGTCGATATATAAGCCAAAATGGCCAAAGATTCATAAATATATAGGCGGGGGCGTGAACGGTCGCGTCTTTGAATTGAATGACGGTCGATACATGAAGATTATAGCGAATAACGCGTCTCGCGAGTGGAAAACCCTCCTGCGCCTCCAGGGAACCCACGTCGTCCCTCGATTTAATAAGAACAATCACCTTTTACTCGAAATTAAACCAGGAAGTAAAGACTTTGTCAAGGCTTTACTGAACATGAAGAAGGTGGGAAACAAATTGACCTTCATGATAATGGGCCGGGTCGGCGGGATAAAAGCGATGTCATTAAAAAATTATACCAATAAATACCCGCATCACGGAGAACAAGCGATGACATTGAAAAATTATATCAAGAAATACCCGCATAAAAATACGCGTCACGTCGGAGGAGAACAAGCAATGACGCTGAAAAATTATATCAATAAATACCCAAATAAAAATACGCGTCACGTCCAGACCCGAATCTTACACATTATCGACGAGATGCACATCCGGGGCGTGTCTCACGGAAATCTTCACAGCGGGAACATTCTCGTGACGGCGGATTCGGCCGGGCGAATCACGGGAATGTGGGTGATAGACTTTGGGCGCGCGACCGAAATTCCTCTGGGAATGACCGAACGCCAACATTATTATCGGAAGGAGCCAAACTCCACACACCCGACCCAGACGTTGTCTGGTCAGAACTATGTTAATGTCCCGGTATTCAACGGATCTCGGGCGAACGTCCACATGTCAAAAACTCACTACGGGAAAAATTATATCCGACCGCGCGAAAATATTATCAGGAATCGCAGATTGAATATAGCCGAGAATCTAAAACTCATGAAATCGCCCCGAAAGAGTCCTCGCCGGTCAAAGAGCGCCAGCCCTCCTCGAAAAAATCGCGTTGTGTCAAGGCCACGATCCGCCAGTGTCTCGAGAACCTAGAAAAATGCCTACCAACATCTATGTCCTTCGTCTTCAGCACGGCAAATACTATGTCGGCAAAACAAGCGACCCGGTCTCTCGTATCCGCTCACACTTTCAGGGATACGGGAGCTTCTGGACCCAAATGCATCCTCCGATTGGTGTCGTCGAGATTCGAGAAAATATGTCGAACCTCGAGGAAGACCTTGTGACTAAAGAATATATGACCCGCTATGGGTGGTGGAATGTTCGGGGAGGATCTTATTGCAATCCCAACCTTCGCCAGGAGGATCTTGACGATGAGCGGCGCGAAGTTCTTGGCGGAACTGACAGGTGTCTGCGATGCGGACGAGCCGGGCACTGGGCCGCTCAGTGTTATGCGCGTTCGCAGGTTCTCGTGTGTTACACGTGTGGTCGTGAAGGGCATACATCACCACAATGTTACGCGAGAACGGATGTGTTCGATTCCGAAGAGTCTGACTCTGAAGAGTCTGACGAGGATTCGGAGAGCGACTAAAAAATCGCGTGTTCGATTCAGATGATGAATTTTAAGAGTCTGACGAGGATTCGTGTTCTGTCTTCCCTAGACTGTGTAGTATAGTTTAATTTTAGATTAAAAATGGTAAATACCTTTGTTACCTCGAGCAACCTCGTAGAGTGCGCCAAGTCTCTGGACTACCGCCGCCTAGGAAAGCAGCGAGTCGAAGCCTACCAGATTTGGCGGACCCTCAAAGGAATCACCAAGGGGTGGCGGAACCACCCGGCGGCTCGGGCGTGGGAAGGGTACACCTGCGCCCTGGCCCAGTATACGAATGTGATGATTGACGAATGGGTCTCTCGGGGATACAAAAATACCATGCAGAAATTGCCGCACTGTAAAAACCCGCGGTTTCCTCCATGGTGGGGTTGGGAGCCCCTCATACTTTCACATCGAGCTTCTTTGAACCGAAAAGACCCTTCTTTCTATTCGTTCGAGGTCGGCCCGTACAAGGATTACGGCTACATATGGCCTTCAAAAGTTCCAACCGAGTATCAGTGGGTCAAGGAACCTGTGCTTAAGGATATAGCTGAATATGTAATGTAACAGAAGATGAATATTCGTGTGTTGTCAAGGCCATGATCCGCGAATGCCTAGATTCGTTCCCCCAAAAAACTAACGCGCACCACAATGTACAAGCTGGTATTCTCTCGCTATGACTGCCCCGGGTGTGATACGTGGTGGTACTTTGAGTCGATCGAGGATATCGAAAAGTTAATTCTGGATGCGTACCCCAAGTTCCCCGTGGCCGAGTGGCCGATAAACTGCACGTTTTACCCGAACGGTCTGAGTATCTACAAATGTGTCGGGAATGTGCATGTCATGATGATGCGTTCTATGGTTGACTCGCACGACTTTGAGTCTCACATGCCCGAGGCGCTTTGCATTGAGACGGACAGGGTCGCCAAGCTTATCTACGATCTTCAGCTCATCGTAGATAAGATTGAGGAAGGTCAGGAGTATGAATGGCCGATCGACCAGATTGTGCCCCGGATCGACAAGGAGGAGCTGGTCAAGAACGTGTTCCACCCGAAGAGGGTAGAGAAGATGGGGGGGTTTGAGTGGATGGAGTGTGTGTAATTATTTTTTCATTCGCATAGCATGGGTGGACCCGAGACCCTATGCATCCTACGGTTCATTTATATTATCAGATAAAAGAAAATTCGTGTGTCGTATAAGATCGTTTCCACGTCCAGAAACTCCTTTGTCACGACTATGTATAAATATCTAGTATACAATTCCACCATTTCTAAGTGTAAATAGACCTGTTATTATAAACGCGAGTCCTATATACTGAGTCCATGAATTTAGCCGCTCGCCAAATATAAAAAATGCAGCGAGTGTTTCAAGTATAGCCGATATACCATCCCACATGCCATTTACATATGTCACATTACCTACTCTGAGACTCTTTAACAAATAATATATAATTCCCGCATATCCAGAAAGCCCCCCGACCCAACCACCGAGGCTCCCCGACCGAGCAACGTTTTTGAAGCCAAAGTCTCCTAAAATTTCAAAAATACTCATCAATGAAATATCAAGAAGACTCATATAAAACTATGTGATATAATTATATGGCAAGTCGTTATGTTGGAATGCTTATGAATTCCAGAACCCAGGCGCATCAGTTTCATCTCATGACTAACTCGTATGCGCAACACAAGGCTCTCGAGAAATATTACGAGGGTATAGTGCCATTACTTGATTCATGGGCCGAAGCTTATATGGGGAAATATGGCCGTCTCAGAGGAATCACTTCAAACAAACGTTTTATGAAAGATCCATCAAAGGCTAAACAATATTTCAAAACTCTTTTGATACGAATTAAAAATCTGAAACTCCCCCAGACAGATACATATCTCAAAAATATTCAAGACGAGATAACATCTCTGATCCGTTCTACAATATATATGTTGAGCCTAAACTAATTTTTTACAAAGCCCAAAAGCTCTTCGAAGGATTCGTGAACGAGCGTAATCTAAATTAAGTGTCGTGTCGACCGCAGCAGATTTTATCGCTCATCGCAAGTATGGAACGCCTCATGAATACTCTGGCGACGAATGGATATGCCAAAAATAATGTCACTCTGATGCATGTCACGTCCATGACATGGCAAGACGCGCAGTATTCACGCGAAGCCGCAAATGCCGCTAAAATTTTAGCCGAATATGCCGAATATGCAAATTATACTATCGGCGAACTGAAGGAGCGTTTCGGAGATCCTGGTCCGGGTCGAACCTAGTCACATACCATTCCTTGGGTGCTTTTCGTTTTGTAATTAAAACATATTTATAGACTCTTGCCACGGCCCACTGAGGAGCAGTGGCGCCAGGCCGGCTCCCACCCGTTTTCCACGCCTTTAGCCCTCTATTATAGACCGTGTCGAGCGTCTTCCGCTGTATACCCGTCCTCCGGGCTATATTATCTTTATTGAATTTTAGATTAGGATATGTCTTGTGAAATAATAGAGTCCACTTTGACTTTTTCTTTGTCCCGTAAGAATTCAATTTTAGTTTAGAATATGAAGTTGTCCGACGTTTTAAAAGATTATTGGCCCGAGACAATTTCATGGATCTAGTGAGGCCCGTAAAATAGCGCTCAGGCCAAGACCGGTTTTTTATGATTATATGCCTCGGGTGTCTCTTCATACTATGTCCTAGTATTTCCTTTTTACACTCCGGCGACCTTCACGTCTGGCCTCACGGAGCATTCTTGCCCAGTTCTCGTTTGTCCTGGGCTTGGCCAGTGAGCTCGCGCCACGCGTCTTGGCATAGTTGATACCATAGTTAGGCTCGTAGCGTATACGGTTCAGGAGACTGCCTGGCTTTGGGATAGCCACATGCTTCTTGATAATCGCCCTGGCCATATTCGCGCGCTGATTAAACTTTTTCTTTAAAAACTCCATCTTTTCCTCGGCTCTATTAACTGACTTTATAAGATTTTTTGCTTCGGCATCGTATTGTGAGAGAGTCGGGCGGCCTTCGTTCCCGAGACGTGGATACTGTCTTCCAAATGAGCGTCTCGGATCATTAAATAAATGCGAATATTTCTTACTACGAAGGTTGAAGAGTCTCATATTGAGATTATTTTTGAGTCTTTTGTAATTTATCTCCGAATTTCTCAAGTCTTTTGCAAGACTGTTTCCCTCTTTTTGTATAGCCGCATTCAGATTCTTCTTGAGTTTATTCATGCCCGCATATCTACCTGGATTATTGAAAGTCTGGTTTACATATGCATTATAACGACGCGCCATATCCTTTTCCATGTTTTTGATTTTTTGCATGATTACTGCAGACATTTATTATATAGAGGGAAAAATAGTTCGCAGGACCCTGGCACACTCGAGTGCGACTTCGCGGTGCTCCTTTTGGGTTCCGTTCCCTGAACGCAGCTGAATATAATGAATCCATGAACGCAGAGTTCCGTTTATATACATCCGGGAAGGTGTCATACCTTCCGGGAGGACCGCACGGGCCTGCTCCTTTGCGATGCCATGCTCGATCGCCCACGTGTATGCTTCTTCGACTGAAGCCGCGATGCTGTCCTGTTTCAAGATCCACCGCGTCTTGAGATCTTCATCATCAGTCTCTATGCTATTCTGGCGATTATTTGAGTCTTGAAGTCGGGCCTCTCGGCATTCAAATTCTAAATCAGCGACAGCATAACGTTGCGAAAATTCCTGAAAAGAAAATGACCGATGCCGAAGAATCTGACGCGCAATGTCCCGGGTCGTCTCAACCTCGAGACACACATTGACCATCTCGAGTGGAGACCAGTGGTTATTACGGACGAGATACCCTATGAGCTTCTCATTCGTTTCAGTGTTGTTTTGATTTCCCGGGTTTGAGACGCGCGCGCAGTATGCGACGAGGTCTTGGAGCGTTTGACCCCCGACAGGCGCCTGAGAATAGCTTATGAGCCTCACTTTCATTTGTAGAATAACTTGGTTCTTCCTTATTTAGTCTTAAAAATGCTATCCTCTAGACCAGTGATATAGTGTATAATTTGCCTGTCATTAAAAGGGATCCCGTTGAATCTGGTCGTCGCAGCCAGAGTATAGGCTCCCATATTTTCCCATACAAGCCACGAACCCTCTTCGGTTCCCTCCGGCAATGCATATTCTTTGTAAATTATGTCAGCTCCATCACAAGTTGACCCAAAAATTGTTCTTGAAATGATTGAACCTTCAATTTTATTTCCAAATTCATCAATGACTTTTATGACCCTGGGTTGGGCATGGTCAAAGAGGATACAGTTGAATGCTCCATAGAGGCTCTCACTTATAGTGAGGCCCGAGCCTTTGACACCTATGACTGGCGTATAGAGCGTCATTGTCCGCTCTGCGAAAAATCGACCAGGTTCGGCGAAGAGTTCGATTCCTTCAGGGACTGTGAGGTCCCTGGGTAGACTATGGACTGATGAAAATCCACCACCAATATCTATTATGCGAGGGGAAAACCCATGGTCCCGGGCCAAATCCACGGCTTTCAGAGCCTTTTCGATGGCACCCGAAAACACATATGGACTCGATGCAAAAGATCCGACGTGAAAGGAAACCCCTATCACTTCGAGGCCGAGCATTTTTGCCGTAAACAATAGAATATCCCATTCATGTTCTTGGGCTCCATATTTCACTCCCAAATTACAGCGAGCCGATGGATCGTCAGCTCGAATTCTCAAAATAAGCTCACCAGAGGGCATCTCTTTGGCTATTTTTTTGAGCTCGCACACGCTATCAAACGTGGTCCGCAAAACTTTATTATTTTTTGCAAAGCAGATATCATCCGGACGTTTGCATGGATTTGCATATAAAATTCGTTCCGGATCTATTCCCATGTCAAGAACTGCCTGGATTTCTGCAGGGCTTGCACAGTCAAAATTGCTGCCGAGCTCTGCTAGACATTTCAAAATCGCAGGGTTAGGGTTGCACTTGACCGCATAAAATGGCCTGACGTGCGGGAGGGCATTCTCCCATTCCCTGAAGACCTTTTTAAGTATCTGTAAATTCAGAACATAAAAGGAGTCATCAGGTCGGACCATTCCATAGACTGACATTTTTTTGTGTCCTGTAGGGCTTAGGTCTATAAGAATTTTCAATTTTGATATAAAAATGGATCGCTCTCTTGTATTCCTCTTGGATCGTTCAGGCTCTATGGAGACCTGCTGGGATGACACTATTGGCGGTTTCAACTCGTGCATGAGCGACCAGAAGGCTCGCGGAGGCAAGCTGACTTTAATACAATTCGATAATGAAATTCTAGAATCATATATCCAAAAGGATCTGGCTGATATCGAGCCCTTGACAAGGCTGACATACATTCCTAGAGGATCTACAGCACTCCTTGACGCCGTCGGGCACGTGCTCAAGAGTGACTTTCAGAAGCCGACAGTCATTATTCTAACCGATGGACTTGAGAATTCGAGTAAAAAATATACAAAGGCCCACATCAAGGATCTTGTCGAACACAAGTCCAAGGAAGGTTGGACCTTTGTATATCTAGGTGCGAACCAGGATGCGTTCGCAGAGGCTGGAGGGCTCGGCATAGGACCGGCTAGCACTATGAGCTACGAATCAACTAAGACGTGTGAGATTTTCACTCAATTGAGTGCTACTCTCTCGAGAGCAGCATGACTATAAATATCTAAAGATTTGATAGCATTTTACGACCAGCTGGGACTGGCGCCGACTACGGATTTTGTTGATTGTAATACGCATTATTTATTGGTAGACCTGCGTTCCGTAGACTATTGACGAGGGTTGTATCAGCCGGACAGCCGACTGGAGAAACGCCGGCGCCATTACAGGGCATGAAAAGACTCGCAACTTGATTGAACATGGCTGGGATGGCAGTGCTGCTAGTGGCAGGCAGGGCGATATCAAAATAAACGAGTGTGGTCCCTGCACTGCTTTGCTGGAAATCATTCAGAAATATAGATTCAATAGGTATATTTAGAGCGTTAGTGAGACCGATGGCGAATGCAGAATATAGAAAACCCTTATTAATGGCCCATATGTTAAACGGAATGTCTACCGCAATCACCTCGTTTGCGTCGGAGAACATCCAGGTGCCAACTTTTTCTGAACTTATTACCGGTAGCGGCGGTGAAGACCATGTTCTTGCACTTGTTTGATCTATATAATATACATTGGCTACGGGCAGGCCATAATACACGAATGAGTCGACTAAAGATTGATATGCAGGACAGCCGATATATGTTCCATCATTAGCACAAAGAGGACTTGTTGTATTGAATAGGTTTAGAATAGCCAAATTAAATTTAGGAACTTGATATCTATCAGGTATTAAACAACTGAAATATATGTTTGTTCCACCCGTAGAACTTGCTTCGAAATTACTAATGTATAAATCAGATTGTAAAATATTAGCGAGGATGTTAGATAGGCCCTTTTCAAATGCCAATCTATATATTGCTTGGCCTGCTGCGTAAGTAGTAAACGTTATGTCTAAGGCAATTATTTCTCCTTGTAAATTAGATACTAAGATAGGATTAGTAGAAGTATTTAATGGTTGTCCGCAATTGACACCTGTAAACCCGCTGCGGCACTCACAAGCCCATATTTCAGCACTAAGAAGTGTTGGAGTTATAATACTTGCGTTATTTTTATGTGTAGGATCTGTTTCTATAGTTATAGAAAGCAAAGATGGTTGAGCTCCTCCATAGGGTGATTTCATACAAATTACAATAGCTGTTAGATTAATTGAACTCGAATAATTAGTAGTCTTCCCATAAAATATTGCTCCATATGTAAATGCTTGTTTAAATTCAGTATCAGCATATGAGAGAAAAGTCTGTATATTCGGTGCAGTAGGGAACGTCGTGTTTGTAGTTGCTATGCAATATGCTATAGAACGA
>Ga0209499_1000855_pt1 | contig 22152 bp, 20 predicted proteins | sample C_130208_EF_Meta_FD_187306 | JGI IMG/M metagenome (GOLD analysis project Ga0209499, IMG submission 187306) | Freshwater microbial communities from Lake Croche, Canada to study carbon cycling - C_130208_EF_MetaG (SPAdes) (version 2) | ecosystem: Environmental > Aquatic > Freshwater > Lake... | reverse complement strand
CGCGGTTTACGTGCAAGGATAGTGCGTTATGGATTACGCTGGTTCGGCGTGTGCTTATGTGTAGTGGGCAGCAGCGCTTGGAGTGCTGCGCCCACGTCTTACCCCTCGCGCCCTGTGCGCTTTATTGTGGCGCAGTCTGCCGGGGGGAATGCCGATTTTATTGCGCGTTTAATTGGTGTGGAATTGACGCGGCGTTTGGGTCAGCAGTTTGTCGTCGATAACCGTGGTGGTGGCGGCGGTTTGATTGCAGCCGAGATGGTGGTGCAAGCGCCTCCCGATGGCTATACCTTATTGTTAGTTGGTAGCTCGTTTGGCGTGAACCCGAGCTTATATAAAAAATTGCCTTATGATCCCTTGCGCGATTTGGCAACAGTGACGCTAGCGTCTACAGCAGCACAAATTTTGGTGGTGAATCCAGCATTGCCTGTGCACACGGTCCAAGACTTGATTCGTTTGGCGCAAGCCAAGCCTGGGCAGTTAAATTATGGTTCTTCGGGCAATGGTGGTGGCCCGCATTTGGCGGGCGCATTGTTTGATTTGATGGCCAAGACGCAAATGACCCATATCCCCTATAAAGGCGCGAGCGCCTCGATTGTAGATTTGTTATCGGGACGGATTCAATTGGTATTTGCCACTATGCCTTCGGTGATGAACCATGTGCGTAGTACCAAGTTACGCGGTATTGCAGTCACTAGTACTCAGCGTTCACCGCTAGTGCCCCAATTGCCCACGGTTGCTGAAGCCGGTCTGCCCGGTTTTCAATCAGGTACTTGGCAGGGGATTTTAGTCCCGCGATTCACACCGCCCGCGGTGATTAGTACCTTGCATCGTGAAATTGCGAATAGCATGCAAACTGCAGAGATCAAACAAAAAGTAGAGTCTGAAGGCGGTATGGTCGTTGCGAATACGCCGCAAGTGTTTGCGCTATGGTTGCGCGATGAGGTGGCGAAGTGGGCTAAAGTGGTCAAGGCAGCGCATATTGTGCTGGAGTAGCACGCTCTAAAATTATCATAACTATTTGATTTAATTGAATATTTTTTGAGGTTGGTATGCGAGCTTTAGCGCAAGTGATTGCTGGACGAGATACTTCGGATGGTGCGGGGGTGAAGCTGCGGCGCAGTCTTGGGCAGTCGGCAACGGCACGCCTAGATCCGTTCCTAATGTTGGATGAATTCTCGTCCTTCGATGCTAAGGACTATATCGCTGGTTTTCCAAATCACCCACACCGCGGTTTTGAGACGGTGACCTATATGTTGGATGGTCATCTCTTGCACGAAGACCACATGGGTAATCGCGGTGATTTGCGTAGCGGCGATGTGCAATGGATGACTGCGGGTCGCGGCATTATTCATTCTGAAATGCCGCAGCAGTTGGCGGGCCGCATGCGTGGATTTCAGTTGTGGATTAACTTGCCGGCCAACGAGAAAATGAAACCCGCGAGTTATCGCGATATTCCTGCGGCACAAATTCCAAGTGTACATTTAGAGGGTATTGGTCAGGTGAAGTTGATTGCGGGCAGTCTAGATTGGCAAGGTGTGCATACAGCGGGCGCTATCAACGGTATGTCTACAGCCCCCGTCTATTTTGATGTGCATTTATTGCCCCATGCAGTATTTGAGTGCCCACTACCCGCAGGACATCAGGCTTTTGTGTATGGTTATGAGGGCGCCGCTCACGTCGGACAAGGGCACGCGGCACGTTCATTGCCGCAACATCATGCAGGCATTCTGAGTGCTGGTGATCCTGCTGGTGATACGGTCACCTTGACGGCCTCAGAGGCTGGTGCGCGGCTCTTGTTGTTAGCAGCGCGTCCCTTACATGAGCCAGTGGTGCAATACGGCCCGTTCGTCATGAACACCCGCGAAGAGATTGAGCAGGCGGTTCAAGACTATCAAACGGGTCGATTAACTGCGTAGCGTTAAAAGAAACAGATGGGGTGCCTAGACTTCAGTGCGCTGATACGGAGAATCGAATCAGCACACTGGCGCAGGCAGAACATATAGCGTCTATTTTATTGTTCTTGAATGCCGGCGATTTGTGAGGCTTTTTTGTAGCGGGCAATTTCCTTGGGCAGTAAATCGGTCATCTGCGTGGTGGTCATCACCCAAGGCTCAGCACCTTGACTGTCTAAGAATTTTTTCATGTCAGGCCCGCCCACAATTTTATTAATCGCGGCGTTGATGAAGTTCACACGTTCTGTACTCAAGCCTGCGGGTGCGAACATCCCCCACCATAGTTCATACTCATAGCCCGGTACGCCGGCTTCTGCCACCGTAGGTAATTTAGGAAATAGCGCTGATTTGTCTTTAGAGGTGACCGCGAGAATGCGCACGCGGTTTGCTTGCATTTGCGGTAAGAGTGCAGCAGAGCTGGAGATTAATACTTCAATTTCTCCGGCGGCCAATGCGGTGACCGCCAGCGAAATCCCTTTATACGGGATATGTTCCATTTTGACGCCAGCGGCGGCGCCAAACAGTGCGCCGGAGAAATGATTATTGCCGCCGGTGCCGGAAGAGCCGTAGTTAAATTTACCCGGATTTTTCTTGCTCAAGGCAACGAGTTCTTTGATGTTTTTTGCCGGGATTGACGGGTGAATCGCAACCAACATTGGTGCGCGCGCAATCATACCTACGGGGATAATGGATTTGGCTGGATCAAAGGGCAGCTTAGCGCGGATGGCAGCAGTTGCCGGATATGACGAGGTATGACCCAATAAGGTATAGCCATCGGTATCAGCCTTGGTCACCATTTCAGTACCAATCATGCCGCTTGCACCGGGACGATTGTCGACCACTACAGACTTGCCCCACGCGTCAGTGAGGCGTTGCGCGACAGCGCGGCTCATCACGTCGATAGAGCCACCGGCAGTATAGGGCACGATCATTAATATATTTTTTGTAGGATAGGTATTTTGTGCGAACACCTGACTTTGGATGGCTACACTCGCGATGAATACGCACAGCAGTGATTGAGCGTGATTGGATAAGGTCATAACAATATCTCCAAAAAATCAAAATTAATATATCCAGCTTGCGCATTCTACCGTGTACGCCCACTGGATTGCGATCCGGTTTTGTTTCTCAGTGCAGTCAACAGTTCTGGTTTGCTTTAGTCCCAAGCGGGGGCGCGGCCCATCGGATTGGCGATTCGACCATCTGGTTTGGCTAAGGCATGAATCCGTGCCATCTCGGCTGGTGTGAGTTGAAAATCAAAAATCGCTAGATTCTGGGCAATCCGCTCGGGACTAGAGGAGCGCGGTATGGGAATGATGTCGCCTTGTTGGGTGAGCCAACGCAATACGATTTGGGCAATGGTTTTATGGTGGTTGGCGGCGATTTCAATCAAGGTAGCGTCTTCAAATAAGCGACCACGCGCTAACGGACAATAGGCAGTAAATAGTAAGCCGCGTTGCTGGCAATACGCTAACATCTTGTTTTGATTGAGGTATGGGTGGTATTCCGCTTGCAACACTGAAAGTGGTTCGGGACATAAGGCAATCGCTTGATCAAGTAGCGCAATATTGAAGTTGGCAACGCCAATATGGCGGGTAAGCCCGCGGCGCTTGGTCAATGCCAAGGCAGCCATGGTCTCGGCCAGCGGCACACCATCGACGCTGGGCCAATGCACGTGGAGTAAATCAACATAATCGACTTGGAGGTTACGTAAACTCTCCTCGACTGAGTTGGCAAACTCGGCAGTGGTGAGATATTCATGGGACACTTTGGTGACTAAGAAAATATCGTCACGCTGCACCCCAGAGGCGCGAATGCCCGCACCCACACCTTTTTCAGAGCCGTATTTCCATGCGGTGTCGATGTGGCGATAGCCGAGTTGTAGGGCGATGCTGACCAGTTGGCCACAATCGCCCAGCTGTGAGGTGCCAAAACCCAGTTGTGGAATGACACAGCCGTAAGCGGATCGTTGCGGGATTGCGGGGGTAGTGAGGATAGACATAGGCATATTCCAGAGTAGTTGTGGTTGTTTTTTATGAAGTGCGTGTGCCAAAGGATGCGATGGGTATGCGATGTGGCGACATTGGGAGCTAGGACGCTTTGGGGTGAGTCAGTGAATAAATTGTAGTAATTTCAGTGTAGTCAGTTAAGTAGTTTAAGAGAAGCGGGTGAAGTAGGTTAGGTACGTTAAGTAAGTAAGTTAAGTGAGGTAAGTTAAGTTCAGTGAGGTAGGTAAGTTCAGTAAGTTAAGTTCAGAAAGTGAGCTAAATGAGTTAAGTTAATATAGGGGGTCGTGACCTTGGGAGCGGCAAGGCATAGAATACGCGATCAAGCCAACGCTGGTGACGCAGTCACTAATGACTGACTTATTTATCATGGATGATTTCATATTATGGCATTCGCACCGTTTCATTTAGCATTTCCGGTTGATGATCTGACTCGCGCTCGGGCATTTTATGGCGTCCTCTTGGGTTGTTCTGAAGGCAGGTCATCACCTGAGTGGGTTGATTTTAATTTTTATGGCCATCAAATTGTCGCGCACTTAGCGCCTAGCGAGGTGGGGCACCGCACAACCAGTGCGGTGGATGGCGATCAAGTGCCAGTGCGTCACTTTGGAGCAATTTTGAGTATGGACGAGTGGCAGGCCCTGGCTGATCGACTTCGTGCTGCAGGTACTCAATTTGTGATTGAGCCGCATATTCGCTTCAAGGGTGAAGTGGGCGAGCAAGCCACCATGTTTTTTCTTGACCCTTGCGGCAATGCCCTGGAATTTAAAGCTTTTCAAGATCAATCGCAGATTTTTGCGAAGTAGGCGTTAGTGATTAGTCTGGTGCTTGCCGCACTGCACACTGAGTAGCGGTTGACCCGCGAGATATTTGTTCATACACTCTGCAGTCCGCAGTTTGAACGTGCTTGATCTAGTGATTACATCATTGTGCGTTTTTAGTTAACGTGTAGTAATCATCCATCCTCAGGAGGAGTTTATGCGATATTTTATTCAGACATTGTTATTGGCTTTGTGTGTCGGTGCAGGCTTACCGGCGCATGCTCAAGAGAAAGTTAATTTGTCGATAGGCACTGGTGGCACGGGTGGCGTCTATTACCCCCTGGGTGGCGGTATGGCGAATATTCTGTCTAAAGCACTACCAGGGTGGTCGGCCACGGCTGAGGTGACTGGTGGATCAGTCGACAATCTAAAATTGATTGCCACCGGCAAACCTTATATTGGTTTTACGATGGCTGACGAAGCATCTGATGCTTATCGTGGCGTTGATAAATTTAAAGACAAAAAAGTGGAGTTGCGCACCTTGATGGTACTCTACCCTAATCGCATGCATGTAGTGACGATTGAAGGCACGGGCATTCAATCGATGAAAGATCTAAAAGGTAAGCGCGTATCCACTGGCTCACCAGGTAGCGGTACTGAAGTGATGGCGTTTCGGATTATTGAAGCTACAGGCCTTGATAAAGACAAAGACATGAAGCGTGAGCGTCTGGGCGTGGCTGAGTCAGTGAACGCGATTAAAGATAAAAAGATTGATGCTTTCTTCTGGGTGGGTGGTTTGCCTACTGCTGCAGTCACAGACTTGGCCGCAACCCCAGGAGTGAAGATCAAGATGATTGATCATGCTGATACCGTGGCTGTGATGAATAAAAAGTTTGGTAATCTCTATGTTGAAGATACCATTCCTAAGTCCACTTACTCGGGTATGTTGGCGGACAACAAGCAAGCCACTGTTATGAATATTTTAGTGGTGGACGCCACCATGACTGATGATACAGCCTATAAAATTGTAAAGACTTTATTTGACAAGCGAAGTGATTTGATTGCAGTGCATAAAGAGGCTGAGAACTTTAAGCTCGAAAATCAAAAAGTATCCATGACACCAACACCGTTTCATCCTGGCGCGATGAAGTATTTCAAAGAAAAAGGCCTGAAGTTCTAAGGGTTAATGGCGCTACAGTTTATAAATTCAGTGATATTAAATTCAGTGTTATTAGATATGTAAACAGTAACCTGCAGGGAGAAACCCTCGTATCAATAGTGCGAGGGTTTTTTTATGTAGGGCACATTGATATGCGGCATGGTTTTTTTAATTTAAACCTTTGAGTATTATTACAGATGACTAGGATTTGGTGCCTGCAGGTGTTTACTGCTGCCGCTGAGTTTGAATGTCGATAACGAGGAGAGTCAGCATGGCAGAAGACAACACCCTAGACCTAAAAGCGGCTGAAATGAGTGCTGCAGCACGGCAGCGCGTTGAGGAGTTGATCGAAGAAGAAGAGGGCGCGCAAAATAAATATCGCGGCGTGCTGGCCGTGGTGCTGTCGGTGTGCGCCATTATGATGTCCTTGTTTCATCTCTATGCGGCAGTTGAAATTGTGCCTGCCTATATCTTGCGACCGGTGCATGTGGCGTTTGGTTTGGCTTTGGTATTTTTAGTGTTCCCAATAGCCAAGCGCTTTCGGCATCGCTTGATGTGGTGGGATGTGTTGTTTGCCATTTTGTCCATTGCGGTAGTGGTTTATATTTTATATAGCGGTGATGAATTTGGTGACCGTGCGGTTGATCCTTTGTTGATGGATCAAGTATTTGGCGTGGCCTTGATTTTATTGATCTTAGAGGCAAATCGCCGCAGTTCAGGATGGATATTGCCAGTGATTGTGAGTGGGTTTCTGGCCTATGCCTTGCTCGGTTCGCATTTGCCAGCACCGTGGACGCATAAAGGTTATGACATTGCGCGACTGACCGGGTCTTTGTATATGACCTTAGAGGGTATTTTTGGTGTGGCAGTAGATGTCTCATCCACCTTGATTATTTTATTTACGATCTATGGCGCGTTCTTACAATATTCTGGTGCGGGTAAGTTTTTTATCGATTTCTCGTTCTCTGCAATGGGTGGTAAGCCTTCGAGTGCGGGACGCGCAGTGGTCATGGGTTCGTTTTTACTGGGTGGCCCCTCGGGCTCTGGCGTGGCAACCACGGTGACCTTGGGTTCTGTCGCTTATCCGTTGTTGGCTAAGTCTGGTTATGACAAAGAGGCTGCGGGTGGTTTGTTAGCCGCCGGTGGTTTGGGGGCAATTATTTCACCACCGGTTTTGGGGGCAGCTGCATTTTTGATTGCTGAGTTTTTGAAGATTTCGTACTTAGATGTGATTTTGATGGCCACTATCCCCACGGTGCTATTTTATTTGGGCATTTTTATTATGGTGGAGATTGATGCTCGCAAATTTAATATGAAAGTAGTGGCCTTAGAGAAGCACCACCGTGCAGGGGCCTTGGCCAAACGCTATTGGTTTCACTTTGTCTCGTTAGTGGCTATTGTCGTCTTTATGATGATGGGTTACTCACCGGTGTTGTCTGTGTTCTGGGCAACTGTGGCGACAACGTTTTTATCGTTTTGTAGTCGGGATTGTGCGTTGATTGATTATGATTGGTTTCGCGGCAAGCAGACCTGGGTGCAAGGCTTGTGGCAATCTGGTGTAGTCAAAGCGCTCGATAATGGTTCCATGGGCGTATTAAATGTGGTGATGACTTGCGCCTCTGCCGGCATTATTGTGGGTGTGGTGACCCTCACGGGTTTAGGTTTGAAATTCAGCTCTATAGTGTTGGATTACGCCGATTCGGGCTCTGCAAGTTTGGTGACATTCTTCACTTTCTTTGGGGCCTCTGATACTGCGCAATTACTCCATGACATGAAGTTGTTGTTAACCGCTATATATACTTCTTTGATTGTGTGGGTAGTGGGCTTGGCGGTACCAGTGACTGCTTCGTATATTATTTGTGCGGTGATTGCAGCACCCGCCTTGATTAATTTGGGTGTGCCGGACTTTGCTGCACACATGTTTATTTTTTATTATGCAGTGCTCTCGGAAGTCTCTCCACCGACAGCGCTCTCGCCATTTGCAGCAGCAGCGATTACTGGCGGCGGCCCATACCGCACCACGTTGCAGTGCTGGAAATACACCGCGCCTGCATTCCTCGTGCCCTTTATGTTTGTGCTGGCGCCTTCGGGCACGGGTTTATTATTAGGCGGATCGTTTAAGAACTTAGCGCAAGCGGATTGGATGTCAGTAGCAATTGTTTCGGTTACGGCGATCATTGGTATTGTCGCCTTGGCGGGCGGCTTGCAAGGTTGGTTGTTACGTCAAACCAAATGGTATGAGCGCACTATGCTGATTATCTCGGGCTTGGCGTTGGTCTACCCCACAACATTCTCTGACGTGTTAGGCATAGTATTGTTAGTGCTGGTGCTGGTGTTGCAAAAATTACGTATCGATCCGCAAGCGCCGATTGCGCAAGGCGGATGACCATACCTATTGTTGCCGAGACCCGGTATGCCACACCGTTTGCGGTGCTGGGTATTCGCACCGTACCGGGTCGGGTATTGGGGCTGCGTTATTTGCCCCTAAACACACCCGAGGTGGCAGCCACAGATCGACTCGCCGCTCGCCTCTGTCGTGAGGTGGAGCGTTATTTGGCCGACCCCGAGTTTCGATTTGGCGTGCCGTATATCTTTGAAGGCACGCCGTTTCAGTGCCGGGTGTGGCGTGAGATAGAAAAAATTTTTCCATTAAAATCAGTAAGTTATGGGCATATTGCGCGGCGCCTGCAGAGTGGAGCGCGAGCTGTAGGCACTGCTTGTGGTGCGAACCCGGTGCCGTTAATTGTGCCCTGTCATCGGGTGCTCGCCGCGCAGGGTTTGGGTGGATTTATGGGCGGCACTACGACCGCGGCACTACAGATTAAGCGTTGGTTACTCCGCCATGAAGGCCTCCTCGACTCAGCAAATTGATGTGTTTTGTGATGCGCTATGGCTAGAGGATGGCTTGGCGCGCAATACGCTCGAGAGTTATCGCCGCGATCTGTTGCAGTTTGCGCAGTGGTTAGAGACGCAAGGGGTAGCGGATTTATTCGCGGTAGAGCAATCCGCAGTGCAAGGGTATTTGGCGTATAAGTTTCGCAGCAAAGCCCGAACCTCGAGTGCGGCACGCTTGCTCTCTGCGCTAAAGCGTTTCTATCGCTATGCTGTGCGTCAAGGCACAGTGCAAACCGACCCTACCTTGCGAGTGGATGCACCCAAGCTATCGCGCCAGTTACCCAAGACGCTGACAGAAGCCGACGTGGAAGCCTTGTTAGCAGCGCCACCGACAGATGAAGCCTTAGGGCTGCGAGATCGCACCATGCTCGAAGTGCTGTATGCCAGTGGCCTACGAGTGACTGAATTGGTGACCTTGCGGGTGCCGCAAGTCAGTCGCGATATGGGGGTGGTGCGGGTGATGGGCAAAGGTGCGAAAGAGCGACTAGTGCCATTGGGGGAAGAAGCATTGGCGTGGTTAGAGCGATATTTAATGAATGCGCGACCCCAGTTGTTGGGTCAGCGCACGAGTGATGGGTTGTTTGTAACTGCCCGTGGCGAGATGATGACGCGTCAAGCGTTTTGGTATTTGTTAAAGCGCTACGCGATCGTTGCGGGGTTGAATAAGCCCCTATCGCCGCATACTTTGCGTCATGCCTTTGCAACGCACTTATTAAATCACGGTGCAGACTTGCGAGTGGTGCAGTTGTTGTTAGGGCATGAGGATATTTCAACCACTCAAATTTATACCCATGTTGCCCAAGAGCGTTTGAAGCAGCTCCACGCCAAACATCACCCGCGCGGCTAGGCGGCAGTGGGTGCGTTGCGCTCTATGGTCACGCCGAGTCGGCGCACGCCTGGTAGGGGTGTGACTTTGGCGATGGTGATGCGCAACCAAGGTGCGTTAAATTCACAGAAAATCATTTGGGCAATAGCTTCGGCCGCATGTTCGAGAAGCGAGAAGTGCTGGCCGCTGAATAACTCACGAATGCGCGCCACCACCGTGGCATAGTCGATCGTGTCTGTGATGTTGTCACTGTGTGCGGCATGGCTACCGCGTAAGCCAATCTCCAGGTCTAGCAGCAGCGCTTGGGCGACTTGTTGTTCCCAAGCGTAAATGCCAATGCGGGTCTCAATGCGCAATTCGTTAATAAAGATGGTGTCCACGATGGTGTCCGTATGGTTGATTATCGGCGGCGTTGAGTGAATTAGTCATTAATGAAATTGGAGACTGGAGATTGGGGGTTGATGATTGACGATGAGGAATTGACAATTAACTATAAAAAACCGACAGGCTGTGGGAGTTTGCTAGATTTAGGCTACAATGCCCGCGCCATTTTAGGGGAATTCATTTGTCCTTACTATTAGTATTGCTGATTGTTGTTGCCGCCTACTTGTTAGGTTCTATCTCATTTGCGGTCTGGGTCAGCCGACTCTGGGGTCTGCCCGACCCGCATGACTACGGCTCTGGTAACCCGGGCGCCACCAATGTGCTGCGCACGGGGCGTAAGTCGGCCGCACTGTGCACCTTACTCGGTGACGGTGCTAAGGGCTGGGTTGCGGTGGCCTTAGCCCTGCACTGGGCCGCACCTGATGCTGTGGTCGCTGCCGTTGCAGTGGTGGTGATGCTCGGTCACTTATGGCCAGTGTTTCATCGGTTTCAGGGTGGTAAAGGTGTGGCCACCACCTTGGGGGTCTTGCTTGCGTTACATCCGATTCTAGGTCTTGCAAGCCTTTGTAGCTGGTTGATTATTGCGTTTTTCTTTCGCTACTCTTCACTGGCAGCCTTGATTGCTGCGCTCAATGCAGTGTTTTTTACGGTATTACTGTATCACCCCGCTCATGCGTATGTGGCGGCAGTTGCTGTGTTGGCGCTACTGTTGTTTTGGCGGCATCGTGCAAATATCCGTAACCTCATTGCCGGCACCGAGAGTCGTATTGGTGGTAAGGCAGTCTAGACCCGCTTAGACTAAATTAGACCAGCGTGCTTAAATCCCAGCGTGGGTGAACACTAAAGCCGGCGAGCGCCTCCACGCCGCTGTCCCCGCGACTCAAGCGCAGCGCACCAGCAAGTGCAATCATGGCGCCGTTATCTGTACAAAATTCAAGTGGTGGGTAGAACACTGTGCACCCAATGTCTTGCGCAGCCTGATTTAACTGAGATCGCAATTGTTGATTGGCGCCAACTCCGCCGGCAACGACCAATTGCTGTAAGCCGCTCGACTGCACAGCGCGAATGGCCTTAGCGATTAAAACGGCATTAATCGCGGTTTGCAATTCGGCGGCAAGATCAGCGCGGGCTTGGGTGTCTGGAGGCAAGTCGCGGGCGGCGAGCATGACTGCGGTTTTTAGCCCGCTAAAGCTGAAATCCAGGTTCGGCGTATTGAGCATCGGTCTAGGCAATTTAAAGCGGCCCGGTTGTCCGCTTGCCGCAAGCGCGGCGATGGCTGGCCCGCCGGGATAGCCAAGACCTAGCACCTTGGCCGATTTGTCATAGGCCTCGCCGGCGGCGTCGTCTACGGTCTCGCCCAGCAGGGTGTAGTCACCTAAACCACTAACCCGCATTAATTGGGTGTGCCCACCGGAGACCAAGAGCGCAATAAACGGGAAGTGGGGTGCAGGGGTTGCGAGCAGTGGCGAGAGCAAATGCCCTTCAAGGTGATGGACAGGAATAGCGGGAATGTTGAGAGCGTAGGCAAGGCTGGTAGCAAAGCCTGCCCCGACCAATAAAGCCCCTGCTAAGCCAGGGCCCGCGGTGTAGGCGATGGCATCAACCTCGGTGAGTGAGCGCTGACCTTCGGTCATGACGGTCTCTACTAAAGGAGTAATTCGTTGGATATGGTCACGCGAGGCCAGTTCAGGCACCACCCCACCGTATTCGGCGTGGAGGGCGACCTGGGAGTGCAAGGCGTGGCCGACTAAGCCTGTTGCGGTGTCGTAGAGGGCGATACCTGTTTCGTCGCAAGACGATTCGATTCCAAGAACAAGCAAGAGAGGCCAGTAGATAGTCAGTTGGGGTTGATGGGCGAACAGGCGCAAAACACTTGATTGGCAGGCAAGTGGTAATGATTTGCTGGCAAGCTTTGCCAAAGGCCTGAAATTACGGTTATAATACTCGTTTCCCGCGCCTCAATCTCATATTTTAGAGCAGAATCAGTGAGAAATTAAGTGAGTTTTGCGTTAGGGAGCAAATCCAGTTGGGACGTTCATTCGGTTATGGATTTTTCATAACCAACTGATTTTATTGACTTTATTTATTGACTTTTAGCTTTGGGGTTTTATGACCACAGTCCGTGTAAAAGAAAACGAACCGTTTGAAGTGGCAATGCGCCGTTTTAAACGTACGGTAGAGAAGACCGGTATGCTGACCGAATTACGCGCTCGCGAATTCTACGAAAAGCCTACCGCTGAGCGTAAGCGCAAGCTTGCTGCTGCTGTGAAGCGCACACATAAGCGCCTGCGTTCACAGTTATTACCGCCTAAGCTGTACTAAAACAAACCATTATACTGGCGGCGCGTCCGCTTAAGGGTGTAGGGTCAGTTGTCCCGCACCCTTTTTGTATTGATTGATACCGGCGTAGCCCCTCAGCTTGGTTGGATTGAACCCGGTTAGTATGAATAGCGATGTGTGATAGCGTGTTGTAAAACACGCGCGCATCTAAGGAGACTACAATGAGTTTGCGAACCCAAGTCAATGACGATTTAAAGGCGGCGATGCGCGCTGGTGAAGCTGCGCGCCGTGATACTTTGCGTCTGTTACTGGCTGCGTTAAAGCAACGCGAAGTCGACGAACGCATCACGCTCGCGGATGCAGATGTATTAGCCATTATCGAAAAAATGATCAAGCAGCGCCGCGATTCGATCTCGCAATTTGTCCAAGGTGGCCGTCAAGATTTGGCGGACAAAGAGCAGCAAGAGCTAGACTTACTACAGACGTATATGCCGCAACAACTGAGTGAGGCGGAGTTGCTCGCAGCGATTGCAGATGCAGTGACGACTTCGGGGGCGACAGGCCCTGCCGATATGGGCAAGGTCATGGCTATTCTCAAGCCGGCTTTGGCGGGACGGGCAGACATGGGCCAGGTTTCCGCCCGTGTCAAGCAAGCATTGACTGTCGCTAAATAGCGTTAACTTACTGATCATTATAGATATTTTTTACGGGTTCGACTTGCCGTTGGTCCGTAAGTGCCAGCAAATATTGTGCCCTAGGGTTAGGCGAAGCGCCGTCCTATAATGGGGGCTTAGGTTCGCGCCTGCCACCAGAGCGCTCAATTGTGGAGTTTGACTGTAGGCATGATTCCGCCATCATTTATTCAGGATTTATTAGGACGGGTTGATATCGTCGAGGTCATTGATCGACATGTCAAACTCAAGCGCTCAGGGGCGAATTATGCCGCCTGTTGCCCGTTCCATACTGAAAAATCACCATCGTTTACCGTAAGCCCGACGAAGCAGTTTTATCATTGCTTTGGCTGCGGTGCGCATGGTACGGCGATTGGTTTTTTGATTGAATACAGCGGCATGGGTTTTGTCGATGCGGTGAAGGACTTAGCGCAAACTGTGGGCATGACGGTGCCAGAAATTGTGCGCAGTCCGCAGGCGCAACAGCGTGCCGAAGAAGCACCTGATTTGTACAGCGTATTGCTGCAAGCCGCACAGTTCTACCGTAGTCAATTAAAGCAAGCGCCACAGGCGATTGACTATTTAAAGCAACGCGGTTTGTCTGGTGAAATCGCTAAACGCTTTGGCGTGGGTTACGCACCCGAGGGTTGGCAGAGCCTGCAACAAGTGTTTCCGCAATACCAAGACGCTAGCCTGAATGCTGCAGGGCTGGTGAAACAAAATGAAGAAGGTCGGCGCTACGATGTGTTTCGCGAGCGCATTATGTTTCCGATTGTCGATGTGCGCGGCAACATCATTGGTTTTGGTGGGCGGGTATTGGGGGTGGGTGAGCCGAAGTATTTGAATTCGCCGGAGACCGCAGTCTTTGAAAAAGGGCGCGAGCTCTATGGATTATTTCAAGCGCGACGTGCCATTCGTGATGCCGGATGTGTGATGGTGGTTGAAGGCTATATGGATGTTCTTGCATTAGCCCAGGCGGGAATTGAATATGTGGTAGCCACCCTCGGGACGGCAACTACACCAATACACGTGCAAAAATTACTGCGCCAGGCTGATCAAGTAGTATTTTGTTTTGATGGCGATGGCGCAGGTAGGCGGGCGGCATGGCGTGCCCTGGAGAACAGCCTCACGCAGTTAGTTGATGGTAAAGAAGTGCGTTTTTTATTTTTGCCCGATGGTGATGACCCAGATACCTACGTGCGAGCGCATGGGCGCGCTGCCATCGAGACCTTGATTGCGCAAGCAGAACCATTATCACGGTTTCTAATTGATGGTTTACGCGCCGATATTGATGGCCACAGCTCTGAGGGCATTGCCAAGCTCATACAAATGGCTAAGCCCTTGATTCGGCAAATTGCAGCGCCCATGTTGTCCTTACTGATTCGCAAGGAGTTAGCAAGGGTCGCAGGACTCACCCAGCAGGAACTCGATGCACAACTGGAGATCAGCACCACTATTAAAGCGGCGGCCCCTCCCCAGCGACTCACACCATTACCACCGTCGATTTTACGAACGGTGCTGGAGTTGGTGATTGCGGAGCCTGCGGCCGCCGCAGGATTAGACCGAAACGATTTAGCGCTTGGATTGAGCGTATCAGGGATTGATCAGGCTGAATTAAGCGCACTGGATGCAGTGTTAGCGGCGCTGACCGGTGCCAGCGGTGCATTACAGTTGGGGGAGGCATTTCGCGGCTCGCCGCATGAGCAGTTTATCCGCCAAGCCGAGGCGGGTGCCATGCGCTGGCAGGACCGAGCGCTAAAGACTGAGGAGCTGGCGGCGGAGCTGACAGGCGCTTGGCAACAGGCGCTCGACCGCATTCGGCGCGCGCGCATTGGCGCATTACTCGAAAAGTCACGGCGTGGGGTATTGAGTGAGGCTGATCAAGCCCAATATCGAGCGCTTCAACATACATTAAACCCTGGCGCAATATAGTCAAAGAAAAAAGTCGATTTGTGGTATAATCGTCGGCTTTTCTTCACTGACATGCGCGAGTCCGGCGGAGCTAAATTATGGCCAAGAAAACAGTCCCATCCTCAGTCAAGTCTAAAACCGTCAAGTCAGCCGCTAAACCGGCTGCTGGGGTGGCGCAAAAGGCCAAGGCTCCAGCGCCTAAGGTTGTCGCTAAAGTGAGCGCAACCAAGGCAATAACCAAGCCAATAACCAAGCCAACTTCAAGTAAAGCCTCGCCAAGCAAAGCGGCTGTCAGTAAAGCGCCTGCAAATAAATCTAAAGAAATCAAGAGCATACCTAAGAAAATGGCGACGCCTGCTAAGCCTGCTCCAAAAGCGGCCTCGATCAAGGCGGCCCCTGCAAAGGCGGCCCCGACCAAAGCAACACCGGCCAAGGCAGTTGCTGCAAAGCCTGTTCCCCAGAAACCAAATAATGCCAAGCCCGTGGACGCTAAGCCAGTATTGACTAAACCAGCGGCGACTAAGCCCGTAGCCGCTAAAAAAGCCGCGCCAGCCGCGCCCAATAAAGCTACAGCGGCTGCTAAGCCACAGGCCAAACCAACCGCTAAACCGGCTAATCAGTCAAAGTCTGCTCCAGTGAAGCCCGCCGCTAAGTCAAGTAAGAATCAGCCAGCGCTTGCTAAGCCTGCATCTAAAGCGCAAGCCAAAGGGCAGCTCAAGGCTCAGCCCAAAGCTCAGGCCAAAGCGTCATCGCAAAAATCGTCAGCTACTGCGCCAGTTGCGGCAGTGGCTACATCAGTCCCGAGTAAGGGAAGTGCCGCAAAGGCGCCAGCTGCTCAGGGTAAATCCACCAATAAAAAGTCCGGCAAGTTGGCGCAAGATGAAGGGGTGCTCAAAGAGCAACGTTTAGCGACACTAAAAGCTGCAGGTCAGAAACTTGGGAAATCAGTGTCCGCTAATACAAACACAGAAACACCGCATGCAGCCGAAGCCGCTGTTGCCGTGCCCGTCACCGATCCCAAGAAGCCTAAGGGACAGACAGCGCGTGAGCGTTTTGATAAAGAGCTAGAGCGTCGCCAGTTATCACCCGCTGACGCCGAGGCGCGTCGTCTACGGTTGAGAAATTTGGTGGTTTTAGGTAAAGAAAATACTTTTTTAACCTACGCCCAAATTAACGACCACCTGCCTGATGACATGCTCGACTCCGATGCACTGGAGAGCATTATTGGCATGATTAACGACATGGGGATTCAAGTATTCGAAGAAGCCCCGGACGTTGAGTCTCTATTGCTTGCAACAACACCAGCGGTAACCGATGAGGATGCGGTTGCCGAGGCTGAGAATGTCATTTCCACCCTAGACTCTGAGTTTGGCCGCACCACTGACCCAGTGCGCATGTATATGCGCGAGATGGGTTCGGTAGACTTGCTCACGCGCGAAGGTGAGATCGAGATCGCTAAGCGGATTGAAGGTGGATTGCGTGACATGATCATGGCGATCTCAGCGTGTCCGACAACTATTGCGGCAATCTTGGCGCTTGCCGAGAAAGTTGAAAAAGACGAAATCCGTGTCGATGAAATTGTGGATGGATTGATCGATCTCGATATGAAAGACACCATTATTGGCGACTTAAGCGACGATGCTGGCGTAGATGACGACGACAATGTCGATGAAGAAGAGATTGAAGACGATGATGGTGCTGCAACTGCAGCAGCAGCGGCAGCCGACTTGGCGCGACTCAAGGAAGCGTCTCTTGTTTGCTTTGCTGAAATTCGCAATCATTATCAAAAAATGATGAAGGCATTGCCGAAGTTTGGTTCGCAGGGCAAACCGTATTTGCAAGCGCGTGAAGCGGTGACCGAAGAGTTAATGAAAATCCGTTTCTCCGCTAAACAAATTGAATCGTTGTGTGATGGTGTGCGTAAACTCGCCGAAGAAGTGCGCAGCTACGAGCGCACCATTTTGGCCTTATGTGTTGATAAAGCCCGTATGCCACGTCAGCATTTCATTAAAGAATTTATTGGCCAAGAAACCAGCGGTGTTTGGATTCGTAAAGAAATCGAATCAGCCAAAGCTTGGAGCGAGGCCTTATCCCGCTTTGAGCCAGCGGTGCTCGAGCAGCAGCGCAAGCTCATCGATTTGCAAGAGCGCATCGGTATTCCTGTGCAGGAATTAAAAGACATCAATAAGCAAATGGCAACGGGTGAGCGCAGCGCACGCAGTGCAAAGCGTGACATGACCCAAGCCAACTTGCGCCTAGTGATTTCAATTGCTAAGAAATACACCAACCGTGGCTTGCAGTTTTTAGATTTGATCCAAGAAGGTAATATTGGTTTGATGAAGGCGGTCGATAAGTTTGAATACCGCCGCGGTTACAAATTCTCCACCTATGCGACATGGTGGATTCGCCAAGCCATTACCCGCTCGATTGCTGACCAAGCACGCACAATCCGTATACCAGTACACATGATTGAGACGATTAATAAAATGAATCGGATCTCTCGTCAAATTCTGCAAGAAACAGGCCAAGAGCCAGACCCCGCCACTTTGGCTGAAAAAATGGAAATGCCCGAAGATAAAATTCGGAAAATTCTTAAAATCTCCAAAGAACCAATTTCTATGGAAACCCCGATTGGTGATGATGATGATTCCCACTTGGGTGATTTCATCGAAGATCAATCGACCATGGCACCTAGCGATGCAGCAGTCTATGGTAGCTTGCGTGATGTCACCGGTGATGTGCTGGACACCTTAACCCCACGCGAGGCGAAAGTGCTGCGTATGCGTTTTGGCATTGAAATGAATACCGATCACACCCTAGAAGAAGTCGGTAAGCAGTTTGATGTAACCCGCGAGCGGATTCGTCAGATAGAAGCTAAAGCCTTACGTAAGTTGCGCCACCCCTCGCGCTCTGAGCGTCTGCGTAGTTTCTTGGATAATGATAGTTAGTTGTTGTATGTAAAGTATTGGGCCTATAGCTCAGTTGGTTAGAGCAGAGGACTCATAAGAAAGAAGCCCTAGGGGTCTTGTAACAAAGACCTCAATAGATTCAAGAGGTTAGTGGTGAATTAGGCGGTATAAATTCACTACACACCGCTTACACACCAATGTATTTTTCATGGTGTGTAGTAAATGCGGTTTTAGTGTGGTTTTGCAGTAAAAAACACCAGCAGTAAGGTGTGTAGTAAATGTAACGATTAAGGGCCTATAGCTCAGTTGGTTAGAGCAGAGGACTCATAGCGAAAGTTGTGCCTTATGCTTGGAAACTGCATAAGGGATGGTGTCAAATTCGGAGAAAGCTAAATGTAGCCAAAAGCTGCACAAGCTAACGCCGAGCCAAGCTTCAGTATGAAAGTGCTGTTGAAGGTGTAGAGACTAGACGGCACCCACCTAAGTAAAGATGTAAATCTTTATATGGTGAAGGCATAGTCCAGGGAGTAGTGAAAGCTACACAAACCGGAATCCTTTGGTCCCAGGTTCAAGTCCTGGTGGGCCCACCAGAAATGAAAATACCAACCTTCGGGTTGGTATTTTTTTATCTATGTTGGTAATCTATTAGGCATGGATAATCAATGGGTGGTTGCTGTACCAGAGGAAATAAGCCGAACTTTGCTTCGGGAAATGCGTATTGGACCCATCATTAATGATAGAGGTACTCGCTACTTAATTGAATACCTAGTTGCTCGAGTTGATGGGTTAAAGATAGAAATTTTTTCTAATGAGCATCCACCCCCTCACTTTAGAGTGTTGTATGGACAGGATAGTGCTAACTTTTCAATAAAAGATTGCCGAAAATTAAATGGGGGCCTAGATCAATGGGAGAAAACCATTAAGTATTGGCACTCCAAAAATAAAGACAAATTAATTGAGGTTTGGAATACAAGGCGGCCCACGAATTGCCCGGTAGACCTATATAAAGAAGATTAAATGTCAAAAATAGGAAGAAATGATCCATGTAGCTGCGGAAGTGGCAAGAAGTATAAAAAATGCCATGGAGAAATATCGACCATTGAACGTCATCAGCAAATGTTTTATCAGTTAAAAGCTGAGCATGAGGCAAAAGAGTTGCAAAGGCAAAAACAGCAGGGTTTGGGACGACCAATAATTTCAGCAGAGGTAAATGGTGTTAGGTTTGTTGCGATAAAGAATAGGCTAATACACTCGGCTGGGTGGAAAACATTTCATGATTTCTTGTTTGCGTATATCAAAACGGCAATGGGTGGTGATTGGGGAAATCTGGAGTTAAAAAAGCCTTTGGATATAAGGCATCCAATCTTAGTTTGGTATCACCATCTATGCGCTTTGCAACAAACGGTTCAGGGTGCTGAGGGTGCTGTAAAAACGACTCAAATGACTGGTGCAGTTGCTGCTTATATCCAGCTGGCCTACGATTTATACTCGTTAGATCACAATGCTGAGCTTCAAGAAAAATTTATAAATCGATTGAAAAATTTAGAAAATTTTTATGGCGCTAGATATGAGCTTTTTGTAGCGGCCTCGATGATTAGGGCTGGATTTGAAATTGATCTGGAAGATGAAGATGACAGAAGTTCTACGCATTGCGAATTTGTGGCAACTCATAAGGAAACACAAAAAAAGTTCTCGGTAGAAGCTAAATGCAGTCAGTCGGAGAAAGGTCGCATCATTCGCTTGCTTGTAGGCGCATTAAAAAAGTCAGCAGATTTTGATCGACTTATTTTTATAGAACTTAATAAGCCTGATGATTCAAATTCAACTGATATGCCTGATTTTTTGCAAAATACATTAAGATATATTCGTCGGGAAGAGAGGCGAGTTAGGCCCACTAAAGCAAGCCCTTCTGCGTATGTATTTGTTACCAACATGCCATGGCACCATCATTTGGATCAAAATTCATTTCGCTGTTTGGTAATGGCAGATGGCTTTTTGATTGATGATTTCAAGCATGACGTCGCATATCCAAATTTAAGAGAAGCCATTAATTCAAGAGCTAGGCATATTGAAATGCACAGTCTTATAAGGTCAATGCAAACCCATACAAATGTACCATCTACCTTTGATGGTGAATTTCCAGAATTTGCGTTTGGCGAAGCTCAACCAAGATTGCTAATAGGTCAGAAATATCTGGTTCCAGACTCGGATGGATTCGATCGTGTAGCAACTTTAACGACTGCTACAGTTTCTGAGGTTGAAAAGGTGGCATTTTGTGGGTTATCTTTTGATCAAGGGGGGTCTGAAATCTGTAAGTGGCCACTATCTGACCTAGAGATTGCAGCGTGGAAAAGTAACCCAGATACTTTCTTTGGTCGAGTAGTAAAGGTAAATCCAGTTATTAAGGATATTCTTGGGGCATATGATTTTTTGTATGACTGCTATAAAAATACCTCAAAACAAAGGCTGCTTGAATTAATGGCTAATGCTCAAGATATTTCAGTATTAGCCAACCTCTCACAAAATGAATTGGCAAGCGTTTATTCTGAGAGGACGGCATATTTAATGTGGAATATGACTAATCAGCCATCACCAAGCGTTACTTAAAGTAACGCTCATTCCTCCAAAATCCTCCACCAACTCGCCAATAATCCCCACATTTAGCCACACTTTCTTTTGGCGAAATTGACACCTGTTTTTCCTCCAATTAGGTTGCTCTAGCCTGGTGTCAGAAGCTACAGTATGTGTATGTCAAATGAAAAAGAAAGTACACATCAACTCATACACCGTAACCTAACTCTCTATCAACGCGAACATAGCGCAGTATGGCAATGTCGCTACAAGGTAGACAACAAGTGGATACGAGCCACCACTAAAGAGACCCAGTTTGATTTGGCGGTCAACAAGGCTAAAGAGCTATTAGTAGAAGCGGAAATACGAAAGCGCTCTGGTATCCCAGTAGTCACCAAACGTTTTAAAGATATCGCTATGTTGGCAATTGATCGCATGGAGCGAGATTTGAAGGGTAGCTTAGGTAAATCAATCTACAAAGACTACATCCGCATTATTAATGAACATTTCATTCCCAGTCTAGGTCAACGGCTCATTACAAATATTGATTACGATGCCCTGCAGCAGTACTACGATGACCGTGAAGCCAAGTATGGCTTGGCATTATCCAATAGCAATCGTAAAACTCAAAACGCTGCATTTAATCGAGTATTTGATGAAGCTATTGTTAGGGGTTACTTAACCGAAAGTAATCGTCCCAAATTAGATGGCAAGACCAAAGAGAGTGTTCGTCGCCCAGCGTTTGAATTGCATGAACTTAGAGCTTTACTGAGACTACTGAGCCCATACATAGAATCAGGCAGAACTAGGGATGTACGTGAGCGCAGGGAGATCCTACGAGACTATGTTGAGATGTTGGTGGATACAGGAGCAAGGCCGGGCATTGAGTTACTAGATATGAAATGGAGGCAAATTCGTTTCATGATGAACCCTATTAGTACTGTCACAGATCAATTGGATGAATACGGTGAAGTAATTGAGGTGCATAGCCTGAATCGTAGTTGTGAGATGACAGTTAAAGGTAAAACAGGGCAAAGGCAGATTATTGGACGCTTACCTAGTATTAGAGTTTTAGAGCGCATTGCCTTGCGAAATTATGGAGTAGCTAGTTCAATTAAAGATCCATTGGCCGAGCTCATTAAGCCTACTTGAACTGACCTAATTTTTAGTACCACTCCAAAAGCGAGGATTTTTTGATAATCTATCTTTAAAGGAGTTAAAAATGCCCAAAGGTCATCGAATCAAACCCGAACAAATTGTGATGCTGTTGCGCCAAATTGACGTGCTGACTGCCAATGGTAAAACTTTAGCGCAGTCTTGTAAGGATGCTGGTGTTGGAGAGCAAAACTATTACCGCTGGCGCAAGATGTATGGTGGTATGCAAATTGACCAAGCGAAGAAATACAAAGCGCTAGAAACGGAAAACGCCCGTCTCAAGAAGCTGGTTGCTGACTTATCCCTACGGGAGGTTATGCTCAAGGCAGTAATTAAGGGAAACTTCTAAGCCCTGCTAAGCGTAAACATGCAGCGCAGATGCTGATCGATCAGTTCACGATCTCTGAGCGATCTGCCTGCAGTTTAGTAGGGCTTTCTAGAACCACTTGGCGTCACATGCCAATCCCCAGAGATGATGAAACACCAATGAGGGCGGAAATCATTCGCTTGGCTAGCATATACGGGAGATATGGCTATCGCACGATTGCTGGTTTAATGCGGAACGCTGGCTGGCCTAACGTAACAACTGCCAAAGTTGCTCGAATTTGGCGAGAAGAAGGACTCAAAGTTCCACAACAGCAGCCCCCAAGAGGTCGTCTATGGTTGAATGAC
>Ga0209499_1000851_pt1 | contig 22243 bp, 23 predicted proteins | sample C_130208_EF_Meta_FD_187306 | JGI IMG/M metagenome (GOLD analysis project Ga0209499, IMG submission 187306) | Freshwater microbial communities from Lake Croche, Canada to study carbon cycling - C_130208_EF_MetaG (SPAdes) (version 2) | ecosystem: Environmental > Aquatic > Freshwater > Lake... | reverse complement strand
TTTATGACCACGATCCACAGCTACACCGGCGACCAGCCGACGCTGGATACGATGCACAAAGACCTCTACCGCGCCCGCGCAGCGGCGTTGAGCATGATCCCGACCTCGACCGGCGCGGCCAAGGCGGTTGGGCTGGTGCTGCCCGAGCTTAAGGGCAAGCTGGACGGTGTGGCCATCCGCGTGCCCACGCCGAATGTGTCGGTCGTGGATCTGGTGTTTGAAGCCAAACGGTCGACCACGGTCGAAGAGGTCAACGCCGCCATCCGCGCGGCGGCGACCACGGGGCCGCTGGTGGGGATTTTGGGCTATACCGACCAGCCCAATGTCTCGTCAGACTTCAACCACGACCCGCATTCGTCCGTCTTCCATATGGATCAGACCAAGGTGATGGACGGCACTATGGTGCGGATTTTGACATGGTATGACAACGAATGGGGCTTTTCCAACCGCATGTCGGATACGGCTGTGGCCATGGGCAAGCTCATCTGAAACGGCACTTAGACTGCCAAAAGGGCGCCTTCGGGCGCCCTTTTTCATGGGCATTTGAGCGATTAGCCCTGCGCCACCAATCCCTTGGCATAGCGCTGCGCGTTGCGCCGATAGCCTTCGGCAGAGCGTAGCAGGCGTGCCTGCTCTTGGGGTTCCAGCATCCGCACGACCTTGCCCGGTGCGCCCATGACCAATGCGCCGTCGGGAATGTCCTTGCCCTCGGTGATCAAGGCACAAGCGCCAATCAGGCAGCCTTTGCCGATCTTGGCCCCGTTCAAGATCGTCGCCCCCATGCCGATCAGCGTGCCATCGCCAATCGTGCAGCCATGCAACATGGCGCGGTGGCCGATGGTGCAATTGGCCCCGATCACCATGGGCACGCCCATATCGGTGTGGATCACCACATTGTCTTGCACGTTAGAGCCTTGGCCCACCACCAGCACTTCGTTATCGCCGCGCAGCACCGCGCCGAACCAGACGCTGGCCCCGTCTTCCAGCACGACCTTGCCGATCAGATCGGCGCTGGCAGCGGCCCAAGCGGTGCCGCGCAGTTCGGGGGTGTGGCCGTCAAGGGAATAGATCATCGCGCCGCAAACTCCTGATTAAGACCGCGCACAAACTCGGCCAGATGCGGCTGGCGGTCGCGCTTCAGGCGTTCGGCCTGAACGATGGTGACCAGTTCGCCAAAGGCCGTTTCAAGATCGCGGTTCACGATCACATAGTCATATTCCATCCAATGGCTGATCTCGGACTGGCTTTTGGCCATGCGCTGGGCGATCACCTCGTCGGAATCCTGCGCACGGCCGCGCAGACGGCTTTCCAGCTCGGCAATCGAGGGCGGTAGGATAAAGATCGACACCACATCCCCACGCATCGCCTGTTTGATCTGCTGGCCGCCTTGCCAGTCAATATCAAACAGCGTGTCGCGGCCTTGGGCCATGGCGGCTTCCACAGGGCCACGCGGAGAGCCATAGAAATTGCCAAACACCTCGGCATGTTCCAGCATTTGGCCGTCTTGCACCAGAGAGTCAAAGTCAGCGCGGGATTTGAAATAATATTCCCGCCCGTCAATCTCTCCACTGCGCGGGCTGCGGGTGGTGGCGGAGACCGAAAAGCGCAGATCGCTGTCCCATGCCATCAGCTTGCGCGACAAGGTCGACTTGCCCGCACCAGAGGGCGAGGAAAGGATCAGCAAAAGCCCGCGTCGCGTCATAGTCATTCCACGTTTTGCACCTGTTCGCGCATCTGATCTATGACAGTCTTCAGGTCAAGCCCGATGCGGGTAAGGGCGATGGATTGCGCTTTCGAGCAAAGCGTATTGGCCTCGCGCAGGAATTCTTGCACCAGAAAGTCAAACTTGCGCCCGATGGGGCCGGTGTCGGCCAACAGGGCGCGGGCGGCTTGCAGATGGGCGGTCAGGCGGTCGATTTCTTCGGTGATGTCGGTTTTGACGGCCAAAAGGGCCAGTTCTTGCGCCAGACGGGCGGGGTCTGCGGCGTCGGTTTGCGTCAAAATCCGCGCCACGGCGTCGCGAAGCGTCAAAGCGGCCTCGTCTTGGCGGGCAAAGGCGGCGGATTTGGCTTGGGCCACGAGATCAGCAATCCGGTCGATCTGCGCACTTAATATCCCCGCCAGTGCTGACCCTTCCGCCGCGCGCATGGCGTTGAAATCGGCCAGCAAAGCGGGCAGGTCGGTCAGAATGGCGCTGCGCAGGGCGGTCATATCCACCTCTGCCGCGCCCTGCTCCACCACACCGCGCACCGCCAGCACATCGGCGGCAGAGGCTTGGCCCAGCGTCACCCCGATCCGCATCGCATGATCTTCCACCGCGCGCAGCGCCATCAGGGCCGCTTGCAAGGCGGTCGGATTGATCCGCAAGGACGAATCGCCCCCCTCTGCGCCCTCACGGGTGATTTTCAACGCAAGCGACACATTGCCGCGCCCCAAGGCCTTGGCCAGTTCGCTGCGCAAGGCCAGTTCCAGACCGTCGACCCAATCGGGCAAGCGCAGGCGCAGATCCAAGCTCTTGCCATTGACCGAGCGCAGATCCCACGCCCAAGAGTGCCCCGCCCCCTGCCCCTTGCGGGCGGCAAATCCTGTCATCGAAAGGGTCATGGCGATCTCCTGGGTAAGGCGGAACAGGGGGGCCCTGTCACAGCGCTGTTTACCACTTGTTTAGAAACTTCTCCACATCGGCCAACGATGCTGTATGGCACGCCATCGGCAGCAAAAGTTGCCAAAATCTTAACCTTGCGCCGAAGGAAAGAGAAACCTTTCCGGTGGGCTGTTGCAAAAGGCGTCCCGCAGTGTGCGGCGACGGGCGGGATATGGCTATTTCTTTTCAGGGCGCACAGGCCCCAAGTTTAACCGTGCTAGAACAGGTGCGCAGCTATTGGCAAGGCTTGCGGCAGGGATCGGCCCCGCCCCTGCGTGAGGCGCTTGACCCGCGCGGCATGGCCCAAGCTTTGGAATCGAGCTTCTTGTTAGAACGTATCGCCCCCGGATTGGCGCGCTTTCGCATTGCCGGGATGAATCTGCACGATCTGATTGGCCTGGATGCGCGCGGCATGCCGCTTTCGACGCTCTTTGATCCGCCCGCACGGGCCCGTATGGCCGCGGTGTTAGAGAGCGTCTTTGCCGCCCCCGCCGTGGGCGAGATTTGGCTTCAGGCCGAATGCGGCATCGGCCGCCCCACTTTAGAAGGCCGCATGCTGCTGTTGCCGGTGCGCGATGCGCAGGGACAAACCTCGATGGCTTTGGGGTGCTTGGCCTTGGCGGGCAGCATGGGCCGTGCGCCGCGCCGCTTTGCGGTTACGCGAACACTCTGTGCAGCGATTTCGCCGCTTGCGGCGAGCCAAAGCACAAAGACCGCCGCGCAATCGGACTTAGCCGATCCGTCAGCCGTCCTGCCTCTGCCTGCCTTGGGCAAAATCGTCAAAATCCGCCCGACCCACCGCGCCGCAAGCCATCTGCGGCTGGTCTATTCGCGCGACTAGGCCAAACGAAAACGGCCCGAGGGTCACCCCGGGCCGCCTATGCCGTGGTCAAGCCGCTTACAGCGCAACGCGGCGTTGCACATCGCGCATCGAAGACAGTTCTTCTGACACCAAAAATGCCAGTTCCAGCGACTGGCTGGCGTTCAGGCGCGGGTCACAGGCGGTGTGGTAGCGATCCGACAGATCCTCATCCGTCACCGCGCGCAGACCGCCGGTGCATTCGGTCACATCCTTGCCGGTCATCTCGAAATGCACGCCGCCCGGAATGGTGCCTTCGGCTTTGTGGATGCCGAAGAATTCGCGCACTTCGCGCAGCACTGATTCGAAGGGGCGCGTCTTATAGCCCGACACCGCTTTGATCGTGTTGCCATGCATCGGGTCACACGACCACAGCACATTGGCCCCCTCGGCCTGCACGGTCTTGATCAGGCGCGGCAGATTGTCGCCCACTTTGCCTGCGCCAAAGCGGGCAATCAGGGTCAGACGGCCGGGTTCGTTCTGCGGGTTCAGCTTGGCCATCAGAACCTTCAGGTCTTCCGCCGTCGTCGTCGGCCCGCATTTCAGCCCGATCGGGTTCAGCACGCCGCGCGCAAATTCGACATGCGCACCGTCGGGCTGACGGGTGCGGTCGCCGATCCAGATCATATGGCCCGATCCAGCCACCGGCTGACCGGTGATCGAATCAATCCGGCACAGGGCCTCTTCATATTCCAGCAACAAAGCTTCGTGGCTGGTGTAGAAATCGACCGAGGCCAGCGAAGGCGCGGTGTCAGAAGTGATGCCGGCCGCGTTCATGAAATCCAGCGCGTCCGAGATGCGGTTCGACAGCGCACGGTAGCGTTCGGCCTTGTCATGCTCGGCAAAACCCAAGGTCCAGGCATGCACGCGGTGGATATCGGCAAAGCCACCCGTCGAAAACGCCCGCAGCAGGTTCAAAGAGGCCGCCGATTGCGTATAGGCCTGCAACATCCGCGCAGGGTCGGGCATGCGCGAGGCGCTGTCGAACTCAAACCCGTTGATAATGTCGCCCCGGTAAGAGGGCAGTTCCACCCCGCCGATCACCTCGGTGCCAGCCGAACGCGGCTTGGCAAACTGCCCTGCCATGCGGCCCACTTTGATCACTGGCACTTTGGCCCCATAGGTCAGCACAACGGCCATTTGCAGCATCACGCGGAAAGTGTCGCGGATATTGTCGGCGGCAAATTCCGCGAAGCTTTCGGCACAATCGCCGCCTTGCAGCAAGAAAGCCTTGCCCTCTGCCGCCAGAGCCAGTTGCTTTTTGAGCTTGCGCGCTTCGCCGGCAAATACCAGCGGCGGATATTTGGCCAGTTGTGCCTCAACCGCGGTCAGCGCCGATTGATCGGGATAGTCGGGCATCTGCACGCGGGGCTTTGCGCGCCAATCCGATTTTGTCCAGCCTTTGGTCATTTCAAGTGTCCTCACGTCAACATGTCACAGCAAGATAAGGAAATTAGCGCCCTTTGCAAAGAGCAGAACGGCGCGCAGGTGTGCCGCCTCATTTTGTGGCATTTCCCCTTGCGGCGGGAAACTTTTCCTGTATCGATGCGTCAATAACGACACGTCAGGTCGCAACATGTCCATCGCCCCGCGCAAAGCCACCCAGACCTCCAAGCCAGAGGCCCCGCGCCGCTTTGTCTTTCTGCTGTTGGACAAATTCACCATGTTGGCCTTTGCCTCGGCCATCGAACCTTTGCGCATTGCCAACCGTGTTCTGGGCGAGACGGCTTATACATGGGCTTTGGCCGGCGAAGGCGGCGAGTGGGCGACCTGCTCCAATGGCACCGCCTTTAAGCTGGACATGGGGCTGGACGAGATTGATCGCGACGATATCTTGCTCGCCTGCGGCGGGATAGATGTGCAAAAGGCCGCAACCAAACCGGTGCTGAACTGGCTGCGGCGCGAGGCGCGGCGCGGCGCTGTGATCGGCGGTCTGTGCACGGGGGCCTATGCCTTGGCCAAGGCGGGGCTTTTGGATGGCAAGAAAGCGACGATCCACTGGGAGAATCAGGACGGTTTCTTGGAAGAATTCGATGATGTCACCCTGACCAAGTCAGTCTTCGTGATGGATGGCAACCGTTGGTCAACGGCGGGGGGCACTTCGTCGCTGGATCTGATGCTGAAGGTGATTGCGGGCGATCACGGCGAGGATGTCGCCAATACCGTGGCCGACCAGCTGATCTATTCCACCCCGCGCACCGACCAAGACACCCAGCGCCTGTCGATCCCCACCCGCATCGGCGTGCGCCACCCCAAACTGTCGCAAGTCATCCAAATGATGGAAGGCAATATCGAAGACCCGATGTCGCCCGCCGATCTGGCCGAAGAGGTGGGCATGTCAACCCGCCAGTTGGAACGGCTGTTTCGCCGCTATCTCAACCGCAGCCCCAAACGCTATTACATGGAATTGCGGCTGCAAAAGGCGCGGAATCTGTTGATGCAAACCGATATGTCGGTGATCAATGTCGCACTGGCATGCGGCTTTGCCAGCCCGTCGCATTTTTCCAAATGCTACCGCAGCCATTATAACACCACACCTTATCGGGAACGCGGAACCCAAGGCAATCCCGCGCCCCCGATGGCAGGCCGTTTGTCAATTTAGGCCAGCGCCAAAGGATCAGAACCAAAGCGGTTCGGCCCGCTCGTGCCGCGAGTGCACATCCATACAAGAAGAATGATCGTACCGATCAGAGGGATAAACGTCAGAAGCAGCCACCAACCCGACAAGTTCTGGTCGTGAAGGCGACGCACTGTCACGGCAAAGCCGAATAGAATATTGATGAACGCAAAGGCGTAAAGGAGCACGCCGATTATAACAGTCGGGATCATAAGAAGCATGCCAACGGACTGGTCCATGTTACCGCGACCGAGTGAAGTAACTTCCGTTACCAGCCCAACGATAAGTCCACCGCCGACAATCACAAGGAATTGAAACAGAACCCAGTACCAGTATTCGGACCGTGATGCCCGCCCCGGAAATATCTGCGCCCGATAAACCGCTTTTACCGACTCGACCAATGTCATCCTGTTACATCCAAGCTTGCGTTTAACATCAGGTCTAGATTATGACCAAAAGCGAAATTATGTCGAACGCTATTTTGACGCACGGCAAAGGTGCTGGAACATCGATTGGTGCCGTCGCCTCGCCAAGTTTATGTCAAGCCCGGTTTTAAGACCCTTCGTTGCAAAACGACTGTACGATCAAACAATTCGCCGTGTAGCCCGAGCAATTGGCCAAAGCCGTCTCTTCCGCCTTGGCCACCGACTGATCGGCCGAAAATCCCATGCCAAAGCCATCACCCACAGCCACTGCACCGCAATTTGGGAAAACCACAACAGCACTGCAATCACCCACCCCGCAGCGCGCGATGGAATCGGCCGAGGCCTCGTCTTTGCTTGCAAAGTTCCAACCGGCCCCGACTTTCCCGGTCGATGCCGAAAAGGCGATTGCGCCAAATAAACCATCGGCCAGAGCCGGTGCCGCCAAAGCAAAGGTCAAGATGCAGGCTGTCGCCAAACGGGTAGACATCATTTCTCCTCCCCAAGACCTTCGAAACTGTAAGATAGGTGGCAATGCCAAGCGCCACCGTCAAGAGGCTGACAGGCTTTGGGTCTTTGGAAATTGCCAAACGGGGCCAAAATTCACGCCCTCTTAGGCTTTTTGACCAAGCCTCGCCGCTCTGGCGCGCGGATCTGTAAAAAAAACACCGCGAAAATCCCCTGACTGACCACTTTTCTTTTGCATCTCGCCCCACTAGGCTAAGGACAGGCTTGCGATCCAACATGGGAGTTAAAAATGAAAAAACTGCTGCTCGCTACGGCTGCAACCGCGCTTTGCGCTGGCTTTGCTTCGGCCGAAGACGTGAAACTGGGGATTTTGATCGGCTTCACCGGCCCGATCGAATCCCTGACCGGTCATATGGCCAATGCGGCTGAGGCCGCTATGGCCGAAGTCAACGCCTCGGGCAAAGCGCTGAACGGCTGGACCTTTGTGTCCGACCGTGGCGATGACACCTGCGTTGACGCGGCTGCCGCACAGACGGCGGCTGAAAAAATGGTTACGTCGGACGGTGTCAAGGGCATCATCGGCGGCGACTGCTCTGGCGTGACCGGGGCTGTTTTGCAAAACGTGGCGCGTCCGAACGGCATCGTGATGGTGTCGCCCTCGGCCACCTCGCCCGCTTTGTCGACCGCTGAGGATGATGGCCTGTTCTTCCGCACTGCCCCCTCGGATGCGCGCGAAGGCGAAGTGATGGCAGACGTGCTCAAAGAGCATGGCGTCACCTCGATCGCGCTGACCTATTCCAACAGCGACTACGGCAAGGGTCTGGCAGACGCCATTTCGACCTCGTTCCAAGCTGTCGGCGGCAAAGTCACCATCGATATCCCGCATGAAGACGGCAAATCCGACTACTCGGCCGAAGTGGCTTCGCTGGCCGCTGCTGGCGGCGATCTGCTGGTTGTGGCAGGCTATCTGGATCAGGGCGGCAAGGGCATCATCCAAGCCTCGCTCGACACCGGTGCTTTCACCAAGTTCGGTCTGCCCGGCGGCATGGTCGGCGACAGCCTTCCCCTGGCCATCGGCCCGGCGCTTGACGGCTCGTACGGCCAAGTCGCTCAGTCTGACTCGGCAGGTGCTGCGATCCTCGCCGACATGGGCAAGGCCAACACCCCGGCCTATGACGCGACCTCGCCCTATACGATGGAAAGCTATGACGCAGCGGCGCTGATCATGCTGGCCATGCAGGCGGCCAATTCCACCGACTCCAAGGTCTACTCGGCCAAGATCATGGAAATCGCCAATGGTCCGGCTGACGGCTCGGGCGAAAAGATCCTTCCCGGCCAACTCGGCCACGCGATGGAGCTGATCGCGGCTGGCAAAGCTATCGACTATGATGGCGCGTCGGGCGTGACGTTGGTCGGCGCTGGCGAATCCGCGGGCCGCTACAAAGAGTTCGAAATCAAGGGCGGCAAGTACGAAACGATCAAGTTCCGTTGATCGCCCTTTGAGACAGACCAAGACGGCCCGGGGCTTATCCCCCCGGGCCGTGCCATTGCTAAACACAGCCCAGAGCCCAAAAGGGCCACAGCGCGAAGCAGGGAAATATGATCGTCGTCCAAGACCTTCACCGCCATTTCGGGGCTTTTCGTGCCGTCAACGGCGCCTCTTTAGAGATTGCCACCGGGTCCATTACGGGCCTGATCGGGCCCAATGGCGCGGGCAAAACCACGCTGTTTAATGTCATCGCCGGCCGATTGAAGCCAACCTCTGGCCGGGTGTTGATGGATGGTCAGGATATCAGCGGCCTCGCCCCGCATGAATTGTTCGCCAAAGGTTTGCTGCGCACCTTTCAAATTGCGCATGAATTCGCCTCGATGACGGTGCGCGAGAATTTGATGATGGTTCCGAGCGGTCAGGCGGGTGAAAAGCTGTGGAACACATGGTTCCGCCGCGGATTGATCGCCCGGCAAGAGGCGGTTTTGCGCAAGAAGGCCGACGAGGTTCTTGAATTCTTGACGATTTCCCATATCGCCGATGAAAAAGCGGGCAATATCTCGGGCGGGCAGAAAAAGCTTGTGGAACTGGGCCGCACGATGATGGTTGACGCCAAGGTCGTTTTTCTGGACGAAGTCGGCGCGGGGGTGAACCGTACGCTGTTGAACACGATTGCCGATGCGATTGTGCGCTTGAACAAGGAACGCGGCTATACCTTCTGTGTGATCGAACATGACATGGATTTTATCGCCCGCCTGTGCGATCCGGTGATCGTGATGGCCGAAGGCAAAGTGCTGGCCAAGGGCACGGTAGACCAAGTCAAGAATGACGAGCGCGTGATTGAAGCCTATCTTGGCACTGGTTTAAAAAACAAGGTGCTGGCGCATGGCTGACCCCAAAGAACGGATTTTCTGCGAAAATCCGGAGAAAAACCAATTTTCTGCGAAAATTGTGCCACAGAATTTTCGCATGAAAATTCGTGTTGAGAATTTTCGCAGAAAATTCGTGCGCCCGACCGATGTGAAGGAGCCCCCCCATGCCTGACCCCTTCCTCATCGGCGAGGCCATGACAGGCGGTTATGGCGCCACAGACATCCTGCACGACTGCACCATTGCCGTTGAAAAAGGCCAGATCGCCGTGATCGTGGGCCCCAATGGCGCAGGCAAATCCACCGCCATGAAAGCCGTCTTCGGCATGCTCAACCTGCGCGCCGGACAGGTGCGCCTGAACGGCGAGGACATCACCAAACTCTCGCCGCAAGACCGTGTGGCGCGCGGCATGGCCTTTGTGCCACAGACGCATAACATTTTCACCTCGATGACGGTGGAAGAGAACCTTGAAATGGGGGCCTTTTTGCGGCGTGACGATATCAAGGGGACTTTGGAGCAGGTGTATCACCTGTTCCCGATCCTCAAGACCAAACGCCTTCAGCCCGCAGGAGAGTTGTCGGGCGGTCAGCGCCAGCAAGTGGCGGTGGGCCGCGCCCTTATGACAAAACCGCAGCTTTTGATGCTCGATGAGCCCACCGCCGGGGTTAGCCCGATTGTGATGGACGAGCTGTTTGACCGCATTATCGAAGTGGCGCGCTCGGGCATTTCGATTCTGATGGTCGAGCAGAACGCCCGTCAAGCGCTTAACATCGCCGACAAGGGCTATGTTCTGGTGCAGGGTGCTAACCGTTACACCGACAGCGGGGCCAATCTGTTGGCCGACCCCGATGTGCGCCGCAGCTTTTTGGGGGGCTAAGAGATGGATCTGTTGAACGCTCTGGTCGCTTTTTTGAACTTTGTGGTGATCCCGGCCGCGTCTTACGGCGCGCAATTGGCGGTGGGGGCGCTGGGGGTCACGTTGATCTTTGGCATCCTGCGGTTTTCGAACTTTGCTTGGGGCGATACCATGGCCTTTGGCACTATGGTGGTGATTTTGTTCACATGGCTCTTTCAAAGCCTTGGCATTTCCATCGCCCCGCTGCCCACAGCGCTTTTGGCGCTGCCCTTCAGCATCGCAATCACTTCGGCACTTTTGCTGGGCACGGATCGGGTGGTCTACCGCTTTTACCGCAAGCAAAAGGCCAAACCGATCATTTTGGTGATCGTCTCGGCCGGGGTGATGTTTGTGATGAACGGCCTTGTGCGCATCATCATCGGCACCGAGGAACAAAACTTCGCCGATGGCGGGCGGTTCTTGATTTCTGCGGCAGATTTTAAAGCGTGGAGTGGTTTGGCCGAAGGCTTGGCAATCAAAGGCACCACGGCGGTGACACTGGTGACAGCGCTTTTGACGATGGCCGCCCTGTTCTGGTTCTTGCAAAAAACCCGCACCGGCAAATCGATGCGGGCTTTTTCGGATAACGAGGATTTGGCGCTGCTGTCTGGCATCAACCCCGACCGTGTCGTGCAGGTCACTTGGGTGATCGCGGCCGCCTTGGCGGTGATTGCCGGCACGCTTTACGGGTTGGACAAAAGCTTTCGGCCTTTCATTTATTTCTCGCTCTTGCTGCCGATCTTTGCCTCGGCGGTGGTCGGGGGCTTGGGCTCGCCGATGGGCGCTGTGGCGGGGGGGTTTGTGGTGGCCTTCTCTGAGATCGTTGTGACCTATGCTTGGAAAAAGGTGATCACCTATGTCGTCCCCCAAGCTTGGGCGCCTGACAGTCTGATGCAGCTTTTGTCGACCGATTACAAATTCGCCGTCAGCTTTTCGATCCTGATCATCGTGCTTTTGTTCATGCCCAATGGGCTGTTCAACAAGGGGAAATAAGATGAACACCCGGGCCACTTACCTTTTTGCCGGCGTGGGGATGCTGTATGTCCTGACCGGGGTTTTGCTGTCGTGGAACGTCAGTTTGAACATTCTGATCCTTGGACTTCTGAGCGCAATCATGGCGCTGGGGGTCAATATGCAATGGGGCTACGCGGGGCTGTTTTCCACCGGCATTGTCGGGTCGATCGCTTTGGGCGGCCTAGCGGTGGTGTTTGTGTCCGGCCAACCCGTGCCCGAGGCCTTTGCCGCAGGCGGTTGGCAGGCGATCGGCGGTTTGGCCTTGGCCGTGGCGGGGATTGCGGCGGCGGTTGCCGCTTGGACCTACATGGCACCGGGGCGCGCGCGCACTCTGGCGGTGGCTGTCATCTTGATCGGCGGCTTTTTTGTGTACCGCGGCGTCTTTGACCCGGCGGTCGAGCGGATCGAGGCTTTTGATCCGGCCACCCACGGTAATCTTGGCGGGTTTGGGCTGAATTCCATTTGGGCTTGGCCGGTGGGCGGTCTTTTCGCCGCTGTCGCCGCTTGGGCCATTGGTAAAATCGCCCTTGGCCTGCGCGAAGATTATCTGGCCATTGCCACCCTTGGTATTGCCGAAATCGTGCTGACGGCCATCAAATCCGAAGATTGGATGTCGCGCGGGGTGAAAAACTTTGTCGGCCTGCCGCGCCCTTGGCCTGTGCCCTACGAAGTGGATATGCAGGCCGACCCCGGGTTTTTGGCCTTTTGCGCCAAATGGGGCTTAGACGTGACGACAACATCGACCTTGTCGGTCAAAAGCATCTATATTGTGTTGTTCGCCATTGTTTTGGGGATTTTGCTCTGGCTGCTGCAGCGTGCGCTCAATTCCCCGTGGGGTCGCATGATGCGCGCCATTCGCGACAACGAGATCGCTGCTTCGGCCATGGGCAAAGACGTGAAGCGTCAGCATTTGATCATCTTCATTCTGGGGGCGGCGGTCGTGGGCATGTCAGGGGCGATGTATGTCTCGATGCTGGGGCAGTTGGTGCCGGGTGAGTATACGCCGCTGCGCTTTACCTTTCTGATCTGGATCATGGTGATTGTCGGCGGGTCGGGCAACAACTGGGGCTCGGTTCTGGGCGGTTTGTTGGTGGGCTGGCTGTGGCTGATTGTGGACAATGCCGGACCTTTGGTCATGGGCGTGATCACCTCCGGCATGGCCGATGGCGCGCTGAAGGCGCATTTGGTGGATGTGGCCCCGCAACTGCGCCTTCTGACCCTCGGCGTGGCGCTGCTTTTGGTGTTGCGCTTTAGCCCGCGCGGGTTGCTGCCGGAAAAATAACGCCCTCCCTTTGGCGTCACCTCACCGGCCTCTGCCCAATAGGGGCTGGCTTGCAGTCTAACCGCGACGTGCAATGTCGCCTTCTGGCGTGACTTTGACCGTTCGCAGGTATTCTCTGACAAAAATTCGCACAGCATAAGGAATGGTCATGAAATCGCATACACGCGTGGTGGTTATCGGCGGCGGCGTTGTCGGCTGCTCTGTTCTGTATCACCTGACCAAGCTCGGCTGGTCGGATGTGACTTTGATTGAACGCTCTGACCTCACCTCTGGCTCGACGTGGCACGCGGCAGGCGGGTTTCATACGATCAACGGCGACACCAATATGGCCGCGCTGCAAGGCTATACGATCCGCCTGTATAAAGAGCTTGAGGCGATCACAGGCATGTCGTGCGGGCTGCACCATGTGGGCGGCGTGACTTTGGCCGATAACGAAGCACGCTTTGAACAGCTAAAAGCCGAACGCGCCAAGCACCGCTATATGGGGCTGGATACGGAAATCCTGTCTCCCGATGAAATCTCGAAACTCACCGACGGTTTGGTCAACACCAAGGGCATCTTGGGCGGGCTTTACGACCCGCTGGATGGCCACCTTGACCCTTCGGGCACCACCCATGCCTATGCCAAAGCAGCCCGCATGGGCGGGGCCGAGATCATCTTGCACAACCGTGTGCTGGAGACCAACCCAACCAAAGACGGCTGGGAAGTGGTGACCGAGCAAGGCACGATCACCTGCGAGCATCTGGTGAACGCGGGTGGCCTTTGGGCGCGTGAAGTGGGGGCCATGGCGGGGATTTACCTGCCGCTGCTGCCCATGGCGCACCAATATATCGTCACCGACGATATCCCCGAAATCATGGATATTCTGAAAACGGGGCGCGAATTCCCCCATGTCATGGACCCGGGCGGCGAATTCTACCTGCGCCAAGAAGGCCGCGGCATGTGCATCGGCTTTTATGAAAAGCCGTGTGAGCCGTGGTCGGTCGATGGCACGCCGTGGAACTTTGGCCACGAACTGCTCAACGAGCAATTCGACAAAATCGAAGACTCCGTCAACTTCGCCTATCGCCGCATTCCGGTGCTGGAACGCTCAGGCGTCAAGCGCGTGATCCACGGGCCTTTCACCTTTGCCCCCGATGGCAACCCGCTGATCGGCCCCGTGCCGGGTCTGCGCAACTATTGGTCAGCTTGCGCGGTCATGGCAGGCTTCAGCCAAGGCGGCGGCATGGGTCTGGCGCTGGCGCAGTGGATGATCCACGGCGAGGTGGAACGCGACCCGCGCGGCTTTGACGTGGCACGCTTTGGCAATTGGACCAGCCCCGGCTATACCGTGCCCAAGGTGATCGAAAACTACCAGATGCGCTTCTCGGTCGGCTATCCGAACGAGGAACGCCCCGCCGCCCGCCCCTTCCGCACCACGCCGATGTACGAAGTGTTCGACAAGATGAACGCCGTCTGGGGCCAGCAATACGGGCTGGAAGTGCCCAATTACTACGCCCTGCCGGGCGAGCCGCGCTACGAGGAACCCAGCTTCAAACGCTCCAACGCGTGGGAGGCGACCCGCCAAGAGGTGATGGCCGTGCGCGAAGGCGTGGGCATCAACGAGGTGCAGAACTTCGGCAAATATCTGGTCAAAGGGGCCAATGCCCGCGCTTGGCTGGATAAGATCATGGCAGGCCGCATTCCCAAACCGGGCCGTCTGTCGCTGACCCCGATGCTGGCCCATTCGGGCAAGATCATTGGCGATTTCACTGTGTCTTGCCTGTCGGAAACCGAATTCCAGCTGACCGCCAGCTACGGCGCGCAGGGCTGGCATGTGCGCTGGTTTGAACAGAACGCGGCTGAGGGTGTGACGGTCGAAAACATCTCTGACGCCCGCTCTGGCTTTCAGATCGCAGGCCCCAAGGCCCGCGAGTTGCTGGCACGCGTGACGCGGTCCGATGTCTCGGCCGAGGCGTTCAAGTTCATGGATGTGCGCAAGATGACGATTGGCATGGCCAATTGCTTGGTGCAGCGCGTCAGCTACACCGCCGATCTGGGCTACGAGATTTTCACCGACCATATGTCTGTGCGCCAAGTGTGGGATACGCTGAATGCCGCAGGCGCCGACCTTGGCCTGCGCGCCTTTGGAATGCGGGCGATGATGTCGCTGCGCTTGGATAAATGGTTCGGCTCGTGGGGCCGCGAATTCTCGCCCGATTACACGCCGGCAGAAACGGGGCTGGATAAGTTCATCTCGTGGAACAAACCCGCCGACTGGATCGGCAAAGCCGCCGCCATGGCCGAAAAGGCCAAAGGCCCGTCGCGCAAACTGGTGCCGATCGTGGTTGATGTGTCGGATGCCGATGTCGTGGCATGGGAGCCGATCTGGCTGGACGGCGGCGTGGTGGGCTGGTGCACCTCGGGCGGGTTCAGCCATTGGACGGGCAAATCCGTGGCCCAAGGCTTCATCCCCGCCGACCGCGTGGTCGACGGGCTGGCGCTCGAGGTCGAAATCCTGGGCGAACGCCGCCCCGCCCGCGTCCACCTTGCCCCGCTGTGGGACGATCAGGGCCGCATGCGCGCCTGATCTTCTCCCTTCACCGAGGCGCAAATACTCCACGGGGGTGCAGGGGGTGTGAAACCCCCTGCGGCAACCTTGATCATCGGGCGCAAGATGTCAGACCTGACCATTGTCATTCCTGCCGCCGGGGCTTCTGCGCGGATGCGCGGGCCAGACAAGTTACTGATCAAGATCGACGGCGTCCCGCTTTTACGCCGCACGGTTTTGATCGCCCTAAAGGCCGCTCCGCGGGTCTTGGTCACGCTGCGCGAAGGCGATGCGGCGCGGCGCGGGCTGGTGCAGGATTTGCCGGTCCAAATCCTGAACATTAGCGATGCGGCAACGGGGTTGTCGGCCTCATTGCGCGCGGCTGCGGCAAGTGGGCAGGGTCGCATTATGATCTTGCCGGCCGATATGCCCGATATCACCGCCCAAGATCTGGCCTTGATGATCAAAGCCTCAGACGCTGCCCCCGACCGGCTGGTGCGGGCTGCCACCGATGCGGGCATTGCGGGCCATCCGGTCATATTTCCGGCCGACTTGCGGTGTGACTTTGCGGGTCTCAGCGGCGACCAAGGGGCGCGGCCCTTGGTTGCGGCCCATGTGGAAAGGTTAGATTTGATCGCCCTGCCCGCCCAGCATGCCATGACAGACCTTGATACGCCAGAAGCCTGGCAGGCTTGGAGCCAATCGCGCCAGACGTGATCCAGAAGCGGTCGGGCCAAGGTTGGTACCAGCGAGGTGTCCGTGGCGACATCTGGGGGAAGTACCTTATCCAAGATGCCATCCATGTCATTGATGTTCATAGTGGACGCGCAGGCTGAACTTCGCTATCCAACGGCCATATTAAAGAGGAATGCCAAAGATGCTTCATGGCTTGAAACGGACACTTGGCTTATGCGCAATGGTCTTGATGGCGTTTTGGGCCACATGCGCCGCTGCACAGACCGCGTCGGATTCCAGTGCGCTCGCCGGTCCGCCCGATTTGATCGGCATAGCAGAACGCGGGCATCTGGTCGTGGCCATGACATCCTTCGATAATGCGCCGTTTTACAGCGTAAAAGACGGCAAACTGGTCGGAATCGATGTGGATCTAAGCAACGATATCGCCGCCGCCCTTGGCGTCGATGTGGTTTTTGATCGCACGGCCGAGACGTTTAACGATGTGGTGGCCAAGGTCAAAAACGGCGAGGCCGATATTGCCGTGTCCAAGATCAGCCGCACCAATGCACGCGCTTTGGTTGTTGCATTCTCTGACCCTTATGTGCGCCTGAAAAATGCTTTGATGTTTAACCGCTTGAATTTGGCGCAAAAGTCACAAGGCCAGGATCTTGGCGACTATATCCGCAATTTTAACGGCGACCTCGGTGTGATCGAAAATTCTTCCTTTGCAAACTTTGCCAAACTGCGGTTTCCAAAAGCAAACTTGGTGCCGTTTAAAACCTGGGGCGAAGTGGTAGATGCGACAATCGCAGGCAAGATTGACGCCGCCTACCGTGATGAGTTCGAAGTGCGCCGCATTGCCGAAGACCGCCCGGAAACCTCGATCAGTCTGCGCACGGTGACCATTGCCGACGCCCGCGATGCCATTGCCGTAGCGGTTCCGTGGAACGCGCCGCGTCTCTTGGCGATGGTCAACCAGGTGATCGACGACCGCCCGACCGAATTGAACGCAGACGATGTGATAGCGCTTTACCGCAAATCTATTGCCCCGCAAGCCGAGCATTGATCATGGGAAAATCCATCACCAAGCTTTTGACCAGCTCTTTGTTCATTTTGCCCATCCTTGCGGCATCGATCCTGTTTGGAATAAAATTTCCCGAATTGAGCAAACGGCTTGACCCTATTGGTAGCTACTACATCAGCCTTTTAAAGATGATCGTGCTGCCTTATTTGTTCACCACAATCACGATCGGCATCGCGACTGTGGCCGCAGACCCGGCCGGGGCGCGCTATACCAAGCGCATTGCTTTCACCTATCCCTTGTCGATGCTGTTTGTGGCGCTGCTGTCGGTGGGCGCCTGCTTTATCTTGCCGCCTGCGGGCAACACGTCTGACAGCGCGGCGATGGCCGCTTTGGGATCTATCGTTAACAAAGAAAGCCACGGCACTCAGGCGGCCAACCAACTGGAAGTGACTTTGGCAAAGCCAATAGCCCAATCGGACCAGGCCGCAAGCTATCCCATCTTCGACAGGTTCGTTCCCAGCAATGTGTTTGAATCCCTTACCTTGGGCGACAGCTTGAAAGTGGTGATTTTTTGTATCATTTTCGGCTCCGCGCTTTCAATGCAGCCCGGGTCGGGCAACTTCAGCCTTTTGGCCAATATGACGATCGTTCAAGCGGCCTGTACCGAGGTGATCCGATGGCTGAACTTGATGTTGCCGATCACCTTGTTTGCGATGGTCTCTGGCCAAGTCGCCAAGGTTGGTCTGGGCCCGCTGTTGTCTATGGCCCCCTTTATAACGGTGCAGATTGTCACCGGCTTGGTCTTGATTGTGATCAGCTGTTTCATCATCGCACGTTCGGCGCGCGTATCGCCCTTTGCGGCTATTTCTAAGCTGAAACAGACGATCCTTTTGGCCATAACAACGCGGTCAAGCTTTGCCTGCATCCCGATGGCCACGCGCGAACTGGTGGAAAACCTTCACTTTAACCGCTTTGGCACTGAATTGATGATGCCTTTGGGCACAACGATTTGCAGGCTTGGCCATGTGCAATATTTCGTGATCGGCACGATCTTTATCTCGCAGATCTATGGGGTTGATCTGAACTGGTCGAAATATGAGCTGATCATAGCCATATCCATCGCAGCGGGCTTTGCCTCAAGTGGGGCGTCAGGGGCCGTGGGCGTGGTGATGATCAGTATTGTCACCGATGCCCTTCACCTGCCTGTGGAAGCCGCCATTGCCCTGTTCATCGCGGTTGATCCGATCATCGATGTGTCGCGCACTTTGGTGCTGGTCTATGGCAACTGCGCCGTGACCGCCATGACGACACCTTTGGAAAACGACCCAGCCCTTTGGACCAGCGAAGCCCCGGATGCAAGGGCCGCTGCATGAGCGACCTTGTCGGCGTTTTGGGCGGTATGGGGCCGGCTGCCACGGTGGACTTTTTGTCCAAGATGGTTGGTTTGACCCAGTCTGCGAACGATCAGGGCCATTTGCCCGTGGTCGCGATGAACGACCCGCGTATCCCCGACCGCTCTGCCGCCATTCGGGGGGAAGGGCCTAGCCCAGAGCCCAAGTTGATCTCGCTGATCAAAACGCTAGAGGGTGCGGGGGCCAGTGTGATTGTTATCCCCTGCAATACCTCGCATTATTGGTATGATGCGTTGAGTGCGGCGACCTTTGTTCCGATTATCAGCATGATCCAATCCACCGTGGAAAATATCCGCGCCACAGTGCCGGTTGGGGCCTCGGTTGGTATTATGGCGACGGAAGGCACGATCGGGGCGCAAATCTATCAAACCCCTTTGATGGCGGCAGGCTATCTGCCACAGGTTTTAGACCTTGAGCGCCGCATGCGATTTGTCGAGGGCGGGATCCGGCGGGTGAAAGCGGGCGACATGACGCAAGGCTTAACGCTGTTAGAGGCGGCCTTGGCCGAGTTTATGGCTGAAAGCTGCGGCCATGTGATCTTGGGATGTACCGAAGTCTCTTTGGCCTTTGCCGACACGCTCACCCGTGACGCGATGACACTTCACGATAGCAGTTTGATCTTGGCACGCAAAACCTTGCGCCATTTTGGACGTGTGCCGAAATACTGATCGGCCAGGTTCTATCGCATCGGTCCCATTACCCAGCCTTGGTTGGGCCTATTGGGCAGGCAGGCACAGGCCTTAAGGCCGAATGACACAGCGTGCCCAACCGCTTGATGGTCTGCCATCATTTTTTGATCTGGTGCGGGCGGTCGGACTCGAACCGACACACCTTGCGATAACAGATTTTGAGTCTGTCGCGTCTACCATTCCGCCACGCCCGCACTGGAGGAGGGTTTAATTCGCCCAAACGGCGGCGTCAACGCCTGTCGTGGCAAAATGCGCAAGGGATCATCGTGGCGCAGCCCTTGACCGCGCCCGGCAAAGCCGCCACATCCAAGCAAAGGGCCAAAGTGCGCCCTGCCCCAAGTCGAAGGTCGCCCATGTTGCCCCGATTGACCCAACGCCTGAACGCCGCAGCACAATCGCCGCAGGCGCAAGGCGTGCTCGCCGTGGTGGCCTTTTTGGAAAGCTCGGTCTTTCCGCTGCCGGCCGAAGTGATCTTGGTGCCCATGTGCCTGACACAACCGGTAAAATCCTGGCGCTATGCGATGATTGCAACCCTTGCCTCGGTCTTGGGGGGTATCTTTGGATGGGTGATCGGCCAATTCTTGTTCGACATGATCGCCGCCCCGATCCTAAACTTCTGGCACTCTATGGCAGCCTTCGAGGCGTTAAAGGCCCAGGCGGGCACAGTGGTGATTCTGGGGATGCTGCTGACCTCAGGGGCTGCCCATGTGCCGCCGATGAAAGTGGTGACGATTTTGGCAGGGGCCATAGGCTTTAACCTGTGGCTTTTCATTCTGGCGGCCGTGGTGGCGCGCGGGGCAAAGTTCTTTTTGCTCGGCTGGGCGTTGCAGCGCTACGGTGCGCCCTTGGCGGCCGTCTTGGCCAAGCGTATGGCAGCGGTCGCGCTGGTCGGTCTTTTCGCGCTGATCGTGATCCTTGGGGTGAAGCTTTATGGGTAATAAACTGCCAGCGCAGCGCGTGGCGATCGGCTTGGCGGCGGGCGGCTCTTTTGTGGCTTTGGCGGCGGCCTATGGCTTTCAATATCTCGGTGGCTTGGCCCCTTGCCATCTGTGCTGGCTGCAACGCTACCCACATTTTGCAGCCCTTGGCTTTGGCGCTGTGGCACTTATGGCCCGCAGGCCCCTGTTAACCCGCCTTCTGGCCCTTGGAGGGGCGGCTTGCGCTCTGACCACGGCGGCATTTGGGGCCTATCACACCGGGGTCGAGCGGCATTGGTGGCCCGGCCCCACCACCTGCACCTCGGGGTCGATTGCAAATATCTCGGCCAAGGACCTGCTGGCGCAGATCCAAGCCGCTCCCGTAGTCAAATGCGATCAGGTGGCATGGCAGATGCTGAGCCTGTCAATGGCCTCTTGGAACACGCTGTTTTCGCTGGCCTTGGTGGCGCTTTGGCTGAGGGCGGTAAAAAGAGCCTAGATAATCGGCCCACGGTTTCATACTTGCCGAAATATCCATGCTGTGCGCGACCTCAGGCGCGCCATCACAAAGATTTTGCCCCGAAATCCCCGCCCAATAGGCGCTCTCCTTCGGCCAAGGCGAACCGGTCGGTCATTCCTGCGACATAATCACATACCGACCGCGCCAAGGCGGTTTCATCCGCTAAGGCGCCAAGATCGGCCTGCCATTCGGCGGGAAGCAGGCGCGGCGCGGCCATAAACAGCGGAAAAAGCCCATCAATCACCCGACTAACCCTTGCGCGCTCCAGCATGACCGAAGGCGCGCGATAAAGCCGCGTGAACAAAAACGACCGAACGGCCTTCAACTCTTGATACAAAGGCTTGGAAAAGCGGATCACCGTGGTGCCCAGATGGCGGATGTCATGCACGCTGCGCGGTTGGGCTGCAGCAAGGCGGTTTTGCGCGACGGTGATGACATCTTCCACCATCCGGCCAAACACCCGGCGCAGCGCTTCATGCCTGCGGCGCATCTTTTCCAGCCCGGGGTAAAGCCGGTCGACCTCGGCAAAAGCCGGACCGGTGACGGGCAGGTCCAAAAGATCCCTCTCGTCAAACAGGCCCGATCGCAGCCCGTCGTGCAAATCGTGATGCGAATAGGCAATGTCGTCGGCAATGGCGGCCACCTGCGCCTCGGCACTGGCGTGGGTGTCCAGTTCCAGATCCCAAGCGGCGTTCACCTCGGCCAAGGCATAGGGCAAGGGGCCTGCGTGCGTGTCATCGGCAAAAGGGCCGCGCAAGGGGCCGTTGTGTTTGGCGATGCCCTCCAAGGTCTCCCATGTCAGGTTCAGCCCGTCAAAATCGGCATAATGCCGCTCTAGCCGTGTCACGATGCGCAAGGCCTGAGCGTTGTGATCAAAGCCGCCATAAGGCGCCATCAACCGCTCCATCGCATCTTCGCCGGTATGGCCAAAGGGGGTGTGGCCCAGATCATGGGCCAAAGCGATTGCCTCGGCCAGATCGGTGTTCAATCCCAAAGCCCCCGCAAGCGTTCGCGCCACTTGCGCGACCTCGATCGTATGGGTCAGGCGGGTGCGGTAATAATCGCCTTCATGTTCGACAAAGACTTGGGTCTTATGTTTCAAACGGCGAAACGCGCTGGAATGAATGATCCGGTCACGGTCGCGCTGAAAGGCCGAGCGAAAGGATGACAAGCGCTCGTCATGCAAACGCCCGCGCGATTGGTCGGGGTGACAGGCGTAAAGGGCAAGCATCAGACCTCCCAAGGCTTTTTGCCCTTATACAAGCCTCCCCGCCCCAAACCAGCCCCCTGCCCCCTTGCGCTTTGCCAAATACTCCCGCCGGAGGCGCGATTTTTCTGCGAAAAATCGTTTCACCCGACGCAAAGTGATTTTTCGCAGAAAAATCGTGGCCCACCTTCCGCCTTGAACCTTGCCCCCCTTGCCCCTATCTTTGCTCTTAAAGGAGTACCCCATGACCCTCACCCTGCCCCCCCGTGTCACAGACCGCGCCTTTGACCGCTTGGCCGAGATTGCCGCCCTGACAGGCCAAGCCAAGGCCCTGCGCATCGCGGTGGAAGGGGGCGGTTGTTCGGGCTTTCAATACGACATCAAGCTCGACGACCCCGCCGACGACGATTTGATCTTGGAAAAGAACGGCCAGCGCGTGCTGGTCGATCAGGTCTCGCTGCCGTTCCTGTCCAACGCTGTGATCGACTTCTCCGCCGAGCTGATCGGCGCGCGCTTTGTCATTCAAAACCCCAATGCGCAATCGTCCTGCGGCTGCGGGACATCTTTCTCGCTTTGATCCCTCGCCTGCGCCCGCATTCGCCCTAACTTCGGCGCTCATTCCTCGGAGGTTTCATGCGCATCGCCCTCATGCTCGGCTCTGCCCCCAACGCGCTGGACGCGCGCGATTGGCCGCGTGCGCCGTTTGACC
>Ga0209499_1000846_pt1 | contig 22278 bp, 19 predicted proteins | sample C_130208_EF_Meta_FD_187306 | JGI IMG/M metagenome (GOLD analysis project Ga0209499, IMG submission 187306) | Freshwater microbial communities from Lake Croche, Canada to study carbon cycling - C_130208_EF_MetaG (SPAdes) (version 2) | ecosystem: Environmental > Aquatic > Freshwater > Lake... | reverse complement strand
CACGGTGGACGCCCGCGTGGGTCAGCAGCAGGCTAAGCTTTACGCCGATTGTCTTGAGGCGATGTATGACCAGCGCCCGGTCATATTCTATACCAACGGCTATGAGACATGGATCTGGGACGATACCGCCTATCCACCACGCCGCGTGTCCGGGTTTTACAAGAAGGAGGAACTCGCCCGCCTCATCCTCCGCCGCAACACCAAGAAGCCCTTCAACACCGTCCCGATCAAGGCGGAAATTGCCGGTCGCTACTACCAAAATCGCGCCATCACCAGTATCTGCGAGCATTTTTCCAAGAAACAGCGCAAGGCCCTGCTCGTCATGGCCACTGGCACTGGCAAGACCCGCACCGCCATCGCCCTAGTGGATGTGCTACAGCGGGCAAACTGGGCCAAGCGCGTGCTCTTCCTTGCGGACCGCGTGTCGCTCGTCAACCAGGCGGGCAATGCCTTCAAGGCCCACCTGCCGGATTCCAGTCCGGTGAATCTGGTCACGGAAAAGAGCACCGAGGGTCGCGTCTATGTCTGCACCTATCCCACCATGATGGGACTCATCGACGAGACCGATGGCGGCACTGCCCGCTTCGGGATCGGCCACTTCGATCTGATCATCATCGACGAAGCGCACCGCTCGGTCTATCAGCGCTACCGCGAGATTTTCCGCTACTTCGACTGCTTGCTCGTTGGCCTCACCGCCACCCCACGGGAACAGGTGGACAAGAACACCTACGAACTCTTCGATCTCGAAGAAGGCGTCCCGACCGATGCCTATGAGCTCGATCTGGCCGTCAGCGATGGCTTCCTCGTGCCGCCACAAGTCCGGCAGGTGGATCTCAAGTTCCCCCGCGATGGCATCCGCTACGATGATCTCAGCGATGCGGAGAAGGCGGAATGGGAGTCCCTCGACTGGGGCGATGGCAATGGCAACGGCAACAGCGGCACCCCCGACACCGTGCACGCCTCCGCCATCAACAACTGGCTGTTCAACACCGACACGGTGGACAAAGTCCTCCAGCACGTCATGGCGGAAGGCCTCAAAGTCGAAGGTGGCGACCGCCTCGGCAAGACCATCATCTTCGCCCGCAATCACGACCACGCCGTATTCATCGAGGAGCGTTTCAATTTCCACTACCCGCATTACGCCGGGCACTTCGCCCGCGTCATCGACCATTTCGCGAAATACCCGCAGAGCCTCATCGACGACTTTTCCCAGAAGGACAAGGCCCCACACATTGCCATTTCCGTGGACATGCTGGACACCGGTATCGACGTCCCGGAGGTGGTAAATCTGGTCTTCTTCAAGCCCGTCTATTCCAAGATCAAGTTCTGGCAGATGATCGGCCGGGGCACCCGGCTCTGCAAAAACCTCTTCGGTCCGGATCAGGACAAGGAACACTTCCGCATCTTCGACTTCTGCTTCAACTTCGACTACTTCCGCGAGAACCCCAACGGCATCGAGGGCAGCGGCGGCGAGGCCCTCGGCACCCGCCTCTTCAAGAGCCGCGTCCAGTTGCTCGCAGCCGTCCAGAAATCTCCCGCGCTGGAACCCTCCGGCGCGCTCCGCAGCACCCTCACCAGCACCCTGCACGGGGAAGTCAGCGGCATGAACCTCGACAACTTCATGGTGCGCGCCCACCTCCAGCAGGTCGAAAGATTCAAGAATGCGGCATCATGGGAATCGCTAACGGATTCAGACATCCACGAGATTGAGAACCACATCGCCGGTCTGCCCAGCCAGATCGAGACCGATGAGATCGAAGCCCGCTTCTTCGACCTCAGCGCCCTACGGATGCAGATTGCCCTGATCGAGAAAGACGCTGCAGCCTTCGAATCCACCCGCAAGAAAATCATCGAGATCGCCGCCAGCCTTGAGGAAAAAGACGCCATCCCCGCCGTCAAGGCGCAGCTAGAATTCCTCCGCGTCATGCAGACCACCGAGTTCTGGGAGTGTATCGACCTCGCAGCGCTCGAAGATCTCCGCATCCGCATGCGCGGACTCGTCCAGTTCATCGACAAGTCCAAGCGCAAGATCGTTTACACCAACTTCGCAGATGAGATCACCGGCGTCCGCGATGACGCTGCGATTTACATGCCCAAGATGACCGGCAACCAATACGCCAAGAAGGTCGAGGACTACCTCCGCAGTCATCAGGACGAGATCGCCATCCAGCGCCTTCGCAACAACCAACCGCTCACCCCCACCGATCTTCAATCACTTGAGAACACGCTACTCAGCATCGGCGAGGACGAAGGCCAGCGCCTGCTCGCCAGCATGCTCCAACTCCACGAAGTTCCTACACTGGCCCACCTCGTCCGCCGCATCGTCGGCATGGACCGCAGCGCCGCCAAAGCCGCCTTCGCCACCTTCCTCGCAGACCGCAGCCTCACCGCCCAACAGATGCGCTTTGTGGAACTCGTCATCGACCAACTCACCGCCCGTGGTTTCATGGAATCCGCCGCCCTCTACGAACAACCCTTCAGCAGCATCCACGCCGACGGCCCCGAGGGACTCTTCGCTGGCAAACCCAACATCATCGACGGCCTCTTCCACACACTGGAGGAGACACTGCCGAAGGTGATGGAGGGGTGACATACACTTGCTAGGATTTCAGGAGTTCCTCTACGTGGCCGCCGTGTGGTGGCTCTGAAACGGTGACGAGATTTCAAACGATCGTTTAATCACCCTTCCGACCGCTATCTCCGCCCGTAGCTGAACCTCGGCTTCCCGCCATGCCCCTTGCCCGTGGGAGGCCTGAGTCCACGCCGATAATGGGACAACCAGGCCCGGTAAGTTCGTTCGGACTTGCCTTCCGCCCTCGCCACCAAGACCGCTTGGTCGAAGTCAGGGGAGGCCCCACGCCGCCACAAGACTCCTTGCCGGGTCATGCCTACAGCTACAGCAGCCTCTCGGTAGGTGGCCCCCTCTGCCAATTTGACCAGGATCAGTTTTCCGCGCCAGTCGAAGTTCATGGGCTGATATTGCTCCAAACACGTCTGGATGTCCATTGCGCAGCAGCGGGGCGCGTGGAAGGCGACAAGTTGGCCGGAAAAAGCTGCTTTCACTTTGCTTTCACTTTGAAGACCCTTATTCGTGCTTTTTGGCGCATTTTGGCGCATTTTGGCGCACTTGCGGAGCTTGACGGACCCAGCGAAAGCGCCCGGATTTCAAGCTGTAACCCTTTAAACCCTAGGGGAATGTGGCGGAGGGGGTGGGATTGCCTGCGCGGCGCTCCGGCCATGCGAGTTTGCGCTGCGCGATTTTTTCCGAGGTTGCTACCAGCAACCACCGCGTTCAAACCCGTGCTGCGCAGGGGTTCTCGTCCCACCCCCTCGGTTGGCGCGCGAGAAAAATTCTTCAATCCCCAATCTCCAATCCCCAATCCACAGTGGCGGAGGGGGTGGGATTCGAACCCACGGAACCCTTGCGGGCTCTCCGGTTTTCAAGACCGGCGCAATCGACCACTCTACCACCCCTCCAAGTTATTCATTCCAAGCCGCTTAGGGCCTGGGAGTTCCCATCGAATGATACCTGTAATATACCGCTACTAGCTGACAAGCCATGGAACCATATGAAAACGGACACGAATCGTTGGGAAACCACCACGACCCCGGACTTTTTCACGTCCGGCAAGCGGGTGGCGGACTTTACGCACGGGTCACCCAGAATGGCAAGCGATCTTGGCGATCCCTCAAAACCGACAAGCTCAGGACCGCTCAGGAGCTTCTCCGAGACCTCCAATCCTACCACACGCGCCAAGTCTCCACCCGCTCCGACGACAAGCTCCGCGCGGCCATGGCGACGGTGATAGAATACCTCGTGCAATTCGATCCCTGAAACATCGGCCGACCTCATTCGAGACGTCCTGTCCCATGCGGACCTCCCGGATGCGATGTTGAACGGTCACAAGTTTGACTGAAATTAGGCAAATTATAACAATCTTGTAATTCTTATAAACTCCACATAAATGAAGCGCATGGATATCCCTATTTCATCCAGGAATGGGGCAAGCACGCATGGGACACGGCTTTGAAGTCACCCATCACTCTGGAAGACGTCGATCTGGCATCGGCATCCGCCGTCGCAGCACTCGATGAAAGCTTCTTCCGCGTTCGCTTCGACCGTTTGACCCCTTTGGAAAAACGCTACTTGCGGGCGATGGCGGAACTGGGGGCAGGGCCGCATCGCTCCGGTGACATTGCCGAGCAATTGAAGCGCGAGGTCACGGCCCTTGGACCGACGAGAAATCAGTTGATCGGCAAAGGCATGATTTGGAGCCCAAGCCATGGGGACACCTCCTTCACGGTGCCGCTGTTCGACGAATTCATGCACCGGATCATACCGGGAGATGACTGGAGAAATGCCTGAAACGCCTGCGTTTGGAAGGATGATTGGGTTGCGGTGGACCCTGGTGATAGGAGCGGCATGCGCCGCGCTGGGATGTGGGAAGCGAAGCACGCCTGCGCGAGCGCATCGATCGCGAGCGGCGGCAAAAACTTGCACGACCCGTCCCGTGATGCGCAGGCTCTCGGCGTGAGCCACAAAGCCGACGAACTCCGCCATGAACGAGAAGAAGCCTGGGTCGGCGATGCCGTGCTCGCCTTGTTTGCCCGCCAATACGTGTTGCGCGAACGCCGCGCCATGGATGGCGAGTGGTTCACCCGCCTGACCTCCAACGATTTCCTGAGCGCGTTTGGCAAGCCGACGCGCGTCGAGGCCTCGATCGGCAAGATCTATCAGGAGCACGGCCTGGCGGCCGCGTTTGAGTGGATGGACGCCCATCTCATTCCCCTGTTCCAGAAGCAGCTGGGCTCCAAGCGCTGAGGGGCTGGCCCCTGGCCTCGGTGTTTCGGTGTTTCGGTGAGAGAGAAAGGATCAGTCGCTACGCACCGAGCCTTTCGCTCTGCTCTTACTGAAACACCGAAACACCGGGCCGCACAGCGGCTACCGAAGCACCGGGCCGCGCTCAGCCGGCCGGGTAGAGCTCGGCAAACACCATCAGCCCGCTGGCGGTGTGAAGGGTGCTGACTACGATCACCTCGACGGTGGAGCCGATTTTAGCCGCCGCATGGTTGACCACGATCATAGTGCCGTCGGGCAGGTAGCCGACGGCCTGATGGTCTTCCTTACCGCTGCGCATCAGGGCGATGCGGACGCGCTGGCCGACGGCCAAGGCGGGTTTGAGCGCTTCATCGAGTTCGTTGATGTTGAGAACATCGAGCCCTTGCAGCTTGGCGATTTTCGCCAGGTTATCATCGGCGGTGAGCAGTCGCGCGCCGAGCATGCGGGCGGTTTCGATGAGCCGCGCGTTGAAGGTGTCGGTGTCGTGGGCGGGCGGGGTGTCGTGGATGGAGATCTGGATATCGGTCGCCTTTTGCATCCGTTCGAGGCCATCCAAGCCGCGCTGGCCGCGCTGGCGGGTGGCGATGGCCGCGGATGCCGTCATGGCCTGCAATTCATCCAACACAAAGCGCGGGACGATCAAGCGCCCGTGGAGAAACCCGGAATGCAGGATTCCCATGACCCGGCCATCGATGACGGCCTCCAGATCCATGGCCACCGGTTGGCCGGACGACGCGTCCTGGCGGAAGCGCACGTAGGGAATGATGAAGGCGAAATCATCGCGGTTGCCACGCAGCGACAACACCGCGCCCAGGAAACCCAGGCTGGCAAACAGGGTCACATCGAGCGCCAGGCGCAGGGCATTGACCAGCACCTCGCTGTTTTCCGTGGATTCCAGCTTTTCGCGAAAGGCGAGTTCCAGCAGTTTGGAAACCTCCACCCGGGTCAGCAACCAGGCACACAGCAACCCAACGGCCAGCCCGAAGGTGGCCGTGGAGAACCCGCGCAGGGTGAACCCTTTCATCAGGGTTTCCATCCAGATGAAGAGGGTCGCCACCCCCAAGCCAAACAAAATGCCCATGAACCCCGAAACTTCATACTGGGTGCCCTTGGTACTCAGGGCGATGGCCACCCCGGCGGAGGCGCAGATGAGCTGATAGGTGAGACGCGCGACGTTGACGGAGGGAGGAGAAGCCATGGCGGTGGATACCCGCGGATTCTTCCCGATCTTACCTCCCGGCAGCAAGACGAATCCATAGGCCCGTGCCGAATCCCCGTTGCCTCTGGCTAGGCGTGCGGGTGACAGCACGCTGGGACGCGTTTTCACCAACGCGCCTACCCGAAGCGCGCCACCTTCATTGGGGCGGCACCGGCGATCGCGCGCGCTCCGCGCTTGCGCTGAGGCGGGCCGCCCGCTATTTTGCTCTTTGCCAACCCTCCCACACCCGTGTTAGAACTCAAGGACGTCAGTTTCATCATCCGCAAAGACGGCGAGGAAGTGCCGTTGCTCCAAGGCGTGTCGCTGCGCGTGCCCACCGGGCATTTCATGGCCATCGTCGGGCCGTCGGGCTGTGGCAAAACCACCTTGCTCAAAACCATCGCGGGCCTCAATCCGGAGTCAGCCGGGGCCTTGTTTTGGGATGGGCGCAATCTCTCCGAGGACGGGGATTTTGCACCCTCGGAAATCGGCTACGTCCCGCAGTTCTCGATCGCTTACGACCAACTCACCGTCGACGAATCCGTGGAGGCGGCCACCCGCTTGCGCGTGCGCACCCGCGATACCACCGAGCTCGACCAACGCATCGACCGCGTGCTCGAGGAAGCCGGACTCAGCCCGATTGGCGACCGCCAGGTCAAAGTGCTCTCCGGCGGCCAGAAGCGCCGACTCGGGCTGGCCATGGAGTTGGTGTCCGATCCCAAACTGCTGCTGTGTGACGAAGTGACCTCCGGCCTCGACCCGCGCTCCGAGCGCGAAATCGTCCACTTGTTGCACGACCTGTCGCGCAAGGATGGCCGGATCGTGCTGGCGGTGACCCACTCGCTGGCCCACCTGGAGCTGTATGATTCGATCCTGGTTCTCCACGAAGGGCGCGTCGCCTTCCACGGCCCGCCCGAGCGGCTGACCCACTACTTTTCCGTCAAAGACACCGAGGAAGTGTATCCGCGGTTGGTCACCCAGACGTCGGAACGCTGGCACTCTTCCTGGAAGAAACACCGCGAGTCCTATCAGAAAATGCTCGATCACAACCGCGCCCAGCTGCTCCACAGCGGCGCGTTACGGGTTCCCACCCTAGCCGCCAGCGTGGCGACCGAGCCGAGTGCCGCCCATGAGCAAGCGGCACCGACAGCCAGCGCCCAGGAATCCTTGCGCCTGCCGGGATTTATCAGCCAGTTCTCGACCTTGCTCTCGCGGCGGTGGCGGATTTTCTTCCGCGACCGTGGCCAGGTCTTCCTGCAATTGGCGATCCTGCTGTGTTTCCCCATCCTGGTCACCTTGTTCAGCGACAAAGCCTCGGGCAATATCCGCCGCTTTTCCGACACCCGCCAGACCGACGTGTTCGCCGAAATCCAGGAACAACAAAGCGTCCGGGCTGACCAGGCCAAGGTCGGCGCGGCCGTATCGGGCATCATCATGTTCCAAGTCGTGCTGCTCGCGCTGATGGGCTCTAACAACTCGGCGAGAGAGATCGCCAGCGAGCGCCCGATCTATGAGAAGGAAAAATTCGGCGGGCTGCGACCCTCGGCCTACCTCGCATCCAAAGTGGCATTTTTGGCCTTCCTGGTGCTCACGCAATCGTTATGGATGGCGTTTTTTGTCAACTTCTTCGGCACCTTCCGCGGCGATTTCATCCAGCACGCGGGGTTTCTGTTGTTAGTGAATGCGGCCATGACCTTCATCTGCCTGGCGATTTCGGCGCTGATGCGCACCGCCGAACAGGCGTCGTTGCTCTCGATTTATCTGGTGGGGTTCCAGTTGCCGTTGTCCGGGGCGGTGCTGGCCTTGCCGGAAAAAATCGAGGGCTTCACCCGCCCGTTCATCTCGGCCTACTGGGCGTGGTCGGGCTCGGTCGAGGCACTCCAAACCCAGGTCCACGACGCCGTCAAATCGGTCATCGACACCGGTTTGTCGGGCCAGAGCGCCTGTCTCTATGCCCTGGGCGCGCACATCGCGGTGGCGCTGCTGGCGGCCTGGGCCGGGGTGAGCCGCCCGCAGTGGGACTGAGCGGAAGAAAAGCTGAAAGCTGAAATGCGGAAATACAAAATCCGCTCTTTCTCCTCGATTTTCTCCATTCCGTTGCCATCTTGTGATCCACCAACCACTCGCCGCGCCTGGCGCGTGGGTTTTGTTCCCTTCAGCATTTCCGCTTTCCGCTTTCCGAATTTCAGCTTTTCTCCACCATGGCCCGCCGCGCAAGCTCCCACCTCAATCCCGGAATCATCCTAGGTGCCGCCGCCGCCATCGCGGTGGCCATCTTCGCCGGCAAATCGCTCCTCGGCCACAAATCCTCGGGGTTTGGCGAAGTCTCGGCGCTGAGCATCGACGAGTTGCTCGAAAATGGCAACAGCCTGCGCGGCAATGAATACAGCGTCAACGGCCAGATCGACGAAAAACTCCAGTGGACCTCTGACCGCGGCCAGTTGGTCAGCGTGCGCATCGACACGCCCGGCGGCGACAAATTCATCGGGATTGAGATCCCGCCGGAATTCAGCAAGCTGAATATCGACACCAAGCAAAAATACGCCTTCCGGGTGAAGTTCCGTCAAGGCGGCATTGCCGTAGCCACCGGGGTCAACCGCCTCTAACACCCACGCCTTCCGCCGCATGAACTCCCGGATTCTTTTGCCCCTATTGCTCGCGAGCCTGGCCCACGGCCAAGTTTATACGCCACCCACCGCGCCGCTCAAACCGGCACCCTCGAGCGCGCCGCCCCAGGACACCGCCGCCGCGCCCGCCAAGCCATCGGCGGCCAGTCCGCTGGGCCAGGAGATCCCGATGTTAGACCCCTCGGCGGAGACCATCACGGTGGGCGGGGTGGCCATCCCGCTGGGCGACAACCGCCTGCTCAAGGCGCGCTTCGAGAAATTCCTCAGCCAACCGCCCGAGAACGACAAGGAAACGACCCGCTACCGCGCGACCATCGCGGAGATTCTGGCCACCATTTCGCCCTTCCGCAGCGGCGGCCCGGATCTCTACTCGGCCTTCAAGCTGCTGCCCTCGGCCGCCTCCTATCCCGGCGATGCCAACCTCTGCGGCTCGCTGGCCGAGTCGATCTACATGGCCATGCTCGCCAAACAGGACATCGGCGGCTTGAAAAAACTCAATTCCACCATTGAGGACGAGAAACATGCCATCGAGATGGAAGGCGACTGGGCGGCGCGCCATGAACACGACAAATCCCTCGGCGACACCAAACCCGCCGCAGGCGGCAAAGGCGCGGCCGGCGGCAAAGGTGCCGCCGCGGCTAACAAAACCGCCCAAACCCCCGGCACCGGCAACAATTCGCTCAAATACGCCGACACGCTGCGCCGGATCGTGGAAATTGAAGCCCTCAAGAAGGCCAACATCATCCGCACCGAAGCCCAGACCTTGCGCACCAAGGCGCAATACCAGGTCAGCATGGTCCAGTGGTTTGTCGAGCGCCGCTACGAACACGTGCTGATGGCCGCGCGCTTCTACAACCAAATCTGGAAGGACGGCGACGCCACGCTGCGCATCGACAAGAACTCCGATGTCTCGAAGTTGTTCAGCGAGTCGATGGGCGTCAGCCCGACGGTGGCCTCGCTGGATTCGCTCTCGAACGAAGCGATCCGCGAGGCCGCTAAATACATCGAGGCCTTCGACCTGATGCTCGCGCGCGACGATCTCCACTCCGCCTCACAACGCTTAATGGAAGCCTTTGCGCTTGGCGAATACCTGGCGCCGGTCGCGACCCTGCCGTTAGAGAAAAAACGCCGGGTCGCCGATTACGTCCGCGACCTGCACGAACTCTACGGCACCCTGCAAGCCCGCGATTATACCAAGACCAAGGAACTGGCCGGCAAGCTCAAAGCCGCCGCCAAGGATTTCCCCTCGTCCAAGGTGGACAGCGCCATCGCCGCCTATACGCTGGCCTCGGACCTGGCCATCGAGGAGGCTAAGGCGCACCTGATGGCACGCGACAGCGACAAGGCGGCCAACAAAATCCGAGCCGCCACCGAGATCTGGCCGACCAACCCGAAGCTCGCCGAGTTTCGCGCGCTCATCACCCAGTCCAGTGGCTTGCTGCCCAGCCGCAACGATTTCGACCGCCTGCTGGGCGAAGGCAACTTCCGCGAAATCGCCCGCCGCCAATATGAAATCGCCCCCGCCATCCAAGGCGACGCCACCCGCGAGGACGCCTTCAAACAAATCATGACCAACCTGATGAAAATCGAGGCCGCCCTGGGCAAGGCCGCCGAGTTCAGCAAGGTCGGCCAAGACTACGCCGCCTGGGAGCAACTCGCCGAGCTGCGCGAACAATTCCCCGACGACCCGAAACTCGGCCGCGAACTCGAATTGTTAGCCCCGAAGGTGGCCGATTTCACCAAGGCCCTCGACAAGGCCCGCCAGTTTGAAAAGCGCTCGCCCAAGCAAACCGGTTCCGCGCTGTCGTGGTATCTCAAGGCGCGCAGCATCCACCCGCAAAGCAAGTTCGCGGCCGACGGCACCAAGCGCCTGGTGCGCGACATCCTGCCGCCCGACGACGCCTCGGCGGCCACCACCGAATCCGCGGTGCCCGCCGAGAAGTGAGACCACGGATGAAAGGTCTTGGCGTGGACCGCCGCATGGCCCAGTCTGAGCGCTCTTGGACATGAGCACGGTTTTGGAAACCATCGATGGCGGCACCCGCTATCTCGAAAAACACGGCATCGAGGACGCCCGCCGCAACATGCAGTTGCTGGTGGCCCGGCAACTCGGCTGCACGCGCATGGCGTTGTATCTCCAGTTTGATCGCCCGATGGCAGAGCCCGACCTAGTCCCGCTGCGCGAGACGTTGAAAAAACGCGGCGAGGGCATTCCGCTCCAGCACCTGCTGGGAACGGTGGGTTTCCATCACCGCGAATTCAAGACCGACGCCCGCGCGTTGATTCCACGGCCGGAGACCGAGGAACTCGCCGAGTGGATCCTCAGCTGGAATCTGGGGGAAACCCTGCGGGTGCTGGACATGGGTTGCGGGTCGGGCGTGCTGGGCCTGACCCTGGCCGCCGAGCGTCCCGCCTGGGAGGTCACCTTGGCGGATGTTTCGCCCGACGCCTTGGCGCTGGCCCGGGAAAATGCCGCGCTGCTGGCCCTTGGCGACGTTTCCTTCGTCCACAGCGATCTGTTCAGCGCGGTGGCCGGCGAGTTCGATGGCATCGTCGCCAATCTGCCCTACGTGCCGGAGGGTGAGCGGGCCGGCATGGCGCGCGAGGTATTGCACGATCCGGCGCTGGCGCTCTTCAGCGGGCCCGACGGGCTCGAGCTGATCCGGCGCTTCATCCCGCTGGCGTTCACGCGCCTCAAACCCGGTGGCTGGCTGGTTCTGGAAATTGGCCATGATCAGGCTTCACAGGTTGCCGAAATGCTCCAAACTTCCACCTTCACCGCCATCGAAGTGAAAACCGACCTCTCGGGCGTCGCCCGCTTCCCCTTCGCCAGGCGCCCAGCACTTTAATTTCAGCTTTCAACTTTCAGCTTTTCTTCAAATGGACAAACTCATCGTTCACGGCGGCGCCACCCTGCGCGGCAGCATCAACATCTCAGGCTCGAAAAACGCCTCGCTGCCGATCCTGGCCGCCAGCCTGCTCACGGCCGAGCCGTGCATCATCCGCCGCGTGCCCGATGTCTCGGACACCAACTACATGATTCAAATTCTCAGCGCGCTGGGTGCCGATGTCGAACGATCGTCGGGCACCGTTCGCATCACCTGCGAGGACATTTCCGATGTCGCTCCTTACGAGCTGGTCCGGCGTATGCGCGCCTCGATTTGCGTGATGGGCCCGCTGCTCGCCCGCATGGGCCGCGCCGTGGTATCCCTGCCCGGCGGCTGCGTCATTGGCGACCGCCCGGTGGACCTCCATCTACGCGGCCTCGAAGCGCTCGGCGCCAAAGTGGAGTTTGAAGGCGGCAATATCATCCTCACCGCCAAAGATGGCCTCCATGGTGCCGAAATTGATCTGCGCGGCACCCACGGGCCCACCGTGTTAGGCACCGACAACGTGATGATGGCCGCCACCCTGGCCGACGGCATCACGGTCATCGAAAGCGCCGCCGCCGAACCCGAAGTGCTCGACCTGGCGAATTTCCTCAACTCCATGGGCGCCAAAATCCAGGGTGCCGGCACCCGCCGCATCGTCATCGAGGGCGTCAAGCAACTCCACGGCGTCGAGCACACCGTGATTCCCGACCGCATCGAGGCGGGCACCTTCATGGCCGCCGCCGCGCTCGCCGGCGAGGGCGTCACGCTGCGCCGCGTGTGCCGCGAACACCTCAAAGCCATCACCGCCGCCATCGAACAATCCGGCCACCGCGTCGAGTTCAACGCCGCGGGCGACTCGTGCACGATTTTCCGCGGGCAGGTCCTGCACGGCGCGGACCTGGTCACCGCGCCCTATCCGGGCTACCCCACCGACATGCAGGCGCAGATGACCGCGCTGTTAGCCACGACCCCGGGCATCAGCGTCATCAAGGACACCATCTTCCCCCAGCGCTTCATGCACTGCGCCGAGCTCAAGCGCATGGGCGCCGACATCAAGGTGGACAGCGGCACCGCCGTGGTGCGCGGCGTCGCCCAACTCTCCGCCGCCCCGGTCATGGCCTCCGACCTGCGCGCCTCCGCCGCGCTGGTGCTCGCCGCCCTCACCGCCAAGGGCTCCACGGAAATCAGCCGCCTCTATCACATCGACCGCGGCTACGAACACATCGACGAGAAGCTCCTCATGTTAGGTGCGCAGGTCGAGCGGGTGAAGGCGTGAGGCAGGCGCGTGAGCGTCACGTAGCCGGGCGGGTCACAGAACGCGGGGACGCGTTCTCAGGCACACGCCTACAACCCGGACAGCACCTCGATGGCGGGCTGGTTGTGGTATTGCCTGGCGATGTCCAAGGCGGTGACGCCTTGCTTGGATTTGAGGGCGGGATCGACCTTGTGATCTAACAGCAGCCGGGCCATCTCCGCGCCGCCGCTGGCGGCGGCCTCATGCAGCGGCGTGCCGCCGAGTTCGCTCAGCGTCATCGGGTCGGCGCCGCCGGCCAGCAGGACCCGGGCGGTGGCAAGCTGGTTTTTGGCGGCGGCGTGGTGGAGCGGGGTCCAGCCGTCCTTGTCGCGGGCGTTGGGTTTGGCCCCGGCCTTGAGCAGAGCGGTGACGATGGCCGGGTTGTTGCGTTCCACGGCCAGGTGGAGCGGGACGCGCCCGGAGGCGCTGGTGCTGTTAGGATCGGCGCCGGCCGCCAGCAGGCACAGCGCGATGTCGGTCTTGTTGCGCAGGATCGCCTGCTCGAGCGGCGGGCGCGAGGTGTCGCGCCCGCCCTGGTTGGCGCGCTGCGGGTTGAGGCCGAGCTGGAGGCGCACGTCGGCGAGGTCGCCCTTGGCGATGGCCTCGTCGATGGTCTGATAGGCCGGGGTGGCCGCGACCTGGCCGACGACGCCGCCCGCCGGAACGTCCACGCCGGCGGTCCAGACGATGGCATTGAGCACGAGCTGGCGGAAATCCTTGTTGGCCCAGTGGTGATAGAAATGGCCGCCGCTGAAGCCGAAGCCGCGTGATTTGTTAGGATTGGCGACCACCCAGGCCAGGGTTTGCGGGATTTTGTCGGCCAAGGCCTGGCGGACGGCGGGGTTGCCCGAGCGCGGACCATCCACGGCGGCCAGCGAACTCACCGGCGGCAGCGCCTGCAGGAGCGGGGTGACGTCGTCGCGCAGGCGAAGGTGATAGTAGAACTCCTCCTCGATTTCAAACGGGTCGACGCCGCGGGTGGCGGGGTGGGTGGCAAGGACGGGCTGCTGCATTTTCCAGATCGGATTGACCGACCAATTGACCTCGAAGCGCCCGCCGAGGGTGTCGTCGAGGAGTTGGGCCATTTCCGCGTCGGCGGGTTCGAGCGCAAAGTGGATGATGGCCAGGCCTTTGCCCGCGGCGTAACGCTGGCGCAGTTCGGCCAGATGGCCGGCGGCGGGGTGGGCGACGAGGCCATCGCCGTAGATCACCACGGTGTCGGCAGCAGCGACTTGGGCGGGGTCCTGCGGCCAGCCCTGGCTGACTTCCACGTGCAGCGGCATCCCGCAGCTTTGCAGGTGCTGGGCGAGCAATGCGCACACCGATGGGTGTTCGTGCATGCCGGGGCCGTGGCTTTTGGGCCCGGCAATCAGCAGGATCCGGGTGTCGGCGTGAACGCTCGACGCCAGCAGGCCCGAGGACAGGAGTAGGAATTGCAGGATGCGCATGGTGGTCAGTGTGATGGATAACCCTAAAGAGAAAAATAGAACCGCAGATGGACGCAGATTTACGCAGATGGGAAGAAGAGAAGAGATTATTGAGTTGCTGGCTGGCAAAAACAAACTGAATTCTAACTCTTATCCCTCTTTATCTGCGTCCATCTGCGGTTTCAATTCTCTTTCTTGGATAATTGGCATGGCCGAGAAAAAAATTGCGGGATTGGCAAAAAAACCTGCGGGTTTCATGAAAGGCGGCGGCCAGACCCGAGAGAATCGCGGGATATGGCCAGCATCCCGGTCCGCGGGATGCCATGCACGCAGCATCTCAACAGTTAGAAAGCATCCCATCCCCATGAATCCCACCATGAATCGCCGCTCCTTTCTCTGAACCACCACCCACTTGGGAGCCGGCCTGGCAGCCCACTCGGTTTTTGGCGCGAACCCCACGCTCGTCGGCGCCAAAAAAGTCAAGGTCGGCCTGGTCGGCTGGGGCGGCCGCGGCAATGGCGCGCTCCATCATTTCCTGGCCGCCCGCAAGTTCCTCGGCATCGATGCCCAACGGGTGGCCACGGGCCACGCGTTCCAGGTCCGTGCCGAGGCCACCGGCACCAAGTTCGGGCGGGCCGCAGCGCGGTATTTTGGGGGCTCGGACGCCGCTCAGAAGGTGATTGCCACGGACTGCGAGTTCGTGCTGTGGGTCACGCCGCCGTTGTTCCGGCCGGCGCCTTAGGCCGCCGCCATCGAGGCCGGCAAACCGATGCCCGACAAGGCCTGTGCCCGCGAGATCAAAAGCTGAAACAAGTGCCGAAGTGCCCGCTTACGCGAGTTTCAGACTTTTGACTTTCGAGCGTTGGGCTCCGCCTTTGGCATTGATTGTCGGCCGGGATTGGATCAGACCTGCCGTGTCGGATGCGCGTGTGGCATCTGGCAGCGCGAGCGCTCATGATTCGAAACCCGTTCCATAGCTTCTTCGGGGGAATTGTCACTGCGGTGGTCATCACCGGAGCGGCGAGCGCGCAGACGCCATCTAACACCCAGTTGGTGCCGCGAGTGATGGTTCCCACGGGTCGGCGCGCACCGGCCCCGCCACCCGCTCCGGTGGCCACCACACGCACCCTCTACCCATGGAAAACGCAGGTGACCTGCACGATTTTCTGGGTCGGCGAGCAGGCCGGCGAACGGAATCCCACGCCTAACAACCGGTCCTCGTGGGACCCGCAATGGGAGTCCAATTTCGGCGGCTATGACGACCCGGAGCCGGTCAAGCGGATCGCCAACTTCACGACGGGCGAGTTCCGACCCAAAGGGTTTGTGCCCAAGCTCAATCCATTTTACATCGCGCTGCCCTACAACGACGTGGTGAGTTCCCTTTGCCACAAGCCGGAGGCGGCGCGGGTGATTCCATGGTTTAGGCGGATGCATCCCGAACCTGGCCAAACCGTCTGCAAAGGGCGCTGGCTGCAGGTTTACCGTGCCGGACGGAGTTGTTTCGGCCAATGGGAGGACTGCGGACCATGGGAGACCGACGACTGGGAGTTCGTGTTTGGCTCCAAACCGCCGAAAACGACCCAAAACGGGGCCGCCGGCATCGATCTGTCGCCCGCAATCCGGGATTACCTCGGGGTGAAATCCGGCGAGAAAGTCCACTGGCGCTTCGTCGAGGCGGCGCAGGTCCCCTATGGCCCGTGGCAAAAATACGCGGCGCAACCTCCCGCCGCGGCGGGCGCGCCGGATCTGGCGTCCCAGCAGCGGCATATGGACAATTTGCGCCGCTTGCGCGACGAACAATTCCTCAAAAAACCGCTCACCCAGCTGCAGAACTGAGCCTAACCGGAAACCCGGGAAACGATATCCTGGCTATTGTTCACCACGGATTATACGGATTTTCACGGATTGCAGGGAGAACATCCGTGTGTTCTAGCGGACTGGCCGCTCACCCAAAAGGCGCGCGATCCAATCTTCAAAACTCGTTAATAATCCGTACAATCCGTGTAATCCGTGGTTTCCAATTTCCTATCCAGCCAGCCCTCTTGGCGGCCCGGCGCGGGGCTGCCGCGGAGGAAATCCGCAGTTTGGAGGAATTCAGGTTCATTCTTCTTGACTCGGCGGGCAGCGGGGCCTAAATCCCCGCCCCCCCAACGAACCTCTTACTCCTGACTCCCATGGCCAACGCTCAAGTCATCCTCAAAGAAAAAATCGCAGGCCTCGGTGCCGAAGCCGATGTCGTCAAAGTCCGTGCGGGTTACGCACGCAATTTTCTGATCCCACAGGGCAAGGCCTATGAGTCCAGCCGCGCGAATCTCCGCCACGTCGAAGCACTCAAGACCTCCCGCGCCCGCCGCGAAGCCGAGGAAATCGTCGGCTTCCAGGAAATCGCCACCCAGATTGCCAAGCTCAAACCGAAGTTCACCCTCTCCACCGGCCAAGGTGGCAAGGCTTTTGGCTCGGTCACCAGCATGGACATTCACAAGCACCTCGAGGCCGCCGGCATCGTCATCGACCGCCATGCCATTGAACTGGAAAAACCCGTGAAGAAATCCGGCAAGACCGAAGTCACCGTGCGCCTGCACCCGCAAGTCATCACCACCCTCATGATTTCGGTGGACGCGGGCGACGAGGAGACCCAGCCGGCCTGATTTGACCACCCGACTTGCCTTTCGTAAGAAACCCCCGGCCCCTTAGGCGGACCGGGGGTTTTTTGCGTTGCGAACTCCAATCACATCAAAATGTTAGGCCAGACCCTGGCGCAGCGCCTTGGACACCGCTTCGGTTTGCGATCGGACGTGCAGTTTTCGATAGACCGAGCGCAGGTGCATGTCCACGGTGTGCTGGGAGATTGACAGGTGGTCGGCGATTTCCTTCTTGATATATCCCCTGACCAACTCGCGCAGCACTTCCTGCTCGCGGGCAGTGAGCGGTTCGATTTCCTCAACCAGGCCATAACGCGAGAATCCCTCGAGGATCATCTTGGCGATCGGACTGCTCAGCGCCGACGCGCCATGGATCACATCGCGGATGCCCGCCAGGATCTCATCAGGGTCGGAGGTTTTGAGCAGGTAGCCTGACGCGCCGTTGCAGATCGCACGGTAAACCTTCTCACGGTCGCCGTAGGCGGTTAGAATCAGCACCTTCAACTCCGGCACGAGGCTGCGCAGGTCGCCTAGGATTTCCAATCCGTCGCGGCGCGGCAGCCCCAGATCCAACAGCAGCAGGTCCGGGCGCTGGGGGTGGGTCTCAAGCTGCTCGAAAAAATCCGCGGCGCAGGTGAAGTGATGCGGGCACGCCATGTCATACTCGCGATCGATGAGGCGGCGGATTTGTTTGGCAAAAATCTCGTGATCCTCGATGATCCAAATGGAGGTGACGGCGGGTTGGGATGTCATGGCAAGGAGTGGCGGGTGGTGAGGCGGGACCGCAGTGGTACGAAGTCCCCCTGCTCGGACAGCTCCAGGCCGAAGCATTTGGAGAAACTTTCCGCTTCGTTAAAAAAATCCTGTTGGTCCGGGATCAGATAGGTGGCCTCGACAGGCAGCTTAGAGCCGAGATCCAAGGTGATACTGGGGTCTGCGCCACCCACATGACTCCGACGCCCCCGGTAGCCACGGCCCGTGTTCAGCGGATGTGGCAAGAATCGGACGAAGCCGGCCAGCTCCTGCGTGAGCTCCTCGATGCGCGCCTCTCCCTCGGGGAGTGGCGAATTGAACATCCGCGCTACCCGCGCCATCGGATGGCGGGCCGGTGCGGCCTGTGCAGCCTCTGCGGCCTCTGCGCGCATACCCCATGCACCCGCCACGATCAGCAACATCCCGCCGACCATGGGACGCGCTGAATGGTTGGGTGTGAACATCTGGCGAAATGGACTGCCTATAAGCTGGGGGTTTTTAGAAAAGAATCAACGTTTTTCAATTCGATCCTCATCCACAAAGCATATCGTAAGCAGCGACGCCACTCTAGTCGTCATTCGGAAAGAGAGCCATGAGCGAGCACCTCTCCCACCACATGAGTGTCGTGCCTCCCGATCGCGCTTGGCCTGCATCTCATTTGAGCTGAGCTGCCCCGCGATCCTCCTAGGGCTAGCAGAGGAAGCGCTTGACGGCTTCTCGCTTCAACCGCAGTTCGCGCCATTCGTTGACGAGGCGGCTGGCCTCAATGATGCCGCACCCCGCCGGGATGCTGAGGTCGGTCCCCTGCCACCAAACGCCGCGGATGGCGACGATGGCGTCAAAGCGCCCGTCATCCCAGAGCCCGAAGGGTGCACCGAACTGCGGTGGACAGCCGAGCCGGTGGCGCCATTCCAGCAACAGTTCCATGGTGTCCTCCGTCCGGGGCAGCGGTCCCAGGGCCGGAGTGGGATGAAGGCGTTGCAGCAGGTCGTCCGGGGCCATGGTGTCGTGCAGCTCCACATCAATGAGGGTGAGGAAATGCACGATCGGTCCGAGCTCGAGAATTTCGCGCGCGTGGCGCTGGAGGTGGCCCAAATGCAAGAGCTTCGACACCAACGTCTGGGCAACGTATTCGTGCTCGCGGATTTCCTTTTCATCCACGGCAAACACGTCGCGATCCTCGCAGCGGGCGGTGCCCGCCAGCGCCATGGTTTCGAGCCGATGGCCATCCAGCGAAAACAACAATTCCGGCGTGGCTCCGGCGAACCCGGCCCCCTGCTCGACCCAGCCGTACGATTGCAGGGGCTCTCCCTGACGGCACATGGCGGCGAGGATCGCGGGTCCGGGTGCTTGCCCGGCGCGGCCCGTTTCTGTAACCACCGGCACGGTTTTTTCAAAGATGCCAGCTTGAATCGCGGCCATCACCTCCTGAAAGACCCCGAAAAACGGCGCCGCATCCAAGCTCTGCCAATGGCCATGGCACGGCAGCTCCCCGGCCATCCGGGTGGCGAGTTCCGGCGCGGTCGTGCGCTCCACGCGCCTGGGGATTTTCCACGGCAAGCCGTCGCGCATCGCGAAGTCCTGGATATAAAACGCGACCCCCTCCGCCGGGGGCTCGGCGCGAGCTTCAAACGGACCGTGACCGATCACGACGCTGCCGTTGCGGCGTGCCAGCCATGCCAATGATTCCTGAGTGTGAGTCATGCCAATACCCCGATCCTGAATGGCGCGCGCGCGTCACGCAAGTGCCATCGATGTGGAGATTGAGATGCAGCAGGCGGACTCACCCTCATCTCACCAAAATTGTCGACGCCGTAGAAAAATCACCTGCGTGCAGGAGGTCATCCTCGTCCCCGAAGTATGGACACCTCTGGCACCGTGGCTGCATCTGCGCACTTGAAATGCACCCTGATGCCGCCGCTCGATCAGGACCAGCCCAGCATCCCGAACACGCGCGTCACCGTCCACACGAAGATGACCACCAGCATGACGATGAATATCTTGATGCTCAGTTCGATGGTGGTGCGCGTCATGCGAGTATGATAACCCGCAAGTATCCACGCGCAAGCGCGTTCTGCCCGCTCCAGCCTACCCAGTAGGGGCGGTCTGCGGCCGTCGCTGGAGGCTCCTCAGCCCTGCGCGTCCGCTTGCGGCATGGGGAGTCGATAAGCGCCCAGCGACGGCGGCAGGCCGCCGCTGCATGAGGGCAAAAAAGAGCCCGGCCCCAGCTTTCGCTGGGGCCGGGCAAATACCTGGCGACGACCTACTCTCACAGGACCTATCGTCCCACTACCATTGGCGCTGCGGCGTTTCACTTCCGGGTTCGGAATGGGACCGGGTGGTTCCACCACGCTCTGGTCACCAGAGGGCAATCCTGTTTGATCAGGACTGGGACTCTGGGGATCTGAGCTTGATTTTTTCTGCTTTCCGCATTTCTGCTTTCTGCTTTTCCTTTGCGCCCGCTCTCTGGCATCCACATGGAGGTTTTTCTGATTGTTTAGACTGATTTCCTTGCACCGCTTACGGTTTCTCAAACACTCCCGATTCCAAAAACTGGAATCAAGCCGAACGGATGATTAGTACTTCTCGGCTGAACGTGTTACCACGCTTGCACCTAAAGCCTATCAACGTCATAGTCTCTGACGATCCTTCGGGGAAAATTCATCTTGGGAGGAGCTTGGCGCTTAGATGCTTTCAGCGCTTATCTCTTCCGCACTTAGCTACCCGGCCATGCTCTTGACAGAACAACCGGTGCACCAGAGGTGCGTCGATTCCGGTCCTCTCGTACTAGGAACCGAACCCCTCAATTTTCCTGCGCCCACAGAGGATAGAGGACCGAACTGTCTCGCGACGTTCTGAACCCAGCTCGCGTGCCGCTTTAACCGGCGAACAGCCGGACCCTTGGGACCTTCTCCAGCCCCAGGATGCGACGAGCCGACATCGAGGTGCCAAACTTCATCGTCGATATGAACTCTTGGATGAAATCAGCCTGTTATCCCTAAGGTACCTTTTATCCGTTGAGCGACGGCAATTCCACATTCAACCGCCGGATCACTTAGGCCTACTTTCGTATCTGCTCGACTTGTAGGTCTCACAGTTAGGCGGGCTTATGCCTATGCACTCAACACACGGTTACCGACCGTGCTGAGCCCACCTTCGCGCTCCTCCGTTACTCTTTGGGAGGATACCGCCCCAGTAAAACTGACCGGCTGACAATGTCCCTCGCCCGGATTCACGGGTCGAGGTTAGATCTTCCAACACCCAAGGGTGGTATCTCACTGGTGGCTCCGCGGCCCCCTAAAGGACCACTTCAAAGCCTCCCACTTATGCTGAGCATGAAAATCGAAAAACCAATGACAGCTTACAGTTAAGGTCTATAGGGTCTTTCCGTCCTTCTGCGGGCAGGCGGCATCTTCACCGCCATTACAATTTCACTGAGCTCCTGGTTGAGACAGCGCCCAACTCGTTTCACGATTCGTGCAGGTCGGAACTTACCCGACAAGGAATTTCGCTACCTTAGGACCGTTATAGTTACGGCCGACATTCACGGGGACTTGGGCTCAAAGCTTCGCCTTGCGGCTAACATCTTACCTTAATCTTTCCGCATTGGTCACGTGTCACATCCTATACTTGGCCTTACGGCTTGGCAGAATGCTGTGTTTTTGCTAAACAGTCGGTTGGGCCATTTCACTGCGGCCTGAAAAATATCAGGCACCCCTTATCCCTAAGTTACGGGGCCAATTTGCCGAGTTCCTTAACCAGGGTTCACTCTTACGCCTTGGTATATTCTACCCACCCACCTGTGTCGGTTTGCGGTACGGGTCGCTTAGCATTCACCGGATCTTTTCTCGGCACAAACTTTGGTAATGCGGATCGGCCGTAGCCTCACCTCGGAATTCAATCACTTAGTTACCTCCATTCATGCGTCAATCCGGGTTAAGGGTCGCAAGTGCAGTAATATTAAACTGCTGTCCATCGCCTACGCCTATCGGCCTCGGCTTAGGTCCCGACTAACCCCGGGACGAAAAACGTAGCCCGGGAAACCTTGGGTTTACGGCGGACGGGGATTTCACCCGTCTTATCGTTACTCATGTCTGCATCCTCTCTTCTGAACTCTCCACGGTCAGTCGCCATCGCGCTTCAACGTGTTCAGAATGCTCCTCTACCGCTCCAGTCCCCAGGGACTAAAGCCCAGAGCTTCGGTATCATGCTTATCGCCAATCATTTTCGGCGCAGAATCTCTCGATGAGTAAGCTATTACGCACTTTTTAAATGGTGGCTGCTTCTAAGCCAACATCCTCACTGTCTGTGAAATTCCACTTCCTTTCCACTTAGCATGATTTGGGCACCTTAGCTGCTGATCAGGGTTGTTTCCCTTTTGACGACGAAGCTTATCCCCCGCCGTCTCACTGCCGCGCTCTATTGAGTGGTATTCGGAGTTTGATAGGGGTTGGTAGGCGGGTATGCCCCCTAGCCCTTTCAGTGCTCTACCCCCACTCATCAACACGCGACGCTGCACCTCAATGCATTTCGAGGAGAACCAGCTATCACGGGGTTTGATTAGCCTTTCACTCCTACCCTCAGCTCATCAGAGAATTTTTCAACATTCACCTGTTCGGTCCTT
>Ga0209499_1000843_pt1 | contig 22321 bp, 20 predicted proteins | sample C_130208_EF_Meta_FD_187306 | JGI IMG/M metagenome (GOLD analysis project Ga0209499, IMG submission 187306) | Freshwater microbial communities from Lake Croche, Canada to study carbon cycling - C_130208_EF_MetaG (SPAdes) (version 2) | ecosystem: Environmental > Aquatic > Freshwater > Lake... | reverse complement strand
GACAAATTCCGTCTTGGCTTCCTCATGAATCTCGTACCTCCCGTTGATTACCCGGTCAGCCAAAATCCACCTTATACCCGTGTCTTAAATTCCGAAACCACCTCTAACATCCAGTTCGAAACTCTAGACGTCTGCTTTTAGCAAATTGAAGTTTTCAGGGTAGTGAAGGATCATCTCCCTCAAAGTCTTGACCGGCACCTTAATCGCGGGCAAACCCATTGCGTTGCCAGACGGGGCCATTCGACTGTTTGTTTCTTCGAACAGGAATTCCACTAAACCAGCTTCCTTGCCTACGGCGCACTGTTCAATGCGCAATCCGTTTGCACCAACACTGTCGGCGAAGTTGTGAAGAAATGGCTTACAGGATGGTTGGGGTTCCACCATGATGAGCGGCACATTCCATACAGACCTGAGTCCCTTCGACCATTCGCCATGGTATGCACCTACATCAATCGCCCCGGTGCAAAGGAAGCCTGCATGGGCAAGATTCTGCAACCTGGTTTCCATGGTTTTGAAACCCATGGAACGCTTCAAAGAATTTTTCAATGAGTTCGGCAGAAGTGTTTTAATAATTTGTGTAAAAGTCATTTTGAAAAATTCTTTATGGTTGATAACCGCTGATCCAATGCGCTTTCAATCACCTTCAAGAAAGTGCATTTTTCAAGTTCCCAATTGAATTGCCGATGACCCCGCTGCCACGCAGCGCGCCGTGCACTCGCCAATCTGAAGGGCGACAACAACAATTCATCCATCTTTTCGGCTAATACGCATGCGTCCTGTTGCGGATAAGCAAACACCGCATCAGGCAGGTCCGCCGCCAGTTCAGACTGTGCGGCTGTAGCCGATGCAAGCACGGGCAAACCGGCAAGCAAGTAAGTAAATAACTTGTTGGACAGGCAGATGTCGTGGTTTACCGTCGTACTCACCTCTGATGCCAAACCAAGGTCATATTCTGCAGCCAAACTGACCATTTCACCCGGTTGTGCCGGTGCCAAAAAACGAAGCCGATCACCTGCCCCGAGTTGCTCTGCCAATTCGGTCAGCACCTGCTGATAACCTGGCGCCGGATTGCCACGCAGAAACAAGCATGGGCGGCTCTTCGAGCGGGCGATAGCCTCAACCACCTTCTCTAGCCCGCGATCAGGTCCGATGGTCTGGGAAAACCAGTAAAGGCTGGGTGATGGCTGGGCTGCACCATGATCTGACGGCGCAATGGGCGCATCAGGCAAGGGGAATACATTGAGGATGACTGTAGGCACCGGCACGCCGTACGCGACGGCATACGCATTGGCGATGCCCGGAGAAGCGGCGGTCAGGTAGTCACAACGCGGCAAATAGCGCATCTCGATTTCCCGCGTCAGGCGCAGACGATGCGCATTTTCTGGCGTGTTGGTCATTTCGCCACTGTGAAAATCTTCGGCGTCGAACCCCAGCTTGGCGCCGTGCTTCTTGGCCGCTTGGTAGGCAGCCGGCAGCGCCGCCAGATTGTGGGCTATGTACAAATCTGCCTGAGTGCTGCAAGCGGCACGGGTGAGGCTGGGAATCACGGGATGAAACGCGCGTTCTGGCCACAAGCCCAAGCCTCTCCAGGCAAACAGGCAGAATCGCCGCATGAGGCTCTGCGCGACATGTGTCGGTCGCCCGGCAAGCGGCCCAAATGCCACTTTCTTAACCCGCCAGGGCCGCACCGCGAATTCGCTATCCGCCGCGTCTGCCCAGGGGATGAACCGAGCGGCAACAATGCTGACCGCGTAACCAGCTGCGCTTAGTGCATCTGCCTCTTTGACCAGACGCGGATTGGTCGAGAGGTGACCGGGTGTCACCAGACAGATGTGCCGTGCTGTTGAATGCCCCATCGGCTTAGCACTCGAGCAATTGACGATAGACGTCAAGATAGGCTTGCACGATGGCGTGGTCGCTGAACATTCCCTCGGCACGATCGCGGCTCGCACGCCTGTCGAGATTCTCAAGTTGGCTGACTACCGCCATGAGTTCGTCCACCGTGACGCACACGAAACCTGTCACACCATGCTCGACCACCTCTGGCACCGCACCGCGGCGCAAGCCCAGCACGGGCGTGCCGCAAGCCAGCGCCTCAGCCATAACAATGCCAAAAGGCTCCTCCCACAGGATAGGCATTAAGAACGCAGCGGCGCTGCCCAGCAACACGTTCTTTTGCCGGTCATCCACCGGCCCGATGTAGGTGATGCGTTCGCCGTCCAGATGTGGCCGCACCTGCACGTCAAAGTAAGTCTGGCAGGCTGGCGGAATGTTGCCGGCAATCACTAGCCGGCGGCCGGTGCGCTGGGCAATCTCGATAGCTAGATGGGTGCCTTTGATATGCTCGATGCGCCCTAGAAACACCAAGGGTGCATCCTCTGCGACAGCAGGCACAAAGTCATAGACGTGCATGGGTACGCCGTTATAGACCAGATGCCAATTACCCAGATGCTTCACATCCGCCATCATCCACTGACTGATGGCAGAAAAATGCAGCGTACCGCGCGACAGGCGGTGGCCCCAGGCGACTGAAGCCGGTGTGACCTCTCGCTGATAGGTCATGAGCTTGGGGATGGACAGGGGCAGCAGGGGCAGCAGGTAGGCAATGCGACCAAAGCTATGAACCAGGTCAAAGCCCCCCCCGACCACGGTGCGCGAGATGGTCAGCATGTTGCGCAAAGTATCTGCCCGTGAAGCACTGCTGGCGCCGCTGTAGGGCACCAACTTGCAGGGCACATCGGAGTCGGGGTGGGCGAACAGGGTGACATCGTGACCACGATCCACCAGGCCGCGCACCAACATGTCGATGACGCGCTCAATACCGCCGTACAGGCGAGGGGGAACGGGCAACTCGGGATCAGCAGTAATTGCGATTTTCAAATGGAATACCTTGGCAATCTTTTATGGGCGTCCAGACCATTTCTGGAGGATCCGTGCCGCCTTCCAACCCAACAACTCTTTGGTCAGATGAAACATTCGCCCCCCATCAGGTGCAATGGTGACCTCATGCAAAGCGCGTGCATTAATTAAAGCTTCATTTGCCAACTGGCGGTGGTGCGGGTACGCGCTATGGGCATACACCTGCCAGCGCAATGACCCACAGCGTCGCACTCTGTCGCTGTCTTCGACTTTGCGCGTGGCTTCAATGCTTGAGCGAATGGCCTCAAACCCGGACTGCCATCCGCGTACGGATCTCGTGCCTGAAAGACTGCCGGGGATCCCTGACCGGTAGTACGCTGTGCCATCGGGACAAAAGAGAACACCGCGTGAAGCAAGAACCACGCGTGTGAAGAACTCCCCGTCGTCATTCAGGGAAAGATCTTCCCGCCACAATCCAGCTCGATTGACGACCTCTCGTGGCAGCAGCCACATGGCAGGAAACAGCATGCCGCCGCCACGGGACCATGTTTCCACGAGCCAGTCCACGGGTGGAAGATCCTGCCAGCTTGATGAGGGATCAAGATGCACCTGATCAGGGTTGTCAAAAAAGCGCCCCCAAGGGCAGATCGCCACCGTCTCTGGCTCCCGCATCAATCGCATGATCTGACTGTGAATTTTGTTCGGTGAGATCAAGTCGTCGGCGTCAAGAAACTGAACAAAGTCACCCTCAGACGCTCGAAATGCGGTGTTTCGGGCGGCTGCAGCGCCACGATTTTCTTGGACTATTAGCTTTACACCTCGCGACTCATAGCGCTTAACGACCTCAATTGTTTTGTCCTTCGAACCATCGTCCACAACTATGATGTCAATGTGAGGCCATATTTGCACCAGAGATGCTTCAAGGGTCTCAGCAATCCACCGCTCAGCGTTGTGGCTTGGTATCAGAATTGAAACGAGTGGGGCTCTCACAGTGCCTACTCCCCTATTCGTGCAGCCGTAGCGCGCATCATTTGCTCTATCACTGATCGCGCCACTTGAGATATTGAGCGCGGGCCCGAAATGTGGGCACAGGGAACAAACTCGCAATCCAACGGATGAATGGATTTAGTTCCTCAACGGGACTGCGTACGCCCATGGTCTTAGCCAATTCAATGGCCTGCGACATTTCACACCAGCGCCCATAGTAAGCGAGATGTCTGGCGTTCAGCCATGCCTCTAGGCCAATCTCGTTGCGTAACGATGGCACAACTTCCTCAGCAGCTTTGTGCAACACTGCGAGCCTTGCGGTGGCGCATTTGGCGCGGTTTGCGTCAGACATTGACCCCTGCCGCTCCAGATTAATCACCGCCACCTGACTCTCGGCGTCGAAGCTAAGGCCCGCAAACGCCAGCTTCATGTGGAAACGACAGTCCTCGTTGTACAAGACAGCAGGGTCTACGTCGTAACCGCCGACCCGACGAAGTGCCAGAGTCCGGTAGAGGCCACAGTACGGATTGATCTGTTGCCGGATCGCGTAACGCGCGGCATCAAACCGCAAGGCACGCGAATCAAAATGCCGGTTTGAAATCAGCTGATTGTCGTCAAAACGCCGGCTTTCGTAGTCGAACAAGACTACATCTGGCGCATTCGTTTGCACCATCCACTTATGCGCCAAGCTTGTAAACTCAGGTGTCAGGTCGTCGTCTGCATCATGGAAGTGGATCCATTCACAGTTTGTGGCATTAAGCAGCATGTTCTTGCCGACACTACATCCCATGTTTCGTAACCCGCGGATGACGCGGGCGTCAAACTCCCGAGCCACGTCCGAGGTGATATCGGTGCTGCAGTCGTCGTAGACCAACACCTCATCAAATGGGATTTTTTGCTGCCTTGCAGAACGCAGCAACCGGGGCAAAAACGGAGCCGCATTAAAAGCAGGGATGCATAGGGCAAGAGTTATTTTGTTCACTGTCAAGCTCTCAAATTCCGGCTTTCCGCACAACCCGATTAGCCGTGTGCTTAACTAGCGCCCTCAGCGAAAATTGCTCAAGAAAATCAAGTGATTCAGACGAACTTTCGTAAGGTATGCAGGCTAAACGCAACCAATCGTCATCAGGTAATTTCACGCCCTGACGATGTTGAGACGCAGCTTCTTGATAGGCCTTTAGCCGCTGATGACAGATGGTGGCAGGGTCGAGAGTCTGAAGTACGGTATGTTGACCTGCGATGCCCATCTGGTGCCGCGCTTGATTGCTCAAAGAGAGCAATCGGTCTAGAGCGTGAGCAAGCGAATGTGCATTGTTGTTGTCAAATGTAAATCCGTTTTCACCGTCAATGATGAGTTCACATGCACCAGCACCGGTTGAGCAAATGACTGGAGTGGCAGCGCCCATAGCCTCGACGCAAGTGAAATTGAAGGTGTCCCACAACGATGGCACCACTGCGAAAGCTGCTTGCGCCTGCAATAAGGCGGCCTGCATGGCGGGAACCTGAGCGAGTGGCTTCAATCGCTTGCCCCAGACATCAGGCCAAGCCTTTTGTAGGTGCTGCCCCATGGTGGTTCCCCGGCGTTCGAACAACATATCTCGCCCAAGCCAATCAATACTGGGCGCACGTGGGCCGAGCGAAGCCAAGGCTTCACACAAGACTTGCGGCCCCTTCCAACGCTGTATCCGGCCCATAACCAACCCGTGACTGGAACGAGAAACATCTACCGGTTGGATTTTCATTGGCCTCCAAGCGGGCCAGATACGCGAGACGGGACGACCTGCCTGCCGCCGCCAAAAATCTGCATTGGAATGACTAGAGGCTTGAACCTCACCTGACTCCGCAATGACCGAGCGCTCGAGCAGTCGCACCAACGCGCCTTGGGCTTCTTCGCCCCGCACAGGGTCATGCATACTGATCTGACCGATGCTTCCATGCAGTTGCACAACACAGGGAAGTCCCTGCTCGATGACCCAAGGAACAAATAACAAGCCATAATCAGTCGCTTCGACCACGTCAAACCCTTCACCCCGCCCCGCCTGATCCCACATCGCCCATGCAGCGGCCAGATAATTACGCAACCCTGGCGTGGCAGCGTAGCGGGCAAACTGAGCATGGTATTTGAGCAGGTGCGCATGGCTTAACGTTTCTACGTGGACGCCATCAATCACGGTGAGCGAAATTGATGCCTGAGCCCATACGCCGCTCCCCACGATGACGCGAACCTGGTGCCCCTGTGCGGCCAGCAAGGGCAGGAAGTGTCGATAAAAGGTGATGATACCGCCACCGGCGTTGTTCACATATTCAGGCAGCAGGTAAAGCAGTTTCATGGGTTATGTACTACAGGCACAAAAGGCGGTTGATTCGGTGTCGGCCCGGCAGGTAGCTGATGATTTCCGCCATTGACGTTTGAAAAAAAATGCGAAGCACCGCAAGATAAAGTGCAGTAAAGAGCAGCCAAGACACTAACAACGAAGTGAGGGCGAGCGAATTGTTGGGCAGATAAGACTGACCGCCCCAAGCACATAATCCTGCGAGGGCAGACGCTGTAAAAGGGGGCACAAGGGCGTTAATCAGCCCATTCACCACAAGACCGCGACTTTGAATCAACAGCGCCACCAGAATAAGCGCAATGACCGAATTAGAAACGGCTGCCCCCATCAAATAGGTTTTCACCCCAAAGGGGATCAACGCGACCATCGTGCCAGCAGAAATTACGAAAGCCAACATGTCTGAACGCAAGCAGGCGCGAGTCTGATCATTGGCCAGCAGCAAGCTGTAGGCAGTGGCGCCGACGCTGATCGCCAGGCCACTCACCATGGCCAGCGGCAACAACGGCGCGACGTCAAGCCACTTACTGCCATACAAAGTCGCGATCAAGGATGCGGCTTCCATCGAAAAGAAGACTGCGATGGGAGTCACCACCCATGCCACGCTGGCAAGCACCAGGCCGCTGATTCGCTGGAATTGCACGGACTGGGCTGGTGCCCGGGTAATGACGGGATAGAGCGCAAAGCTAACCTGCTGGGAAATCCGTCCGCAGAACATGTTAGCCAGGCCCTCGGCGCGGGAAAAGAGGCCCAGGCCAACAAACTGGCTGTGATGCGAAATCAAGGTGTTTTGCAGCAAGCCCCGGCCACCGTTGAGTGCATTGGAACTGGCACGATTCAGGCCGAAATGAAGCGTTTCCCTGTAATTTTCCAAACTCCATTGCCACTGTGACCGCCAGTTCGCGAACAGGAAAAGGTCGAGCATCATCACCGACGAAGCGAGCAAACCGGGAATGATGAGGGCATACACGCCAGCACCTGCAACCCCCATGACAATCCCGCCGACGATGCTGACGAGAAAGCCGGCCAACTGCAGACTACGCAAACGGGTCCAGTTGTGGTCACGTTCCAGCATCTTGACCCGCATGTCTACCGGCACACTCAACAAAAAAGTGAGCGACAAGAGGTGCAACAACGGCCCAAGCTGAGCATATTGATCAGTGAATCCCAAGCCAAATGCAATGGCGTTGGCAAGCACGAACAGCCCTGTGTTCAGGACAAGCCCCGCCGTGAAGTGCTGGTGATAGTTGACCTCTTTGTCGGCCCTGACTTGCAATACGTGGGCAATGACGTGCTGAAACGAGCCTAGCCCGATGAAATTGATCAGCGTTGTGGCCAACCCGGCCACACCATAGATTGCCGGATCGAGAATCCGGGCGAGAATCAGCATTTGACCGAATTGCAGCACATCACGAAACAGGTTTATGCCGGCAGACCACATCATGGCCTGCTTGGCTGATTCGCGCAAAGACAAGGTCGGCTTGCTCATGAGTTATTGCGCGACCGTTTTCAGCAATTCTTGCCATCGATTGGCAAGAGTTACGAACCCATAGTCGTCGTCAAATCGCTTTCTGCCGGCCTGACCCAAACGATGGCAAGTATTGGTGTCACCTGCCAACGATTCCAAACGCTGCGTCAAAACTTCCACATCGCCATAATTGACAAGATAGCCCTCAACCCCACCCCGAAACACCTCCGGCGTGCCGCCATGCGCGCCGCCGATGCAGGGTACGCCGTGACGCATGGCCTCCAGAAAAACAATGCCAAATCCTTCTTTAGCACTAGGCATCGCAAACACTTTGGCGCTGGCATAGGCGGCCTGCAAGACTGCATCGCTCACCCGACCGTGAAAACTAATCGCGTCGTCAGACAAATTAAGGGATAAGGCCAGCGCCTGCAGACGACGGCGGTCATCGCCGTCACCAATCACATGCAGTTTGCAGCGGATTTGGGCGTCGATCAGGCGGGCGACGGCCTGCATTAAAATTTCGAGGCCCTTGTATTTTTCCATTTGTGCCAAGCGGCCGACGAACAGGATGGGGAATGCACCGTCCAGCAAAAAATTGGGGTCAGGTATTGCCGGCACGGGTTCCGCGCAAAGGGGTATGACCTTGAAGTTATTGTCTGACAGACCGTTGACTGCGGCACAGGTGTGCACTGTGTAATTAGTGGTGGCAACCACGGCGTCGGCATGCCGGAGGCCGATGCGTTGGACCCAGGTAGCGCGCTTCCAGGCTTCGATGCCGTGCAGCACCACCACATAACGCTTGGTTCGCCCCAACCATTTGGCCAGCGAAGCGGCGGGCGCTAGGTGCAGGTGCCCAACCACGACACAGTCAGCGCTGTGGGCTCTGCTCAAGGCAAAGCTCATGAAACGCGTTTTGCTGCCACTGGCCCCGATGGGCCTGACTTGAACGGGATTCGCCCAGGCAACAAGAGACGCGGGCTTGTCCATCAGCGACAGGCCGTTAATTCGGCTGCCATCGGTCTCGCGGATAGAGGCCAGCATCTCCCACAAACGCCACATATAGCTTTGTACGCCGCCGGGCGTGGCCATTTGAGGGCTCCAGAGCGCAAAGTCTGCACGCTTCGGCTCGGAGAATGTTGAATCGCTGAGCGTGTTCAAGCTGTCGGGATTGTTGGATGGTGAAGAAGGACGTGGGAAGCGGGTGGGCTCACGCGCTGGCACGTAAGCATTGCCATAAACCGCGCCTGCCCAGCCACGTAGGCCGCGCGCGTGCTTGGCAAACTGATCGCCACCCATCAACCAGTCCCGCACCGGCACTGTAAATCCCGTTTTAGGCTTATGCACCAGCTCAGCAGGCAACTGCGGCGCCAGCGCGGCGGCAATGGCGGGCTTGGTCAGACCCGGATACGCTGCGAACCACGGCGCCACCGCGCGCAGCAGGGGTACATCAAGAAACGGCACGCGCAGCTCCAGCGACTGCGCCATGCTGGCCCAGTCACTGTCAGGCAGAAGCTGGTGGCGCATGTACCAAGACATTTCCAATGCGGAAACGGCCAGCCGGTCTTGCAGGATGCCAGCGGTGGTGGCATCAAGCTGGGTACTGCATTGCAGGTCTTGCCAGCCTTGGCGAGCCAGGTCGGCGTCCAGCACCTGACTAAGTTCCCACGGCATGTAGAGCGCGCGCCGCAGCAGGTAAGCCCCGCCCAGCGTGCCACCGTATTCCAGCAGGCCGGCGTATTTGGGCGATGTGATGCGGCTCAACACCGGCAGCGTTGCCTGGCGCAGGCTTTTGCCCAGACCAGGCCAGCGCGCAAACGGGCTCGCCAGATTGCGGAGGCGCGGCACCTCCGTAAAGCTGGGGTAAGAGGCAAATAACTCGTCGCCGCCTAGCCCTGACAGCGCCACCTTGATCCCTTGCGAGGCAGCGGCTTGCGCCACAAACCAGGTGTTGATGCCGTCGATGCTGGGCTGGTCCATGGCGGCAAGGATCTGCTCACGCTGTGCTGCAAAGTCGGCCTTAAGCACCATCACCGTGGCGTGGCGCGTGCCGAACTGGGCGGCCAGCTGCTCGGCTAAGCGCGATTCGTCATCGGCCGTACCCACATATTCGGCAAACGCCAGCGTGAGGGTGTGCGGGCGCTCGCCACGCGCCACTGAGAGCGCGGTGATGAGGGCGGAGTCAATGCCGGCGGACAAAAACACGCCGACGGGCACGTCCGCCACGTGATGTGCAGCGATGCTGTTGCGCACGGCCGCGCCGATGGCGTCGAGCGCATCGCCCTGCGTGCCACGGGCAGGGTTGGCGGCGGCGTGGGCAAGGATGTCGGTGATCAGGCAAAAAGGCTCGGGGGCCGCGGCGCCCTGCCCGCTCACCCACATGAAGTGCCCGGCCGGCAGCGCGCGGATGCCGCGGTACAGCGTGTAGGGCGCGGGCACGCTGCCCCATAAAAAGAAGCCGGTGTGGCCTGCGGGCTCAGGGGCGGTGTCGATCTGGCCGCCAGCCAGGAGGGCCTTGACCTGGGAGGCGAAACGCAGCGTGCCGGATTTGGCACGGGTCTCAGGGGTGTAGTACAGCGGCTTGATGCCAAACGGGTCGCGCGCCAGTAGCAGGGCCTGTTTGCGCGCGTCCCACAGTGCAAAAGCGAACATGCCGCGCAGGTCTTGCAGCATGGCGGTGCCTTTTGCCTGATACAGGTGCAACAAGACCTCGGTATCCGAGTTCGAGCGGAAGACGTGGCCTTGTGCTTCGAGCGATTTACGGAGTTCGCGGTAGTTGTAGATTTCGCCATTGAAGGTGATGACAAGCTGGCCGTCCGCGCTGTGCATGGGTTGCGCGGCGCGCTCGGACAGGTCAATGATGGCCAAGCGTCGGTGACCGAAGGCGACGCGGCCGTTGTCTGAGAACCACTCGCCATGGCCGTCGGGGCCGCGGGCGGTCATGTGGTCGCGAATGGCGCGCAACTCTGCCCGGTCAACCGAGGGAACTGAGGGGTTGAAGGCGTAAAGGCCGACTATGCCGCACATGAGGGCTGGCTCAGAAGTCCGGGGACATCGATTGAGGGTCGGAGCCCGCAATGACAGCCGATGAACAATGCATTCATTAAACCAGAGTCACGCCGGTGTCAGCAAGCAACTGGTCGAAGTAGGCGATGGTTTTTTGCAGGCCCTGCTCCAACTGCACTTGGGGTTGCCAGTCGTTCAGGTATTCGCGGGCGCGGCTGATGTTGGGTTGGCGCTGCAGGGGGTCGTCGGACGGCAGGGACATGAAGACGAGTTTTGACTGCGCACCAGTGAGCTCAATCACTTTTTCGGCCAGTTGCCTGATGGTGAATTCATAGGGGTTGCCCATGTTGATGGGGCCGGGGTAGCCGGGGCCACCATCTGGCGCGCGGGGCAGATCCATGAAACGGATAAAGCCTTCGATGAGGTCGTCTACATAGCAAAAGCTGCGGGTTTGCTGACCTTCACCATAGATGGTGATGTTTTCGCCCTTGAGCGCCTGCACAATAAAGTTGCTGACCACGCGGCCGTCATTGGGGTGCATACGCGGGCCGTAGGTGTTGAAGATACGGGCCACTCGGATGTCGAGCTTGTGCTGGCGGTGGTAGTCAAAAAACAGGGTTTCGGCGCAGCGCTTGCCTTCGTCATAACAGCTGCGTAAGCCAATGGGGTTGACATTGCCCCAGTAGTCTTCGGGTTGCGGGTGCACGGCCGGGTCGCCATAGACCTCAGAGGTGCTGGCCTGGAAAATGCGGGCTTTGAGGCGCTTGGCCAGGCCCAGCATGTTGATGGCGCCGTGCACGCTGGTTTTGGTGGTTTGCACCGGGTCGTGCTGGTAGTGGATGGGGCTGGCAGGGCAAGCCAGGTTATAGATTTGGTCGACCTCCAGGTACAGCGGAAACGTGACGTCGTGCCGAATGAATTCAAAGCGCGGGTTGTCCAGCACGTGTTCGATGTTGCGTTTGCTGCCGGTAAAGAGGTTGTCGGCACAGACCACTTCGTCGCCGCGTGCCAGCAGGCGGTCGATGAGGTGGCTGCCCAGAAAACCGGCGCCGCCGGTGACCAAGATACGTTTTCGGGGGTTGTAGTTGCGCATAGGTGTGTGTTCTTGGAGGTTAGTCGTTGCCAAACAGGTCGCGGGTGTAGACCTTGCTGGCCACGTCGCTGATGTCGGCTGTCATACGGTTGGCCACAATGACATCGGCCTCGCTCTTGAATTGCGCTAGGTTGTTGATGACGCGGCTGTTGAAAAACTTTTTTTCATTGAGGGCAGGTTCAAAAACGATGACTTCAATGCCCTTGGCCTTAATGCGTTTCATGATACCTTGGATGCTGCTGGCGCGGAAGTTGTCTGAGCCCGACTTCATGACGAGGCGGTGGATGCCGACGACTTTAGGGTTGCGTTTGACGATCTCGGCGGCAATGAAGTCCTTGCGGGTGGTGTTGCTGTCCACAATGGCTTGCATGATGGTTTGCGGCACCTTGGCGTAGTTGGCCAGCAGTTGTTTGGTGTCTTTGGGAAGGCAGTAGCCGCCATAGCCAAAGCTGGGGTTGTTGTAGTGGCTGCCAATGCGCGGGTCCAGGCAGGCGCCGTTGATGATTTGTTTGGTGTCCAGGCCGTGGGTGGCGGCGTAGGTGTCGAGCTCGTTGAAAAAGGCCACGCGCATGGCGAGGTAGGTGTTGGCGAAGAGTTGGTTGCTTTCCTGATCGAGAAACTGGACGACACCTTGAAGACCCCGGAGGACATCGAGCGGCTGATTGGCATGCCGGTCGTCGGCATCGTGCCGAAGATCCCCGAGGAACTCTTCGAGGAGATCCTCGCCGACTCCAAATCCTCGTTCAACGAGGCCTACCGATCGCTGCGCACCGCGCTGCAGTACGCCAGTGAATTCGGCGCACCCCGCGTGCTCATGATCTCCAGTGCCGTGGCCGGTGAAGGCAAGTCCACGTCTTCCGCCAATCTCGCGCGGCAGTTCGCGGCGCTCGGCCAGCGCGTGTTGCTGATCGACGTGGACTTGCGCAAGCCCTCACTGCACCGGCAGTTCGACGTGCCGAACGAGTGCGGGCTCACCGATTATCTGTCCGGCAAGATGACCCAGGAGCAGGTGCTGCAGCGCACGGCGGATGCCAATCTCACCCTCATGACCTCGGGCGCAAAGCCGACGAACCCGGCGGAACTGCTCGCACTCGACAAGTTCTCGGAACTCACCGAGTGGGCCGCCCACGAGTACGATCAGGTGATCCTCGACTGTCCGCCGCTCTTAGGGCTTGCGGACGTGCCGACCATCGCCCGCCTCGCCGACGGGATCATCGTGGTCGTAGAGGCCGGCACCACCGGGGTCGGCGTCGTGCGTGCCACGCTCAAGCGCCTCGAAAACGCCCGTGCCCGCATCCTCGGCGTACTGCTCGTGAAGTTCGACTCGAGCAACACCGGCTACGGTTACGGCTACGGCTATCACTACGCCGACCACTACTACTATTACTCGTCCTACGGCGCCTACGGCAGCAACAAGGCCTATGGCAGTAAAGCCGGCGGTCGCGGCAGCGGCGCGTACGGCCGACCGTCGCAGTTGCCACGGGAGTAAACCGTGGCAGCGGCGCCCTCACGGATCGCACAGCGCTTGCGGACCGCCATCCTAGTCGCCCTGGCCGCCACCGTCGTGTTGCGGATTGGCTTCATGGCGGTGGTCGTGGATGCAAAAGACGCGGACGGGTATCTCGAGCACGAACCCAAGCGCGCGGGATTGCACGCCGCGCAAACGCTCGCCACCGGGCACAAGGACGCTGCCCGGGGCGAAGCGCTGCGACTGCTGCAGCGCTATCCGCTCGAGGCTGCCGGCTACCGCATCTTGGGCGAACTGGCGCTCTACGCGGGCGATCGCAAGACCGCGGAAGCGCGCTATACGCAGGCGCTTGCGCTCGATCCGCGCGACGTGCAGTCGCGCGTCTGGCTCGCGTCGGTGGCCCTCAAACGGGGCGACCTGACACGGGCCGTGTCGCTGTACGATCATTTGATGCGCTCGCTGCCGGTCTTTCAGACGCTCGGCGTCGAGGCGCTCGCGCCGCTGCTGCTGCAACCGCAGGGTCCCGCGACGCTCGCGCACGCGCTCGCCGAGCATCCCCCCTGGCGCGACGAGTTCCTGCAAAAGATTACCCGCAACACCGAGCCCAACGACGCGCCCGACCGACTGCTCGAGGCGCTCGAATCTCAGCACGGCCTGACGCGCGAGGAGCGCTCGGCCTGGTACGAACGGCTCGTTCGCTGGGGCCGCCTCGACGAGGCCGAGGCGCACTGGCGCGCGACGCTGCCGCCGCAGGCGGCCGCGGGAACCCCGCCGGTCAACGGCGGGTTCGAACAGGACGTGGGCGCCACGCCCTTTGACTGGGCGCTGCCGCGGGTCGATGGCGTCGTGCCGAGCCAGACGCCGCTGCCGGACGGTCAGGGTCGGGGCCTGAAAATCGAGTTCTACGGCAAACGCGTGGATTTCCATCAGGTGCGCCAGCTCGAGCGGCTCAACGCCGGGCGTTACCAGTTCGTGTATCGCCATCGGCTCGAGCGCTTCGAGACGCCGCTCGGCGTGCGCTGGGTGCTGCGCTGTCTGCTCGCCACGGGCGCGGACGGCGCCGTGATCGTCGCAGGACCGCTCCTGCGCGGTACCCAGGGTTGGCGGACCGCCACGGTCGAGTTCACGGTGCCGGAACATTGTCCGGCGCAGTGGCTGTACTTGGAACTCGCGGCGCGCATCGCGGCTGAGCGCAACGCCTACGGCACGGTGTGGTTCGATGACCTCGCCATCACGCCGGCCGCCGACGCGTCGCCCGCGCCCGTCTCGACGCCCGCTCCCGGCCGGTTGCGGCCGCCGGCCCCCGCGCACTCGGTCAACCGCCCATGAACGCCACGGAAGTACACGCCACCCTGAAAGACAGTCTGCGCAGCCGCGGCGACGAACTCTATGCCGGGCTCTTTCTGCTGCTCGCGCTGTGCCTGGGCGGCGGCCCGGGCGATGGGACGGAACTGTGGCTCGGGATTCCGGCGTTCCTGTACCTCATCACACGCGTCCCACTGCCGTGGCAGGGCACCTGGCAGACCCGCCTGCCGTGGGCTGTCGTCGCGCTGCCGCTGCTGCAACTGATTCCGTTGCCGCCAGCGCTCTTTGCAGTGCTGCCGGGACGCGGCGCCCTCATCGACGGGTTACGCGCCGCCGGCGTTACGCCGCAGTTCCATGCGTTCACGCTCAACGCTTTCGCGACCGAGCGCGCGCTGTGGGGTCTGTTACTGCCGTTGTCGCTCTACAGCGCGGCGCTGCGCCTGGATCGCACAGCGCAGCGTCGACTGCTGGTGCTCGCGCTCCTGCTCGGCGTGGTCTCCGCGTGCCTCGGGTTCGCGCAGGCAGTGGGCAACGTCGACAGCAGCCTGTACCTGTATGAGTTCACCAACCGCGGCGAGGCGGTCGGCTTTTTTGCCAACCGCAATCACCTCGCGGCGCTGTTGGTGGTGCTCGTCCCGATCGCGGCGGGACTGATGGCCGATCGCCTGTACCGGGCACGACGCCTGCTCGACCCGAAGGCGCTCGCTTTCGGGATCGGGCTCGTCTTGATGGGCGTCGGCGTGACGGCGACCCACTCCCGGGCGGGGTTCGTCCTCCTCATCGTGGCGCTCATCGCCGTGTCGTTGCTGTTGGTGCCGGGCGTGGGCAGCGGCCCTAAAGACCGTCGCGAACGGTTGCTGCGCTGGATGCGCTTGGCGTTGGGCATCGGGCTCTTTCTAGCGATACAGTTTGAACTCGTGGCGCTGCTCAATCGGCTGGAGGCCGATCCGCTCGATGATCTGCGTGCACCCTCGTGCGGCGCACGCTGGACGCCGCGAGCGCCTATGCGGGCGTCGGCGCAGGCGTCGGCACCTTCCCGGACGGCTACTATCGCCTCGGTGAGTCCGTGATGGACTTGGGCGTCATCGTCAACCACGCCCACAACGACTGGGTGGAACTCTGGTTCGAGGGCGGACTGCCGGCGGTGCTGTTGGCGCTGCTCGGCGTGGGCCTCCTCGCGGTGCTGTTGGCGCGGCGCTGGCGCGAGGCGGTGAAGGACGCAACCGAGTCCCCGGCTGCCGAAAGCGACCTGCGTCCGAGCCGATCCTGGCGGCGGCGCCACTCCCTGCGCGGCCTTCTAGTCGGCGCGGGGCTCACACCGATCCTCCTCGCGTTGCACTCACTGGTCGACTATCCGCTGCGCACCGAGGCCTTGGCGTGCCTCTTTGCCCTGTGCTCGGGTATCCTCCTGTCACCGCGGGAGACGCCCTCGCCCCGCCCGGCCGAGCGCCCCTCCTCCAAGGACGCCGCGTAACGGCCCCCAGAGGCGCACCATCGGGTCGGGAGGTTGTCGATGAAAGCACCGAGGGAAGGGGTCCGCCAATGGGCGGCAAGCCTGTGCTGTTTGCTGTATCTCGCGGCGCGTCTGTTGCTGACGGTGTCGGATTCGGGGGAAGGCGGCAACTTCGACAGTTTGTTTCTCGGCGCCCCAGTGGCGTTCCTGTTCGGCTGGTTCGTCGTACCCTGGGCGCTGTCGCCCCTGCTGAAGCGACTGGATGCAAAGCGCGCGGCGAAAGAACGACGGCAGCATCGCCGCCGACATCGCCGATCCCGTCACGCGGGTGCGCAAGCCCCCCCCTCGGGCGAGACCGCAGCCGACACGTCGGATCCGCTCTGAGAGCAGCGCCGCAGATCGGCCTGGTGCGAGAGGTATCAGGCGTCGGTGGACTGAAGAGCCTCCCGCAAGGACATGCGGACCTTCCAGCCCAGGGCGGCGGCCTGAGGACACGTCGAGTAATGTGCGCGGCGTGCCGTCGGGATTCGACGGATCAAAGCGTAAGCACCCTTGATCGCCCCGGGTTCTTGACGGGTTTCTTATCGGCGGTCTTCCATCCCCGTTTCTTCCCAGGCAGCCACTCGTTGAGGCCGTCCATGACGTACTGAGAAGAATCGGTATACCGGTACACGCGGCAGGGTTTATTGCGGGCCCCGCGGGTGGATGACTGCGCGTTCCGTTCGGTTGTTCGCGGTCGCACGCGCGCCGCCACCGCGTTCCTTGCGGGCGGTGCCAGGCTCTAGCAGTGCACCCCACCCGCCGGGTCCTGGGTTTCCCGTGCAAGCGCCGTGCGTAGAGAGCACGACCTGCGGCACAGATTCCGACACAGGCGCCGCCCGACTGACTTAGCCGATATGAGGGAAGGATTACCTCTACGCCGCGTCAGCAAGTTCCGTTGCTGATGTAGTCGGCCGGCCGACAGGAACTATCGCGCCGTTCTGCGCGATGATCAATTGTGCCTAGCCCCACTGCGATGGGAAAGCAACTGCGTAATCTTGCGCGCATTCTTGAGAAGGACTGTGCTGATACCCCCCACGCCCGTCTCGCGCAGAATCTGCCAGTCTTCGCGCGACTTTTGCAGGATCGCCCTGAAGGACGCATTGCTCGCGCCACCCGTGCGCATCCGTGTAATCACGCGCGGCAAATAGCGAACCCGGAAGCCGGGCAGTCGGAAGATCCGCAAAATGGAGAGATAATCCGCGGCGATGCGGTATTCGGTCTGGAACTCCCCGATTGCCTCGTAGACGCTGCGGCGTACGAACAGCGTCGGGTGCGGCGGCATCCAGCCGTTCTGAAGACCTGAGGGGCCGCACAGACCGGCCTGCCAGTAGCGGATACAGCGATCTGGATTGTCGCGATCGACGTACTCCAAGTCGCCGTAAACGCCGTGAATGGAGGGATCCTCAAAGGCGGCGGCGACGCTCGAAAGAACATCGTCAGCCGCGAAAACGTCATCGCTGTGCAGAAAACCGACCACGTCTCCCGTCGCTAATCGCAAGCCTTTGTTAAGGGCGTCGTAAATTCCTGAATCAGGCTCACTCACCAGGCGATCCACTCGGTGCTGGCTAGCCGCAAGCACATCCAGCGTTCCGTCTGTACTACCGCCATCAATGACAACGTGCTCAATGTGCGGATGATCCTGCTCTTCTATGGATCGAAGGCAGTACCCGATCTGCGCCCGACGATTGAAGCAGGCGGTAATGAGAGAAATCTGCGTTGCGACCGCGCTCATACGAGGCGACCCCGCTGTATCTCATCTGCTATTTCCGCGACGTCCATTCTGATTGCCTTGCCTTGAATCGTCCTAGTTCAGGAAATCTCACCCGTGCTTGAATGAGTAATACTTTCGTGTCGCGCCCTTCTAAACCCGCTAATAACTGCGCGGGCGATGAAACAGTGCGGCGTTAGTTTAGAAAGATGCCTGTGTCTAAACTGGAAGAGAAATCACAGATTGCAGACTGCGGCTTGAGATGTTGGTCGCATCCTCAGCATTACTTGCCTGCACTATATCTCTATTTCGACCGGATAGGCGCACCATTTAACGTAACGCCCATTCTTTCTTCGCTCCTCTTGTAATGTGGGAAAATGCCATCTTATGGAAAATCGTTTCTGCCAATTCCCGTACCGCTTTTTTGCTCGATCGCGCCTTTTACATCACGCCGCGTCGCTTCCAAAGGAACCGCCCGGCGAAGTCCTCTACCGCGCTTCGATCTGGCGGTTGAGAATTGTGTCCAGCGTCAGTGGACACGTGTCCACTGCAATAGGGGGACACCTGGACACTCCGGTTTTGGATTTAGATTCCGGGCGGCAACGACGCCGACACAGTGCTGCATTGCGCGTAGTAGCGGTGGCGGCCTGCAGGGCGCCTCGCCTGTCGATGGCCGCGGTTGCGTTGTCGCGAGGCCTGAACGCCAATCTACTGCGCCGTTAGGTTGCTGAGGCAAAAGGTCGAACTGGGCGGACGCACCGGCCGGCAACGCCGGCTGTGGTCCCGGTCCGGATCTTGCCGGCGCAACGGCGATGATCAGTGATCCGCCGATCCGCATGCCGTGGCGCAGACAAGGGTCGACCGTGCTTACGATCGAGTGGCCGACGACCCCTCCTGCAGCGTGCGTGGTGTGGCTACGCGAGTTGCTGCGTTGATGCGGATCGATGCGGTCTGGAGGGCGACGGCGCCGTTGGCCATGCGTGCGGGGGTCGACTCGGCGTTGGCCCGGGTGGTGCGCGTGTATGGATACGCGCGGATGCAGGATGCGTATCTGTGTGCGAACAAACGGGCGCGCCGAATGCAGGTGCGGGTGCACGACGGCTGTGGAACGGGCTGTGCGCGCGACGTTTGCACCGGGGCAGCTGCGACTGGTCGACGTCGGCTCGTGGTGCCAACGGATCGCGGTCGGCGGAGCCTCCAAACCATGCGTGATCGGGTTGCTGTGGCGACAACTGCGCGATCTTGCGACGATACGCGCGCCTAAGTGCCGTTCCATCTAGCCTGCATCGGCAACGTACGGCACCGCCGCACCCCGTCCGCACGCGCCCGCGTCGCCGTATCGTTCAGCGATTACGCAAACAACTCGGCCTGAAGCAACGCCACGCCTGCCGCATCTTTAGCGGCCAGCGTGGGCGACTGCGTGAGCGGCCACTGCACCGCGACGGTGGGATCGTCCCACCGCACGCTGCGCTCAAACGCCGGATACCAATAGTCGGTGGTTTTATACAGAAACTCGGCCGCGTCGCTGGTCACCAAAAAGCCGTGACCAAAGCCCGGCGGCACCCACAGTTGGCGCTTGTTGTCGGCGGACAAGGTCACGCCCACCCAACGACCGAAGTGCGGCGAGGACCGGCGCAGATCCACCGCCACATCAAACACTGCACCCTCGGTGACGCGCACTAATTTTCCTTGCGGGTGCTGGATTTGGTAATGCAGCCCGCGCAGGACACCCCGCGCCGAGCGGCTGTGGTTGTCTTGCACGAACGTCACAGCGAGCCCCGTGGCGGCGGCAAATGCATTCGCGTTGAAGCTCTCAAAAAAGAACCCGCGCGTATCCCCGAACACTTTCGGCTCTAGGATCAACACGCCCGGCAATGCGGTCGGTGTCACAGTCAAAGGCACGGCCGTTAGTCCTTCAGCAACTGCAGCAAATACTGGCCATAGGCATTCTTTGCAAGCGATTGGGCCAGTGCCCGCACCTGCTCGGCATCAATCCACCGCTGCTGGTAGGCGATTTCCTCAGGACACGCCACCATCAAGCCTTGGCGGCGCTGCAAGGTCGCAATAAAGCTCGCTGCGTCCAAGAGACTGTCGTGGGTGCCGGTGTCGAGCCAGGCAAAACCGCGTCCCATCATCTCGACGCGCAGTGCACCGCGTTCCAGATACACGCGATTGAGGTCCGTGATCTCCAACTCACCGCGCGCGGAGGGTTTCAAGCGCTCGGCCACCGCACAGACCTCCGCATCGTAGAAGTAGAGTCCCGTCACCGCATAATGCGAGCGTGGCTGGGTAGGTTTTTCTTCAATGCTAATCGCACGCATGGCCGCATCAAACTCCACCACGCCATAGCGCTCTGGATCATGCACGCGATAAGCAAAAACCGTCGCCCCTTGCGTGCGGCTATTCGCCTGTTCCAACTGCCGCACCAAGTCGTGCCCATAAAACAGATTGTCGCCCAAGATCAGCGCACACGGCTCGCCAGCGATAAAGTCTCGAGCAATCAGGAAGGCTTGGGCCAACCCATCCGGCGCGGGTTGTACCGCGTATTCAATTTTCATACCCCACTGCGAGCCATCGCCGAGCAACGCTGCAAACCGTGGCGTATCCTGTGGCGTCGAGATGATCAGCACCTCACGCAAGCCCGCCAGCATGAGCGTGCTCAAGGGGTAATAAATCATCGGCTTGTCGTACACCGGCATCAACTGTTTGGACACCGCCTGGGTCACCGGATACAACCGCGTACCGGATCCGCCGGCGAGAATAATGCCCTTACGCATCGGCGTTTCCTTCAAAAAGTTGCTGCAGCACGGCGTCTACGCCGTCCTGCCAGGGAGGCAAGGTCAGACCGAGAGTGGCCGTCAGCTTGTCGGTATGCAAGCGCGAGTTCGCCGGCCGCGGTGCCGGCAAGGGATACGCGGCCGTGCTGATCGGTAAGACCTGCTCCACACCGCAACGCAACCCCTGTCCGGCCGCCTGCGCTTGCTCGATCACGTAGCGGGCATAGTCAAACCAAGTCGTCGCCCCACTGGGCACCACATGATAGAGGCCGCCCGCTCGATCCGTCCCATCCCGCGCCAGCAGTGCCTGCGTGACCGAGGCCAATAAGGCCGTCGACGTCGGTACGCCGTGCTGATCGGCCACGATCCGCAAGCTGTCCCGCTGCGCCGCCAAGCGCAGAATCGTTTTGGCAAAATTGCCGCCGTGCGCCCCGACCACCCAACTGGTGCGCAAAATCAGGTGCCGCGCGCCACTGGCGGCAACGGCCTGTTCGCCCGCCCACTTGGACGCGCCGTAGACGCTTTGCGGGTTGCAGCGGTCCGTCTCCTGGTACGGGCGTGCGAGCGTGCCGTCAAAGACATAATCGGTCGAGTAATGGACCAATAGCGCATCGATTTTTAAAGCTTCTTCGGCCAGCACCTGCGGCGCGGTCGCATTGATCGCATAGGCAGCTGTGACATCCGTCTGGGCCTTGTCTACCGCCGTGTAGGCGGCAGGGTTGACGATGACGGTGGGTCGGATGGCAGCGACCACCCGGCGAATGGCGTCGGCATCCGCGAGATCCAACTGGGACCGGTCTAGGCCGATGACCTCTCCCGCCGACGCCAACTGGCGCCGCAACTCGGCACCGAGTTGCCCGTGCGTGCCCGTGAGCAGCACTCTCATCGCGGGCGGTCCTGGTCTGCATACTGCAGTCCGATCCAATGGCGATAGGCGCCGCTGGTCACGTTCTGCACCCAGCCTTGGTGGGCCAAGTACCACTGCACGGTTTTCTCAAGGCCTGTTTCAAAGGTCTCGGCGGGCACCCAAGCTAATTCTGCGCGGATTTTCGCGGCATCGATCGCGTAGCGCCGGTCATGTCCTGGTCGGTCGGTGACGAAGACCATTTGCGTCCGGTAGGACACCCCATCGGCTCGCGGCTGCAGGCGATCGAGGGTATCGCACAGCGTGTGAATGGTATCGAGATTGGTTTTTTCCTGGTTGCCGCCGATGTTGTACACCTCCCCGACCCGGCCGGCGGCCAACACCCGCCGAATGGCGCTGCAGTGGTCTTTGACGTAGAGCCAGTCACGCACCTGCAAGCCGTCACCGTAGATCGGCAAGGGCTTCCCGGCCAGTGCGTTGTGGATGCACAACGGAATCAGTTTCTCGGGAAAATGATACGGGCCGTAGTTATTGGAACAGTCGGTCGTGAGTACCGGCAAGCCGTAGGTGTGGTGATAGGCCCGCACCAGATGATCGCTGGCGGCCTTACTGGCCGAATAGGGACTATTGGGCGCAACGGCATGCGTCTCGGTAAAGGCCGGATCGGTGGCGCCTAGGGAGCCGTATACCTCATCGGTGGAGACCTGCAAAAACCGGAATGCCGCCTTGCGCTCTGCATCCAACTCGTGCCAGTAGACCCGGACGGATTCGAGCAGACGAAAGGTGCCGACCACATTGGTTTCTATAAACGCAGCCGGTGCATGGATCGAGCGATCCACGTGCGACTCGGCCGCAAAATTAACCACCGCGCGGATCGCGTGGGTGCGCAATAGCGCCGCCACGCTGGCATCGCCAATATCGCCCTGCACAAAGACGTGGCGCGCCGTCTGCCCGGCGAGGGAG